>OFMT01000018.1_pt1 | contig 160280 bp, 158 predicted proteins | sample 1541891 | NCBI WGS metagenome assembly OFMT01 (sample SAMN04209230, study PRJEB22552) | human gut metagenome | biome: gut; material: feces | host: Homo sapiens | place: USA: Oklahoma | reverse complement strand
TGCATCATAAGAAAACATCGTTTTTTCGTTTTATGCTGCATCATAAGAAAACATCGTTTTTTCGTTTTATGCTGCATCATAAGAAAACATCGTTTTTTCGTTATTGCAAGTGACAATAGAATTATCACAATCAATGTATTTTTCGTTCTTCAGAATAAACACTTCCGCAAAGAAGGTACTCGTTTTTTGACCGGACAACTTTATCAAATGCTCTACGTATTTCGGAACAATCTCTTTAGCTTTATCTATATTTGATATTCCGGATACTTTGTAATTCTTAACTCGTTTTCCCCATTTTCCGTTTTTGTTCAACGGCGTAACATGTAACTCAACAGAGTATTTTCCGTCACTCAAAAATAATCACTCCTTATTTAATATTTAAGCTTTCTTTCGCGGCTTTTCCACACTTCTTAGACTTAAACGATTCCATATGGCCTAAAATAAACGCCTTGCTAAAATCGTAAGCCTTTAAAAGCTGCTTTATGCAACCTGTAGGCAATGTAAAGAAAAGGTCAATATGTTTTTCGCAAAAGAGCTCAAAATTAACTGTTGTGTCCTTTTCGTACATTTCTTGTAAAAGTTTTTCGATAAAGATTGCATTATACACATTTATTCTTCTTTTGTAATTGGCAAGTGGAGAATTTATGTCATTTGAAAAATACTCGTCGATAAGCCAATCTGAAATATGTTGTCTTATATACCTTGAATCGTATTTAACAAAAGGCTGAACTTCTTCAAGAGGCTTCTTGCAAAGGCACAAATCATAAAATATATTTCGATTAGTGCTCCCGATGTTTTCCCAATAAATGCGGCTTGCAAAACGACGTATAAAGTCAGGGTCGATATTGTGGTACATTGAAATGTCATACCAATTGAGCCTGCTGGGACGCTGTTCAATAAAACGAATCGGCAAGTTCTGCACACAAGACGCTTTTTTTAAAATTTGACTACTTGGGTTTATTATCCTATCGTAGCAACGAAGGATATAATCGACAGGAAGTCTATTAAGTGTTGCTGCATCACTTAGTTTGAGGAACAATTCCGGATGAATCAGTTCAGTTTCGTGAGAAATCTTTGATAAAAGCGCATCACTAAGGTGATACTGAACCTTAAAAGAAAAACCAACGCAAGGCACAGAAACAATATTTTCTAAAATTTTATAATTTATGTTACAAAAACGATAAGTAAAATCGTCACCCGCATCATTAAGTGTATTAGTAATTGAAGCCATAACGTTTTGGTAATTAAAATAACGATAACAATCATTATTGGAACAATTCAGATATAACATCCACCATTTTATATAAGATGACGAAGCAGGGTAGTATCCACTTCTATGTGGGTCAAAAGCCGTAATTATCTCCGGCATCTCTTTGACAAGTTTATATAAATAGTTCTTGTCTATCGGATAATTTGCATATGCTACCTTAAAGAAATTAAGCAGTTCGTTTTCCTTTGTCATTTTCGTATTTCTCCTTTATTTTTTCAAAGCACAAATTAACCTGTCGTTGCTGAAAAACTCCCTCGAAGTCAATATGATAGTCACAAACATTGATGTCATCGGCAAAATCGTTAAAATAGTTTGATAATGCTAAGACTTCGTTTTTTACAACATAAGCATGTTTCTCACAATCATAGTCATCCGAAAACATTGGTGTAATCTCAGTGTATTCACTAACGTCACCCAACACTTCTTTGGGTCCGAGTGAAGATATAACAATACTGTTACTTGTAGTAGCCCACAAGCCTATCATATCATCATCCGGTCCATTGTAATCTCCGCTACCTAAGCCGTTTCCTATTGCAACAAGCAACGAATAAGCGTCAAGTTTATCGAATGATATTGCTTTGTTTTTCGTATCTTTCCAAACATTTGACGGAGGGATTTTAAACGAATCCACCCATTCTCTTCTTGCGGCATTATACAAATAGCGAAAATCCGACAGTGGAAGGTGTTCTCCGTCCGTTCCAAGCGGTTCAAATATATGCTCAGTCCATTTATAGTCTGTTGAGCTGTTTCCCATTTCAACATTCTTGGATATGTAACGAAGCTTATTTTTGTCGTAATACTCTTCAAAACTCATTTCCTTATACTCTTTGCTGTCATATAAGTTGCTCGGAACTTTCAAGATTTCTTGCAACATCTTTGAATAATGCTCTTCTGAGTCTGCATAATCACCAAGCTGTATTATTCTGTCATTTTTCCACTCAGTTTTTACTAATTGAAGTAAAGCGAGGACCTCGTTGTTTCCCATCCAACTGTGTTCGGTAAGCTTTAAACCGCCGCTCGGTGAAAGGCAAACCTTTTTGTCTAAATTAAAATATTTGTAATATTGTCCCATAATTAAATCTCCTTATCTTTTGTTTGCTATGTTTGTTGTTAAAAGGCGCGTCCGACAGTCCAACTTGTTTTTGTTGAAAGGTCAGTAAGGGCAACATAACAACCACCATATATGCCGTAACAATAATATATTTCGGCAATATTCTTCCTAATGACAGCAAATCCGTCATTATCTACTTCTTCTACGTATATCGTATACTTGTTATTATTTCCGATACCGTTAGCGTGATAGACTTCAGAATATTTCATACCACCGCTTTCGACGGCACTACGAAACTGTTTTAAAAGGTCTACCGCCCTTTTATCCGAATATTTATACGAACGAAAGACGTCCTCTTTGTGCACGATATATTTGATAAAGTGTTCCTTTATCTCTTCGAAATAATCACTTTGTGTTTTTATTTGAGACAAAAGAAACTTTTGTCCCTCTTCATCCATGGAAAGCTCCGTAGCCGCATCCAATATATTCTGTGAATACCAACCCTCCGGGTTATCACATCCGGCAGTACGGTAAACCAATATATTGTTTTCGTTGTTCGGGTCTTCCTGCAAAATACCTTTTTTAATAAGCTTTGACAAAAGATTTATACACTGGCAAAAATTCAGCATAAATTGTTTTCCTCCTTAAAATAAAAAAAGAGCCGCAGCAGCACAATTTGTACTGATACGACTCTATGTTTTTGTTTTGAAAATAAAAAAATCTGCCACCCTTTCGGATAGCAGATATAAATTATTTTTTATACTTATATTATATAATAAGTATATCACAATAGCAAAGTGCTGTCAAGATGCAGCTGTATCTTCGAAGCGCACCCCACCCGGCCTTTCCGAGACTGTTTCTGTCGGATTAGTTGTTTCCGAAGTTTTGATTGTTTTAGTTGTTTCGGTTGCTTTAGTTGTCTGCGTTATCTTTTCTGCCTTCGTTGTATCAGGCTCTGTAGCTGTTGTAGTTATTCTTTTAGGCGTTGTTACTGTTGTTGTAGATTGTTTTTTATCAGTTACGGTATACAAATCGAAGAAGTCGGATGTTGACGGCGTGTATTCCGTCGGCACGTATATACCGCCGGAATATTTTTTTGTTGTGGGGTCAAGCCCTATAACACTATATCTCATTGTACCCGCGCTTACCTTATTATCGACTCTTTTGTCTGTAACAGCAAAATATATGCTCAAGACAACCGAAAACAAGACTATGACAACGCCCGCTGCAATTAAACTGCATTTGATAAATTCTTTTCGCTCGGTATGTTTGGTGCTTTCTGTACCGTTTCCTTCTTCGATTTTACTGTATTCGTCCTCCCGATTATTGTTTAACATTTAATTATCCTCTTTTCTCTTTTGCATCTTACGCAGCGGAAATGCCTAACGCGCTTTTGGCGAGCGCATCAGCCATATCGTTGTATTTGTTGTTGGAATGGGCTTTGACTTTACAAAACTTAACGTCACAGTTGACCCTTGCGCCTTTAACATAATTTTTGTAAACGCGCGTATATACATTATTTGCTTTCCACTCGTCATCAGCCCACTTTCCGACACCTTCATAATCGTGATAAATAGTAACGCTCGGAATTTTCCGCTCTATACAATATTGTATGGCGACAACCGCGGCGCAAATCTCACCGGAAACGTTTCGCATTGCAGACATAGCAAGAACGGACATGCCAAAGAATGATTGTATATTTTTGGAATTTCCGGACGTTTTAGCGACGACCTTTCCGTCTTTTACCATGACAGCACCATAAGAAAATCTGTTTGTGCTACCGTCGTAGCTGCCGTCAACATATGCCTTATATTCATTATCCGAATTACAACGTGTTTCGTGAGAGCCTTTTAGAAGATGATTGTCGGCATCTTCTTTGGCATTGAAGCTTTCACACTCAACACTTCTGCCTTCTTGAAGATAATCTGCGGCACTTTTTTCGTCACCGAAACTTTTATATTCAGCGCCGCTATACCCGTGTACTTGTACTTTGCAGTCTTCCCAACTATGATAAAGGCCCGGTTTTCTTCCCTTTCTCACTGCATATATTTTCCCCATAAGCACCCTCCTGTGGTTGGCCTGTTATTTTGGTCGGGGCGACAGGGTTCGAACCTGCGGTTTCTTGGACCCAAACCAAGCGCGATGCCAAACTTCGCTACGCCCCGATATTTACTTACACTTATATATGAAAATTTTTTCTGTAAATTTGCCTTTTTTGCAAAAAAAGAAAGCCGGTAAAAGCCGACTTTCTTTATAAGTTTTATAAAATATTTTTTCGTAAAACCACATACCTTTACGGTGTGCGGTAGTTCACTGAGTTATCTCGCCAAGCGGAACATCGGAATTAAGCTCGTTTTTGTCCGTGTCTTCGGTTTTGCATGAACCATCTTTTACCGCCCATTCACCTTTAATAACTCCATTTTCTTTCTTTGAAGTTATCTTTTCCCTTGAATATTTGATTCCGGGAAGCAAAGCATCTTCACACTTCACAAGATAAAATGTTCCTAAGTCATCACGGTAAATATATTCGTAATTTGACTCATCCGGAATTATTATGTCGTAATCATCATCACTGGCATAATCATAAACGAGAGTGACTTTTTCAAGTCCGTTCGTTACTCTTGATAAAGCATCCTCATTTTCTGAGGATGTTATTGTAAGGACAATTGCAAATAAGAGAGCGCCGACAAAGAAAACTCCGAATACCCATGTATCTTCGTCTGTGACAATCTTAGCAATAATCATAGAAATTATTGTAATCACCGAAACAATAATAACCGGTAACCACATTTTAAATGTTAAACTCATAGCTTTTCTCCTTTTACCTCTCATCTAAGTAACTTGCCTTCAAGTCTGATACCTGTAGCAATGTTACAAGCGGATATTTTTCCGCAGCCTTACTCATTGCATAAGAACCACCCTTTACAGCTTCATCAAAGCCGCCCATATGCCAACGAATAGCAGCGACTTCTTCCACGGATAATTGAAGTCCAAGTTGGAGGAGAATAATAGCTGATTTCTCTCCGTGTCCGTAAGGCAAGGTATCATCAACAGTGTAATAAGGTGCTTTTTCCCATACGCCCTCACTGTTTTTTACATTCCTATAATCTTTTTTATAATAATTCGCTTTGCATATATCGTGCAAAAGCGCAACAATAGCTATGGACTCAGGGGAATACTTTTCCCCGGTCTTCTTCTCATATATCCACGCCTCATTGCCAAGTTGTTTGTAGACGTTTATACTGTGCTGAAGAAGTCCTGTTTCTTCCGCAAGGTGAAATCTTGTAGATGCCGGGGCAGTAAAGAAATCACTGTCTTCAAGCCACGCCAGAACAGAGTCTGCTCCCTGTCTTTTGATATTGTCCTTGTAAATCTTAATAAATTCTTCTTTATAACTCATTTCAGCCATAATAAATAACCATCCTTGTTAAAAGTTTTCGTCGCACCACGGGCAAACGTAATCATATTGCGGCAAGTCGCTTAGGTATAAACGTTTGCCACATTTAGGGCATCTCTCGTTTGTGAGAAGAGAGTTTCTGACATCGAACATTTTCTTCACATCTTGTATTGCGCTGTAACGATTGTCTTTTTCGCATACGCAAGAAACTCCCGGTCGCAAATTGTTTACGAAAAGCGTAATTGCTTTGCACGTCTTTGCGATAGTTTCTATATCTACATCGGCAAGAATTTTTTTAGCTTTTACAAAATTCTCCGAAGCATCAGTCGGATTGTCATATTCGTTTATCCCTGCCGCATCCTCAATTGTTAACCCTACAAGGCTTGCATTACCTTCAGGCTCGTTCTCCAAAACTACAGTATCAAAACATTTCTTCGCGTTATCGTAGTGGAAAAAGAGCTTAGTATCCTCTAAGGTCCGGCAATCGTCGAATACGGCGTTAACCGATTGATTTTCCATAATTCATATTTCCTCCCTATTTAGTCTATTGAAATCGGTTCGTATTTCGCAGCCTTAATCCCCTTATCCGTGCGGAAAAAATACTCAGGGCAATGGAAAAGCTTCTCGTATTTTTCCAACAAGTCATCCGGTAAACTGTAAAACTTATCCGAATCAAACGGCGCGTATGCTATTAAGAACGTGCCTGCTATTATATCAACCATATCAGGTGTTTTTTCACCCGAAGCATCGTTAGCATAAATTGCACGGTTCAGCTCTTCTCCGTTAATTTTACCGTCCTCGTTACAAATAATAGCAACGTCACCGTCAAACGGCATATACTGTTCGATATGCCCGTTTACAATCCTTTGCATTGTATGTAAATCGTTGTCGATATGGACGGTACGGGGAAACTTCCCCGGTTCTACCAAGAGAACTGCAATCTTATTGTTTTTCATAAAAATTCTCCTTTTCACACATTATGTTTTTTACGCTGCGGAAGCATCAGTGGGTGTAAAGCCGCAGACGTTTGCTTTTTTCTTAATCTCTTCTTGCGACATATCAAAGACTTTGCTGATAGCCTCTTCTTTTGAAGTGGCCTTAATCACAAGCGAACCGACACAGCTAACTGTAACCTCATACTTTTTCTCTCCGGGGATATAGCTGTATACGTACAGATATTCTCCGTCCCGAAGAGTAGGAATGAGTTTAGTTGCCGGTAACGAACTCTTTAAAAACGTCGGTCCCGCGGGTCTTCCAAAGCTCAAAAGTCTCTTGTTGATTTCCTTTTGCTGTGTTGCACCGTCGAAAAATTCGCTGTAAACACCGCCGACGTTTGTTTCAAAAGCATTTGTAAACATATCTTCAATTTTGTCGTTCTTATGTTTAATCAGTTCTTCGACAGGTATATATCCCCAAGTAAAGTAGCTTACAGCGGGACATCCGTTAATTGTGTCTCTACACGAAAGAAATTTTATCATTCGTTTTTGGCCCTTAAAAGTTTCAAGGGAAAACAGAAAGACGCTTTCCTTTTTGTTGTTTTCAATAAAGTCTTGTATATCCTGCATAAAACAAAGACCTCCTTGCCAATGTTTATAATTTTTTTCCTTCTCCTTTTTGCATTTTTTATTTTCCTTTTTGTCTGTTTCCATTTTTAAAACTCCTTTTTATAAAAAATATAAAAAAAGAGCCGCAACATTGCGAAAGTGCAACGGTACGACTCTATTTTTTGACTTATAAACAAAAAAATCTGCCACCCAAGACGGATAGCAGATATATGTTATTTTTTATATTTTTATTATGTTTTAAGTATATCACCAAACACATCTATTGTCAAGAAAATGCACAAAAAAAGAAAGCCGACATCAAGAGATGCCGACTTTTTCAAATTATGATTATGTGATACAGATTATTATGCAGCAAGCCGCATTTCTTGTGGCGTAGACGGGTCTCTGTGGTAGCAGCACTCATAATATGCTATTTTTCTGAGGTCTGATTTAGGAATAATTATGTTTATCGGAGACTCGAAAAAAGTAAGATTTTGTACTATCTTAATACCGCCGTGGAGCTTTAGTTCTCTGCGTTTGTTATTACGAGAGAACAAAGCCTTGTCCGTAAAATCTTTAAGCGTTTTAGGTATATCTATATTTCTTTCAGCTAAGTATTTTCTTATTGTTTCTTTTTCGACAAACATTATGTCGAGGTAGAAAACATCTCTCAAGGTTTCTTCTGAAGCTCTGAGCCAAACAAGCATATAGTCCTGTGTGAAAAGTGAAGATGAGGAAAACCAACCGGCATTGTTCGTGTTGTTTCGAGATGCCAACTCAAACGAAAACGTGTTCAGTGGTCTGTTCCAACAGCTTGTAGCGTATTTTTCATCGACGCTCACTGGTTTTCCGTTGCGAAATATAACAAGGTCCACTCCCTGCTTCTGCAACTCAACGTGTGTGTTGTTTCGTATAAACGGTACTCCCGCCTCGTTCAATACGTCATCAACAAGGTCGTTTACTCTACAAGTTTTTTCGTAGTCTTTTTTTCTTCGAATTTTGTATTCCTCTTGACTGTCCTTAGTGAAATTAACTATATTGTTCGCCATTTTTACAACTCCCTTTTTAATATAAAAATATATAAAAAAAGAGCCATAATACCGCATCTTGCAATAATATGACTCTTTGATTAACTTATTTAACACAAAAAAATCTGCCACCCGGAAAGGATAGCAGATATGCAACTATTTTATATTATTTATTATATTGATATTATATCACTATCGTACAAAAATGTCAACATAAAAGCTGAAAAAATAGTGAGAAAAAGAAAGCCAGCACCAAAAAACGATGCTGACTTTCTAAATTTAAATTATACTGCTTTTTTTAAACACGCACGAGCCATCAGAACATCGTTAAAATCTTTATATTTTTTCGACATATTTACTCTATACTTAATTTCGGGAAATTTTGTATTAAGCATGTCTATCGTTACTTCAGTTGCCTTGCGTCCGGCATCATCATTATCCAACGACAATATAACGGTTTTTATATGAGATTGTTCTTCAAGTATGGTTGCAACGCACTCTGTTTTATTTGTGCCGATAAGCGATAGATAGTCATAGCATTTGAAATCAAGTCCCTTTTGGTCCAAGATTGTCATTATAGCCATACTGTCGAGTATACCTTCAGTAACAATCAACGTGTCTCTATCGTTGTTGATGTAAAACCCATGTTCCCAGTCCGAGTTCGGAACCGTCATCGTTTTTCTCTTTCCTTTTGCGGAAAATATAGTACGCCTTTCGCAGAACGAGGGAACACAATCATTTTTGCCGGTCGGGAAGCCGACAAACACGCAGCAACTTTTAAAGCGTCCACGAGTGAATTTCTTCTCTCGCATAGACTGCTGATACAATCTACCTGAAGAAATCATATAATTAACCACAGAAGAAGAGATACATCTTATGTTCACAAGGTACTCTTCTATTGGTTTTGTATGAATCTCGCCGTTCAGATTAACCGCTATTTTGGGCAAGCGAAACTCTGTGTTTAAAGCATCGCTTTCAGTTGACAAATTGCGGCTGTTTCTGTAGTTCATCTGATTACAATTGGCACCAAAACGGTTATTTATTGCTTTAACAGCTTTTTGATAAGAAAGTCCGTTAAAATGCTGTAGCATAGCTATAGTGTCACCGTTAACGTGCTGACTGTTATGATAAAAGAAATTTTTCTTAGTGTCGATTACCAGCGAGTCGTGTTCTTTTGAGGTGTAATAACGCCCGCGTTTAACGATAGTCAGTCCGGTCATGTTTGCGACATCAAGGATAGGGGCCGTTTTTGCAGCCTCCTTTTGTTTTTCCCATTCAAGGTCCGTCAAAAACGCACCCTCCTTTCTTTTTCGAATTTCTTTTTCGAAACTATTACTTAATGAGCTTGTTGTCTCTCAAGATTTTGCGAGCAGCAAGGTAAATAGCCTTATCCGTATCGTCTGCGGCGTAAATATACTTCAAACAAGTCTTCGCCCATTCAGCTATTTCCGGGTTGCCTTTATACTCGTTGGCTATCCAAGTAAGATTTTTATTTAAATCCGGTTGTTCTAACAACTCATATAAAGGAAGCTTAGGCCACGGCTTGAACGGATATGGTTTTTCGAGCATTTCCGCCACTTGCTGTTCAATCTTTACTCCTGCCGTTTTTGCTTTTTTAGCGTCTGACGGTTTATCAATTTCCTCCGTCATAGCTGAAATCTTTTCCACAGGCGTCATAGGTGGCATTTGCATACTCATCGGCTGTGGTATAGGCTGCGGCTTAAAACCGTCAACAGGGTTGTCCTCGCTGTCGTCAAAAGGAGAACCAAAGCCCGCATTACGCAACGCTCTGCCTATAGCTCTTGTTTCGGCACTTTCAATATCGTCTCCGCTGTATCCTTCAGCCGAATCAACAAGCCTGCTGCCGTACCCCGTGTAGGCACTTGTACCTACCATAACGGTAGCCTTCATTGTAATCATTCCTTGTTTTGTTAGCTCAGGAACGTACTCTGTGGCTATACCTACCGTAACGTAACCTTTTTCTTCACAATACCTTGTGTACCATTCTATGCGCTCATTAACACACAGATAAGGCTTTTTTCCGTCTTCTGTGTCAAGCCAAACAGCTTTGTCATAAGGGTTATAGTTTTCAACAAGCCTACAGCTGTTAAACAGCCCGTTGTTTTTTTCTTTCTCCATTTCAATTACCTCTTTTACCTTTCCTTGTATTATAAAATTTCTGCTTTGCCTGTTCTATGTTATTTTTTGGGGTTATTGCTGCCAACAGCAATATCTTTAGAAACAATACTTTGCTTATATGTTGTCGTTTGCAGGCTTCACGGATTTTTAAGCAATCTTTCTTTACCTTTTGCTCAAAATCTATGAACGTTTCTTCTTTTGCAAACCCGATTACGAGAAAGACAATAAAAGCAAGCTCTGCAGCAGTACGTATTATTCCTGCGCCCATTAAACATTATCTCCTTTCAAAATAAATTTTTATATAAAAAAAGAGTCATAACCTCGCCGGAAGCGAAGATACGACTCTATTTTTTAACTTATAAACAAAAAATCTGCCACCTCAAAGAGATAGCAGATATAAGTTATTTTTTATGTTTATATTATGCTTTAAGTATATCACCAAACACATCTATTGTCAAGAAAATGTGTGAAAGAAAGAAATTTTGCAATGAATTACAAACGTTTTTTCATCACACCGATATAACACGGAAACAGTTTTATATTATCTTCGAGTTCACAACTGTTTCTGAACTCATATTCTTTTATAGAGTCTTTTATTTTCTCGAATTCAGCTTTTCCGGGTTCGTTAATAAAAAGGACCTCTGAAAACAACAAATTCCCAATTATAACCGTGTTTATACATCCATCTTTTTTGTCGAACGACATAAAAAGGTTTTGTCGCAGTACAGCTGCCAAATCCTCAACAGCGAACTGCCTTATCTCCATGTCCGATGGAGGCCTTTTTTCCGCCGCTGCCAGTGGAAACGCACTGCCAAAATCAATGAGCGGAAGCATCTTCAGTTCTATAATCGAAGGGGCATCCGGCACTCCCATTTTGACGAAAAACGCCATATTGTGTTCGTCAAGATATTCCTGTATTCTATACTCCGTAATTTTTCTCACAATAAAAAATCCTCCTGTTAACATTCTAATTATATATGAACTAAAATCAAGATAATTTGCCCGTTTTTTTGAAAGTTTTCGAAAAAAGGAAAGCCAATACCAAAAGATATTGACTTTCCTAAGTTTTGTTATAATTATGCGTTCGATGTGTAATCTCAATACCAACGAATCACACGGCTAACTCGCTTTCTTTTTCTTGTCTTCCTTTTTCTCCTTGCGTTTTGAAATTTTATAGCTTTTACTTGCCGAAAAAACAGTATAGCTGTCAATCAAGTCTTTCAAATCGGGTCTGTCCTTGATAAGCTTTTTACGTTGCGCAGCCGTAATTGAGGCTTTTTCGGTTACATTACAATCAATATTATAATATACTCCGTCGTCGCTCTTCAAGATGCCATGTTCCCTATTCTGAAGTAACATAGCAATGTTTGACTTGTTTACTTCTGCTTTCTCCTTATACTCATCCGCTTTTTTTCTGTACACCGCTTCTTGGCTTTTGTTCGCGAGATAAGACGTTATTTCATGTTTAGCAACCAAATTTCTTGAAAAGTCAGCAGTATTGCCGTTTGGCTCTATATAAGTAATAAGAGTCTTTTGAACATCCGTATTAACAGTCTGCGGAGGTGTTTTAGTCTGAACATTGTTGTACCAAAATTCAGATGCAGCCGTCATAATCCTTTTATCCGTTTCTTCATCTCTGAATTCAAGATGCGAATAAAAATTGTTGTAATTGTTGTCAGCCGCACAACAGATAACGGCAAAGTCGTAATCTCCGACAAGCATATAATCGGAAATTTGGTCCTTGTAGCCTTCAGGATAACCATCGGTCCACTTTTCTGCAATCTGATACGGAGAAGAAGTTTTGCATTCAAAGATGCCTTCAAGCACCTTTCCGCTATCAAGAGTAAAACGAATCAAAAAGTCAAAGTCGGCAATCAAAGCAGGACATTCGGGACAACGATACATATTCGTATCTCTGACGCACTTAACATCCTTTATATTTATGATTTCGCCGTATTTTTCTGAAAGCTTTGTTTCAAAAATGGATTGGTATTTGTCCCAAAACAATCTTTTTTCAAACTGTTCGGCTACAAACTCCTCCATTTTGTGCCCAAAATCAAAGAGATACTCTTTAGCACTATCAGGTTCGGGAGCATCTACAACGGGTAACTCATTGATTTTATTGTAATACAAATCAAGAACCGTCTGATAATGGTTATCTCCTAAAAGAATTCCGACATCGGAGCCTCCGATACCGGTAGTCCTTATGCTTTCCCAAACGTTCTTTCTAAACCTGTTCTTTCTTTGAAGTTCCCAGTCTATAGAAGACATTGAGCCATCAGGATTGTTAATGGACTTAACATCAATCTCGTCCTGAGTATACAAATGTCCGTCCGGTGCGGTCAAATCCGCACAATTACAAATGACGTCGGGTATACGCCTTTTTCGATTAACGTCAAAAACGTGCATTTTAATTCTCCTTTTTCTTTAAAAACATTGAGTTATGCCGAGAAAAGAGAAACTTGATTTTCGTCTCTGCTTTTCTTGAGCCATTCGCAAGACTTTGTGTCGTAAAGCTTGAAATCAAGCGACATAGCGTGAGCTATGTTATTAGCCAAATTCCAACTATCCATTTCATTCTTTTTGATTGTTTTTTCAAGAATCCTTGTCAGCGCCAAGTAAATGAATTTGGCTGTTGTGGTTCTGCCTCCTGTAAACATATCTCCTATTTCCTCTGCAATTTCCATTGCAGCGGGCTTCGGAAGACATAACCTTTTGGCTATATTTAAAAAGCACTGTTTGGGATAATTGACTTTAATATAAGTAAGTCTTATAAGGTTCTCCGCACTCTTTTTAAACATATCCATCGACATTTCAAGGTTTTCTCTTACTTTCTTTATGCTGTTGCAGCCCTTGTGTATAGCGACAAGCGGAGACCCGGCAAGTATGCTGTAAAATGCGCCGTTCTCATCTACACATTTAAGACAAGGGTAAATGTTAGCTCCGCTGTCTGATGTGTTGCTTGTGCATATCCTTATCGTGGGGGCTACCAGACGAAGGCTCTTTTCGAACGTTTCGCCAAGAGCTGTCTCATAAACATCTCTGACCTCTTGTTCGTTTGCCAAACTATACTCACAAGAAGCAAACTCAGGTGAGAGCGACCCGCAAACATATGTGATGTTCGGAAATCTTAAATGCAACACCTGTTTAGCTGTCTCGAATACCTCGTCGATGTTTATAATCGCGTATTGCTCTGAGTGCGCGGCGTATACTTCGCCTTCAAGCTCATTTAAAATCATATTGCCTGCGCGATACGGAAAACAAGTGTTGAGGACTTTAATCCAGTCTTCATTACTGAGTTCTCCTATTGTCACACCACCTATTCCGGCTCGTATAGGAAGACTCTGCTTGCCGTTTCCGTTAAGCAGATGAGAACTTTTACTTTTCAAGAAAAGCCTTTTCTCGCCTTCTTCGTCATAACCCTCTGAAACTCTTGCAGAATTTATAGGTTCATAATACCATTTTGTTGCGTCCGTAAACTCTTTTGTCATTTTGACAAACTTTTCTTCATCCACCGTGAAAAGCTCTCTGTTAAATTGTTTATCCATAAATAATTCTCCTTTTTAATACTTGCGATTTTTGTAGCTGTTATGCCGCAATATCGCTGTAATCACTGTATTCCGAATACATTTCCTTAATTATCTTTCGTCCTTTTTCAAGACGACTTCTGACTTGTTTAACAGTCATACCCAACGTTTCAGCCGTAGCCTGTAGCGTCTTTTGACAATCCTCAGCTGCAATACCGTAGTACGTAAGCACTACATCACCTATTCTGTCGGGCCAGCTTTTAATGCTGTTGACAAACTCTTTGTCAAGCTCTACATCTTCAAACTGCTCATATTCATTCGACGGGTCGGGTATTTCAATTCTGCTCTCTTCATCATCAAGCTTGAAGCCGTCAATGTAGAGATATGAAATTTTGCTGCCGGAATTATTTTTTGCAACCTGTTCCTGCTCGCCGTTATCGTTTTCAACAATGGCTGAGCCTGCACTTTTAATCGGTGCAGAATCAATTTGAGCAGACTTTAAGTCGCCGATAACCCAAGCCTTCAAATATCCGGCGAAGTTTTTAAAGCAGTTTTCTTCAATCTTGAATGTCTGTATTGCAGACAAAACTGAAAGACATATTACTTGTGTAACATCGTCACTGTCTGTATTGCCGTTCCACATATGGAACTTCTGTACCATAGCGTTAGGGTTCCAAGAATGAAGCGCATACGCCATTATTTCGAGCGTCGCTTCTCTGTTGCCACCCTTGGCCTTTATAACAAGGTCATCCAGCCTCTTGTAATACAGATACTTTTTACTTTGGAATTCAGCCACAAACACAGATTTGTAGATTTTATTCATTTCGCGTAAAAGATTAAAACTGCATCCTGTGTCTCTTTCCGTATATTCGTCATTTTTTGCTTCTACAAGTTTGAGCTGATTTTCTTCAAACTCATCGCGACTCATTCCGCAAATATAGTCTTCAAGCGAATACTCTTTTGTTGTCTTTTTTGCCATAGCTTAATTTACTCCTTTCGGTTTTTATTTTTGTTTTATAATTTTTGCAAATAAAAAAGAGTCGCAACATTGCAAAGATGCAACGGTACGACTCTATATTTTTTTGACTTATAAATAAAAAAATCTGCCACCCTTTCGAATAGCAGATATGAATTATTTTTTATATTTTTATTATGACATAAGTATATCATTATGTTCTCTGTTTGTCAAGAACGCATTTGCTCTCAGACCCTTATTTGGGAAACAACATCATATAGTTTTTGCAGATGTCTGTCCCTTTCTTGGTGTGAACTACTCGGTATTAAAATACCGAGTAGTTCACGATTTGTTGACACGAATCAAAAAAGGTGATATATTATTAGTATAATAAATAAAATAAATAAGATGCATATTAGCTATAATTCTCATTCGTGGGAATTATGGCTTTTTTTGCGTTCTGAGGGAGGAAATAAGTTATGGAACTTATTATTAACAATTCAAAGGAAATGAATGAGATTGATGAACAAATCAAAAAGTTAAAAGAACTTCTTGAACTTCAAATGGAAGTAAAAGATAACATAGTTTATTTAACTTTTATTGGAGTCGAAGATTTAGTGGAAATGACAGGATGGGGAAGAAATACTGTGAATAAATTGTTTGACGAACCGGATTTCCCTTGTTGTGATTTCGGTAAAGAAAAGAAAGCGGAAATACACGCCGTTTTACAGTATTTTAGCAAGCCTCATAGGAAAACAGCTTAATACATTGAAAGAACAGCGGTATTGTAGTATATTAGTTATACGCAATATCATTGTTCTTTCAGCGTGGATAAAAGGATTTTTGAAAATTGAAAGGAGTTTTAATTACAATGGCACGCAGAAACAACGGTGAAGGTACAATTTATTACAGCGAATCAAAGAAACGCTGGGTAGGACAAATCGCCCAGAAAGACTATTTAGGAAATGTTAAGAGAAAAACATTCTATGGGAAAACAAAAAAGGAGGTATCGTTAAAGGTAAAAGAAGCGTCTATTGAAAATGCAATGGGAATAGTAGATGCTAATAATATTACTGTCGGTCAGATATTAAACAAATTTATTGTGCAAGAAGAAGCACTTAATCGTCTCACTCCCAACACAATGCTGCGAAAAAAGGCAATTGCAAAAATCATTCTTGCTCACCCAATATCCAATATGCCGATAAACAAAGTGTCTGAAAATGATATAATTAGATTTTTAAGCACTTTGGTTGACTATTCCGATTCTGTTATAAAAAAGGAATATCAACTATTAAAAAAAGTCTTTGCGATAGCAAGATACAAAAAAATAATATATGATGACTTCTTTTGTAGCGAAAGTATGGTAAAACAGCCTAAAAGCTCAAAAGAAACAAGAGATGTAACGGCTTTTACACTTGAGGAAGAAAAAGCATTTCTCAAGGCTCTTGAAAGTGAGTCAAGAATAATAAACAAATTCCCAAACGATTACACCGTTCAGTTTTTAATTGAATTATTTGCAGGCTTGCGAATGGGTGAAATAAATGCATTGTATGTTGAAGATATAGATTTTGAGAACGACAAAATTTATGTTCGCAGAACAATAACTTCAAATGGTAATGATAAAGGCATTGTGGGGAGAACTGCAAAGACAAAAGCGGGTGTTCGTCAAGTCACAATGGTCGGTTTTTTACGAGATGTCTTATCTTGGTATATAACATATCAGTACCCAAAGCTAAAAAAGTCTAAAGAATACCCGAAATTATTGTTTGTAAACCAAAGTAAAGGTTCGACAGGAGTAATAACTACATGTCAAGTAAACGAAAGATTTAAGAGGATTTGCGATAAGTACGGAATACGGTCAGGAGATAGCGTAAATCAGCACATGCTTAGACATACTTTTGCTACAAGAAGTATGGAAAGCGGAATGGCTTATGATGTACTTCAAAAAATGATAGGACACAAGAGTATAAAAACTACAATTGATACCTATTGTGATGTGTTTGAGGCAAACGAACAAAAAAATGTAAATATTATGAATACATATTTACAGGAAAACAACTTAGTTTATACGCCTGAATAACTATGTTGACAGAAGAACCGACGAGAAGAAAAAAATAAAGCCGGCATATAGCCGACTTTATCGTTGCCACTTCCTATTATAACTGCTGAAAAATCGTGTTTGGTCTTTTACTGCAATGTATCTGATTTACTGCAATTTTACTGCAATTATGGAAAAAACGAGAGTGAACGGAAGTGAATGAAAGGGAAAACTTGTACAAAATCCACAAAACATTCAACTTACATTCACGCTCGTTCGTCGTGATTACCAAATGTAACCACAATTCAATGGTCGGAGTGACAAGACTTGAACTTGCGGCCCCTAGACCCCCAGTCTAGTGCGCTACCAACTGCGCCACACCCCGATAAATCGTATGCTTTTTTACTGCCCGAATATATTAACATAATACGGGGGATTTTGCAAGCCCTAAATTATATTTTTTATTTTAAATCCGATTACCTTTTTTTCTTCCGCATAATTAAAATTATAACTGCGGCAATAATAACAAGAGCCAATGAAACTATCAGCGATATGATAAGCGCTTTACGGCTTTTGGAAGAATGTTTTACCGGAGTACCGGCAGAAGTTTCGTCCGGCAATACATTGTTAATGTCTTCGGCAATCGACTCAGGTGAAAAATATGAATCATTACTTGAAAAATCGGTACTTTCCCTAACAGAATCTGTATTCTTACCGTCCGCAACAACAGATGTGTCAACACTGTTTTTATCAGACAAAGCATTAAACGAAATAGCAGGAGAAACCGACTTTTCGTTGGCTATGAGGGACGAATTTACATCATACAGTCTATACTCGGATACCGAAAAATCCGACAATGTAACTTTGTCACCGCTCGACGAAAACTTTATTGTTGCCAAATTTTCCCCATTACTTAAAGCGTTGGCCGAGGCAAAAACGAAACGAACAGTATTGCCTTTATTTTGATAGTCCGGATTTATAAGCATCATACACCTTTCGGAGTCCGTCGAATAATCAACAAGTTTAAGCTTGTCGCTGTTATATACTAAATTCATACTGCCGCCGCATACCTCGTTACCGTTATCGATAAATCCAAGATAAACCGTATATTCGTTACTTACGGTTTCAACTATATTTACGGATGCGGTATTATCCACCGCAAAGGCACAAAAAGAAAATGTACAAAGCATAATTGCAACAAGCAAAACAGAAACAGTCTTTTTCATTATATCACCACATTTATAATAGCATAAATTTTTCAAAAAAATACAAAAAGAAGAAGTCTGCCCGAATTAACGAACAGACTCAGCGAAACATATATATTTAATTTATGTTAAAATTATGCCTGCTCTTCTTTCATCTTTGCAAAGCACTCGCTACAATAAACAGGACGATCATCTTTGGGCTGGAAAGGAACCTTTGCCTCGCCGCCACAGCGTGCACAAGTTGCTGTGTACATCTGTCTATCGCCTTTAGCAGCGTTCTTTCTTGCATCGCGGCAAGCCTTGCATCTCTGGGGCTCGTTTACAAAGCCTTTTTCAGCATAGAACTCCTGCTCACCTGCTGTAAAAACGAACTCTTTACCGCATTCCTTACAAATAAGGGTTTTGTCTTCGTACATTTTGCTACCTCGCTTGAAAAAAATTATTTTTACCCTAAGCGGAATTGCACCGCCGCAAAAATGCTCTCCTAATGAGAAAAGGGCTTTTGATGAAGTATTAATTACCGCCTTAGTTATACTTCTTCATCTTTCGCCTAACCCTTTGAAGCGCATTGTCAACGGATTTGGATGAAGAACCGAGTTTTTGGGCTATTTCGCCGTAGCTTAACCCGCTAAGGAATAATTTTAAAATGCTGCGTTCTCTTTCGGAAAGCTGTGTTTCGATAAAGCCAAAAAGCCTGTCACATTCCTCTTTAACAACAAGACCGTCATCATAAGAAAGCTCCGGCACAGATAAAAGCTCTGTTTCCAAAGGAACCAAAAGGTCACGACGCACACTCTTGCCGCCTGACGCTTTTTTTACAGCCGAAATGATTCTGTTACGTATGCAAACCGAGGCATAAGTTCTGAATGACGCGCCACAATCAGTTTTATAGGAACGCGCGGCAGACAAGAGCCCTATCATACCCTCCTGAAAAAGATCGTCGGAATCGACGCCGACAGCTCCGGAAAACTTAGAAGCCTCACGACGCACATCGGGAATCATTTTTGATACAAGCAGAGATAAAGCTTCATTATCGCCTGAAGATGCCAGCTTGACCAACCTCAGAAGATCATCATTATCAGTCAAAACAGGCACACCCCTTGGCTAATCATTGCTAATAAAACTGCAAGCTTAATTATTATAGCATATTTTAAGCATTTGTCAACCACACTTTTTGTGTACATTACACAACGCGAGCAATAATGACAAATTTTACATATAAAATAACACGCCGCGACAAATGCGACGTGTTATTTCAATTATTTAAAGTAAAAAACATTAAGCAAAACCGTAAGTGTTGTTGCCACCATAAGCACAGCCAATACTATGGCTATAACACGAACGGCCCATTTCTTTTGCATCATTTTCAGAATCTTCCTTTAATTCTTAATACCGAGTATTTTTTCCATATCGTCGCTTATCTTATCGGTAACAGTCTTAGCCTCATCGCGCGTGTTGCCTACTGCCGTAATATAAATCTTTATCTTCGGTTCTGTTCCCGACGGGCGAACTATTACGCTGTTGCCGCCCTCAAGGGTGTATGCAAGCACATTTGATTTCGGCAGAGTAATCTTAGCCTTCTCGCCTGTCTTAAGATTTGTCTCGATGCTTGCCTCATAATCCGAAGATGTTACGACATCCATACCCGCAATATTTTTAAGGCCGTCAGCGCGAAGTGAATCCATCATTTCAGCCATCTTTTTCATTCCCGCGGCACCTTCAAAGCCGAAATTGAGAAGAGTATTAAGATAAAGGCCGTACTTCTTGTATATGCTCTGCATAAAGTCATAAAGACTCATACCTTTAAGCTTATAGTATGACGCCATTTCGCATACAAGCATTGAAGCGACGACGGCATCCTTATCTCTTGCATGTGAGCCGCGGAGATAGCCGTAGGATTCTTCCATACCGACTACAAAACGGTCAGCCTCATTTTTACTTTCAAGCTTTGTAACAAGCTCTCCTATATATTTAAATCCGGTAAGCAAGTTTGCCGTAGTTGCGCCGTGGGCAGCAGCAATGGCCGAGATAAGCGGTGAAGTAACTATTGTTTTAACAACAACAGGAGCTTTCGGAAGTTTATTTTGCTCAGTAAGAGTTTCAAGCAAATATTCTGTAAACATTGCTCCCACTTCGTTACCGGTCATAAGCTTATATTCGCCGTCGTCAAGCACAGCAATGCCGAGTCTGTCGCAATCGGGATCGGTTGCAACAAGAAGGTCTGCCTTTTTTGTTTTTGAAAGGTTTATTGCGCACTCAAAGGCCTGTTTGATTTCGGGATTGGGATACGGGCAGGTCGGGAAGTTTCCGTCGGGCAATTCCTGTTCAGGAACAACGGTTACATCCTCAACACCTATCATTTTAAGGATTTTGCGGACAGGCTTGTTTCCGGTGCCGTTAAGCGGAGTATAAATTACCGAGAGTCCCGCTTTTTCACATATGCCGGGATTGACTCTTGCTTTCAGCACTTCGGTAAAGAACGACTCATAAACCTCATCGCTGATATATTCAATTTTTCCGCTCTTGACGCATTCTTCGAAGTCGGCGGTTTTAACGCCCGAGAACATATCAACACGGCTTATAAACTCATAGGTTTTGGCGGCGGCTGCATCGGTCATCTGATAGCCGTTTGGGTCGTAGCACTTATAGCCGTTGTACTTTGAGGGATTATGACTTGCGGTTATGATTATGCCCGAGCTGCAATGAAGCTTGCGAACCGCATATGACAGCATCGGAGTCGGTACAAGTTCACGATAGATATATACCTTAATACCGTTAGCGGCAAGCACCGAAGCCGCGGAACGTGCAAATACATCCGATTTTATACGCGAATCATAGGCAATGGCAACGCTCGGCTCTTTAAACTCGCTGTTAAGATAATCCGAGAGGCCCTGTGTTGCCTGATTAACGGTATAAACATTCATTCTGTTTGTACCGGCTCCTATAACTCCGCGCAGACCTGCCGTACCGAATTCAAGATTTTTATAAAATCTGTCGAGAATCTCATCCTGATTTCCCTCAACTGATTTAAGCTCCGGAATAAGGTCTTTATCATTCACGGCTTTTTCGCACCATAATTTATAAAGAGAGTTAATATCGTTCATAATAATACCTCCTTAGAATTCATCACTTATATTATAATATCTTTTTTTATCAAAGTAAATAACAACATTTGTGAAAACTCACGTTATATGTTACAATTAATACCGAACTTTTGCAGAAATAAAAAGAGTGGTTATAATGCTTGATAAAATGCTGAAATCTCCTTCTGTATGGGAAAAATTAAAAGGTGCCGACCTTCCGATAGTTTGCTACGGAACCGGAAACGGCGCCGATAAAATATTTGACGAATTTGAAAGACTGGGTATAAAAATATCTGCCGTTATGGCAAGTGACGGATTTGTCAGGGACAGAAGCTTCCGTGGATTTAAAGTTAAAAGTCTCTCTGACTGCGAAAATGAATTCAGCGATTTTTACTGTGTAATATGCTTCGGTTCTCAGCTTAAATCGGTCATCGATAACATTAAAAGCGTTGCAGCAAAGCACAAAACTTTTGTACCGAGCGTGTCGGTTTACGGAAACGGCATAGCAAACAGAGAATTTTTTGAACGCAACAAAAGCCGCATCTGTAACATTTATTCGCTGCTTGCAGACGAAAAATCCAAAGATGTGTTTTTTAAGTTTGTCAATTTTGAATACAGCGGAGGCTTAGACATACTTCTATCCTGCGAGAGCGATAAAGAAGAAGTGTTTAGCGATATATTAAGGCTCGGCAAAAATGAAGATTACCTTGATCTCGGTGCTTATAACGGCGACACAATAAAGGAATTTTTGTATTTCTCCGGCAACGAATACGGCAGTATAACAGCTGTCGAACCTGCTCCGCGAAATTTTAAAAAGCTTATGGAATACACAAAAAGTATGAGCAATATAACTCTTGTGAACAAGGGCATTTGGAGCGGAGAATTGACTATGGGTTTTGCGAGAAAAGGCGGCAGAAATTCATATCTTTTAAATGCCGCACAAGCAAAGACAGATACTGTTTCGGTGGATGAAATTTCAAAGAGTGAAAGCATTTCATATATAAAAGCGGATATCGAAGGAGCGGAAAGCGAAATGCTTGACGGAGCCGAAATTACGCTAAAAAGATTGAAGCCCAAACTCAACATTGCGGCATACCACAGAATCGAAGATATATTTATTTTGCCCGAAAAAATACTCGAGGTAAATCCCGAATATAAAATATACTTCAGACATCATCCGTACATTCCCGGATGGGATACAAATTTCTATTGTGTTTAAACAATTTAATTTTGTTCTTTTGCCAAAAGCAGCCTGTATATCATATGACATACGGGCTGCTTTTGATTTTATTTTTGATTTTTCGTTTTTCTCAAGTAATCTTCAAGAATTATAACTGCAGAAACAGCGTCAACAACCGCCTTACGCTTTTTACCACGGGTGTTTGTGGCGTTCAGCGCATTATGCGCCGAAACGGTAGTCAATCTCTCGTCTTCAAAATCTATCGGAAGATTAATCCTTTCTGAAATAAGCTCTGCCAGTTGCCGACAAGCCTCGGCACGAAAGCCCTCTGAACCGTCCATATTTTTCGGAAGCCCCAATACTATTTTTTCAGCCTTCTTTTCTGTGGCTATTTCAGTTATCTCATCTGCCAACGCGCCGCTGTCGCGCTCGACAATAACCTTAACAGGTGACGCCAACATACCGAATTTATCGCAAACGGCAATTCCGGTTCTGACATCGCCGTAATCAACCGAAAGTATTACCATGGTTCAACCTTTCCGACTATCTCGGACACACTCTTATACCCGTTTTGGTCGAGATAATTGTTTATACCGTCTATAATTTTAAGCGGTGCGAATGCGTCTGTAAAGCTTGCGGTACCGACCTGAACCGCACTTGCTCCGGCTAAAAGCATCTGTACAGCGTCCTCCCACTTTGTTATACCTCCGAGACCGACAACGGGAATTTTAACCTTGGATGCGGTTTGCCAAACCATACGAAGTGCCACGGGAAAAACCGCCGCACCTGACATACCGCCCGTATTATTGCGAAGAAGCGGTCTTTTTGTGTTTATATCAATAATCATTCCGGTAAGCGTATTTATAAGAGAAACGGCATCTGCACCGGCACTCTCTGCGGCAAGAGCCATTTCAGTTATGTCGGTTACGTTAGGCGTAAGTTTTACCATAAGCGGCTTTTCGGTTACTTTTTTGACAGCCGACGTTATCTTTTCGACGCTCGCGGCGTTTGTTCCGAAAGAAGCTCCGCCCTCTTTAACATTAGGACACGAAATATTAAGCTCAATCATATCCACACTCGTACCGTTAAGCCTTGATACGGTTTCAACGTAATCTTCTTCTGCGCTTCCTGCAATGTTAGCGATTATAACGGTACCTGACTTTTCCAAAAAAGGCAAGTCATCTTTTATAAACGCGTCGACGCCCGGATTTTGAAGTCCGACGCAGTTGAGTATACCTGACGGCGTTTCACAAACTCGCGGGACAGGATTTCCCGGGCGTTCTTTCAACGTAGTCCCCTTGCAAGATATACCTCCGAGACGCGAAATATCATAAAGACGGGCATATTCCTGCCCAAATCCGAAAGTTCCGCTCGCTGTAATTACGGGGTTTTTAAAATGAACTCCGGCTATATTAACACCTAAATCAGCCATCAGAATACGACCTCCTCGGAATCAAAAACAGGTCCGTTTTTGCAAACGTGTTTCATATGCTCGCCGTCTTTATCGCGAGTCTTTTGTGCACAGCAAAGGCAAGCACCTATTCCGCACGCCATACGCTGCTCCAGCGAAACGTAGCACTTAATGTTTTTTTCCTTACAGAGCGCGGCAACGCTTTTTAACATTGGTGTTGGTCCGCAGGCATAAACTACGGCATTTTCGCCGTTTTGAACCATATTTTTAAGCACATCGGTAACAAAGCCTTTTGCGCCGAGGGTACCGTCGTTTGTTGTAATTTCCACCCGCTTAGCGACAGACTTAAACTTATCTGTAAGTATTGCATTTTCTTGGCTTCTGAAGCCGAGAATCACCTCTGCATCGCTGCCGTATTCTTTTGCAGCACCGAGCATAGGTGGGCAGCCTATACCTCCTCCGATAAAAATTCCGCGTTTTGTTTTATCGGGGAAAAATCCGTTGCCGAGAGGTCCTAAAATATCAAGCTCGTCCCCTGCTTTTCTCTCCGACATCCATTTTGTTCCGTCTCCGCGGACTTCAAATACGATTGTTATTGTACCGTTTTGCTTGTCAATTTCAGAAATTGAAATCGGGCGGCGCAGAGTCTTTTCTCCGCATAAGACATTTACAAATCTTCCGCACCAGCTTTCTTCGGCAAGCTCCGGGCAGGAAATAACAAAGCTGAAAGTTGTATTATTCAGTTTTTCGGTCGACAGGATTTTATACGATTTTTGAAACATAAATCATTCACCTATAATTATAGCTTGCAAACCTTTATTTCTTCAAGAATATTGTTATTTTCGAGGCACTTTGCAAATGCAAAGGCAGTATCAACCGACGGAAGCACCGGAATACGGCGCAGAAGAGCGGTACGACGTATGCGAATGTCGTCCTCATTCACCTTAGGCCCCTGCTCCGCAGTTGAAACAACATATGATAATTTATTATTCTTAATAAGCGACATTGTATTCGGCTCGCCCTCATGTATTTTACGCACGGAATTTGCCGCAACATGGTTCGAATTTAAAAGCTTAGCAGTATTTGAAGTAGCATAAATTTTAAAGCCCTGCTTTAAAAATTCACCGGCAAGCATAACGCTGTCCCTCTTATCGGTATCGGCAACGGAAACAAGCACTCCGCCTGTGCGCTTTATACGCATTCCCGAAGCTATCAAGCCCTTCAAAAGAGCTTCGTCAAATGTATCTGCTATGCCCATGACTTCACCCGTTGACTTTTCGGTATCGCCTATCTGAACATCGGTACCCTGAAGTTTTTCAAAGCTGAATACCGGTACTCTGACAAAATACCTTGTAGGCTCCGGTAAAATACCGCATCCCATACCGATATCACCGAGCGTCTCGCCGAGCATAAGCCGCGTAGCCATGGCAACTATCGGCAACCCCGATGCCTTAGTCATAAACGGCACGTTTCGCGTTGCCACGACGCTTGCCGACGAAACATAAACTTCGTTATCATATATAACAAACTGGATATTTATAAGCCCTTTAATTTTAAGTTCTTTGCAAAGCTTTTCGGTATATTCGTATATCTTTTCTTTATCCGATGAGGTAAGCGTTATCGACGGAAAAACCGTAGTAGTGTCGCCGGGATTTACACAGGCCTTTTCAATATGCTCGCAAATTCCCGGAACCAGTATATCGCTGCCATCGGACAGGACATCCACCTCGGCACCCTTACCAATCATAACGTGTCGGTTATTTGTGTGACGTATACCGAGATCATCAAGGATATCAAATAACTCAATTTTGTTTTTTAGTCTGCGGTGAGCCTCGTCATCCGAACCGAAAACCTTAACGCCTAATGAACGAAGCATTTCGGCTTTTCTGACGGCGTTACCACCGCCGAACGGCAAAACAGCTCCGTACGGTTTTTCGGTGAGCACAACATTTCTGACATCTTCGTCTGTAATGGGGTCAAGATAAAGTGTATCGGCAACTCCGGGATCTGTGGAAACAGCCGCAGGATTATTATTAAGCAAAATAGTGGAGTAACCGAAGTCCTTAAGTGTATTTATACAGTTTACCACCGCATAATCGCGGTCTGTTCCAAGACCTATGGATGTAGGGCCGGAACCCACTACGAGGATTTTCTTTTTCGATGTCGGGTGCGCTTTTCCGAACATTGCGGCTTCGTTATCCTCGTCAAACGAAGAATAGAAATAGGGCTTTTTAACGTCAAATTCGGCTGCGCAAGTGTCTACGGTGTTATATCCTGCAGCTATGGGTGCCGAAATCTCCTCACCGGTTATTTTTTCAATTGTACTGTCGAGAAAACCGAGAGTTTTTGCACGGAAATACAAATCACCCGAAAAGCCGTTACCGAGAGATGTTTCCGTATCGGCTATATTCTTGAGCTTAGTTAGATAATAATTATCTATTCTTGTAAGAGACTGTATTTCAGCAAGGTCAAATCCGCGTCTTATAGCTTCGTAAACAGCAAAAATTCGCTCATCATCGGAGCCTAACAGCAGCTCCTTTATCTCATTGTCGGTTTTTTGCTTCATTTTGGGCATTGATACGGATTCGGTACGCGGATTCATCGAGCGTATCGCTTTCATAAGAGCCAACTCAAACGAAGTGCCGATTGCGAGTGCCTCACCCGTAGCCTGCATAGTTCCGCCGAGCTTTCTGGTGGCGGCATCGAAGTTTTCAAAAGACCATCTCGGAACCTTTACGGCACAATAATCAATGGCAGGTTCATTTGCCGCTGTGGTAACGCCTGTTATATCGTTTTTGATTTCGTAAAGCTTATATCCGAGAGCAATTTTGGCAGAGACCTGCGCTATGGGATAACCCGTAGCCTTTGAAACAAGAGCGGTAGTACGGTTAAGCTGTGGTTCAACTGCCAAAACCATATACTCACTGCCATCCGAATTTATTGCAAAACGGACATTGCAGCTTCCTTCAATATTTAAATAATCGGCTATTTTTCTTGCGGCTCTGCGAAGCCTTACGGTTTCGCTGTCTGTAAGAGTCTGCGCAGGAATAACAACAATACTGTCGCCGGAATGAATGCCGACGCTGTCAATATTTTCGGTACTGCTTACGCTTATGCAGTTGCCGAAAGAATCGCGCATTGCGACAAATTCCACTTCTTTATAATCATCGACGCATTTTCTTACGTATACCTCGTTTACGAGAGATCGCTCGGCACAACTGCCGAAGCCTGACAAAATATCATTTGCATTTTCGCAACGTATCGGCTCCGAAAAATCAGGCGTGAATGCCGGACTTATAAGTACGGGAAAACCGATTTCACCGGCGAATGTCACACATTCCGCGTCTGTCGGCAACACCTTTGCGGATACATACGGTTCGCCCACATTTTCAAGAGTATCTCGAAGAGCCTGCTCGTTTCTTATTGCCTTTATGGTTTCCGGCTTAATTCCGAGAAGCTTGGTACCGTGCTCATCAAGATAACCGTTTTGTAAAAGCTCAAGGCAAATTTCGAGCCCCGCTTCTCCTCCCGTGGTGCCGATAATGGCATCGGGAATTTCTTTTTCAATTATTTTCTTTACTGTTTCGCCGTTTAATGGCTCAATATAAACTGTATCCGCAACATTTTTATCTGTCATTATTGTATCCGGATTTGAGTTTACCGAAACTACTGAAATGCCCTCTTCCTTCAACGCTCTGCAAACAGATGCAGCCGAATAATCATATTCAGAGGAAGAGCCTATAACCACAGGGCCGGCTCCGAGAACAAGTATTTTTGAATATTTATTTTCTGTCATAACTCATTCCCCCATCATATCAACAAAGCGGTCAAATATCCAGGATGTACTGCTGTCGCGGTCGCTGTCCGGTGTAAACTGAACCCCGAAACCGTTGAAATCTTTGTACTCAAGTCCCTCACATGAGCCGTCGTTGACATTTATCATTGTAATATCGGCTTTATCGGCACTGATGCTCGAAACTTCAACCGAATAGCCATGATTCTGCTCTGTAACCATAAGCTTTCCGGTAGATTTTATAACTACAGGCTGATTTGAGCCGCGATGCCCCTGCGGCATTTTTTCAATTTTAAAGTCTTCCGAAAGAGCCAGCATCTGATGGCCGAGACCTATTCCGAACATCGGAACACCGAGTTTTTTAAACTCCTTGATATTTTCTATAAGCTTTGGGTTATCGTCAGGATCGGCAGGACCGTCGGAAAGGAAAATGCCGTCCGGTGAAATGTTTTTTAACTGCTCAGCCGTAAAGTCAGCCGGGACGACAGTCAAACTACAGCCTCGTGACAAAAAGCCGTCAAGAGTTCTGCGCGGCGAACCGTAATCAATCACCGCAACATTGCATTTCGGATTTTCCGCCGTGAATTTCTGCGGCTCTTTTACGGTAACAGCCTCAACCGCCCCGGAAATTGTATAATTCTTGATATTTTTAATAAGCACGTCAAAATCATTGAGATTATCGGTTATAGCGCCCTTCATATAGCCTTTGTCGCGGACGGCGCGCGTAAGACGGCGTGTATCAATACCGCTGATTCCTACTATACCGCACTCTTTTAAATAGCTGTCAAGCGTTTCTTCGCCGAGATCGCCGGTGTCGCACCATTCACGCACAACATAGCCGCTTGCCATTATTTTTGAACCGTTGTCTCTTTTTTCTACGCCTCTGTTGCCTACAAGAGGATAGGTTTGCGCCACTATCTGACCGTAATATGTCGGGTCTGAAAGCAGTTCTCCGTAAGAAGCCGTACACGTATTGAAAACAACTTCTCCTAAAGCTGTTCCCTCTTTACCCATAGAAATTCCGTTAAATACGGTTCCGTCAGCCAAAACAAGGTAAGCCTTTTTATTTTTCATATAAATCACCCTTTATAAAACGGAATTGATTTCGTCCCTCATTCTGATAGCTTCTTTACGTGCGGCAACGGCATAATCTTTTTCATCGAAACCGCCTTTTTTGTATGCGCACATTATACCTCTTGAGGAATTTATTACGGCTCCGCGTCCGTTCTCATCAAACGCACCTGCAATATCTTTGGCGGCTCCGCCCTGTGCACCGTAACCCGGTACAAGGAAAAATGTGTGCGGTAATTCTTTGCGAAGACTTGAAAGCTGTTTCGGATAAGTTGCTCCGACAACCGCACCGACACACGAGTATCCGTAATCCGTTATAGAATCCTTGCCCCAGTTCTCGCACATTTCACCCATAGTTTCGTAGACGGTTTTGCCGCCGAGCAATCTGTCCTGAAGTTCACCGGAGGATGGATTAGAAGTTTTCACAAGCACAAAAATGCCTTTGTCCTCTTCCTTGCAAATATTCAAAAGAGGATTTATACCGTCGCTTCCGAGATAACCGTTAACCGTGAGGGCATCGGCGGAAAAGCTTTCAAAGGTTTTACCGAAAACCTCTGTTTTACCGATATGTGCGGCGGCATACGCCTCCATGGTAGTGCCGATATCATTTCTTTTACCATCGGTTATTACAAACAGGCCTTTTTCTTTTGCGTAAGCTATTGTGTCATAAAGTGCTTTTACTCCTTGCCACCCGTACATTTCATAATAGGCGCATTGCGGCTTTACGGCCGCCACAACATCGCAAAGAGAATCTATAAGCCCTTTGTTAAATGTCAAAAGCGCATCTGCCGCAGCCTCAAGCGTATCTCCGTATTTCTCACGCGAGTCTTTTTTTATAAACTCGGGAACGTAGTCAAGCTTCGGGTCAAGCCCTGCCACAGTAGGATTTTTCTTTTCGTCAATTGCACGGATAAGTCTGTCAAAAGCCATTTGTCAATCTCCTAAATCATTATATACTATTCTGCCGCTGAGAACGGTCATTTTTACCTTGCCTTGAAGTTCACGGTTTTTAAAGATGCAGTTTTTGGATTTACCGTGAAGCTTATTTATGTCTACTGTAAATTTTTCACTTTCATCTATCAAAATAATGTCCGCAGCACTCCCCTTTTTTAACGTGCCTATCGGTCTGTTTAAAATCTCGGCCGGTTTACACGCCATTTTATCAATAAGCTCATAAAGACTGATAAGTCCCGACGCAACAAGCGCGGTATATGAAGCGGAAAAAGATGTCTCCATACCTATAACACCGTTGGGAGCTTTGTAAAAATCTGCCTTTTCTTCCGGTGAATGAGGTGCGTGGTCGGTTGCAATTACATCTATTACGCCGTCAATAAGCGAGTAGAGAACGGAAAACTGGTCCACGGCACTGCGAAGCGGCGGATTCATTCGATAATCCGCATCCTTTAACAAAAGCTTTTCATCGTTAAATATAAAATAATGCGGACAAGTTTCAGCAGTTACATTAAATCCGTTTCTCTTTGCGGAGGCTATAAGAAGTGCTGAATTGCCCGTACTGACGTGACAAATATGCAACCGTGCATTTTTGGGGGCTGACATTAAAAGGGCTGTCTCGCGCGCAGTTCCCACGTCTTCTGCCGAAACCGGTATCTGAGGCATATTAAGGTCTTTTGCAACATCGCATTCATTCACAATGCCGTCGCGTGAAATTGTTTTTTCTTCGCAATGGGCAAAAACAGGCATATCGAGTCTTGCTGCTTCTTTGAGTGCTTCACGCATAAGCTCTGCGGTTTTAACCGGAACGCCGTCATCCGAAAAAGCACAGCAACCGGCTTCTTTTAAAGCCTGCATATCGGTGAGCTTTTCACCGTTTTCGCCGACGGAAACGGCACCTATCGGAAGAACGTGAGCATCGGCATTAGCCGCTTTTTCAAGTATATATTTTACCGTTTCTGCGTTATCGCATACCGGTTTTGTATTAGGCATGGCGCAAACCGTTGTCACGCCGCCAGCCGCCGCCGCACGGCATCCGGAAATTATATCCTCTTTATATTCAAGACCCGGGTCACGCAAATGCACATGTAAATCAATAAGCCCCGGCGCCAAAACAAGCCCCGAAGCATCAATGATATTATCGGCAGAGCAGCTTAAAACCTTGCCAAAATCGGCAATCTTACCGTCGACGACAAGAACGTCGCCGACAGTATCAATCTTTTGTGAAGGGTCTATAACGTGTGCATTTTTAAACAGCAAATTGCCCATAAAAACTCCTTTGATTATTGAGCTTTGGTAGCCTCTGCGGCTTTTGTGGCCTCGGGAGCTTTTGTCGTCTCAGCAGCCGCCTTTGTTGTTTCTGCCGGCTTAGTGCTACCGTCGGTTGTCTTTTTGGTCTCTCCCTCGATCTTGCCATCCTTACTTCCGCCGCCGGAGCAAGATGTACAATAGCCCGGCATATTGCTCTTTGAGAACCAACCGGTTGCGCGACTCGAACATCCGCTGCCCGCAAGCAAGCCAGTCTTTGTACAATATTCTTTTTGCTCAACAATAGATGAGAATTTTGTAAAATCTTTAGAAGCGAGTCCTTTATTAACTCTGTTCATAACCTCATCAAATATTTTACCCGCCGGATTGCCCGAAACATAATTCGAAAGCTGCTTAGGAGTATCGCAGCCATACCAAACTGCAGCTACATAATACGGGGAACCTCCGCAGAACCAACGATCCTTATCCTCGGTTGTGGTACCGGTTTTCGCAAACAGTTTCATATTGTTAAGGCCGTAATTGCGCGCGGTAGCTTCACCTGCCGTATCGGTAACAACGGTTTGCAGAAGCTCATTCATAATATCCGCAGTATCCTGAGACATAATCTGATCGCCATCGGTCTCGTCATGTTGAAGGTATACCATAGTACCGCTTGAATTTGTAACCTTATAGTAACAGTATGGGTCGTAATATTTACCGCCGTTTCCGAAGGTGGCATATGCGGCTGCCATCTGAAGAGTTGATACTCCCTTACTTGTACCGCCTACGGCAAGCGACGAGGCGTTCTTATCAACATCATAGAGATGATCGAGTCTGAATTTGCCGTTGGCATACTTAAAGCTCAATTCATAACCCATCTTTTTAAGGAGCTGCGCCGGTACGGTATTGTAAGACTTACAAATAGCTTTTTGTACGTTTACATACGAATCGGGAGAACCGGGGTCATTACCGTAGTTGACGGGACCCACTCCGCCGTCGCTGTAATAGTGAGGAATACCATAGTTCTTAACTCTTGTGCTCCAATAAGCATATTTTTCCTCTATTGCCGGTGTGTAAACAGAGAGGGGCTTTATTGATGAACCGGGCTGCCTATACGAATTTGCCGCACGGTTAAGTCCGCGGTTTTCGGTCTTTTCTCCAGCTCCGCCTATCATACCGAGCACTCTACCGCTGTAATCCATAATTGTCATAGCCGACTGAGCATCGGGAACATTTTTATTATAGGACGGGAATGATATTCTGTTTACATATACGTTTTCGAGAATATTCTGAACATTCATATCCACAGCGGAGTAGATGCGAAGTCCGCCCGAATAAATGAGCGTAGACGCCTGCGGCTTTGTATAGCCGTATTTATCCATAAGGTCGGCAATAACTTTTTGAATAACGTAATCGACATAGTAGCTCTGAATGGTGGTAGTGGTCTGCTGCTGAGCGCTTGTAAGGTTTTCGCTCGGCACATAGCCCTCACTGTTCGTGAACACCATTGTGTAATTTATTGCTTCATTATACTGGTCTTCTGTTATTTTGCCCTGCTTAAGCATATTGTCAAGACAGACCTTTTGACGTTTTTTGTTTTCATCTGGGTGAATAAGCGGATCATATTTTGACGGAGATTGAGTTATTGCCGCCAAAGACGCACACTCCGCAAGATTAAGGTCCTGCACATTTTTTCCGAAATACTTTTCGGAGGCGGTCTGTACGCCATAACAGCCGTGGCTCATATAGACCGTATTCATATACGCCTCAAGTATTGTCTGCTTAGAGGCATTTTTCTCAAGGTTCAGCGCAGACAGTATTTCATAAAATTTACGATTTACGGTTTTGCCGTTTTCTCCCGTAAGATTTTTAATAAGCTGTTGAGTAAGGGTCGAACCGCCCTGCTTGAAGTGGTATCTAACCGCCGACGATAATGTTCTGAACCAGTCGACACCGCCGTGATCGTAAAAACGCTTATCCTCAAGTGCAATATACGCATTCGCAAGATTTTGCGGTATAACGCTTTCATCCGGATTTTCGCTGTATGTTACCCAAACTCGGTTTTGTTCACCGTGAAGGCGCGAAAGCTCCGTGACTTCATTGTTGGTGTCATACGCATATATAATTGTGGTTTGATCTTGATTTTCTTTATATTCCTCAAGATTTATCTTACTGTCGCCGTTTACGTAAGACACCATAAACACAAGAAGATATAAGCATACAAAAACCGCGGTAAGCAAAAAGGTAAAAAGAACCGACAACAAAACCGTTGCGCCCTTACTGCGTTTTTTTCTGTTTTTAGGTACTCTCTTTGTGACTGCGCGTCGCTTTTGAGTCATATTTTAAAGTCCTCCGTTTAAAAGATCGGATACGATATAACTATACTGATTTATTGTAACACAAACCGTTGATTATTTCATCATAATTTTGAAAAAATATTATATTTTTCCTATTCTTGTCAAAAATAATATACGGAAGTGAATAAAATGAAAAAAGCCTTACTTAAATGTATCGCCGCATCGGTGGCTGCTCTGACTTTATTAGGTGCCGTAACAGTGATAATTTTAAAATCTCCTAAAAAGAAAAGCAGCTTTACGGAAAGTGAAGAAACTACCGTTGCAGCACTTTACACCATAACCGACTATAACGGTAAAATAGCTTTATTTAAACGCGGATACTCTATGCCGGTGGAAATCTTTGACGTAAATACAAATTCCCTGCCGCAAAGCGACAGGGAGCTTATAATTGTAGGTGTTACGGCTTATTCCGATGAAGAAGCACAAAAGCTTGTAGAGGATTACACAAGCTGAATTTCAATTTTTACACGTTTTTTATCAGAGGGTAATTTTATTTCAAATGTTCCTTTGTCCCGCTCGTTAAAAACGGCTTTTTCTCCGTCAACTGTTACCACATAATTATTTTTGTCATTCATAACAACAAGCATTATGCTGTCTTTACCGTTATAATGCGAAACGTCTGCGGAAAAATGAGTGAAATCGTTTTCGAAGCTGTAATTTTCACAAAAGCTGTCAAAGCCGAGATTAAACGTGCCCGCCTTAAAGTATGCAGAAGCCCAAATGTTCACGGGAGCGGAAAGGCCTCCGAAATTATGGAACCATCCTCCTCTGCCCGTAGTTATCGAAAGCATTTCAAAAGTATAGTACGAATACTCCACCTCACGCTTCCACGAATCGAGCGCGACCTTGGCTATTTTATATGCAAAATCAGCCTCACCTATATCTAACATGGTTTTCCAAACAAACCATTGATGCGAAAACCATACGTTGCCGTTCCAATAGCCGTTAGTGGCATAATAGCCGGCCTTCATATTAACGGCACTTATACCAACCTTGCTCATCATCTCATCTTCGCTTTCCAAATGAGACAGAATTCTGCCAGTCTGCTCGTCCGTAGTTATTCCGGCTATAAGAGGATATATACCGTCCATGGTCTTATTCATATTTTCGCCCGACTCGGAGCGCAGTTGTTCTTTTGCTTCGCCGTTTTCATCGTGAATTACATATGAGTAATACCCCGCCTCATCATCCCACGCGTATTTCTGAAGCCCATTTGATATTCTCTTTATATCTTCCGAATAGGCTTTTACATCTTCGGATTTACCGAGATGTTCAGCTATCACAGAGAGAAGCTTTGCCGTCCTTATAACCTGAGAAGAAGAAATACACGGTGCGGTTTTAAGCTGCAAATTATTTTTGTACATCAGAACTTGAGGCGGAAGATCGTCCATACCGGAACAATTGTAAAAATACTCAAATGTAGTTGTTAGACCGCTCTTAAATTTAGCGGTGGTTGAACCGTTTATTTTTCCCGCAAGGAAATCATAAAACATCTTTGCTCGGTCGTAATAATCATACAGCTCGGATTTATCAGATGTTTTTTGGAGCATTTCATAATATTGATAAAGATGGACGGGCACAGGAGAACCATGCAGCAAAAACGCATAGTCCTTATTATCCTTATCACTCAAATACAAATCAAGGATATAATCCGCTATTTTCGGTGAAAATTCAAGCATATCAAGCCCTATAAAGCCCGAATCCCATGTGTAAAAGGAATCCCACCTCTTGCCGGGAGTGTGATGTATAACATATTCTCCGTGATGATAAAGCGGATACACGGTGTTTTGGAACATTGCAGCTCGCAAAAGGCGGTTTGAAAACTCATATTTTTTTCCGCTGTCATTATAGCTTAGCTTTTCAACCGAACCTGACGCCGATAAATAGATCTTTTCATAATCTTCCGGCGTTTCATATTCTGCACCGCCATACGAAATTACCGCATATTCGGTATGACTTTTCCCCGGCTCTATGTACAAGGTGTGGACAAGAGTATTCTGATAGTATCCCTCGTCGCTGTGTTTCCAACTGAATTCTCCGGAAAAAGTTTCCATCATATTGTCAAAGCTTTTATCCGGTTGAGATATACGGGGAGTCGGTACATCCTCAAGGCAGCCGGAGGGTATGCTGCGAAGTCTTGTTTCATCATTAAATGTTCTTAAAACAAAGGGCTTTTCAACGCCCTCGTATTTTATCTCAACGGTTTTACCGTTTATTTCGTCGTGAACCTTAACATCCGGGATAAAATTATTCTTTTTTGCTTCAACTAATATTTTATTGGTTTCGTCTTTTTCGCATATTGCAAAGAAATCAAATTCTATGCCGCCTTCGCCCTCGGAAACGAGAACGAGAGTATAATCCCCTTTATCCACATTACCTATCGGTATCGTGATTTCACCCATATCCTGTGCAGGCGGAAACACAACGTTGTCACCGTTCACGGTAAAAGCCGAAGGCTTATTATCAACGGTACGGTATCTGACATATAAAGCAGCATCTGAAAAGTTTAAATCATTTTTTATTTTATATACGATTTTGTCGCCTTTTTCTTCTCCGAGACGCGGATATTTCGGCAATATATATCGGTTGTCGTCACGGTCTCCGAGCCCTCTGTGCGAAGTAAAGCGATCGTCAAAGAACTCGCCTTTATGCATGGCGTCCATAGTTTCATTATCCCACGGACGGCTTGTTTTATATGTAAACTCGCTGTAATCAAGCGCGTCAAACATAAGCGATTTATTTGGAAGAGAAACTCTGTATGATGTTAAAAACGGAAATTGCAGCGAAGAGAAATAATTGACAAGGCAATTTTGCATAAGCTCTGAATTATTGAAAATCTCTGTCCTGACAAGCACACTCTCATCGCTGAGTTTGGTAAAAGAAACGTCGGAATAAATAACATCCTTCCACTCCAGGTCCTGTCTGTAAGAATAAAAAGAATAATCACTTTTTACATCCCAAGGATGCACACCCACCGGTATAGTCACATTCGGAGCCTTGGCATCGGTATTTGAAACTGCGGGAAGCGAAATGAAATCAAACCTGACGCCTTTTTCCGTTTCGTGCTCTGTGACTCTTGACACACCGCTGTACTTTTTTGAATAAGGCCCCCATTTAGGCATTACTTCTGACATTTTACTCATAATTCTTACATAGCCTTTCCATTTACAGAATAAAAACCAATCGCTGCAAACATTACAGTTCCGTAGAAAACACGCTGATATTGTATCAGAAAAAAAGCTCTAATTCAAGAAAAAAAGAAGTCGCAAAACACAGTTTCTGCGGCTTCCTTTTGTTTAATTAAATAAAAGCTTATTTATTTTTCTGTCTTTCTTCAATGTCGGATATCATTTGCACGCGACGTGCGTGTCTTCCGCCCTCATAAACACCGGAGAGCCAAGTGTCAACAATCATAAGTGCAAGGTCAAGGCCGACAACTCTTGCACCGAAAGCCAAAATATTGGTATCGTTATGCTGCCTTGAAAGAAGTGCCGAATACGGCTCACTGCAAACTACCGCTCTGATACCGTTAACCTTATTTGCCGCAAGAGAAATACCAACACCTGTACCGCATATAAGTATACCCTTGTCAAATTCCTTTGATGCTACCGCGTTTGCCACAGCCTCACCGTAAATCGGGTAATCGGTACGCTCGGTGCTGTTCGTTCCGAAATCCTTTACCTCTATACCCTTTTCTTTCAGGTGAGCAATAACCTTGCCTTTAAGTTCGTATCCTACATGGTCGCTACCTATTGCTATTTTCATATTAAAACCTCTTTCAATATTCCGTTATACAGCTCGACAGCACCGAAAAATCGGTGCTGTCTGAGCTTGTGAGTTAGGGAGTTCGTTTATCTAATAAACGGATGGAAAACACCTTTTTAGCTATCCTTTGTAACTATATAAGAATCAACCGGGATAGTTTCGGGAGTAGCATTAACATCAATTGCTTTGCCTGCTTTTACTGTCTCAACCATCGTTTTAAGTGAAACAGCACCGATTCCCGCTGAGTCCTGAGCAACTGTTGCTGAAAGCTCGCCTGCTTTTACGCTGTCTATGGCTTCGGCTGCACCGTCTGTACCTACTACCATTATCTTACCGAGCTTGTTAGCGTTTTTAACTGCCTGTAAAGCACCGAGAGCCATGGTATCGTTGCAGCAATATATAGCCTTAAGATTCGGATATTTCTGAATCATTGAAGCGGCAGTATCAAGAGCCTTCTGTCTGTCCCAGTCAGCCGGCTGAGAAGCAACAAGCTTGAATGCGCTATTTGCGGTAAATGCAGTTGTTGCACCGTTCTTTCTGTACTCACCGGATGCGTTGCCTGCCTTACCTTCGATTATTGCAACCTCGCCGCCGTCCTTTAACTGTTCCATTATATAGTTTGCGCCTTTTTCACCGACTTTTTCGTTATCGGTTGTAGCAAAAGCTATAACACTTCCGCCGGCATTCTTAAGGGTATCCATATCAATCTTTTCATCAATATTCATTACATAAATACCCTTTTTGTTTGCCTCAACTATACCGTTAATAAGGTTAGTCGGGGAAATCGGTGCAACACCTATGGCCTTGTAGCCCTTGGATATGCAGTTTTCAAGAATTTTAAGCTGACCCTCGGTATCATCCTCGGATTGCGCGGCGAAAACATCAACGGTTACGCCGAGTTCTTTAGCTTCCTTCTCTATTCCGGCTTTCATATTTGCCCAGAAATCGTTAGAAAGCGGTTTAAGAATAATTGCGTATTCTGCGGTTCCGGAAGAAGAGCCCGAACCGTCGGTCGTTTTCTTGTCGTCGGTCTTACTTCCGCAGCCTGCGAAAACAATGCCGATAACTACCGTCAATGCCATAACGATACTTAAAATTTTCCTTTTCATAATAAATTCCTCTCTCTTTTTACTTATTTTTTCAGCAGTCGAAACTACTGTTTAAGCTGATGCCATGCAAAGTCTCCACTCCCGTAAACTCCGCTCTGTTGTGTATGCTCCGAAAAAAGGATTCTGAGATTTTTTTCGGGGTAAGGCTTTCGTGTATGAAAGTGTACCGAATCTATCAAAATGTCCTTCGGAAAATTCTTCATATATACCACTCCGCCGGCGATTATAATATAATCGGGATCAAGTATGTTGACTTCGGTAGCTATAGGAATGGCAAGATCTTTAACATACTTGATTATTCTCGGATCGTCGCCGTGTTCGCAAAAAACATTTTTTATATCGGTTTCGGGAAAAAGCTCCGCGGTAATCTTTTCAAGATACTTGCCTGAGCAAATTACTTCGCTGCACCCGACATTTCCGCACGTACACTTTTCCTCAATATTCGGAAACGGTATGTGCCCGAGCTCTCCTGCCGCTCCGTTGCGTCCGCAGTAGAAGCTGCCGTTTAAATAAATGGCATTCCCAAAGCCGGTTCCGATATAAAAACCGAGAACAGTAGAATCTTTCGGAAGACCCAATGTAACAATATCATTTTGAAGAAGAAAATTTACATCGCGGTCAACATATACGGGTATGCCAAGCTTTTTGCTGAGCGTATCTCCGAACGGTATATTATCAAATCCCTTAAGATTAGGAGTGGATATAACAGTCTTTTTATCCTTGCTGACCATGGACGGCAATCCAATTGCTACCGCTTTTATCGAATCTGACGCGTTATATCTTTTCATATAATCCGAAATGTTAAGATACAGGGTCTCGATTACATCGCCTTTATCAAAAATTCTGCTTGAATTTTTTTCGAAGTTGATAATTTCACCGTCACGGCCGACCATTCCGATGCGAAAGTTTGTACCGCCGATATCTATACCGATTGTAAAATCCAATGGTCGGTCACCTCCTTTAAAAATTGCTTTTAATACTATGCTCCTGTTGCTGTACGAAATTCTTCTCTCATTATGTCCCAAGCCTTTTTAAGGTCTTTGTCCTTTGAGAAAAGTCCGGACGAGCCTACAATAAAGACCTCAGCTCCGGCTTCGTAAAGCTCCTTAAACGTCCTCTGATTGCAGGAACCGTCAATCTCGATTAAAAACTTATAACCGTATTTTTCTTTAAGCTCCTTAGCTTCTCTGATTTTGCCGAGCATTTCTTTTATAAAAGGCTGTCCGGCAAATCCGGGATCCACCGTCATAATGGTAAGCTTATCTATGCGATCAATATATTCTCTGATATAAGAAAGCGGAGTTGCAGGATTCAAAACCACACCTTTTTTGCATCCTAATGCTTCGATTTTATTCATAATACGGAAAGCATCGGTGTTTATAGTTTCAGCGTGCGGACAAATATAACCTGCTCCGTTTTCAGCTAGAACTTCAATATAATCATCGGGATCGGTGACCATAAGATGGCAGTCAATAGGCTTTTTGGCGATTGTTGAAAACGCCTTTACAAAGTCCGGAGACAAAGTGATGTTTTTCACAAAATGTCCGTCCATTATATCGACATGATAGAGGTCACATCGCTCATTTAATATTTCCGTCTGATTTTTAATATCAAGAAGATCCATACACATGAGCGACGGGTTAAACATAGGTTCCATAAAAATACCTCCTTTAAGCTACACGGTTATTTTTTGTTAGCTACGAATCGGTCAAGAGCAACGGAGCCGATGATAAGAGCGCCCATTACAACCTGCTGAAGCGTACTCGAAAGTGAAAGTATATTCATACCGAAGTTGATAACGCCGATGATAAGACCGCCCATTACAACTCCGAAGATCTTACCCTTGCCTCCGAAGAAGCTTGTTCCGCCGATAATCGAAGCGGCTATTGCATAGGTCTCAAAGCCTGTTGCCGCTGCCGGCTCTGCCGAGCCTACACGACCGAGAAGAACCACACCGGCTATACCGGCGCAAATACCGGAAATAATGAAAACTATAAGGGTATGAAGATTTACGTTTATACCCGAATACCAAGCGGATTCTTTGTTTCCGCCGAGCGCATAGATATTACGACCAAGCTTCGTTTTTTTAGTGAGAAACGCAAGGATCAAAGCTACAATAACCGCTATTATCGCAACAAGAGGAATACCTATAACAGATTTTGAAATAACTCTTGTAAAACTTGCCGGGAAGCCGTAAACCGCGCTTGAATTTGAGATTATAAGTGTAACGCCGCGATAAATTGCCTGTGTGCCAAGCGTAATGATGAACGGATGAAGTCCTGTAACATTTACAAGGAGCCCGTTAAGGAAACCGAGGAATGCACCGAGCAAAATTCCGAGAAGAACAGCAACTATCGGGTTTACCCCTGCCACCATTAACTTTGCCATACACATTCCGGTAAGGGCTACCACAGATCCTACCGAAAGATCGATGCCGGCAATAAGAATTGCAAAGAACTCACCCATTGCAATAAGTATATTTACCGAGCTCTGTGCCAAAATCTGAGGTGCCGTAGAGCTTGAGAAAAAGTATGTTGGTTTCAGTATGGCCAAGATGGCAAGAAGGATTATAAGAATACCAAACGTACCGTACCTCTGCCAGATCGTGTTAAAGGTTAATTTTTCTTTTTTTAATGTTTTAGACTGTGACATTTTAATTAGTCCTTTCTTTAAGGTCGGCAGTTGAAGCCATAATTATTTTTTCTTCTGTTGCGTCTTTATGTGGGAAGGTTTGTACGATCTTACCCTCACGGAAAACCGCTATGGTATCACACACCGCCAAAAGTTCCGGAAGCTCTGATGATACAACAAGTACGCCCTTACCCTCATCGGCGAGCTTACGCATCAAAGTGTAAATCTCGCTTTTAGAACCAATGTCGATTCCCTTTGTAGGTTCATCAAAAATAATTATTTGAGAATCTGCGGCAAGCCATTTTCCGAGTATGACTTTTTGCTGGTTGCCGCCGGAAAGCTCTGTTATATTTTGATCAACTGAAGCGCATTTTATATTCAGGTTTTTCTTTTGCTCCTCTGCGCATTCCTTTTCAAATTTATTGTTTGTAAGACCTATGGTGCCTTTTCCCTTTGAAGTCTTGATAAACGGAAGAATCGAAATATTCTGCTTAATATCAAAGTTATAAAAGAAGCCTGTCTCACGACGATTTTCGGTTACCATTGCAAGACCGTTCTTTATGGCGCTGTAAGGACTATTGATTTTAACCTGTTTGCCGTGAATGAATATATCTCCTGCCGAGCGAGGCTCAGACCCGAATATTGCATTCATCATTTCACTTCTGCCGGAACCGACAAGTCCCGAGAATCCGAGGATTTCACCCTTATGAAGTTTAAACGAGACATTCTTAACCTTTTGATCCTTACGAGACAAATTACGAACCTCAAAAATGACTTCTGTATTCTCGTAGGTATCGGGAGCATCCTCATGCTGATAAGTATTCTGAATTTTTCTTCCTACCATCATGGTAACGAGATCGTCTGCCGTAACACCTTTTACGTCTCTCGTGCCGACGTAAGCTCCGTCTTTCAGCACCGACACCCTATCGCCTATTTCAATAATTTCACCGAGCTTGTGAGAAATAAAGACTATTCCCTTGCCCTCTTCCTTAAGCTGACGAACTATCTTAAACAGATGATTTACTTCCTCACTTGTCAAAGACGCAGTAGGCTCATCCATTATGATTACTTTACTGTCGGCGGCAAGTGCCTTGGCTATTTCAACCTGCTGTTTTTCGGAAATACTTATATCCTCAACAAGAGTTTTGGGGTCTCGTTTTAATCCTACCTTCGAGAGCAGCTCTTTTGCACGCTCATTCATATACTTATAATCTACGACCTTAACAGGGCCGTATTTTTTCATCGGCAACTTACCGACAAAAAGGTTTTCCTGAATGGAAAGTTCATTTATGACGCTCAGTTCTTGGTAAATTACGCTGATGCCGTTTTCGGCGGAATCCTTGGGAGTTAGCCTTTTATAGCTTTTTCCTCCGACAATTATTTCTCCCTCAGTGGGCTGATAAACGCCGCTGAGAATTTTCATAAGTGTCGACTTTCCGGCGCCGTTTTCACCGAGCAACACATGTACTTCGCCGGGCTGTATGTCAAATGTTATATCTTTAAGTGCCGTTACGCCCGGAAACTTTTTAACGACGCCCTTCATCTCAACTAATGCGCTCATTTTTTCCTCCTTGAAGTCTATTATTTCCACATATTAGTTGTGTCCGTATGTGAATAGTATATACATTTTATTGGGTAAAGGTTTACTCAATTTCCCAAAATATGCGGGAAATAATATTTCCCGTTTGCATATGTTAGCTGATTTTTTATGCGGTTGTTCTTTTAACAAGCTTTACGGGAATAACATAAATATCATTTTTGTTTTTTATCTCATTATTCTCGATTAGATTTAAAAGAGTTTCAACTGATTTTTTACCGAACATATCGGTATCCTGCTGTATTGTGGTTATCGGCGGATCGCATATCTCTGACAGAGTAATGTCATCAAATCCGACGATCTTGCATTTTTCAGGCACAGATATTCCGGAATCCTTAAGCGCCTGCAAAGCACCGATTGCCATCATATCGTTATTACAAAAAATTCCGTCAAACTTTTTGCCGTCGGCTATGACTTTTTTTATCGCGTCATAAGATGAAGCGTAACTGACATCCGTTTTTATAACATTTCCCTCGTTAAGCGGCAAAGAATACTTTTTGTGAGCGTCAACATAACCTTTATATCTGTTTCGCGTGGTAGAATAATAGTTTTTGTCGCTCAGCATCAATATATCCTTACAGCCATCCTTTATAAGAGCCTCCGTAGCTAAAAATCCGCCCATCTCATTATCAGAAATTATAAGGGTACCCGCATGCTCAGGACGACGGTCTATGTGAACTACCGGTATTTTGTAATCTTTATATATCTGCTTAACATCGCTCTTTGTACTGATATAGATTATACCGTCAACGTCTTTGGCGGCAAGCGAAGAAATATGCTTGTCCTCTGTGCTGCTGTCCTCGTTAGAGTCGCACACAAAAACGGTATAGCCTTTTTGCAACAGAGACGTCTCGATGGAACGGATAATCTTAGCAAAGAATTCGTTTGTTATGTCAGGAACAATAACACCGATGCTCTGCGTTTTATTGGTTCTTAGCCCTTTGGCATTAAGATTCACCTTGTAGCCGTACTTATTAACAATATTCATAACTTTTCTTTCGGTCTCTGAGGAAAATCTGCCGTTATGATTTAAAACGCGCGAAACGGTGGCGATGGACACACCAGACATTTCGGCAATCTCAACCATTGAAATTTTCCCTTTCAATTCAAATACCTCCGAAAAATTATGCAATCGTTTGCTAAGTTTGTAACAAATAACGGGTAATCGTTTACCCTACGCCCATAGTTTACTTCCGGTTACAGCAAAAGTCAACTCTTTTTTTGCAGAAAAAATATCTTTGTCAGAAGTGCTTAATTCTTCATATTGCACATTGGTTAAAAAGTAAACTTCAAATTGCAAACGTCAAATTTGCGGCTCTCCGTTTGTGCATTTTCACACAAAAAAACGCGTTGCTCTAAAATAAGCAACGCGTTTTTAAAAGCAATTATTTACTTGTTTTTACCAAACACCTTTTGGAACCAATTTTGTTTACTGCTTTCTGCCTGAGTATTAACCTCCGCAGCCTTTTCAATACTCGGTGTTTTCATAACGAACATTACGCTTGACTCTATACCGTCGGCAACCGAAGAGTAAATCTTATATTCTTTACCGTATTCAATCATTTTGGTGGCTTTCTGTAAAAGCTCATCGGAATTATCGGTAAGCACACCGTATTTTTCAAGCTTTGATGCAAAATCAGCCGCGCTGACGGAATTCATCAGATTTGTTATCTTTGTCATATTGTCTTCATTTAACAGAGTGCTGAGACTGTTAAGAAGCTCCTGATTGCTATCAAGTTCGCTCTGGATATCCGAAATCTTACTCATGGTATCAGGCAAATTATCTATTGCGGCCTGTACCTCCGGATCCTGCATATCGTTTGATAGACTCTGAAGAAGCGGAAGTGCGTCTTTAAACTCACCTGAAGCCGACGGAAGAAGGCTTAAGAACTGCTGTACATTGGGATCAGAAAGCAGTTTTATCATCTTCTGGAGGTCGGAATTACTTGATGAATCGAGAAGAGTTTTAAGCGTTTCTATATTTTGCGGAGTAAGGTTCTTGGAAAGAACATCAATAAGAGGCTTATTACTCTCATAAAGCGATGTTGCATCATTTATCATCTGTGCAAGCTCGCCGAGCTTGTCGGGATTTGACATAAGAGTCGATAAGACGTTATTGGGATCTATTGACTTAATCGAGGATTCAATTTCCTTGAGCTGATTAAGGCTTGATTTTAAATCATCAACGCTTGAAGGAACAGCCATATTATTACTTACTGCCGAAAGAGGAAGGACCGCAAAATACATATTTGTAAGTTCAAAATCCGTTACATCGGCGGTAATTGTAAAGTTATCGTTAAAGGTGATATCGGCAGCGTCCTTGAGAGTTTTGGAATCTAAGCCAAGCGTCTCGTTAATTCCGGGGAAGCCGGCCACCACAGCTACTTCCTTTGAACCATCTCCCTGAGAAATGCCGTTTTCCACTTTTACGTTTTGAAAGTTGGTTTCGGGAAGAATCATGCCGCCGACGGCAAGCACGGGATTGCAAACCTTAACATCCTTACCGTTGATTTTTTCGGTTTTAAAGATGTTGTTTGTCATCTGTATTTCTATCTTTACCTTACCGCTCTTGCCGGCAAGATCGGAGGCGGCTATTTCTTCATCATTAAGATAGTATTTAATTGAGATGCTTACAGGAAGCGTCTTATTACTTGTGCCGCGATAATAAAGGTCGGTAGTCGGCATATTCCAGAACAAGCCGCCGTCCTTAAAATAGGGTTCGGTATCACTCTTAACATTTGTTATATTTTCAAGGTCCGTAACATCTCTGAGGTAAACCTCGGGGGTGTCGGTGTGAATCCAATCGGTAACGGATATGTTTTGAACCGCACCGGAGTTATCAAGTGTAGCGTAAACCGTTTCGGTTTTTTTATAATTATTGATTCTGTTTGTGTAAATTGTTTCCTCAGCCTTTTTATCAACCTCGGCTACCGTGTCGTCGTCCTTTTTGGACGAGCAACCGGTAAAGGTGACACAAAGCATTGAGAAAACAAGCAAAACACAGATTATGCTTTTGATTTTATTTGTGTTTTTCATTTTGCTGCCTCCGATTTCTTAGCCTTGACGGCTTTTATTTTTGCCTTTGATTTCTTAAATTTTTCTTTCGGCATTGTCCGCCAATTAAACGAAGTTTTGTTTATGAGTTTTTCACAGATATAAAGTATTGGCGGCAAAGTACAGATTATTATAAACGCACTTATGATTGCACCGCGTGCAAGCATACCGCAAATGCTCTTGACTATCTCTATATCGCAAATCAGATAAACACCGAAGGTCGCAACAAAGAATACCATTGCGCTTTGGAAAATCGAACGGTCGGATTCGTTGGCAGCCTTTCTGATGGCTTCATCCTTAGACAGACCCTTTCTCAGTTCTTCACGGAACCTCGAGGTTATGAGTATAGCATAGTCAACCGTTGCGCCGAGCTGTACGCAACCGATTATTGTAGGCGCGATAAACGGTATCGTCTCGCCGAATATAAACGAAAAACTCTCGTTTATAAATATTGCTATCTCTATCGACGCAACAAGTATTACAGGTATTGATATTGACTTGAAGATAATCGCTATAAGTATAAATATTGCCGCGACGGAAATTATATTGGTTATTATAAAGTCTCGGTTCGTTACATCAACAAGATCCTTAGTCATAGCACCCTCGCCTGTCAGATAACCGTTCGGGTCATACTTCAATACAATACTCTTCAGCGTATCTATCTGTGCATTTTCTTCATCGGTTGCCGTAGCGTAGCTTGTATTTACCATCATAAGCTGATAACCGTCTTTAATGCAGATATTACGAATATCATCGGGAATCATATCGGCGGGTATTGCAGAACCTAAAAACTCGTTCATTGCAACTACGTTTGTTATACCGTCAACATCTTCAATTTCCTGCTCCATAGCTTCAAGCTTCTGGCTCGGTATATCATCGCTTACTATAATGAAATGTGTAGTTGCCATATTGAATTTATCTTTCATTTCGTGAAGTGAAACGATAGACGCGAGGTCGGAGGGAAGAGCCTTATCCATATTGTAGTATACATTAACGCTCTTCGAAGCTCCGTATGCGGGAATTATAAGAAGAAGGAAGATTATTGCAATTACACGGCGATGCTTAAGGGTGAATTCATTAAGCTTGCCGAAATGAGGAACCAAGCTCTTATGCCTTGTCTTTTCGATTTTATCGTCAAGCAAAAGTATAAGTGCCGGAAGGAATGTAACAACCGTGATAACACCGAGCAATACGCCCTTTGCCATTACAAGACCTATGTCAAGACCGAGCTTGAAGCTCATAAAACAAAGTGCGAGGAAGCCGAATACCGTAGTCAATGAGCTGCCTGCCAGCGATACAAACGTACTGCTTATTGCCGAAGCCATTGCCATGGTTCTGTCGTCATTATACTTGCATTCCTCTTCGTAACGGTCCATAAGGAATACCGAGTAGTCCATGGTAACGCCGAGCTGCAGTATAGCCGCTATACACTGTGTAATATATGATATTTGCCCGAAGAAAATGTTTGTACCCATATTATATACAACCGCGGTACACAGTGCCATAAGAAGCACAAACGGCAAGACATACGATTTCAGGGTAAACATCAAAACGATAAGAGCAAGCACTATTGCAATAACTACATACAGCGGAGCCTGCGCGTCGGCAAGTGCCTTAGTATCATACATTATTGTGGAAACACCGCTCATAAACATATTTTTGTTCATACATTTACGTATGGACTTTATAGCATCCATTGTTGACTCGGAAGCGCCGCCCTGCGTAAATTGAACCATCATAAGTGTGGCATTACCGTCTTTACTGTAAAAGACGTTCTTTAAGTCATCGGGAAGCATATCCTCGGGAATCGATATATCAGCGATATCATCGACCCACATAACATTGCTTACTCCGTCGATTTCGGAAATTTCTTCCTTCAGCTTGACAGCGGTTTTTTGATCCTCGTTTTCAATAACAACAATGGCACTTGCAGCGTTATTGAATGTTTTATCAAGGATATGCTCGCCCTGTACCGAATTAAGGTCTTCCGGCAGATAAGACAAAATATCATAGTTTACGAATGTGTTAAGATAACATATTATCGACGGTATCAATAATATAAGGCAAACTATAAGGACTGTTTTGGGGTGTTTTGCAATTCCCCTTGCCATTTTGTCTATCATCGTATCTCCCCTTTGCTATAATAATTTACTAAGCTAACATTTTTTTGACGGCCAGATGAATTTCCGGTCGTATTTCTTCTATGGTGAACGGAGATCTCGAAAGAATGGCATTCGAAGCAGTTGTAAATATCATTGTAGAAACGAGTAACAACAGCTTCTTGGCATTCTCGGGAGGATTTCCGAGTTTAACTATTATATCTGTAAGATAATCAAAATCGAGTTTGATGTTATCGTCGCCGTTATCGATTATCAGCGAATACAATATTGAGCTTTTTTCGCTTATCACGGAAAGCATTTCTTTATTTTCGATCATATAATCTATAATTGCGTCAACAAAAAATGTGAGCTGATCGATAGCCTCCATTTTGTTATCGGTGTTTATATTTTTCATCTGCGCTATAACAGACTTTATAATCGCTGCGCTCTTATAAAGAATTATCTGATCCATAAGGTCGTATTTATCATGAAAATAGAGATAAAACGTACCCTTTGCCACGCCTGCACATTTGACAACTTCATCTATCGGTGTGGTGTTTATACCGTTTTTTGCAAATAGGTTATATGCGGCATCTAAAATTTTATTACGTTTTTTAAGCTTGTTTTCTTCCACACTCGGCATTTTACACTATCTCTTTCGGTTGAATTTCTGAGGCTTAACAGAATTTTATCATCCACCGCAAATTAAAGTTCTGCGCTCTTTAAAATGACCGTTAGTCACTTTTTACATTTCTAAATGCTACTCCAAAAATGACCAACAGTCAATAATTTGTTTTAATTGTTAACAAACTGTTCACAAACGTTGAATTTGTGTACATAAACGCTAATTATTAAATTTATTGTTTATGCATTTTGCCAAACAGCTTGATTTGTAATAATTTACAACATAAAAAAACAGAGCACGGAAAAACCGTACTCTGTTCGATGCAAAATGCAGATTATTCGCCCTTCATATCAAGGAGCTTAACCTTGCCCTCATAGGATTCCTGAGAAACCTTGATAGAATCGGTTATAGCAGCCTCAATGTCGTCATCCTCAACGCCGAGGTCACGGGTGTACTTATCCGTTATGAAGAGATCATAGTCCATAATGTAGGGAAGCTGAAGCGGATCCATACCGGAATCAATGCCTCTCTTCTTATAATCTTTAACAATACCGTACATACCGAGCTTCATCATAAACGGAGGTATGCCGACAATCTTTCTGTTATGCATTCCGCGAGCCTCATATACAATACCGAGGAATTTATCCCACTTCATATTGTACATGCTGATCGGAATAGCCTCAAAGCCTTTGGCACCCTCTTTAGTTGCGGCACCGGCAATAGCCTGACCAACCTGACGGCAAGTAAGCATTGCTGTGCCACCCTTCGGATAAAGGGTGAAAGGAAGCTTGTCCATACCGGAAATCTGCTCAATAAGAACAGTCCAAACAGGTCTTCTGCCCGGCTGAGTACCGAATATGTAAGGAAGCTCAAGAACTGCTACGCTGAAGTTGTCATCGCAAGCCTTTTTACAAACATCTTCCTGAATAAGACGAGATTTGAAGTAGGGGTTTCTCTCTTCAAGATTCATATCAGGCTTGATTTTAGAAAGATATGAGAAGTAAGAACCAAGAACAACAGCTCTCTTAACGCCTGCTTTTTTGCAGAGCGGGAAGATTCTCTCAAGCGGAGCAATGTTGTATTTGTAGTAATAATCCATTACGGGCGCCGGGAATTCTTTTCTCTCGTCAACGCCTGCTGCGAAGATAAAGCAATCACAGCCTTCGAGCATCTGCTCAATTTCCTCATCCGTCTTCTTGTTGATATCGCCGAAAACGAGTTCCATTTCCTTCGGAATGGGAGCTCCCTCCGGAAGAGGCGGAAGAGCAACGCTCTTTACCTGGTGACCTCTCTTAATGAGAGTCGTGGCAGCTTCACAGCCGAGAAGGCCTGTACCGCCGATCATAAAGATTTTCATAGCAATTCTCCTGTCTAACTATATATTTTTGCTAAATTAAAAACTAAATCAGTCCTTGAATACGGGGTCAAAGAGCGGAAGCTTTGAAATCTTCATAACGCTGCTGAAAATATGGCCGCCGAGTACCGGCATAAGTCTGCCGAAATAATTCATAAATGCAGCGTCAAAGCCATGAACGCCGAGCGGACGTCTTGTTCTGATGTCATGCATTATCATCTTTACCATTCTGTCGCAGGAGGTGCTGACAGCATTGAGCATCTTCTGACCCTTTGCGTCGGAAGCATCCTGACTTCTGAATATATCTGTCTTTGTAAAGCCGGGGCAAACAATGCCGACATAGCATTTACCGCGAAGCTCTTCTCTGAGTGATTCTGAAAGAGACTTAAGAGCAGCCTTACTTGCGGAATATACCGAAGTACCTGCAAGAGACATAAGAGAAGCCGAGCTATCGATGTTGATGATTCCGGGAGTCTTTGACTTGAGAATCATCGGAAGAAGCGTATGTATCGAATAAACCGCCGAATAGAAATTGATATTCATAGCCTTTTCAATATCAGCCATTGAATAATGTTCAAATCTGTCGAACTTCGGCAAAATTCCCGCATTATTGACAAGTATGTCGGGATGAATGTCATTATCCTCAAGGTACTTTGCAAAATCTATCCAATTTTGCTCAACCGATACGTCGAAAAGCTTATAGCTGAATTTTTCGGCATTGGGACCGAGCTCCTCAACTACCTTTTTCATTTTTTCTTCACTGCGAGCGATACCGATAACGGTGCAACCATGATCAACGATAAGGGATTCGGCAATTCCCTTGCCCATACCGCCTGACGCGCCGGTTACGATAACGGTCGTATTATTCATCCAATTTTGATCCATAACTCTCTCCTTTGGAATATTGAATTTTTATTCACTCGTATTATTGTAACTCAAAGGTAAATATATTTCAATAGTTAGTTGTCTCAAAATTAACAAAAATATGCACAAATTTTAAAGTGTCGACGTATTTTTGTTAAACTCAGTCCAAATCTACATCCTTTTTATTATCGGAAAGTCCGTGATTATATATTTTTCGATTGTCAAGTGCCCAAAGCCGGCCGGAGAAATCATCCTCTTTAAGCGGTGTAATTGCCTCATGTATCTGATATACTCTCGCATCCATAAGGTCAAGCTCAGAGAGAAGCTCTGCCTCAAGAAAGAGAGGTCTTACCGCTGCCCCGAATTCCGGCTCGCCGTGATGAGACAAAATCATATGCTCAAGCAGCATTTCACGTTTTTTATCAGTTCCGAGCTTGTCGGCTGCCTCTCGTACCATCATAGCACCCATAACAAGGTGTCCTATAAGATTGCCCTCTACGGAATATCCGTTCGCAAGTCCTGTTTCCCCCACGTTAAACTCAAGGGTCTTGGCTATATCGTGGAGAATGGCACCCGACAACAAAAGATCTTTATCCACAAACGGATAAACCTCGCATACGCCCTCGCAAAGCTTCACAATAGACAGAGTATGCATTAAAAGTCCACCGCGTATGGCATGGTGTAACTTATATGCCGCCGGCCATTTCAAAAGCTTTTCTTTGTTTTCTGTAAAGATTGTACCGACAAGCTTTTTCAAATCCTCATCTGAAAAAGCGTTTATTGTCTCCGTGATCTTATTATACATATATTCGCCGGTGTACCCCGCGTGCCTGACATAATCGGTAATATCCACATTATCCTCGGGTGTTACTTTACGCATTTTTTCAACGCGAAGCTGATCGGCACCGTTATACTGTGATATTGTACCGCGAACCTTGACAAACATATCGGTTTCAAATTTTCCGTGTGTATTTTCATTGTAGTCCCAAAGCTTTGCGGAAATTTCGCCGTCGTTGTCGGAAAGAATCATATCAAGATATGCTCCGCCTCGTGAGCTTGTCTTTTTTTCACATTTTGTCAGTATTCCGAACCCGTCAACAAGGCCGTTATTGTTAAGCTTAGTAAAATTCATTTGTTTTCTCCGTTCTTCTCTTCCGTCTTTGCTTCGATAACATAATCGTCCTTTGTATCTTTAACAAACTTATTAAAGCTGTATGTGCCCCACATATCCATAACACCGTTGAAAACAAAGCAGATACCGATAAAGCGGAACGCAAACATAGCAGTTTCAAAAGGTCTTATCGCCATAATGAGTCCGAGCACAATCGCTACAACGGCGAAAAGCAGCGACAGCCACCACATCGGAAAATGATTGCGAGCAAGCATTACGGCACGTTGGATATTGATAAGTCCGTCAATTATGGCGACTATACCGAAAATGAACGGAATTACAGAGTAAACAACGTCTTGCTTAAACATAAGGAAAATGCCTATTGCGGCAATTATAATTCCGCTGACAAGAGTTATAGAAAACAGCGACGAAACAGAACGGCATGAAAAGAATTTAATTACGAGATAAATACCCGCAAGAACAAAAAGGCCGCCGAAAAGATAACATGCCACTTTAGCTATCTGCTCGGGAAAAATCATAAGAAGCATTCCCGTGACAAGATAAATTGCCGCCGAAGCAAAAAAGCTTGCCTTAAGGTTTTTAAAGAATTTTTCAAGTTGGGTCATATAAGCATCTCCTTTTAATATTTTAATGCCTTAGCATATTCGCGCGGAGTCACACCATACTCTCGTTTAAAGCAATATATGAAATAACTCTCGGAGCAAAATGACAAATAACAGCTTATCTCGCTGTAATCATATTTGCCATTGAGCAATGATTTTGAAAGCTCCAATTTTTGTCTCAAAATAAAACGGCTGATATTCTGACCCGTCGTTTTTTTAAACAACGCGGAAAGATAATCCGGTGACAAAGAGCACACCTTTGAAAGCCCGCCGAGCGTAAGCTTTTTTTCAAGATTTTCCTTGATATAGCTTATACACTTTCTCACAGGCGGCGGATAATCCTTGCCTATTGATGAATAGCGTACAAGATTTGTAAGCTCTATTGCCTTTTCCTGCAAAAACGGCGGTATACTCTCTGACGAAGTCATGGAATCGACGCGGCGTATCATTTTGTCACTCATCTCATATGCCTCGGATTCACAGAGCCCTCCTTCAATGGCATACCGTATAGCGAGGGTTATACAGCTTACCGCCCAATACTGCATTTGGCGCAAGTTGTTTTCGGAAAGCTTGCCTATTACGAGCCCATTGCTAAAAAATTCGTCCATGGTATAGCTGAGACGCTCTGTGTCTCCCTGTTCGATACAGGTATAGAACAGTTTTTCCGCCTCATATGCAGTATGAGCTTTGCTTTCAAGTTCATTGTATATAGGATTTGCGTTTTTTTCAGGCAAAATCTCAATTTTTTCAAGACGAAATTTTTTCATATTGCTCCCCTTCCGTGATAAATAATTGTAACACTAAGACCTGCAATTTTCAACGGCATCTTTATATAAAAATAAGAATTTTATAAAGCAGGAAAAAACGAAAGCGTGTCCAAAAGGACACGCTTTCATTTTTTATAAAATCAGTTTTCTTTACCGGTTTCATCGGACGAATTTTTCTTTTCATCCGAATCAACTTCCTTTTCCGCCTCTGAGGCTACATCCTTCGTAAGATATTTCTTTTCGTCGTTGAAATTATCTTCAAGGTCCTTTACCGCCTCGTCCGCATTTTTATCATCAACGGCTGACGGCTTGTCTTTTTCGACAGTCTCGGTTTTATTTTCAGCTTTTTCACTCTTTGGCTCATAAGGGGGAAGAGTTCCGCCCTCCATAAGAATTTTAAACTGCTCGGCGTCTATCTTCTCTCTCTCGACAAGAGCCTTTGCAACGGCGTGAAGCTTATCAATGTGCTCATTTAAGATTGACTCTGTACGGTCATAAGCCTTGAGAATTATCTTCTCAACTTCCTCGTCTATCTCGCAGGCAACCGCCTCGGAATAATTGCGCATATGATTGTAATCTTTTCCGAGGAAAACCTCATCGTTTCCTGTACCGAAGGTTATCGGTCCGAGTTTTTCGCTCATACCGTACTTTGTTATCATCTTACGAGCCGTATCGGAGGCTCTTTCGATGTCGTTGGACGCACCTGTTGAAATATCGTTGAAAATTATCTTTTCGGCAACACGTCCGCCGAGGAGCCCGACTATATCGTCAAGCATACGGGACTTCATAAGATGCATCTCGTCTTTTTCAGGCTGATACATGGTAAAGCCGCCTGCCATACCGCGCGGAACAATCGAAATATGCGTTACAGGATCCTTATGCTCAAGATAATACGAGGTAACGGCATGACCTGCCTCGTGATATGCGGTAATTTTCTTATCGCGCTCTGTCATACGGTGCGACTTCTTTTCTGTTCCGACAAGGACTTTCATTGCAGCCTCTTCAATGTCGGGCATTGTAATAGCTTTCTTTTTGCGCCTTGCCGCCAAAAGAGCGGCCTCATTAAGCAAATTTTCAAGATCGGCACCCGTAAAACCGACAGTCTGCGATGCTATTGACCTCAAATCAACATCGGGTCCTAAGGGCTTACGCTTCGCGTGAACCTTCAAAATAGCCTCTCTGCCGTCAATATCCGGATACGAAACAGTTACCTGACGGTCAAAACGACCTGGTCTTAACAGCGCAGGGTCAAGTATATCGGGACGGTTTGTTGCCGCTATAACTATTACTCCCTGATTTTCTCCGAAGCCGTCCATTTCAACAAGCAGCTGGTTAAGGGTTTGCTCACGTTCATCGTGACCGCCGCCCATACCGGCACCTCTGTGACGTCCTACGGCATCAATTTCATCTATAAATATTATAGATGGAGAGTTCTTTTTAGCCTGATCAAAGAGGTCACGGACTCTTGACGCACCTACGCCGACATACATTTCAACGAAGTCCGAACCCGATATTGAGAAAAACGGAACACCCGCTTCACCGGCGACCGCTTTTGCAAGAAGAGTTTTACCTGTGCCGGGAGGTCCTACAAGGAGCACACCCTTCGGTATTCTTGCGCCGAGCGCGTTAAATGCCGACGGATTTTTAAGAAATTCAACTATCTCTTCGAGTTCCTCTTTTTCTTCATCGGCTCCTGCTACATCATCAAAGGTTTTTTTCTGTTTGCCGTCATTGGCATCTTTAACCCTTGCTTTTCCGAAAGAGAGTGTACGGTTATTCTCGTTTTGGAATGACTGATTCATTTTGCGGAACATCAGCAGCATAATGACGGTCAACACTATCATTATGACAACCGTAGGCAACAGGCTTACAAGCCACGAGCCCGAATTACCCGATTTGTAATCCATTTTAATCTGATTATCGGGATTTTGCTTATTATATTCAACAACGCTGTCGTGAATATCGTCAACAAACATCGAAACATTCGGCACGGTATATTTATAAGTAGTGTCGTCGTCCCCGAATAACTTGTACTCCAAGCTTCCACTTGCAAGATTCAAGGTGTACTCTGACACCTCGTTATCTTCAAACAAATCAACTATTTCGTAATATTGTTTTTTATCTCTCTGCGTATCGCCCATTGTTGCGTAAATCGAAATACACAAAACAAATATAAGCGGAATTACGATATACGGAGCTATTGCTTTCCAGTCAATTTTTTTCAATTCACTAATCACTCCTCAGAGTTGTAATTTTGCACTATCGGTTGTTACTTTTCGTAAACCTTAGGCTTTAATATGCCTACATACGGAAGATTTCTGTACTTTTCGTCATAGTCAAGGCCGTAGCCTACAACAAAAGCATCCGGTATCACAGCGCCGCTGTAATCAGCCTTGAGGTCTACAAGACGTCGCTCCGGTTTATCAAGCAAGGTACAAATCTTAAAGCTTGCCGGATTGCGGCGAAGAAGAATATCTTTAAGGTAACTCAACGTTTTGCCGCTGTCGAGAATATCCTCAACTATAAGCAAATCTGCGCCCTCAACAACATTTGTGTCGAGGTCCTTGATTATTTTAACTACGCCGCTTGTTGAAGTACCCGAGCCATAGCTCGATACCGACATAAAGTCTATACAGCACGGAATATCTATGGCGCGCATAAGGTCGCCCATAAATACCACCGAGCCCTTCAACACGCTGACCAAGAGTAATTTTCTGCCGCTGTCGCGGTAGTCGTCGCTTATCTGCTTACCGAGCGACGTAACTATTTCCTTTAATTTCTCTTCGGACAAGAGAACACTCTCAATGTCATTCTTATAGTCTACCTTCATTAATTCTCCCCCGTTAAACCTGTTATAATTATAAATCTTCTTGTACATTTATCGACGCGAAATTCAGATGATGTACCGAAGCCCTCAACCCAAACGGTTTTTTCTCCGCTGCTGACAACCGGTATACAAACTCTCTTCGGCTGCGGAATTTTCGCTTCGTTAAACAGCTTTTTAAGCGTCTTTGTATTCTTTCTGCGCGCAGAAGAGAATTTATCCCCTTCTTTTCTGCTCCGCACCGAAAGAACATTGCCTATTTTATCACAATCCACGGCATTATCCAATAGTACTTTGTTAAGATTTTGTAAATCTTTTTGAGTGAAAATCTGAATTTTAAGCTTACCGTACGGATATTCCACGATGCCGTCTTTTACATTGAACGTTACGGAAAATGGTAAATACTCCTCTGTTTTTTCGGAAAGGACGAGTGAACCGTCCTTGTGAGCGAGTATTATTTTACCCGGCAAGGTTATGCTTTTAGCCGTACCCACCGTATTTTCGGCATCATATATGTGGACTGCGGAAATATCCTTTTTAATATTATCGCTTAAAAACTTCATTAAGATCCTGCGGCGCAATGCCTTGGGATAACCCGAAAGCTTCTCTTCGTCCAAGCCGAGCGAAGTTTTACATTCGGAGTATTTAAGCTCTGTGATTTCTTCTATCAGTTTTTCGTCATCCGTCGCATTTTCAGTAAGTCGGGAAAATGCCGAAAGAACGGACGGATTCATTTTTTGCAGAGTCGGAAAAACTACGTTTCTGATAACATTTCTCTTATATTCGTTTTGAAGATTTGTGCTGTCGGTAACAAAATCAAGAGAATTTTCTTTACAGTACAATTCAATATCGTCGCGCGAAGTCATAATGAGCGGTCTTATTATATTGCCGCGTATCGGCGGTATACCGCAAAGTCCCTTGCAGCCCGTGCCGCGTACAATGTTCAAAAGTACGGTTTCGGCACTGTCATTAAGATTGTGTGCCGTTGCGATTTTTGCGTTTTCGCCTGCCGTGTTTTTAAAGCACTCATACCTTTTTCGCCTGCCGCACTCCTCTTCGCTCTCGCCCGTCTTTTTACACTCAAGCGGTATGTCAAAGCGGAACACGGTCAATTTTATTCCAAGGCTTTTGCAAAAATCGGAACAAAATTTTTCATCTCGCAAAGCCTCTTCGCCGCGTATACCGTGGTTTACGTGAACAGCTTCGACTTCAAGCGAAAGCGAATCCCTGAGTGAAACAAGAGCATGTGTAAGACACACCGAATCCGCTCCGCCGGAAAGCCCCACAACGATTTTATCGCCGTAAGACAGCATATCATATTTTTTTGTTGCCGATAATACGTCACGGTTCATTTCTGTTGTACTCCGCGGTCGTAAACAAGGTATACTGACCGTTCCAGTTAAGGTCTACGTCGGTAGTGCCGCCGTGACGGTTTTTGGCTATTATGACCTGCGCCTTATTCTCGTCTGCAACAACGCTTTCGCCCTTGTCCTCATCAAAATACGATTCACGGTACAAGAGTAAAATTATATCGGCGTCCTGCTCTATTGAACCCGATTCACGAAGCTCCGACATAGTGGGCTTGTGATCCTTGCCCTTACCCGACGCCGACTGACGGTTAAGCTGTGAGCAGGTAACCACCGGTATTTTAAGGTCTTTTGCCATAAGCTTTAAGCTTCTTGTGATTTCAGCTACCTCCTGCGCACGGTTATCGGTACGCTTCGTTCCGGTCATAAGCTGAAGGTAGTCAATAACTACAAGGTCAACATCTTTAAGGCGGCGCACTCTTGCTTTCATTTCGGGAACGGTTATATTTGACGTATCGTCAAAATATAGCTCCGCCTTTGAAAGCGCGTCGGAACACGTGGCAATTCTGACCCACTCTTCGGGAGAAATGTCGCCCGTTCTCATTTTTGAGCTTTCAATTCTCGCTTCGGTGGCAAGAATACGCTGAGCTAGCTGCTCTTTTGACATCTCAAGTGAAAAGAAAAGAACTTTTTTACGCGAAGTAACCGCGGCATTGCGTGCAATATTCAGCGCGAAGCTTGTTTTACCCATCGCAGGACGAGCTCCGATAAGAATAAGGTCGGACTTGTTAAGTCCGGTCATATATTTATCAAGCACGGAAAATCCCGTAGGAATACCCTTTCGGTCCTTGCCCTCGGGAGTTGAAAGCAATGTCACGTTGGGGATAACGTCATTTATCACTATATCGCCGAGCTTAGTCGGTCCGTCGGTTGTTTTGCCCTGACGAATGTTATATATGCGCTGCTCCGCCGAATCGAGTATAGTTTCGGCATTTTCCGATTGTTCCGAACACTGGTGAAGTACATCGTGCGAAACATTCATAAGCTCACGAAGAGTGAACTTTTCCTTAACGATTTTGGCATAATTCATAACGTTTGCCGTTGACGGTACTGCCTGAGCAAGCTGTGCCAGGTAATTTTTGCCGTCGGCATCGTTATAAACTTCGTTCTTTTTGAGCTCCTCAAGAACTATCAACGGGTCTATCTTTGAACCGAGAGCGTCAAGCGTTACAATAACCGAATAGATATCGCGGTGCTGCGGAATATAAAAATGCTCAGCCTTTAGTACCGTCATTACATCCGAAAGACATTGCGGGTCTATAAGCACGGAGCCCAAAACAGCCTGTTCCGATTCAAGCGAATACGGCTCTGTTAAATTGTCAAAAGTCAGGTTGTCCATTTATTTCACATCCGGTTATGTTTTATTCTCCGACTTCAACGTAAAGCTTTGCGGTAATTCCGTTGTAAAGCTTCACCTCTGCCGTATATGTGCCGAAATTTTTGATGTCGTCCATAGACATCTTGCGCTTGTCAACGGTAACGCCGAGCTGTTTGCCGACTGCATCTGCAGCTTCTTTAACCGTGACCGAGCCAAAAAGCTTGCCGTTTTCACCGGCCTTAGCCTTAAGTTTTACAGTCTTGCCATCGAGCTTTGCCTTTGCTTTATTTGCATTATCTATTTCGACCTCTATCTTATGCTGCTTGGAGGATTCGCTGTTGCGAAACTCCGTGAGAGTCTGAGCATTTGCCTCAACTGCAAGTCCCTTAGGAAAAAGAAAGTTACGGGCATAACCATCGGACGCCTTGACTTTTTCGCCGGCTTTGCCGAGTCCCTTTACATCTTTTTTAAGAATGACCTCCATATTTATCAATCCTTTCTTTTATACGGCACCCGTTTTTCGGAACCGAAATCATAAATTACTGTAATAATTATCAATGGCGGTTTTAAGCATATCTTTAATTTGACTCTCGGTAATATCCTTGAGTTGAACCGCCGCCATGGTCTGATGTCCTCCGCCACCGAGCGCCTCCATTATAAGCTGGACGTTTACCTTGCCCATGGAACGCGCCGATATATTTATGATATCATCAGTCTTAAATATAACAAATGACGCATCGACACCGCTTACAGAAAGAAGCTCATCCGCAGCTTGTGCGCAAACCACACGTATATCGTCAGATTCAATATCGGTAACCGAAATCGCACAAGCACGATACATTTCTGCATTCATAACAACCATACCGCGAAGCTTTCTTGACTCCATGGAATTTGCAAAAAATGATTTTACCGTTACGGTGTCCGCTCCACGGGAGCGAAGATATGCTGCCGCCTCGAAAGTACGTACTCCGGCTCTTAAAACAAATTCCTTTGTATCAAGCATAATACCCGACATTAAGGCCGTAGCGCAAACTGAGTCTGCAACAGGATGCTTGCTAATATACTGCAAAAGCTCCGTCACCATTTCACACGTTGAAGAAGCATGCGGCTCGTGATAAAAAATAACAGCATTATTTATGTAATCGACTGTTTTCCTGTGGTGATCTATAACTATTACATTTTGAGCTTTTTCATATACATTTTTCGAGTCAACGAAATCCGCCTTGTGAGTGTCGACTACAATAAGTAAAGTCTTTTTGACCGTGAGACGCTCACCCGTTAAAGGAGAAACGAAGCAATCATCGTCACTTTTTCCTATATAGTCAATAAGAGGTTGGGCAAGCGTTGTTTTTCTGTTTACCACTATTTTTGCGTCTTTACCGAGCGCCAAAGCTGCCTTGTACATACCGTATGCGGCACCGACGCTGTCAAGATCGGAGAATTTGTGACCCATTATAACTACATTAGACGCATTTCTTATAAGCTCCGACATAGCGGAAGCCACGACTCTTGTGCGAACCTTTGTGCGCTTTTCAACGCCCTTTGAAACGCCTCCGAAGAACGTGTACTTATCGTTATCCTTTACCGCTACCTGATCGCCGCCGCGACCGAGAGCCATATCGAGAGCCTGACGTGCGGCACCTTCGGCGTCGCTTAAATTATCTCCCCTGCCGACGCCCGCGGAAAGCGTTATTCCGACAGTAGCACCGTTATAAGTATAGCTTCTGACGTTTTCAAGCACATTGAATTTTTTTGAAATCATCTTTTCAAGCTCGGATTCGGGTACTATTGCTATAAATCGCCCTGTTCCGAGTTTGCGGAAAACGCCGCTGAATTCAGAAAACCAGTTTTCGGTAAGTCTTTCAACAGCACTTGTTATTTCGGCATATTCACTCTCTTTATACACTCTGTAAAACTCGTCTATGCTGTCAACCGCAACAAGAGCTACGGCCGGCTTTGACATACGATATTCTCTGACTATACTCTTAAGGTCGGTATCATCTACAAAATAAAAAACCGTACAGGACTCTCCGGAAGAGTCAAGCGTTTCACTTATAATGGTGTAATCTCGACCGTCATAAGTCGCTGAAAATGTTTTTTTTGCGGCAAGCTCCGACAAAGCCTTACCGCCTATAAAAACGGATATATTATCTTCTCTCGGCTGACGGTTTCTTATAACGGCAGCTTTAAAAAGGTCGTTAAACCAAAGAATTTTCCCGTTTGTCTTGCATATTACGGCAGGAAGTGGAAAATATTTTAACATATCCTTATCCGACAGCGACGCATTGAGTGAAATCACCGCATTTTTTATTATACGAAATTCGTTGTGCATTTTAAGGATTGCGGAAACCGCAAGCACAACGGAAAGAGCCGCCTCGCCTATGGCGAGAGGCAAAAGCACTCCTTTTGCCGCCGTCACAGCTGAAGCCGTAAACAGCGCAATAACCGCAAAAAATGTAATCGGATAGGTTTTTACAAGATGACTTATTTTGAATTTCATTTTTACTCCCTTTGGCACTGCGGCGTAAAATCAAAGCTTTAACTATTAAATCCAGACGAACCGCGGCACTCTGTAAAAAGCAAATAAAAAACAGTTATATTTCCATTATAACGGGAAGTATCATGGGACTGCGCTTGGTCTCGTGGTACATAAGGTGAGAGACTTCGTCGCGAAGGCGATTTTTAACGGTAGTCCAATCGTGAACTCTCTCAAACATACAATCGGCTATAACGCTGTCGCAAAGCCGTCTCGCCTTATCAATAAGCTGCTCTGACTCGCGTACATAAACAAAGCCGCGAGAAATAACTTCTGGTCCCGAAAGAACGTCTCCCGTTTCTTTATCTATTGTGGCGACAATAATTATAAGACCGTCCTCGGCGAGTCGCTTTCTGTCTCGCAGCACAACCGAGCCTACATCTCCGACGCCTGAGCCGTCAACAAAGACCATACCCGCCGGTACATCGCCTGAAATTCTTATTTTATCCTCCGTCAACTCAACCTCCTTACCGTTGTCGGCAATAAGGATGTTCTGAGGAGGTATTCCGACACTTTTCGCGAGTCCGGAATTTTTACGCAGATGCTTTTGCTCGCCGTGCACGGGGATAAAATACTTGGGTTTCGTAATGCTCATCATTATTTTGAGTTCTTCCTGGCAGGCGTGACCCGAAACGTGAACATCATACATTTTTTCGTACACTACCTCTGCGCCCTGCTTTAAGAGCTCATCAACTACCTTGCCGACCATTTTTTCATTACCGGGAATAGGTGTTGCAGAGATTATTACATAATCATTGGGGCAGATAGCAACACGTCTGTGCTCGGAAAACGCCATTCTGTAAAGTGCTGACATCGGCTCGCCCTGGCTGCCCGTGGTTATAATAACAAGCTTATCCGCAGGATAGCGGTTAATACTGTCGATTCCTATAAGTATGCCATCGGGAATACGGATGTAACCCATCTCGGCTGCTATCGAAACAACGTTTTCAAGGCTTCTGCCGGAGAGAGCGACCTTTCTTCCGAGACTTTCGGCAACATCGATTATCTGTTGCACACGGTGAATGTTCGACGCAAAGGTTGCTACGATAAGACGCCTGCCGTTAGCTTTTCTGAACTGCGTTTCAAACGTCTCGCCGACCTTCCTCTCGCTCTCGGTAAAGCCGGGCTTTGCCGCGTTTGTGGAATCGGAAAGAAGTGCGAGCACGCCTTCCGTTCCGAGCTGAGATAAACGAGCTATATCAATAACTCCGCCGTCTATAGGAGTTGTATCAATTTTGAAATCGCCCGTCTGTATAACGGTTCCGGCGGGTGATTTTATAGCAAGGGCTACGGCATCGGGAATCGAGTGGTTTACGTGTATCAGCTCAACGTCGAAGCAGCCAAGCTTTATATGATCGCCCGGATTTGCAACATTAAGGCTGCACTGCTTTAAAATACCGTGCTCTTTAAGCTTGCCCTCGATAAGGCCTATTGTAAGGCGCGTTCCGTACACGGGAATGTTAACCTGCTTTAAAAGATACGCAAGCCCGCCTATATGGTCCTCGTGACCGTGGGTTATGACTATACCGCGTATTTTGCTTGCATTCTCGGTTACATAGGTAAAGTCCGGTATTACAAGGTCTACACCGAGCATTTCCGTATCCGGAAATTCAAGTCCGCAGTCAACAAGCATCATATCGTTGCCGCACTCATAGAGCGTCATATTCTTGCCGACTTCATTGAGTCCGCCGAGAAACGCAATTTTAAGCGGCACATTATTCTTTTTGCCGCGGCGCTTACTCTGACCCTTTGAGTTGCCGGCTGCTTTGGTTGTCTTGCGTTCGTTTTTCACAGGCCTTGAAGCACCGTTTTTCTGAACGGATTTTTGCTGTGTTTTTGAATTTTGGTTTTTTGTTTTTTGCGGATTTTGTTTTTTCTGCCCGGCGGAATTTTTCTTGCCGGAAGTTGGTTTTTTTGCTGTTTTGCGGTTCTCAAGACTGTTTTTTTCGGTAGAGAGAGCGTTTTGTTTCGAGTTTTTGGGTACAGTTACCTTTCCGCGGCTGACCTGCTTTTTAGGCTGATCCGACTGCGGAATAAGTCTCTCTGTTTTTTTCTTTAACATTAAATATCTCCTTAATAAAAAATGAATATATGTATCCTGCTTTTCAAAACGTACAAAAAGCAGGTAAAATCCTAATCAAGATACGGCACCACTCCACCGCATAATCATGGATTATAATATAATACTATTTTTTGCCTCGGATGTCAATTGAGAACAGAGCCTAAATCTCTCAGTTCATTTTCAATATCATCACACAGCTCACACGACACCTCATAGTTCAGTGCCTCTGTGACTATCTCGATTGTTTTTCCGTTTTCAGACGGCTTCAGCATCACTCTGCCGCCGCTGCGATACATTACCGCCCCGTTATGAGACGGATAAACGGTGTCATTTGGGAAAGCTCTGCAAATATCCTCGGGAACGGATGAAAAGCTGACGGTTTTGTGTTTTACAAAGAATTCAGGTATCTGTGAAAGCAGTTTTGGGAAAGAATATCCGGTCTCGCGCATTATACCGAGTATTTTTACCGCCATAAACAGCCCGTCACGCAAAAAAATCTGTTTTGATGACAGATATTTGAGTTCATCGCGAACAGGCGTCTTCGCCTGCACGGGGTACCGCAAAACACGCTTTTCATATCCGTCTGCCATATCATTTATAGCTGCCGGAGCATCATACGGCACGGCAACATCATGTCCGCACTGAAACTCATACAGACAGCACAACGAAAGCAGTTTATCCATATTGATCCACCCGCATTCACGGCAAAATGCAGAAACCTCCGTGCCGCCTCTTGTTATCTTAAACGTGATGTCATCGCCTTTACCGCAGCAGAGTGATAAAAGACAATCCTCCATAAGTAAAAGTATGTCCTTATTATCGCTCATTACATTGGCCGAAACACCCGAAAGCATATCTCCCGATTGTCTCAAAAGTTCTCGGCGATACATACTGCTCATGCTTGACATATCGGAGACGGCTCGCATATTCTGTGCCGAGCAGCGGCGAAATTCGCCGTTTTCCGCACGGTGCTCAAGTTCCTGCTCAAAATCAGGCGATAACGGCAATCCGCCATTTCCGTAAAACGCCGAATGAATACCGTTCTTTTCCGAATAAATGTAAATTCCGCAGCCGAGAGAACAAAAAGAAGAGAAAAAAGCGACTTCTGACAAAAAGCATCTGCCGAAATCAAACACGTGCGAGCCCGAGGATATAAGTCCCGCCGTAACGGCCTTTACCGCCGCTGCGGAAGAAACGCTGTCATCGTACCCTATTCCTGTTCGCGTACCGAATTCACAGCTGCCCAAGGCTCTGCCGACTTTGCAAAACAGGCCTATATCAAAATCGCCGAAAAGCGAATCGGTACCGCGGCTGCCTAAAGCGGTAATATTTTCGGCGTAATAATAAGCCTGCGGCTGACTTTCGGGCGCGGAAACACCGCCGTGCGGTTTCGGTGTGACTTTTACATTTTCGCCCACCGCCATATTTCTGCCGACAATCGCTTTCTCACACAGCACGCTGCCTAAAGACATTTTACTGTTTTCCTCCGCAACCGAATTTACACCCATAACGGCTCCCGATATATCGGCTCCGCGTAAGGCTGCGGATTTATTGAGCATAATACTGCCGCGAACAAATGCTTTTTCGCCTATAAAACAGCCGTCGCCCACTACGGTATACGGTCCTAAATCCGCTCCGTCCGAAATTTCGGTATTTTCACCTATAAACACAGGCGGCGTAATATTGTATTTGCCGCAAGGCAGTTCGCTGTTTGAATATATGCCGTCGCATATTTCCGACAGAGGAAATACTGTTTTTCCGTCAAGCATATCGCGAGTACATTTTAAATATGATAATACCGTATTTATACCGCGCCTGTAACCGGCGCACCGAAATGCAAAAAGACTTTTGTTTTGTGAGAGCAATTCAGGCAGTATCTCATTTGAAAAAGCCGTGATTGTGCGGTCGCGAAGCATTTTTAATATTTTGCCGGAAATTATATAAATGCCCGTGTCCGCCTTATCCGTAAGAAAGCCGCACCTGCCGACGCTCCCCGAAAAGCCCGTAATTCTGCCGGACGGTGACGTGAAAACAAGCTTCTCTCCGGTAACTCCGTCACAATGCGTGATTATTACGGTTACATCCGCCCCCATACTTCGGTGATATTTTTCGGCTTCGCTCAAATCAAAATCAAAAAGCACGTTGTCGGTTATCAGTAAAACGTTGTCATCCTCTTTTTCATCAGAACAGAAAAGTGAGTTTAAAGCGTCGTTTATACTTTTTCCGATAACCGGCTTAACCTTTGCTCCGCAAGTCGGATTATTTTTTAAATACTCGCTTATTTTTTCCGATTGTGCATCAAGCAAAAGTACAATTTCGTTCATTCCGTAAAAAGAAAGCATATCGGTCATATAGCCGAGCAGCGGTTTACCGAGTAAAGGCAAAAGAATTTTAGGCATACCGAAAAAATCATCATTAAAAAATCCGTTTCTGACTTCAGATGCTATTACCGCTTTCACAAAACCACCGTAACCTTTCATACGTATTCCGCACTTCGGGGAAAAAGAGGGATATATGCATAAAAGTATTATTGCCCCGTCGCTATAAAATAATCTGTTGTTTTAATGCGAATTTAATGTTAAAATATCCGTGTGATTTTATAGCAAATCGGATGTGAACACATGAAAAAAGAGCTTGACAAAATTGAAATGTACACCGACGGTGCGTGCTCCGGAAATCCCGGTCCCGGAGGGTGGGGTACAATTTTGCGTTTCGGTTCGGCTGAAAAAGAGCTGTCGGGCGGAGAACGCAGCACCACAAACAACAGAATGGAGCTGACCGCGGTAATAGAGGGCTTTAAGGCACTTAAAAGGCCGTGCGACGTAACTCTTTATACGGATTCAAAATATGTTGCGGACGCCATAACAAAAGGCTGGGCAGAGGGCTGGAAAAGGAAGGGCTGGAAAAAGAGCGACGGCAAGCCGGCGTTGAATTCCGATTTATGGGATGAGCTGTTGACGCTCATATCAAAGCACAGTCTTAATATTGTTTGGCTCAAGGGGCATGCGGGTCATCCGGAAAATGAGCGATGCGACAGTATGGCAGTAAGGGAAAGTCATAAATTCATTAAATAGACTAAAATAAGCAAAACAGGACGCTTTCTTCGGAGAGCGTCCTGTTCTTTTACGTCAAAAAAGCTCCCGTAAAGGGAGCTTTGCGAATACCGCATCAACTTATTCTTTTTCGGAAATCATTTTTAATTTATCGGCTGTTATTTCGCGGCACTCGCCGTCTCTCAGCCTTTCATCGAGGAAGAGTCGTCCCATTTTTATACGGCGAAGATTTGTAACCTCGTTTCCGACGGCGCAAAACATACGCTTTATCTGATGATATTTACCCTCGCAAATAGTAATTTCGCACTCTTTATCGGAGAGTATTTTTATTTTTGACGGCAAAAAAGCCGTCCCGTCACGAAGAGTAATTCCGTTTTCGAGCAACGAAACGGCCTCTTCTTCGATATTGTCACGAAGAGACACAATGTACGTTTTATCAATGTGGTTTTTCGGTGAGAGAATACGGTGTGCGAACTCGCCGTCATCGGTTATCAGCACAAAGCCCGTAGTATCTTTATCGAGTCTGCCGGCGGGGAACAGCCCACGGCGCATAAGCTTTTCGGGGACAAGGTCACAAACTGTTCTTTCGCCCTTTCCGTCGCTTGCCGAAACAACGCCTTTCGGCTTATTGAGCATTATGTATATATGTTTTTTTATTGTGAAAATTTCACCGCATACTTTAATCTCGTCCGCATCGGCATCAGCCTTTTCGGAGCCGCTTTTGACAGTCCTGCCGTTAAGCGTAACATTGCCGTGAGAAATCAGACCTGCCACGTCTTTTCTGCTGAGTTTACCGCTGCCTGCTATAAGCTTATCTATCCGCTCTTTTTTCATCCGTTTCTCCTTATTTATTCGCCGGTGTTATCAGGCTTTGCAAAGCCGTGCATAAAGCCGTTAAGCTCTGTGGAGCACACATCTCCGCCTATCACCTTGCCGTCATACACCAAGATATTTGCGTGGATAAAGCCGGTATTTTCGTAGCCCGTATAATTTGTAATCTCATATGTCCAACGCTTTACCCGTTTCGACGCATACAAGGATAAATCAAAGCCTTGTTCCTTTTGAAGCTCATTGTATTTTTCGTATACATCATCAAATTCCGCGGGAATAATCACTTCGCAAACCTCAACCGGATCTTCTTTTACGCTCCAGCCGAACTGCGAAAGATACGCGATTCTGTCCTCGGAGGAAGCTGCTCTGATATTCAGCGCCGCCGTTTTCCCCGCCTCTGCCGTATGATGAGAAACAATAATCAGCGCGACTGCAAGCAATGCCACAAAAAACACAAGCAGAGCCATTTTTACCTGCCTTTTCTTTACGGAGTATACGAACATATAAATTCACCTCGAAGCAAATATATGCAACGAGGCGAAATAAAATACTATATAAGGCAGCAAAAATTACTTGCTCTCTTCGGGAGCCTTTTTGTGCTGAGCGGCAGCCTTGAGAGACTGACGCACGCGTCTTATTTCATTTACGGAGTTGGTAAGACCCTCGTCTGCCATAGATACAACCCTCTCAACGTATTCGCCTGCGCTTTTACGCATATCGTTTGACCACTTTTGAGCCTGCTCTGTAAGCTCCGCTGCAGTCCCTCTCGCCTGCTCGACGATACCGTTTGCCTTTTTACGTGCTTCCGCCATAATATTTTCAGCCTCGGCCTCGGCGCCCTTCGTTATCTCGTGCTCGGAAATAAGCTCATCGGCCTTTTTCTTTGCCGCGGTAATAATCCCCTCGGCGGTGCTTTGCGCCGCAGTAAGTATTTCCTTTCTCTCGGAGGCTATTTTTCTCGCCTGCATAAGCTCATCGGGCATATTAAGCCTCATATCCTCGATAGTGGTTCTGAGCCTTTCGACGTCAACTATCTGATTTGAAGTAAAGGGAACGGATTTTCCCTCATCAATAATCTGCTCAAGCTCCTCTATTAAGCTTTCAATAGTCATTTGTTTTACACCTCTTATTTGCTGTCTCTCAGTTTATTTTTTTATTCTTTTGATGATGTCCTCACGTATTTCAGCAGGAACGAATGTGCTAATGTCACCGCCGAGCTCACAAACCTGCTTTACCACGCTGGAGCTTAAGTACATATTCTCGGCTCGCGTTGTAATAAATACCGTTTCAAGCTCGTTATTGAGTTTTTTATTTGTGAGCGCCTGTTGAAATTCGTACTCAAAATCCGAAACCGCTCGAAGGCCCTTTACTATGGCAACCGCCTCTTTGCGGCGTGCATAATCGGCAAGCAAACCGTCGTATCGGTCCACATCGACGTTTGGCATATCTGCGGTACAGCGCTTCAAAAGCTCAACTCTCTCCTCCGATGTGAAGGCATAATTATTTTTTTTATGATAATTTGTCATTACGACAACGATGACCTTATCAAACATTTTCGCGCTTCTGCGGATAATGTCAAGGTGCCCCATTGTAACAGGGTCAAAACTGCCGGGACATATAACCGTTTTCAAGAAAACCCCTCCGAATTACTTTTTATAGGTAGTGAGTTTAGTCTTGGAATATTTATATTCCTTAAATTTTTTAATATCACCGACTTCTTCCGGCAAGTCCTCGCGGTAATCGGTTTCACACATTACAATGCCGCCGTCTTTTAAAACACCGTCGACAAGAGACAGAGCTGTTTCTGCCATTTGCCTGTTATACGGCGGATCAATGAGAATTATATCAAACTTTTCTGCGGTGCTGCGAAGGAAACCAAAGCTGTCGGAATTTATAACCGTTGCTTTATCAGATAAACCGCAGGTTTTAAGGTTTTGCTTAACAACGGAAAAAGCCTCTGCGCTTTTATCAACAAACACAGCCTTTTCGGCACCGCGTGAAAGAGCCTCAATTCCGAGCTGACCCGACCCCGCAAAAAGGTCAAGCACAGATTTCCCCGGAATATCAAACTGTATTATACTGAACATAGCCTCTTTTACCCTGTCGGTAGTGGGACGCACCACTTCTTCGCCCTCAAGAGTCACAAGCTTACGTCCTCTGGCTATACCGGTAATAACTCTCATAAGATCTCTCCATAAAATGCTTCTAATATTATTTCATTATTTTATCACAATTGTCAACAGTTTTCACTATTTTTTTAAATTTAAGAGTATATTCTTTAATTCTTCGGCATTTTTCGCGGTTTTTTCCGCTCCGGCTTTTTTGAGAACCTCTATATCGCGATAGCCCCAAAGCACGGCAATAACACTCAGTCCCGAATTTTTTGCCGTTTCGACATCAACCTCGCTGTCGCCTACATATACGGTCTCGCTCTTTTCGGCACCCATCTTATCTATAGCGAACAAAACATTGTCGGGATAGGGCTTGTTTCTGCGCTCTTTTACGCTTCCGACAACGGTTTTAACGTAATCGCCGAACATTTCGCCGCAAAGCTCCTGTGCGGCAAAATCAGCCTTATTTGTAACTATGGCAAGCTTAAAGCCGTTTTCATAAAGGGTTTTTAGCATATCCGTAATTCCGGGATACGGTTTTGTTTTATTCGCCATATTTTTTTTGTAATTACGGCAAAATATATCAAAACACTTATCTATTTCCGCCTTATCGGTGCCTGTGGGAACGGCTCTCTCGATAAGCTTATATATACCGTTTCCGACAAACCTGCGCACCTCGTCGCGCGTCCTTTCCGGGTAGCCCGCGGTTCTGAGCGTGTAATTAGTGCTGTCTGCAAGGTCGTCGAGAGAGTTAAGAAGAGTTCCGTCGAGATCGAATATAACCGAGTTAATCATTTTAAACAATCCTTTGTTCTGTAATAATCATATATATTTTGTGCAACGGCAGAGGTTATCCCCGGAGCCTTTGAAAGCTCATCGACCTCAGCGTTTTTAATTGCAGTCATGGTTTTAAAATATTTTAAAAGCGCGGATGCTCTTTTTTCTCCGACGCCCTCTATCTCGGTAAGAGATAGCGAAAGCCCGCGTTTTGCATGCTTTTGGTGATGATATGCCACAGAAAATCGATGTACCTCATTTTGTATTTCGGAAACGAGCGTAAACACCTGCCGTTTTGAATTTATGGCTATTTCGCCGCCGTCACCCGAAATGGCACGCGTGCGGTGTCGATTATCCTTTACCATACCGAAAAGCGGAATTTTAAGTCCGAATTCACGAAGCACGGGTTCTACGGCATGGACCTGCCCAACGCCGCCGTCAAGCAGTATAAGGTCCGGCAATTTGCCGAAGCCCTCGGTTGAATCCTTGCTTTTTTCGTATTCGGAAAAGCGTCTTGTAAGAACCTCATTCATAGCGCGGTAATCGTCGTTACCGTCAAAGCTCTTTATGGAAAAACGTTTATACGCCTTACGATAAGGCTTACCGCCCTTAAAAACTATCATACCCGCAACAGAATCCTGCCCTGCGGTATGCGATATATCGTAGGACTCAATGTACTCCGGCGTCTTTTTGAGGCCGAGCAAATCCTTAAGTTCGTCGAGAACGGCTATTTCTCTTCCGGTTCTGCCCTTTTTAATCGCCAGCTTTTCCTCGGCGTTTTTACGGCACATATTAACTATTTCGAGCTGTTCTCCCCTTGCCGGAACAAAGACCGTAACTTTTTTGCCCTTTTTCTCGGAAAGCCATTGCTCCAAAAGATCTCTGTCGGCAACCTCGCCGTCTACAGTAACGCGCTTCGGAATATTGTCTCGCATAGAATAATAGGACGTGATGAAATCGGAGCGCATACCCTTCTTATCACCGGGGTCATCGAAGAAGAAATGCTCGCTGTCAAAAAGTCTGCCGTTTGAAAACCTTAAAACAGCAAGGCACACACTGCCGTCAATATCAGCGGTTGCAAACACATCCTGCTCTTCGACGGATTTATAAACAACCTTTTGCTTTTCTTTAATTCGCTCTATGGAGTTAATGCGGTCGCGCAGCTTTGCAGCCTGTTCAAAATCAAGCTCCTCTGCCGCCTTTTCCATTTTGGCACGCAAATCGGCGATTATATCGCGGCTGTCACCCTTTAAAAACGCAATCGCGCCGTCCACCGCCTCGTCATAATCGGATTTTTTTATTTTACCCGTACAAAGTCCGCAGCACTGCGAAATATAATAATTAAGGCATGGTCTGCTCTTGCCGAAATCGCGCGGAAAGACCTTGTTGCACTGCGGTAATTTGAATATTTTATTGGCCGCATCCACACTTTGCCTTACCGAATACGAACTGAGATACGGACCTATATACTCCGAACCGTCATCTTTTTTATTGAACACGGCGGAAATCTTGCGATATTCACCTTCGGATATGCGAATGTAGCTGTAACCCTTATCGTCTTTTAAAAGAATATTGTATTTCGGCGAATGCTGTTTTATCAGACTGCACTCAAGAACGAGAGCTTCGAATTCGCTTCCCGTTACTATATAATCAAAACGGTCGACATTTTCCACCATTTTACGTACTTTTACCGGATGGCGATTTTGCGAGCCGAAATACTGACTGACGCGGTTTTTAAGTGCTTTTGCTTTACCGATATATATTATTTTCCCATCGGCATTTTTCATAATATAAACGCCCGGCAAAAGAGGCAGGCTCATCGCCTTTTTTCTGAGTATTTTCATTTTCGGATTCAAAGCACTCACCGCCCTTCGTTAAAAAATAAGGCACACCGAAGAAAATACGGTGTGCCGTTTTAATTGAATATTTAAATTACTCGGCAAAGCCTGATTCAACAAGCTTAACAAGCTCCTCAACGGCCTGTTCTTCATCGGGGCCGCCGGCAATGATCCTGATCTTTGTGCCACCCATTATGCCGAGTGAAAGAACGCCGAGAAGGCTCTTTGCGTTAACTCTTCTCTCTTCCTTTTCAACCCAGATAGAAGATTTAAACTCATTGGCTTTCTGAATGAAGAAGGTTGCAGGACGAGCATGAAGTCCTACCTGATTTTGAACAAGAACATCTTTAACGTACATAGTTATTCTCCCCAAATATTGATATATAATAATGTTTTTTCTTCGTACCGTTAACATATTATACCACAAAACTTGTCCTCGTCAACGGCTTTGACACGATATATGGGGGATTTTGCAATAATTCGGCTGTACCTCCAAAGACAAATCAAAACAATTTTAAATGTTTGTGCAAAATAACAACCGCAAGCTTTAGTTCATATTGAATATACACAAAAAAATCGGGCACACATCAATTATTGACTTTTTGATGCACCGGATATGTTTTTTCGCTTAAAACGCCGAAGCTGTAACCCATACTTTTATAATATGCGATTATCTCGGGAAGTGCCTCCACAGTTGTGTTTTTCACCGCAGAATCGTGCATAAGCACAACTATTGTGTTGGATTTCGGTACTTTTTTACAATTCTCTATTATAGTGTTTTTAGGCTGTTCCCTTGATTCGGCATCACCCGAAGAAACGTTCCAATCAAAATAGCAGTATCCTTTTTCTTGCACCTCTTTTGTCAGCGTCGTCATAATCCCCGGCGAATACTTGCGGCTTATGGTATTGCTGCTGCCTCCGGGAAAACGAAATATGTTTGTACGGACTCCCGTTTCATTGTATACGAGATCGGATATTTTCTGCAAATCGTCAAAAAACGCCTGCTTTGAAGCATACACCTGCGGATAATCGTGAGAATATGAATGAAGCGCGATTTGGTTTCCCGATTCAGTTATGTTTTTCATATACCCGTTATACTTACCGCCGTTTTTCACAAAAAAAGTCGCCTTAACTCCGTTCTCATTCAGGATATCGATTATCCTCGGAGTGTTAGGCGACGGGCCGTCATCAAAGGTCAGGTAAACAACTTTTCCGGCATTGGCTTCGGCGAGTGCCCTGCTCTCTTGTTCCCTTTTAAGCGACACCTGCTCATTAAGCTTTGATATTTCGCCGTTCAGGCTGCCCTTTTCATCCGCAAATAACGATTCCCGTTCACTCAGCGATTGCTCCACAGCCGCTTTTTGTGCCGCAACCGTTTTTAGATTTTGCTTGGTTTTATTATATTTGACTCCGAACACCGCAAGCATTATTGAGATTAAAATAATCAACAAAGACAGAACAAATATCATTTTTTTAAACAAATTATTTTGTTTTACAACAATGCTTAACCTTTGCTTTTCCACCGCAATTACATCCTTTGATTTAATTTACAACTCCATTATATAACACTGTTCGACAAAATCAAGCAACAAATAATTACAAGAAAATTAATAATTTATTAAACGCAAAAATGCCGTGTGAAAGAATGCTTCACACGGCATAATATCAACAAAAACTCTTATAAATGCATTTTATTTATTCCGCCGCAAGCGGAACCTCACTCTGAGTATCAACATTAACAAGACCCTTAGTGGTAAGCTTTAAATGCGGTATTACCGGCAAGCTCAAAAACGACATAATCATAAACGGCTCAAAGCCCTTCGGCACACCGAGAGAATACACGCTTTCACGCACCTTTTCGTTTTCTTCCGCCGCTCTTTCCACTGTTTCGCACGACATAAGTCCGCCTATCGGCAGAGGCATTTCGGCCACGACTTTTCCGTTTTTAACCGAAACTATACCGCCGCCGAGCTCACGTATACGGTTTGCGGCAAACGCCATATCATCGGTATTTGTGCCTATCACAATAAGATTGTGCGAATCATGCGCCACGGAAGATGCTATGGCACCCTCCTTAAGTCCGATACCCTTTATAAAAGCATTTCCTATATGACCCGTGTTGTGATGTCTTTCAATAACGGCTATTTTCAATATATCATGCTCGATATCTATGCCGTTATTGCAGTCGAAATCAATATCCGATACCAAATCATCGGTCAAAAGCTGCCCGTCCACAAGGGATATAACATGGCATTTTCTTTTACCGTTATAATCGACGGCAAAATCAGACGAAGACAGCATGGGCAAATTAAACGAGCTACGCACTTTCTTTTCGAGAGCATCATTTATTTTCGGCATATCAAAACAAAACGTTTTGCCGTCCGAAACAACCTTTTCTCCGTTTTTGTATACATCGCGCACGATTACCTTATCAAGGTCATCAAGGACAAGCAAATCCGCTTTGTAACCTGGTGCTACGGCGCCTGTATTTTTAAGTCCGAAGCACTCCGCAGCATGGAGGGTCGCCATTCTTATGCCTGTGACAGCGCTTTTGCCCATTTGCACGGCAGAGCGGATTATGCTGTCTATATGGCCGTTTGAGATAAGGTCAGCCGGGTGTTTATCATCGGTCACCAAAAGGCATCTCTGCTCCCACGGGTCGTCAAATAACGAAATCAACCCCGAAAGATTTCTCGCCGCAGTTCCCTGCCTTATCATTATTCTCTGCCCCTTGCGTATGCGCTCCTTGGCTTCATCGGCCGAAGAGCATTCATGGTCATCTCCTATTCCCGCGGAAATGTATTTATCAAGCGGCTTGCCCGACAAAAGCGGAGCATGACCGTTTACAACAAGTCCGCGAGACAATGCGGATTTGATTTTTTTCTCAAGCTCGCCGTCCCCGGCAACCACGCCGACATAATTCATAACCTCGCCGAGCCCGAGAACACGACTTTCCGAATAGAATTCCTCTATATCATCCGCCGAGAGAACCGCGCCTGATTCGTCAAAGCTTGTTGCCGGAACACATGACGGTATTACAAAATACACGGTAAGCGGAAGACCCTCACTTGATTCAATCATATAGCGAAGGCCGTCTTTACCGCTGACATTGGCAATTTCATGCGGATCGGCTATTACCGCGGTCGTACCGTGAGAAACCGCCGTTTTGGCAAATTCCGGGCAAGTGAGCATTGTGCTTTCGATATGTATATGCCCGTCTATAAAGCCCGGGCAAATATATTTTCCGGCAGCGTCGATTACTTCATCTGCTTCATCGTCACCGTAGTCGTCCACGCCCAAAATAATTCCGTTTTCAAAAAGAACGTTCGTCTTTATGAGCTCACCCGTAAAGACATTGACTATCGTTCCGTTTTTTAATAATCTTTTCATAGCGCGCTCCTTAACAAGTCAAAGTATATTCTGTAAATGATTGTATCACAAAAACAATTTCATAGCTACAAAAAGTTGCGGATAAATAAAAAAAGGTAAGCATCTTACGATACTTACCGTTTTTTGGTCGGAGTGACGGGACTTGAACCCATGGCCTCTTGGTCCCGAACCAAGCGCGATACCAAACTTCGCCACACCCCGAAGTGCTTTAGTATTATATTATATCGGCGCGATAAAATCAAGTGGTATTTTGATTTTTTATTAAATGTTTTCAATTTTTAGGCAAATCGGAGGAAAAACAAGTTTTAAGGATGATGCCGAGATATACTAAAGCAAGCCCAAATTTTTGTAGGCAGGGCTCAAATCGCAATCAAATTACACAAGCCCGTAAGGCTTTAAGTTCGCCTCACACGGGAATAGGAAGTTTAAAACTATATTATATCCGTCTATTCCTCACTCAGCTCACCGGTGGTTTCATCATTTTCGCTGTTTGTGGTTGGCTCCGCCAAAAATCCCAGTTTGTTTTTCAAATTCTCAAGCGCATCAAAAAGCTTTGCTTTTACTTCCGGCTGATTAACAAAATCGATGTCCGATTGCGCGGAATTATAAAGTGTTTGTGTTCTGAACAGCTGATATTTCTTTATGCTGTTCTCCGCATTCAGAGCGTTTTGAATATCCGTGTCGGAATCAAAGAACGCCACGCTGCCGCCCCTGTCGCTCATATCGTCATTATTGCCGTAATCAAACAAAGCTATGTTTATGTCGGTGTCATTCGGAATTCCGTTTACCCTACCCTTGGGTGTATACTGCCATACCTTATAGTCATATTTAAAATCCGTGGTTTCACTCGTATAATGTGCAACCCAAATTTCATAATTTGAAAGGCGCGAAAAATTCAGCTCATCGGTATAAAACGTTTTGCTCGCATAAATTCCCGGTTTGTATCCTGCATTTTTTACGGCCTCGCAAAATGCAACGGCAATGTTGGTTCGCTGACTTGCCGTGAGGCGGTCTGCTCTGCCCGAATGCTCACTGTTTGAAAACTCCGTATCAAAATATATGGGTAACGTTATATTATATTTTCTCGAATAGTTTACAGCCACGCTCGCTTCCTCAACGGCCTCGTAAACCGTAACCGCCTGGCTGTAAAAATACACGCCTACCTGTATGCCGTTATTTAAAGCGCCCTCAACATTTTCGTTAAAGCGTGAATCAAGCTTGAGTGTTCCCTTGTCGCCGTATCCGCGAAATCCGACACGTATTATAGCAAAATCAACGCCTGCAGCTCGCACCGCCGCCCAATCTATCTTACCATTATGATGAGACACATCAATACCTACCATAGAGGAAAGAGCACCGTTATCGTTGAAATAATACTGCATATCGCTTATGGCTTTATGCCCTCTTATCGGGTTGTGTGACGAATCAAAATTAAAAAGTGTACCATCTATATCGATAAGTCCCGACATAAAATCACGGTTCACGTATTTTAAAGGCAGCAGAGAGGACGTGTACATACTGTCTGATGAAAGCGGAACGCCCGTTAATCTGCCGTTCAGCCGCGGAGATTTTGCCGGCGCAAGGCGCGACGAATTGGTACCGTAATCACGGTTGATTTCGGCGTCCTCATCTTTTTTGCTGTCACCAGTGGCAACCTGCACGTTTTTCATTTTTTCGTCAATTTCAAATAAAATTGCCGAGGTGGTTTCTTCCTCTGACGAAACAGACTCATCCTCGCCGAAAACTTCTAACTCCGCATCGGTAACAGCGGCCTCGGTCTGAGTCTCGCCGATTACTGCAGCATGCTTCTTTTTATTGCTGCGGACAATTAACACCGACGTCAATACTATTGCCGCCGCTAAAACAAAAACAGCCGCAATCAGCATTATTTTTTGCGAAGGCTTTAAAGCTTTAAGTTTTTGCAAAGGCTTTAAAGCTTTAAGTCTTTTCTTTTCCTTTTTCGGGTCGCTGTTTTCAGTTGTAATCTGTGTTTTTTCAGATGTGTTTTCCAATTATGTATCCCCTTAAAGCCCTTATCAACGCTTGAATAATTAAAGAGCAAACTTCTTTATTGCTGCCGCTACGCCATTATCATCGTTGGAAAGAGTAACAAAGTCGGCTGCGTTTTTCGCAGGCTCCTGAGCATTCTCCATAGCTACACCGATACCGGCTTCGCTTATCATTGTAATATCGTTGTATCCGTCTCCGCATGCCATAACCTGCTCGCGCCTTATACCGAGACTGTCGGCAAGCCACATAAGTGCGGTACCTTTATCTACCATAAGAGGCGTTATCTCAAGGAAAAACGGTTCGGAGCGAAATACCGAAACTCCGCTAAGCTCGTTTTTAAACAGCTTTTCTGTCTCGGTTATATAATCGGGCTCACCCGTTATAAGATATTTAGGCACGGGATAAGTAACCTCTTTCCGCAGACTTTGAACTCTTTGCAGTCCCAAGTTATTGAGATTTACCTCAAGATAAAAATATTTGTCGTCGGCATTGTCGGTAACCGCTGTATCGCCCTTGTATGTGGTTATCGGGACATTATACTTTTCGGCGACATCGATAATACGGGCACTCTGCTCCGCCGAGAGATTTTTTTCGTACAAAAGTTCACCCGTGCGCGCGTCAAAAATGCGCGACCCGTTGTATGTTATAACATAACCTCCGCCGACGTTAAGCCCCAGCTCCTCGGCATAACGCGTAACGCCGCTTATCGGTCTACCCGATGCTATTGTGACTATTCCTCCGTTTTTCATAAATCTCCGTATAGCTGTCTTATTGCCTGCCGGTATATTTTTTTCGGTGGTAACAAGAGTTCCGTCTATATCAAGAGCAAGTAGTTTTATATGCATATATTTCACCTTGGAAGAAAGAATATCGGTATTGCATAACCGCGATACCGATTATAATTATATCAATGGGCAAGCAAAACATCAATTTGTAGAAATGCAAATAATTCGGTTAAAAAAACGAGAATTTTATATATTATGCGTCATACGGCTTTTCTGCCTTATTTCGTTTTTTCGTCAAGACATTCGATTATCCTGTCGAGCTTATAATGCATATTTTTAAGCAGAATCTCACATTTTAAATTTATTTTATAATCATTTTCGCTGCGCCGACGATCTTTTTCATCCTGTCGCTTTTGACTCATCATAATAAGAGGCGCCTGAATAGCCGAAACGCACGACAAGACAAGGTTCAACAGAATAAACGGGTACGGGTCGAACGACTTTGCCGCCAAAACCGTATTTACTGTTATCCAAACGAGCAAAAGCAGAGTAAAACCTATAACGAACGTCCAGCTTCCGGCAAGAGAGGAGAGCCTGTCTGAGGCCCTTTGCCCAAAGCTTTCTTTACACTCGTTGTTTTCTGAAACCGTTTTATTCAAAAGCAGATGCACTTTTTCTTCATCGTCGAGATCCTCGTTTATATCGTTTAGGATATACTTTATAATCTCATAATCGCTCATTTATATATCACCGCCACACATAAAATATTAAGGCTTCGCAAACAACGAAGCCTTAATATTTTCGGTATAATTTGTTTTTATATACACATGAGAAAAACGCAAAAACCGATTACTTTATGCGCTCAACCTTTAACATATTCGTTGTGCCGGAAATCCCGAGCGGAATTCCCGCGGTTATTACAACAATATCGCCTTTTGAAATAAGACCGTGCTTACGTGCAACCTCAACAGCGTGAGAAAAAAGTGCATCAGAGTTGTTTTTTTCTTCGCACATAAGAGGTATCATACCCCAAGACATATTCATCTGACGGCAAACGGTTTCATCGGTCGTGCAGCTGATTATCATGGAGGACGGGCGATGCTTTGAAATCATACGGGCAGTCGAACCGCTCTTCGTTACCGTAATAATCGCCTTTGCGCCGAGGTCGTGAGCGGTTGTAACGGTGGCGTGTGAAATAGCGTTTGTTATGCTGTTATCGTACTCAGACGAATCATTTTTAAATTTAGTGAGATAGTCTATATCTGCCTCGGTGGTCTCGGCTATAAGTGCCATTGTTTCAACAGCCTCGACAGGGTGCTTACCGGCAGCAGTTTCACCGGAAAGCATAATTGCCGAAGTGCCGTCATAAATTGCATTTGCAACGTCGGTAATCTCTGCTCTTGTGGGACGGGCATTCGTTATCATCGACTCAAGCATCTGAGTTGCGGTTATAACCTGCTTACCTGCCGTATATGCCTTTTTGATGAGCTTTTTCTGTATTGACGGAATAAGCTCAAACGGTATTTCGACGCCCATATCGCCACGCGCTATCATAATACCGTCCGCAGCGGCAATAATTTCATCAATATTGTTGACGCCGCTCATATTCTCTATTTTTGCAATTATTTTTACCTTGTGAAATCCCACGGAATTTGTAAAATTACGAAGATAATCAACATCCGCGGCCGAGCGAATAAATGAAGCCGCTATGAAATCGAATCCGAGCTTTGCCCCGAACGCCAAATCGGACATATCGTGCTCGGAAAGATAAGGCATTGATAAATTTGTATCCGGAACATTTACGCCCTTTTGGTCTGAAATAACGCCGCCGTCAACAACCTTACAATAAATATCGGGGCCTTCGACCTTTTCGACCCTGAGAGATACAAGACCGTCGTTTATTCTGATAATCGTGCCCATTCTGACATCCTGCGGCAGTTCCTTAAAGGAAACGCTCGCCTGCTTTTCGTCGCACTCTATATCTCGCGAGGTGAGAATATAATCATCGCCATCTTTCAGCGTTACGGCTTTGTGGTCTTTAAAATAGCCTATACGTATCTCCGGACCCTTAGTGTCAAGCATTGTAGCTATGGGGAGATCAAGTTTGTCTCTAAGAGCCACCAGCTCATCAAACCTTTTTTTATGCATTTCATGAGTGCCGTGAGAAAAGTTGAATCTCGCAACATTCATTCCGGCTTTTATCATCTTTTCAAGGACTCCGTCCTCATCGGTAGCCGGACCGACGGTGCATATTATTTTTGTTTTTCTCATTTAAAAGCACCTCCAAAAAATATATATAAATATGTTTTTCAAATCTTCCTCAGATACATTGTATAATTAGTTTTGTCAAATGTCAATCATATCAGGCATATTTTTTAGGTTTGTACGTTAATATATTTTTATGCTACGAAAGAACATTATTTTGTATTATTTTAATTTACAATACCTTGTTCGACAAATGCCGAAAGAAAAATAAAAAAGACAGCTTGAAAAACAAATCAAGCCGTCTTTAACTTAAATTACGCATTGAATTTAAAACAGAATATTCCCTAAATTCAAAATCCGTCAACCTTCGTAATCGTCCTCATTTTCCCAGTTATGGAAAACATTTTGAACATCGTCGTTATCATCAAACATTTCGAGCATTTTGCCCATATTGTTTATATCCTCTTCACTTTCGAGCTTTGTATAGGTAGATGGAATATAATCGACCTCGGCTGTCAGGTATTTATAACCCTTGGCCTCAAGATCGTCGCGTACTGCACCCATATCGTTAGGCTCTGTGCGAACTTCGAAAACATCGCCGTCTGTGAGAAAATCGGTGGCACCCGCTTCGAGAGCGTCTTCCATAAGTTTTTCCTCGTCAACATCCTCTTTGTCGATAATAATTACGCCCTCACGGGTAAACATAAACGAAACACAGCCCGAGGTTCCCATATTGCCGCCGAACTTATCAAAATAATGACGCATATCGCCTGCGGTTCTGTTGCGGTTATCTGTAAGAGTCTCGACTATTACGGCAACACCCGACGGACCGTAGCCCTCATAGATTATGCTTTCGTAATTATCGGTATTGCCGTCTCCGGCAGCCTTTTTAATGATTCTTTCGATATTATCGTTCGGAACATTGCAAGCCTTCGCCTTAGCTATGCAATCCTTAAGCTTTGAATTACCGGCAGGGTCGGGTCCGCCCTCTCTGACGGCAACAGCTATTTCACGGCCGATTTTAGTAAATACCTTTGCACGGGCATTATCGGTCTTTTCCTTTTTACGTTTGATAGTACTCCATTTTGAGTGCCCTGACATATTTTTCACCCTCTGTCAAAATTTACGGAAAATATTTTAACATACAATCGCTTTATTATCAAGATTTTTTTGTTTAACGAAACGCAATACGGTTTTAAGCCGCCGATTTTATGAGAATCACACCGAAACGAGTAAAAATACGAAAAATCAATTCACATATAATAAGCTCGTCTTTAAAAGAGTTTTATATAGAATCAAACAACGCATTTGAAATATCCGTTTATTAAGTTACAAAAAATAACATTTTTAGCATTTATTTTATTTAATATAAAAACGCTCAATGTAAAAAATAGTAATGCAAACGCAAATTGTAATGAAAAGGAGTGTTTTCAAATGTCAAGTTCCAAGAACGTTGTTCCGGAAGCTAAGGAAGCTCTTAACAGATTCAAAATGGAAGCTGCTAATGAGGTTGGTGTAAATCTCAAGCAGGGTTATAACGGCGACCTTACTTCTAAGCAGGCCGGCTCTATCGGCGGACAGATGGTCAAGAAGATGATCAAGGCTTATGAAGACGGCATGAAATAAGAAGTATAAAATCCCTGATTCTTCAATAAATTTCGGACAAAATGAAGGTCTGCCGGTTAAACCGACAGACCTTCTTCTGTGTTTGTTATTAATTATTTCAGCGGACGGATACGGCTTTATATCCGATATCATAAAACATTATTATACACTAATTGGATTTAACAGGGCAAAAGAATCCATTCCGTCAAGATAAGCTAATATCGCGTCATTTGACAGTACCACCGAGTTATCCTCGTTATGGTTGCCGGCTACAATAATCACATACAGATAACCGTCTCCCTCGTTTTCCATAATTCCTGTAAGGTTTGTGTACTGTTGGAAGTTCTTAAAGGTAATAGCGGTATAGTATTCCTCCGAGCCGTCGTTACTTCTTATTTTTACTGTAACAGCCACACCGTTGTATACATCATCCGGCATTCCCTCGGCTTCTACCAATGTAACTGTGTTGCCCTCCTTAGCCTCATAATATTTTATGAGGGCAAGAGCCTGTGCGGCGTCGGCAACATAGCCATCATAATCTATGGCGGCACCGTTTCTGAAGGTGTATGTTTTGCCCGTACAATACATCGCCTTGCCTTTATAGTTCCAATCAAGAACGCCGTTTCTTACATAATAAAGGGTAGTGCCGTATCTTAAAACACCAGAGAAATTCCAGTCAAGAACCCCGTTTACCACACCGTAATATGTTCCGTAGTAATTTGTAAGGCTACAATAGTCCCAATTGAGGAAGCCCTCCTCGACGTAATACCATGTGCCATAATAATTTACAAGTCCTGTATAGTAAGTGTCGATCTGACCGTTTGTAAGATAGCACCATTCATTGCCGTAGTAATTATAAAGACCGTTTTTATTCCAGTTAAGAACACCGTCCTCAACATAATACCAAGTATCGAAATACTGAGTAAGTCCGGTATAGTTCCAATTGAGCTCGCCGTTTTCAACATAGTACCAAGTATCGTAATACTTAGTAAGTCCGGTATAATCCCAATTAAGGACGCCGTCCTCAACATAATACCAAGTGCCGTAATATTTTGTAAGACCGGTGTAATCATTCGAATAAACACCATTTTCTACATAATGCCAAACATCATTAACACAAACAAGGCTTGAATAATCCCATTCAAGTATACTTTTTATGACATAATATGTTGTGCCGTAATACTCGGTAGGGCCTGTATAGTTCCAATTAAGAACGCCGTTTTCAACATAATACCAAGTGTCATAATACTTAACAAGGCCTGTGTAGTAGGCATTATGCTCACCGTTTTCCATATAGAGCCAAGTACCGTCAGCCGTTCGTTTAAGTGAATCGGTAGTAGACGCAAAAGCGGCGACCGACATTACAGACAGCGATAGAATAACAGCCAATGCAACCGCAATCAACTTTTTGAATTTTTTCATAAATTTAATATCCTCCCTGATTTTTACGGCATAAAGCCCTGCCGTTTATTCGAATTATACAACAATCAGTATATAATTGCAATAGTTTTTATGCAAAAGTGTTGTATTGACACATTTCTCTAAAAAACACAAAACCGTTCAAATGAATGAACGGTTTTGCAATATTTTGTATGCAGCAGTCTTTAAGCAAGCGAGAAACAATCAAATACAATGCGTATTACGCAAGAATTCCGTTTCTGACATAGTAACGCGTGCCGTAATAATAGGTGTATCCCGTATAATTCCAGTCAAGCACGCCCTTTTTGACGTAATACCAAGTGCCGTAATATTTTGTAAGACCGGTGTAATCCCAATTAAGTACACTGCCCTCGCAATAATACCAGGTGCCGTAATAGTTTGTGAGCCCCGTATAGTTCCAATTAAGAACACTGTTTTCGACGTAATACCATGTACCGTAGTACTTTGTAAGACCCGTATAATTCCATTTAAGCTCACTGTTTTCGACATAATACCAAGTACCATAATACTTAGTAAGACCTGAGTAATCCCAGTTCAGCACACTGTTTTCGACATAATACCAAGTATCATAATACTTAGTAAGACCTGAGTAATCCCAGTTCAGCACACCGTTTTCGACATAATAATAAGTGCCGTAATAATTTACAAGCCCGCTGTATGAAGTATCATTTTTACCGCTAACCATATAGTAATATTTATCTCCTATATATTTCAGCGATATTGTGTTCGCGGGAGCCGCCTTAACGTCAAAGTCACATTTTGCGGTTTTATCGGAGCCGAGAAGCTTTGGAGTTTCGTCTCCGCTGTAAATATCAAATGCGATTACCGATATACTGCCTTCTTTATAGTTGCCGTCAAAATAAAAAGTATAACTTCCGTACAGCTGCTCCGTCGAAGAGGATTTCGGCGCGGCTGCCGAGCATCTTAAAGAATCCTGTGAAAAATTATAATTTGTTATTGCCGTACCGCCGTTTTCGTACGAAGTAACCGACGTCTGCTCGCCGTTTTTATCCGCATCCGGCTTTGCGAGCCTCAAATATGAGGAATCGTATTTAAGTGTATAGCTACCGCCCGCGGCCCCTGCCGGAGCATATATTTTTACCTCTACCCTGTTATAGCCCATAATCTGAGCGTCAACTCTGAAGGATGCGCTTTCGGAAGAAGTGTCAACGGCAAACGACGTCGCAAGTACAGCGAACACGCATACAAGTATTGCGAGAGCCATAACAGCCGAAATTATTTTAGTTCGTCTTTTCATATTAACCTCCGTTAAGCCCCGAAACAGACATTTACTTATATCGGAATTATACAACATCCGAAATGCATAGTCAACACTCATGCATTATCGGTTGACGCCCGAAAAGCAAAAAAATATACCTAATTCCGAAAAACGAATTTCGAAACACGGTATATTTTCTAAGTTAAAGTGTAAGCTGCTCGCCGACATCATCAGCCGACAAAGTGGCTCCTGCGGCAGGCAAAGTTCTCGTCCTGTATCTCGCAGGCTTTACAAACTCACCATCGGTATACTCTTTTACGGAAGATACCCTATGCCCTTTTTTGAGAGTCATAACCGATACGCCCATAGAATCCTTGGTCGTTTTGACGGCTATTGCGCCGGTATTGAGAAGAAGAATTCTGCCGGAGGTGGACTTCATAACATACTCCTTATCCTCAGTCACACAGAACATATTGACTACCGGGAATTTCTCACAATACGCCTTAATCAGCTTCTTGCGGTTCGTTTTAGTCTCATAGGCGGAGAGGTCTATTTTGGCAAGCTTGCCGTTTTCAAAGAAGAACAGCATAAAGCCCTTATAGTCTGTTGTAACCGCCATATAAACGGCGTTTTCATCGGGCTCCATCTCAAGCTTTGAAGCCACATAATCACCGAGAACGCTCGCCTTGCTGTCATCAAAATCGGCAGCTTTGGCTTTGTAAACACGGCACTTATCGGTAAAGAACAAAAGCTCGGTATTGTTTGCAGCCTCAACCGTCTCTATTATTTCATCGTTTTCCTTTAGCTTTTGCTCACCGCTCATACGCAGTGACTGCGGAGTTATCTTTTTGAAATAGCCCTCTTTGGTAAAGAACAGCGTAACGGGATAATTCGGTATCTCCTCATCGGGCTCCGATTCATCATCTATATCACTCGTGTAGATTATTTCCGAACGACGCGGCTTATCGTAATTTTTAACGACATCCGAAAGCTCGTTTACGATAATTTTTTTAACTCTTGAGCGACTTGCGAGAATATCCTCCATATCCTCGATTTCGGCTCTCAGCTTTTCTATATCTTCCGTTTTCTTTAAAATATACTCACGGTTTAAGTGGCGCAATTTGATTTCAGCCACATAATCCGCCTGTATCTTATCTATTCCGAAGCCTATCATCAAGTTCGGAACAACCTCGGACTCCTCGTCCGTTGAGCGTATTATTCTTATTGCCTTATCAATATCGAGAAGAATTTTTTGAAGTCCCTCTAAAAGATGCAGCCTGTCTTTTGCTTTGGAAAGGTCAAAAAAGACGCGGCGATTTACACATTCGGTACGGAAAGCTATCCATTCCAAAAGCAGCTCTCGCACCCCGAGGACTCTCGGCGTTCCTGCTATAAGGACATTAAAGTTACAGCCGAATGAATCTTCGAGCGGAGTCATTTTATAGAGCTTTTTCATAAGCTTGTCTGCATCTGTGCCGCGCTTTAAGTCGATTGTTATTTTAAGACCCTTTTTATCGGTCTCGTCGCGGATGTCGGAAATTTCCTTAGCCTTGCCGCCCTTTGCGAGTTCGACTATCTTATCGATTATCGCCTCCGTAGTGGTGGTCGCCGGAATTTCGTATATATCAATACAGTTATTCTTTTTATCATAGCTGTACTTTGCGCGAATTTTGAAGCTTCCGCGACCCGTGCGGAATATCTCGTTCATCTTATCTTCATCGTAGAGTATCTGACCGCCACCTATAAAATCGGGAGCCTTGAGCGTTTCGGTTATATCGGCGTCGGGGTCCTTTATAAGTGCCACGGTAGTATCGCAGATTTCTTTCAAGTTGAACGAACAAATATTTGAAGCCATACCGACGGCTATGCCCATATTGGCATTTACGAGCACCGACGGAAATGTAACGGGCAAAAGCGTGGGCTCGGTCATGGTATTGTCGTAGTTCGGTACAAAATCGACCGTGTCCTTATCTATATCGCGGAAAAGTTCGGCTGAAATCGGAGCTAATTTCGCCTCGGTATAACGCGAAGCCGCATACTGCATATTTTTTGAATACGATTTACCGAAGTTACCCTTAGACTCAACATAAGGGTGAAGAAGCGACTCATTGCCGCGCGCCAAACGAATCATCGTCTCGTAAATTGCCGCGTCGCCGTGAGGGTTCAGCTGCATGGTTCGGCCGACTATATTGGCGGATTTTATAGTGCCTCCCTGAAGCAGCCCCATTTTATACATAGTATAAAGCAGCTTTCTGTGTGACGGTTTAAAACCGTCTATTTCGGGGATGGCACGCGACATAATAACACTCATGGCATACGGCATATAGTTCACTTCAAGCGTATCGGTTATATGCTGCTCTACCACCTCGCCCGCACCGAGAATATGAGCGTTTATGTTAAGTTCCTCCGAATTTCGGTCTGTTTCGTTTTTCTTGGTTCTTTTAGCCATTTTCCGACTCTCCTGATTTGCCGTGATAACGTTAAGAAAGGTCAGTCATATCAATATACTGAGCACCGTTTTCGGCAATATAATCTTTTCTGCCCTGTAAATTGTCGCCGAGTAAAAGGTCAAATTTATCGGCGACAGCCTCGGGCGAATAATCCGGCTCGACCTTTATAAGACGACGGGTTTTGGGATTCATTGTGGTAAGCCACATCATCTCGGGTTCATTTTCACCGAGACCCTTTGAACGCTGTATGGTATATTTTCTGTCTCCGATTTCAAGAAGGGCATCCTGCTTTTCCTTTTCGGTGTAGCAAAACCAGGTCTCGTCCTTGCAAGTTATTTCGTAAAGCGGAGATTCGGCTATAAACACCTTACCCTCTTTTATAAGCGTGGGCATAAGACGATAAATCATCGTTAATATCAGCGTCCGTATCTGATAACCGTCAACGTCGGCATCGGTACAAATTATGACCTTGCTCCAACGAAGATTATCCATATTGAAAAGAGATAGATTTTTATTTGCCTTGGAGCTTACCTCAACGCCGCAGCCGAGCACTTTGATAAGGTCTGTTATAATGTCGTTTTTAAATATTTTGGGGTATTCGGCCTTAAGACAGTTGAGTATTTTCCCTCGTACCGGCATAACTGCCTGAAAGGCACTGTCTCTCGCCTGCTTGCAGGCACCGAGAGCCGAGTCGCCCTCCACTATGAATATTTCACGCTCAGAAACGTCCTTTGAGCGGCAGTCAACGAATTTTTCGATTCTGTCAGTCATACTGTTGCCGCTTTGAAGCGTCTTTTTAATGTTGAGCCTTGTGGATTCGGCCTTGACGCGCGAACGCATATTTATGAGCACCTGCTCGGCAATTTTTTCGGCGTCTATTCTGTTTTCTATAAAATACACTTCAAGCTGATGGCGGAGAAAATCCGTCATAGCCTCCTGAATGAATTTATTGGTTATAGCTTTTTTGGTCTGATTTTCGTATGACGTCTGAGTTGAAAAGGATGACGAAACAAGTACAAGACAATCCTCCACATCCTGGAAATTTATCTTGCTGTCGCTCTTTAAATACTTGCTGTTTGCTTTTAAATAGCTGTCAATCTGCGAAACGAACGCACTTTTTACAGCTTTTTCGGGAGCGCCGCCGTGTTCGAGAAAGCTGGAATTATGATAATACTCCTTAAGCTGTTTTTTATTGGAAAAACACAGCGCAACATTGAGCTTAACCTTGTATTCGGGCAAATCGGCTCTGTCTCTGCCCTTTCTCTCACCCTGCCAAAACTGCACTGAAGAAAACGCATCGTCGCCGACAAATTCCTTTATATAATCGACTATACCGTTTTCGTAGCAGTATTCGTATTTATCAAAGCTCTTTTCGCCGGTTTGATTGCGAAGAACGAATTTTATTCCCGCATTTACAACCGACTGCCTTAATATAGTCTCCTGATAGTATTCAAGAGGAATATCAATATCGGTGAACACCTTGATATCCGGTTTCCAGCGTATTCTTGTCCCGGTATCTCTTTTATTGTACGGTTCCTTTTGAAGCTCGCTGACGGGCTCGCCCGCCTTAAAATGTATCTCATAGCGAAATCCGTTTTTGTGCACCTCGGCATCCATATACTCCGAAGCATACTGTGTGGCACAAAGTCCGAGTCCGTTAAGTCCGAGTGAATACTCGTATGTTCCGCCGTTGTTTGTATTATATTTACTGCCGGCATACATCTCACAGAAGAGCAGCTCCCAGTTCCAGCGCTTTTCCTTTTCGTTGTAGTCCATAGGCATACCTCTGCCGTGATCGACAACCTCAACGGAGCCGTCGAGAAAACGGGTCACGGTTATCTCTTTACCGTAGCCCTCTCTTGCCTCGTCTATGGAATTTGAAAGTATCTCAAATACAGCGTGCTCACAGCCCTCAATACCGTCCGAGCCGAAAATAACGGCAGGGCGAAGCCTAACCCTGTCGGCACCCTTTAGCTGCGAAATACTTTCTTCATTGTATACCGCTTTTTTTGCCATTTAAATAAACCACCTTTTAAATTCCGAGCGGCGGAAAAAATGCACGCAGGAAAATCCTGCCGAAAAATACCGCCATATATTTTACACTATATATAGCGGTCAAGTCAAGTTATTTGCCTTTTTAAACGGATATTTAGGGCTCATACGCCCAAAGCCGACAGCTCAAGTCAGCTTTTATCGTCATCTGTATGCTTTTTAACCTTATGTTTATTTCCGTTTTCATCAACGATATACGTATTTTCAAGATTTGCGACAAGATTTCTTTTAAAAGAGTCGATATACTCGCGGCGCAAAATTGCCTGCTCCTCCTTTTCTTCGGGAGTAAGCCCATCCCCTTTTTGCTTTTTGGCAAGGAAGTTTATACGCTCAATTTTACTTTGCTCCATAATCATCACCACGTAAAGGTTATTTTTTATTATTTTATAATATTTTTTAAATAAAGTAAAGGAGCGGCTCAACACTTGAAAATATTAAGTGAATATCATATAATTTCATTATGATGAAGGAAGGATTACGATATGTTTAAATATGTTTTGATAGACATTGACAATACGCTTTTGGATTTCAATAAATGTGCCGAAAAAGCTATGACAAACGCTTGCAAAGCTTGCGGAGTAGGTTTCAAAGAAGAAATGCCGTCGGTTTTTCATAAAATCAACGACTCTCTCTGGCAAAGACTCGAAACGGGAGAAATCACAAGGGATCAAATACACGAAAAACGGTGGAATATGGTTTTTTCGGTTATGGGTATCACTTTTGACGGACGCGAATTTGAAAAAGAATTCGTAAAAGGAATATATGACAGCCACGAGCCTGTAAACGGAGCTGTGGATACGGTTAAATATCTGTCAAAAAAATACATACTCTGTGCCGCAAGCAACGGGCCGTTTGAGCAGCAAAAGCACCGACTGACACTTGCCGGAATGATAGACTGCTTCTCTCACCTTTTTGTTTCGGAGAGAATAGGCATACAAAAGCCCCAACGGGAATTTTTTGAGCGGTGCCTCAATGAGCTGCACGAAACCGACAAATCAAAATTTATACTTATAGGCGATTCGCTTACCGCCGATATATCCGGAGGGAAGAGCTTCGGAATCACAACCTGTTGGTATGACCACAACGGCACGGGGTATGATAATGTGGGCGCGGATATAAGAATCGACAGTCTCTCAGAAATCAAAAGCATACTTTGAGGAATTATTATGATAAAGCTCCCCGAACAAGTGAATAAGGCAATATGCCTGCTGAAAAACAGCGGTTTTGAAGCCTATGCCGTCGGCGGCGCGGTTCGTGATTGTCTGCTCGGCAAAGTCCCGTTTGATTGGGACATCACAACAAGCGCACGCCCCGAGGAAACCGAAAAGGTGTTTTGCGGCGAACGGATAATAGAGACAGGTATAAAGCACGGGACGGTAACTGTTATAATTGACGATATGCCGCTCGAAATAACCACTTATCGCATAGACGGCGACTATACAGACCACCGTCATCCGCAAACGGTATCATTTTCGGATAACCTCAGAGACGATCTCTCAAGGCGGGATTTCACAATAAACACGCTTTGCTGTAATTGCGACGACAAAATAATTGATGCTTTCGGCGGCAAAGACGATTTGAACAACAAAATAATACGGTGCGTCGGCGACCCCGACACCCGTTTTTCGGAGGACGCGCTCAGAATAATGCGTGCCGTCCGTTTTTCGGCGGAGCTCGGATTCACAATAGAAAAAAGCACATCGGACATCATACTGAAAAACAGGCAGCTACTGTCGGATGTGTCAAAAGAAAGATTACAGGTTGAATTCACAAAGCTTATCACGGGAAAATACGCAACCGACGTTATACGGAAATATCACGCGGTTATAGAGGTATTTATTCCCGAGCTTGCCCCACTTGTAGGATGCGAGCAGCACACAAAATATCACAAATACGATGTGTTCGAGCATACGCTTCACGCCGTAGACGCAATAGATTTTAATGACAGAATTTTGCGTCTTACAATGTTTTTCCATGATTTCGGAAAGCCCGACGCCAAAACCACTGACGAAAACGGCACTTCGCACTTCAAAGGTCATGCCGTGATAAGTGAAAAAAAGACGCGAGACATTCTTAAAAGACTGAAATTTGACAATAATACAATAAACGAGGTATCAAAGCTTGTTTTGATACACGATATGAAATCCCCGCGCGACAAAATTCAGGCAAAAAAAATGATGTGCAGTCTCGGAGACGAAACATACCTTAACCTTATAAAAATCAAACGCGCAGATAACATGGCAAAAGCCGATCCGCACGCGATAGACGAAAAGCTTAAAAATATGCGTTCGTTCTATGAGGAGATAAAGATAAACAACGAGTGCTATAATTTAAAATCTCTCGCAGTAAACGGTGATGATATTAAGGCCTTCGGTATTGCCGAGGGAAAAGAGATTAAAAGCTCGCTTGATTTTTTACTTAACGGCGTTATAGAGGGTAAGTGCCAAAACAGAAAAGACGTATTGTTGGAATATCTGAAAGAAAATACAAAATAATTAAAAGCACCGCGATTTTGGTAAAAAGAATCAGCGATGCTTTTTTATTATGCCATAAGACCGCATGACTTGCGAAGCAGCAAAACCGCGTCACTCTCATCTACGGCTCCGTCTCGGTTTAAATCGGCCTCTTTGAGTTTTATCGGAGACAAGCCTGTTAAGCCCGCCGAATATTTAAGCATTATAACAGCGTCCGCACTGTTCGTTTTACCGTCTGAATTCACATCGCCGAAATTCACTTGCGCAACGTAATAATAATCCGTTTTGCCTTTGCGTATGCGAATACCTGCACCGTCCTCGACAACGGCGAAATCAGGCAAAATATTGCCGTTTTCATCAAACACGGTCAATTCATCCGCAGCATCGATAACTCCTTTGAAGACCAATATCTCCTTTAGCGTTTGTACCGTAACACCGACTGCCGTGTTTACAACACCGGTTTCTTTCTCCTCGGACACACAATCGAAAGACACTGTTGCATTTCTTATGCCGCTTGCCGCTTTGGATGAAAACGCGGAGCTTCCGTATATTGCATAAAGTGAGGTACATCCGTCTAATGCCGTAGCCGACATCTTCAGAGCTTCGCTGAAAACGGTAACGGTTTTTAAAGACGTACAACGCGAAAAAGCTTCGTCTGAAACAAGCTCGGTATTTGGAGGCAAAGTAACTTTTTCCAAAGAAGTATTTACCGAAAAGGCAAAAGCCCCTATCTCTTTAAGAGACGGTGAAAAGCTTATCTCCGAAAGTGCGGCACAATTATAGAACGCTCGATCCCCTATTGTTTTTACGCCGCGAAGCTCAGCTTTTGAAAGAGACGAACAATTTTCAAACGCGCTTGTATGAAGTTCCGTAACGCTCTCGGGCAACGTAACTTTTTCTAACGCAGAGCAACCGAAAAAGGCTTTCTCACCGATAAATGCCACTCCGTCGGGAATTGCGGCGAAAGAAAGCGATGAACACCCTTTAAAGGCTCCCTTGCCTATATATGTAACTCCTTTTTTAAGCTCTGCTTTTTTTAAGGAATAACAGCCCGAAAAGGCATTGTCGCCTATCTCGTTTAAATTCGCGCCGAAGCTGACATATGACAGAGCCGTGCAGTCGGAAAAAGCGTTTTTGCCGACTACGGTGACGGAATCGGGTAAGCCGATAAATTCCACGGTTCCGTTTGACGAAAATGCGTAATCGTCAATCGCCGCCACCGTTTTGCCCTTAATTTTTTCTGGTACCAAAATCGTATCGCTCACTCCGCGGTAGCCGCTTACGCAAACCTTTCCGTTCTTAATATAATACACAAAGTCGCTGTCACCCGAGGCAAAAGCATCGAGAGGCAGCGACAATATAACGCAAATAACCGCAAATGCAACTATTGACTTTATTTTATTACAAACAGCTGTCATTTCATTTCTCCGCCCCTTTTATGAGCTTGATTGTATCACCTTTTTCGGCTTTTTTCGGAATTTGTGCTGATTTATCACATAACCTCATTTCCGCCGCTTTATATTCTTTTTACAAAACATCGCATTCAAGGTAACAAACGGCGTCACAAAACAATATGCGGCTAAATGCCGACAAAAACAACACACCGGATATTGGTTGTGTGCTGCTTTTTGTTCTGATTTATATTTAAAACAACACTTTTTACTGCTTATTAAATATCAACGGTCAGGCTATTCAGGACTATAACTCATTGACATTTATTTATGCCGATGATATACTTCTAATGTTCGCTCAGGGAGCGATTGTTCAGTAAAGACGTAAGCCGAACAGGGTGCAGACTGAGAAAGCTGTATCTTGTTTGGCTTTTTAAATATAACATTGCTTTTGTGCTACAATTCTAAGAAAACGGATGCATAAATTAAAAGGATAACGCAAGTGATTTTCAGGAGAATATTAAAATGACAAAGGACGAATATTTAATAACCGATCCGCCGCTCAAGGCTTTGACTGTTTTTGCGATGCCTATGATTTTAGGCAGCTTCTTTCAACAAGTATACAATATGGCTGATTCAATTATCGTCGGTCAATTTGTCGGCTCCTCTGCCCTTGCGGCCGTCGGAGCTTGTGCCGCACTTACAAATGTTTTTATTTGTATCGCACTCGGTGCAGGCGTGGGCGCAGGTGTGCTTGTAAGCCGTTATTTCGGTGCTCAAAATTACGGCAAGATGAAAACAATCGTATCAACCTCGTTAATCAGCTTTTTGCTTTTAAGCATATTTCTCGGTATCTTTGGATTTTTCGGTTCTAATTGGATGATGAGCATACTGCAAACGCCTGCGGATATAATGGAGGATGCGGTACTGTACTTGCGCATCTATTTTGCGGGCTTTCCGTTTTTATTTATGTACAACATTCTTTCAACCATGTTTACTTCAATCGGTGAATCGAAAATTCCGTTATGGCTTTTAATATTTTCATCTGTATTGAATATCATCATGGACCTTTGGATGGTGGGCGGTCTTAAACTCGGAGTATTCGGTGCGGCTCTTGCCACTCTTATTGCACAGGGCATTTCTGCCGTACTTTCCCTTTTGATTTTTCTTTATCGAATGCGAAAATACGCAAGTCCGTTTCATCGATTTGACAAAAGCGGACTGCGTTTAATGCTTAAAATCGCCGTTCCGTCTATTCTTCAACAATCCACGGTATCAATCGGTATGATGATTGTGCAGGCGGTTGTAAATCCGTTTGGCACGCAAGCACTCGCAGGCTACGCGGCAACGATGAGAATAGAGAATGTTTTTTCACTGATATTTGTATCAATCGGGAATGCCGTGTCACCATTTGTTTCGCAAAATCTCGGTGCCGGAAAAATTGACCGTATTAAAAAAGGCTACCGCGCCGCTTTGCTGTTAGATGTATGCTTTGCCGTACTTGCATTTGTAATTATTGAAACGATGCACACTCAAATATCTTCACTTTTCTTAGGAAAAGACGGAACGGAATTAGCGTATCAAGTTTCCGGTGATTATATGAAATGGATTGGATACTTTTTCATATTTATGGGTATCAAAATGGCAACAGACGGTGTTCTTCGCGGACTTGGAAATATGCGCCCGTTTTTGACTGCAAATATGGTCAACCTTGCGATTCGGTTATCCGTAGCATTGATTTTTGCACCGCATTTCGGCATTGCATTTGTATGGCTTGCAGTTCCGGCAGGTTGGCTAGCCAACTTTGTAATTTCCTATGCGGCACTGAGAAAATCTTGGCCGAAAAATGCTTTGGAGCAGGAAATCCACCATATCTAAAGAAACAGTCACCGCAACGGTGACTGTTTCTTTTTGACGAAAAAGCAGAAAAAGCGAACGGGAAATTGTTGTAGGCAAGCTGAAAACCGCTTCAAGCAAGCGTATTGTACCCTTAAGCGAAACTGCAATACAAGCGATTATCGAATTACGCAACGAGCGATATTTCGGTGAGGACGCACCGTTGATACCCGATGCAGACGGAAACTTTACAAGACCGTTGAATTTAAGAAAACAGTTTTATTCCATACTCGATGCGGCAGGAATTGAGAAAAAAGGCTTACACAGTTTGCGCCACACCTTCGCAACAAAGCTTGTAACAGGAGTGCGAGCAGATGACGGAACGGTAAAAGCATTAACACCGAGGCAGGTGGCAGACTTACTCGGACACACAACTTCAGAAATAACCGAAATGTATTATGTCAAGCGAAACACGGATATGCTGATGGGCGTTACAAACGGATTTGAATTGTGATATAAGACGGATAATCGTTATTTGAGCAGATGAAAAAACAGCGTGAGAATTCCTCACGCTGTAAGTAATTAAATATTCAATAAAATGTTATATGGTCAGATTTTCCAAATCAAATGGTGATTGATCAATAAATATTATAAGCTATCAGATAACACCTTGATTTTTTCATCACGGCTAAGAGTCTTATAACCGCCATCCATTGTTAGTGTTAAATCGGCAATGTTTTCTATATCATCTTTGGTAACTCCCAAATCGGATATATTAGTAATAACACCGATTTCGTTCATCCAATTTTCCATTGCAAGTAATCCTTCTTTTGCAATTTGCTCATCTGTTTTGCCTTGAGGGGAAACGTTCCAAACATTGATTGCAAAACGCTTAAATTTATCAAGTCCGTAAGGCATAATATATCTGTAATAAGCGAGAGAAACAGCAGAAAGCGTCATACCGTGGGTTGCATTTGTATAACCTCCGACTGCCTGACCGAGCATATGAACCTCCCAATCGGTTGTTTTGCCTTTGGCAATAAGGGTGTTAAGCGCCCAAGTAGCAGTCCACATAATATTGCTTCTTGCTTCGTAATCATTAGGATTTTTTATCGCAACAAGGCTTGAGTGAATAACACTTTTCATAAGTGCTTCGCTGATATAATCGCTTGTATTATCATCAGTTCCTGAAAAATATTGTTCGCAAATATGATTGAAAATATCATAAATTCCCGACACCATTTGGTATTTCGGCAATGTCATTGTAAAGCGAGGATTAAGGATTGTAAATCTCGGCATAATCTTTTCATCTGCAAAAACATGACCGATTTTTTCTTTAGTATTCTGATTTGTAATTACAGAACCTGCGTTCATTTCCGAGCCTGTTCCAACCATAGTCAAAACACATCCAATCGGTATTATTTCACAATCTGGTTCTTCAAAACGGACAAAATATTTTTCCCAAGGATCTTCATTACAATTAACAGAAACAGAAAGCGCCTTTGAAAAATCGCAAACAGAACCACCGCCAACTGCGAGAATAAAATCCGCATTATGATTTCTTGCTATTTCTATACCTTCATAAAGTTTTTCAACAGTCGGATTTGGCATCACGCCCTCAATTTCTGTGATGTTTTTATTACTTCCTTTTAGGATTTTGATTATATCGTCATAAATACCATTCTTTTTTATAGAACCTGTACCATATACAAGTACAACATTATCACCGTATTTTTTCAATTCATCACTTAAATTGGATAATGAATTTTCTCCAAAATAAAGTTTTGTCGGATTACAATAACTAAAATTTCCTAACATAATTTTGCTCCATTCTTTAATAATGTAGAAATTTCATTACACATTTTTACCCATTTGATATGCAAGTTTCATTGCAGGGTGATTTTTAATTTCACCTTTTTCATACACACCGCCGGCAACAACAGTTCCTTTTTCAACTGCACCTTCGACACAATCGGCATAACCTCTGAAACAAGCTAATGTTGTGTCTGCTGACGATTTTTCATTGTCTGCCATAGTAGTAATATAATAAAATTCCTTGTTTTTAACCTCTAACCAACGAGCAACAGTACGGTCGATAACTGCTTTTAGCTGAGCATCTATTGAATAAAAGTAAACCGGACTCGCCAACACAAGAACATCAGCATAAATCATTTTTTGTAAAATCTCAGCCATATCGTCCTTAAATACACACGCACCGCTATTTTTACTGCAATGGTAACAAGCAATACAAGGGTGTATATTCTTTTCGGACACATGAATTTTTTCAACATTATGACCGGCTTCTGTTGCACCTTTGGCAAATTCATCACACAAAATGTCAGAGTTACCATTCTTTCGAGGACTGCCTGACAGAATTAAAACTTTTTTACTCATAATTAAGTTCTCCCTTTAAGAATTTATTGCGTTAAAATATTCCTCATCTGACACAGCTTCCAGCCATTCATTTGATGTATTTTCTCCCGGAACTTCAATAGCTAAATGAGAAAAACAACTATCAGCCGAAGCTCCGTGCCAATGCTTGACATTCGCAGGAATATTCACAACATCGCCGGGTAGCATTTCTATAGCTTTCTTGCCCCATTCCTGATAATATCCTCGTCCGGAAACACAAATCAAAATTTGTCCGCCACCATTTTCAGAATGATGAATATGCCAATTGTTTCTGCATTTTGGCTCAAAGGTTACATTGAAAATTCCGACCTGTTGCGTGGAAATAGGTGCAAGGTAGCTTTTGCCTATAAAATACTGTGCAAAGTTGTCGTTCGGCTCACCAATCGGAAATATCATTGATGAAATATGTTTTTCAATCGTATTATCTTCAGTTTCCTCGTTCTTATCATTCCACACTTCTTTTGCCATACGAAATGCAGCCCAAGCTTTTGGCCATCCTGCATAAAAAGCATTATGCGTTAAAATCTCCGTGATTTCTTCTTTTGTGATTCCGTTTTTCTTAGCACTTTCCAAATGGTAACGAAAAGCGGAATCGATTAAACCTTGCGACATTAAAGAAGTAACTGTAACAAGTGAACGGTCTCTGAGCGATAACTTGTCTTCTCTGTTCCAAACCTCACCAAATAATACATCATCATTTAATTCGGCAAATTTCGGAGCAAATTCTCCTAATTCTTTTCTACCGGCTGTTTGCTTTACTGCCATATATTTCAACCTCCTAAAAATTAAAATTCGCTATTGAATATTTTTTTAATCTCTGTTATATTGATAATAGCACCTAAACCTAACTTTAAGTCAAGAGTTTTTTATTTTTTGGGAGGGAAAAATATGTATACAATCGGTCAAGTATCTGAAATGTTTGATTTACCGGTATCAACTTTGCGTTACTATGATAAAGAAGGGCTGTTTCCTGAATTAAATCGCACATCGGGAATTAGACAATTTAGCGAAAATGAAATTGAGGCATTGCGTGTAATTGAATGCTTGAAAAAAACAGGTTTACAAATAAAAGACATTAAGCAATTTATGTCTTGGTGTTTGGAAGGAAGTTCAACATATACCAAAAGGAAAGAGTTGTTTGAAAGCCAAAAAAAGCAAGTAGAAGCTGAGATTACCAAGTTGAATAAAACGCTTGATATGTTAAATTTCAAATGTTGGTATTACAGTGAGGCTATCAAAGACGGAAGCGAAGATAGGATAAAAAGTATGATTCCTGATGAATTACCAAACAGCGTTAAATCTGCATATATGAATTCACACAAAGAATGAAAAATTAGATAAAAAAGAAAAAATAATCACTAACGAATTTGACTTGTGATTGATGCTTTTTTGATGATGTACCAAACGGATTGCGTGGATTGTGTGGCACATAGTGAACAAAAAACGGTGTGAAAATGAAAAGACGGCGTACGGAAAAGACCGTGCGCCGTAATTTTATCTATATGGAAAAAGCAAGTAAAATCGCAGTAAAACAGCGTAAATAAAGGAAAAAAGCACCGAAAATTCGGTGCTTTTTTTGGCAGGGGTTTTATAATCAACTCAATGCGTAAACAGTCCACCGGACTGTTTACTGTCAAAAGTGCAAGCACTTTTGAATTTCGTGGTTCAAGTCTTTCTGCTTTAACAGCAAAACAAAAAAGACACCCGCAGGTGTCTTTTTGTTTTGGCAGGGGCAGAAGGACTTGGTCTCGCCTGCCGGCTCGGTCGGTGCTTCTGCACTTCGTGCAGAGGTCTCCACCGGAGACCCGCACCCCTCAACACGCTCCGCGTGCCTCGGAGTCTAAATCATTTTACTCAATGCCAAAACAAAAACGGTCACCTTTCGGTAACCGTTTTCGATTTGGCAGGGGCAGAAGGACTTGAACCCTCGGCACGCGGTTTTGGAGACCGCTGCTCTACCAACTGAGCTATACCCCTATATTAAATTCTTCCTTACGGAAATCACTTTGATATTATACATATATTGCATCATTTTGTCAACAATAATTATTTCGAAATGTTTTTATGAAGCTTCTTTTTAAATCTAATACACAACAGAAAAAACGATAACAATCGGCGTCGGTGCTATTGCTCGGCAAAAGCTGCAATCGGATGATGCATTATCGATGACAAAGACCGGTTTCCGCATAATTTTTCTCTTGTCCGTTATCTTTCAAATCAAAAAGAGAAAAGCGAAAAGATAAACATACAAAACAAAAAGAAACGACAATCTTCTCACGAAAATTGTCGTTTCTTTGGTGGAGAATTACGTTTCATATCCGAACTACCGTCGGCATTAACCCTATATGTTTGAGTGTTCCCTTTTAGGTTATAAACGGTTGTTATCTTATATCCTCCGTCAGGCTCGTCCCATACCGTGACAGAATTGATTAGGGTATCTATCATATGTCGACGGAAGTCCTCGTCTTCTATGTCACCGCTCAAGAACTGAGATAACCAACCCACGATGACGGTCTTATCCAATGTGAGATATTCACTCTTAGCGGCATCGAGTCTCAACTCGGTGTCCTTTTTTCTTTTCTCCAATTCTTTGAGCCTTGAGTCGAGAGTCTCCGATTCAACGCCACGCTCTACCATTTTAAGTAGATTTTTGATGCTTGTATTTATCTCCTTTAAGTCAGCAGTCAATGCCGGGATTATAGCGTCACTCTCTATATCCTCTCTGTTACACTTGATAGCCATATCTGCGATAGTGTTAATCATTTCAGGGGTGATTAACCGCATAGCGTTCTCAGCTACTATACGCTCTATAAGATCTTTGCGGATTGTTCTTTTCTTGCAAGAGTGAAAACGCTTACGAGTGCTGCACGAGTAGTAATAATAGGTCTCCCCTGTTTTACTTCTTCCGCTATCGCCTATCATATTAGCCCCACAATGCCCACAGAACAGCTTTTGGGACAATAGGTAATTTACTCTTGCCTTACCACGTGCAGGAGCTTGTGCGTTCGCAGAGAGCCTTTTTTGTACAGTCTCGAATGTTTCTTTATCTATAATAGCGGGAATACCCCCCTCTATACGAATATCCTTATATGTATATGTCCCTATATACTTCTCGTTTCTAAACATAGATTTAAACGAGTTTTTATTGAACTCCGTACCTTTCTTGGTGCGATAACCTTGACTGTTGAATTTCTCGCATATCTCGGAGATAGTCGCCCCTCCTGCGTATAAATCAAACGCCTCTTTGACTATTTGCGCGCTGGGTTCGTCAACAGTAAGCTTTTTATCGACCGTTTTGTACCCCAAAGGGATTGCACCGCCAGTGCTGTTGCACTTATGCGCCGACTCATTCAGACCTCGGCTCACTTTTTGCGAGAGCTCCTTAGAGTAAAACTCGGCCATTCCCTCAAGGACTGACTCAAGTATAACGCCCTCAGGGCTGTCGGATATGTTTTCTGTCGCCGATATAACCTTGACCCCGTTCTTCTTCAAACGTACTTTATAGGTAGCGGAGTCATAGCGATTGCGGGCAAATCTGTCGAGCTTATAGACAACAACCCCCTGCCATAACCCGTTACTACTATCCCGTATCATCCGGCAGAAGTTAGTACGTTTCGCTGTTTCCTTATACGCAGACGTTGCGCGGTCTATATATTCTCCAACTACGTTATATCCTTGTCGCTCGCAGAAGTCCATACAGACCCTCTTTTGGCCTTCTATAGACTGCTCCGTTTGTCTATCGCTACTGTATCTCATATATAGAACAACATTCATTGCTTTATACCCTCCTGTTTGCTTGTATATACGGTTCAAACCTATCGTATACCCGTTTTTCCAACGGGCTCGTCAAAAATCTATTTCTTTCGTACAATATTTGCATTCGTTCGGCGCGTATTCTGGCGGATGTGTAACTTACATCAAATACATCTTGTATGTCTTTTGCGGTGTGTATATTTAAACCCCATATGACGCAGGCAGGCATCAACAGTCTGCTTGCAAAAATATCCGCTTCCTGTTCAACCTCGGGTTTGCTCGCATTAACCGTTCTCGCGTGATACCCTACGGTTAGAACGTGTCCTAAGAATATATGCCCTAACTCGTGGGCTATCGTAAACCGTATACATCCCCGTGCCATTGAATCATCGTATACAATATACCACTCGCCCCGATTACTGATACTGACTCCTACTTCATTACTTTTCAGTTCGTTTACCTCTGAATTTTTAACAACCAAAATGTCAGCCGCTCGCGTTATAGTCGTAACGCTCACAGGAATGCTCGTAATATTGAAATCAATTAACACTTGCCACGTCGCGTTTCTTATATTCTTGTAACGTCCATAAAAAGACAACATTATCACCCTGTCGTAGTTTAACCACGAACAGGTGTGATATTCCTTTCATCATAAATCTTCGTCACGCGTTACTGCTTTTGCATTTCGCAATCTGTCTATATCCTCTTGTGAACGTGTTACTATTACCGGCTCTGCGTTATCGGATGACCTTGCCGCACGATACACTCTGTGAGTTTTCTCGGATTCGTCCTTGATGTTCATAACAGCTTGAATAATTCTTAACTTAACCTCTTCACTTGAAGCTCTGTAGACAGCGAGGAGGGTTTTTTCTTGTTCTGTGAGGTCGCCATCAAGACCAGCGGTAGCGCTTCTTTCTTCGTTTCCGAGAAGATAATCAACAGAAACACCGAAAAAATGTGACAGTTTGACGAGCGTTTTGCCATCCGGGAGAGTATCATTATCCGCCCAATACTTTGGCTGATTTTTACCAATAGATAGTTCTTGGGAAACTTGCTTCCAGCTAACATCTCTCTCAGCAAGTAGTGTTTTTAAGCGTTCATTAAAAATCATAATATGCTCCTGCCTATCCCTAATCAATGGATTTAAGTCAAAAATATCCCTAATATTTTGATTTGCCACTTGACAATCCCTAATTTGGGGATTATAATAAAAACAACAAAAGTAACAACGACAAGACACACGGATACCGGAGGAGACCATAAAGCCTCCCCTTTCTCCAATGCTATGTTGTCAATCGCATTTCAATTGTAGCATTGGAGCGCCCTAAAATCAAGTGTTTTTACAAATTTGTAACTTTTGTTTTAAATTGACACGAAGGGAGGGATTATATGACTTCAAGACCTACTGACTATAAGCGGCATTATTGGGCTGCACCTATCTCTCATTACGAGCTACCCGAAGAAGAAAGGGAACGCTTGCGCGTTCACGTTAAAGACCGCCTCACCGCTCACTGTCTTACTCAAGTATGGCTGATACAGCAGCTACAGAATGCGGGCTTAACGACCAATAAAAGTGAGCTGTGCTCTATCTTAGCGGGTACACGCTCCGGGCCCAAGGTTGATGAAATTCTTGTGGAGAGCGACAGAATAATAACCGCTTATGATGACTTCTTATGTGCAGTAGACAAGGAGCATAGCAGCCTATGGAAAAAAATATGCAAAAAGAAAAGTTGAACCGATTAGCTCGCATTCTTTACAGAACGGTTTATAGGTACTACGAAGACCCGAGGCATCGTAAGGAATTTGAGGAGTGGTATCTAAAAGAGTACGGCACTCCGTATCATTGGAAGACATCAAAGGAGGTACAAAGATGAGCATTGGAGATAACATCAAAGAGAAACGAAAGGCGTTAAATCTATCCCAAAAAGACGTAGCTCGCGCGGTAGGTATCTCGCAAGCCACAATGACTAATATTGAGAATGACTACAGAATAGTTCATTTATCTTTAATTAAACAAATCGCAAAAGTCTTGCAATGTTCGTACCACGAGCTACTTGCAGGTGATGAGCAAAAAGAGTGTTTCGCGTACTCAGGTACAGGTTGTCGAATATTAACAGAAATGATATGCAGAACGCGCGACTGCCCTTTTTTTAAGACGCGACTCGATTATGAATTTGACAAGAAGATTGCAGACAGAAAAGTGAGGAGGATGTAACAAATGTTTGTTATTGAAACTTTAGTAACTTTAGTCATTTTTATGTGCGGTTTTATCATTGTGCCGACCCTCAGAGACACGCGTTCTGCCTTGTCCGAATTGAAAGAAGAGGTAATTGACAATGAAGACAGGATTTAAATTCATCATTGGTTGCGTTGTCTTTATCGGAATTGTGTGCGGAATGTACTTCCTGAGCCTGTTCTTGGCAAACCGTATAATCTTGTTTTTTCTTTGGCTTTTTACATGTTAACGCAATGGAGGGTACAACAATGTACGACGTATATTACGCCTATGGTATGAACAAAGGTACAACAATTACTTATACCTCTACATTAGAGGAGGCTACTTCCTTCGTAAAGGCAAAGGTGTTCGAATTATCTCAAAAAGGAATTGACGCACATTGCTATTACGGAATCCGTAAAACATAGGAGGAAATTCTAATGTCTAAATTTAACAACGAAACCCTTAATCCGGGTGAGCACTTCATTTATAACGGAATCGAATTTATCTGCCTTGATATTATCGACGAGAATTACCTTGCGATCACTGCAAAAGTATGGCAGGAGCTTCCGTTCGATGTCGATAATCACAACAACTGGAAAGAGTCGTCCTTACGCAGAGTGTTGAACGATGAGTTCCTCAATAAACTCAACAGGAACCATCTTATAATGCAGACATCAGATCTGATTGCAGACAATGGCGACAGAAAGTACGGCACTTGTAAGGACTATGTAACAATACTGTCTTGTGATCAATACAGAAAATGCAGAGACCTTATACCACACTACACCGGATGGATGTGGACGCTTACTCCATGGGGCAGCTCCCTCTACAGCGGCTTCAGTGAAGACGTTCGTGCGATCATTCCATCAGGCCACCTCGCTTGCAGCTGTGCCCACGCTGCTTATGGAGTCGCCCCGGTTTGTCTTTTCTCATCCGAGAATCTGAAATTGCGCCGTCAGGCGAGCCTCATAGGAGTCGACGAAGATGACTACTAAATCTATAAGAGAAGCTAAATGCGTCGAATGCGGAGAACCTATCGGAAACGAATTATACCATTTTACCAAACGCCGATGCTATGCAACTGTGTTTATTCATAAGAGATGCTATGAAAAGCTTCTTCCCAAGAAAGGTAAGTAAATGAGTAACAAGAAAATAGGCAATGATTTTGAAAAATTCTTAAATAACCAAGGAGGCTAACACCAATGTTAGAAATAAAAGTTCAGTTATCCGCGACGGATGATCTTATCGCGGCAGTGAGAAACCTTGCCGCTGCACTTGACGGCGAGAACTTAAAACCCGCTGCAAAAGCAGGTGCATCAGCTGCATCAGCACCGATTGCACAGCCCGCAACGCCTGCTTTTGCAGCGATGAAAAAGCTTACCGCTGCACCGGTACCTGGTGCACCTTTGAGTGCGACACCTGCCCAGACGGCAACCCCGATTGCCCCCACGGTCCCTGTTGCCGCGCCTGCCCCCGCCGCAGCACCTGCGGCTAATGTAGCACCGGCTCCCGCCGTTCCGACCTCTGCACCGCAGTACACGCTTGATATGATTGCAACTGCAGGCTCGGCGCTTATTGATGCCGGAAAAATGGATCAGCTTATGCAGCTGCTCGGTAAGTTTGGCGTGGTAAGCCTTACAGAACTTGCACCCGAAAGCTACGGCGCCGTTGCAAATGAATTAAGAGCCCTGGGCGCTGCGATTTAAGGAGGGATAACAATGCCAACACCGGAAAAACACGCTCTGCTGTCGGCATCCTCCGCAGCCCGTTGGCTGCATTGCACCGCCGCCCCTCGCTTTGAGGAGCAATTCCCGGAAAACACATCGGAATATGCGGAGGAGGGCCGCCTGGCTCACGCTATTTGTGAGCTGAAAGTTATTAAACATTTTACCACGCAGATTAAGCCACGCACTTACACCTCAAGGCTTAAAAAGCTGAAAGAAAACCCACTTTACCAGGACGAGATGGACAAGACCTCGGATCTGTACCTGGAGCACCTTACTGAAAGGGCTATGCAGTATAACGCAAAGCCGAATGTGGCCGCCGAGGTGCAGGTTGATTTTGCCGAATATGTACCGGAGGGCTTTGGTACCTGCGATTGCATTATGATCGGCGGTGATACCTTGAGCATTACCGACTATAAGCACGGTAAGGGCGTGCCCGTATCGGCTGAAAACAACCCGCAAATGCGTTTGTATGCCCTTGGTGCCTTAAAACGGTACAAGCCCGTTTATGGCGGCAGTATCAAAAAGGTTTGTATGACGATAGACCAGCCCCGCATCCAGACGGAGCCAAGCAGCGAAACCATAACGGTTGAGGATCTGCTTGCTTGGGGTGAAAGCATTAAACCTATTGCCGCAAAGGCTTATATGGGGCTTGGGGCATTTTGCCCCGGTGAGCATTGCCGCTTTTGTCGAGGCAAAGCGAAATGCAAAGCTCGTGCAGACCAAAACACCGCACTTGAGGAATTTAAGGACTGCGTACCGCAGAACGCTGAAAAGCCGCCCCTCTTTGGGCAGGGCGTGCTTACGGATGCCGAAATTGGCGATCTGCTTGTAAGGGGCCAGGAGCTTGTAAAGTGGTACAAGGACCTTGAGGAATATGCCCTCGGCACTATTCTCAAAGGCGGTACAATTCCCGGCTGGAAAGCCGTTGCAGGCAGGAGCAACCGCACCTTTACGGACACGGAGGCTGCCCTTAACGCCGCTATGGCTGCCGGGTATGATAAATCACTCTTGTATGACCTCAAGCCCAAAACACTTACGGAGCTTGAGAAACTTATGGGCAAAACCGAATTTGCGGACAAGCTCGGCAGCTTTGTGGTAAAGCCCATCGGAAAACCCACCCTTGCATTGCTTACGGATAAACGGGAGGCTTACAACCCTGCCGCCGCAGACTTTGCCGAGATAAATGCTTAAAGCCAAAACACATTTTTAATGATTATAAGGAGGCAAGCAACAATGTTTAACGAAAGTACTCCCCATGGACTTGAGGAAATGAGAGCCCGCAGCCAGGCCTGCGATATGCTGTCAGATATGTTAATCGAAGCAATGCTTGAAAGCGACGCACCGGAGGAAGCAAAGCTTGGCGTGCGTATCGTTCAGCAGGGCAAAAAGGTTAACAAAGCTACACAAAAAATTATAGACGCGTTTGTCGGTGATTCTGCCGCTATTAAAGCAAGCGACACCGAAACCCTCAAACGGGTGCTTGAGTACCTCGGCTTGGTAGAGGTAGGGCTCAAGCAGTTTATGGAAATAACCAAGGCGCCAAATACAAACAATGCGCCGAATGAAAATTAACGTAATAAAGGAGTTCAAGAATTATGTACCAGAACATTGCAACCAAAGTATTAACCGGCGAAGTAAGACTTTCCTACGCCAACCTTACTACCCCCAGAGCACCCCAACAGGGCGGTGAGCCCAAGTACAGCGTTACGCTGCTTATCCCCAAAACCGACGCTGCAACCATTGCCAACATTAACGCTTCTATTAAGGCGGCGTATGATGACGGTGTAAGCAAGAAATGGGGCGGTGCACACCCCACACCCAAGCAGATTGTGCACGACGGTGACGGACTCCGTCCGTCCGGCTTGCCATTTGGTGATGAGTGCAAAGGGCATTGGGTATTGACCGCCAGCACCAAGAACAAGCCTCAAGTTGTCGGTATTGACAATCTTGATTGTGAACTCGCCCCCTCGGACATCTACAGTGGTATGTATGCCCGTGTAACTATTAACTTTTTTGCCTACGACACGGCGGGCAGCAAAGGTGTAGGCTGTGGCCTTGGTAATGTACTTAAAACCCGTGACGGTGAGGCTCTTGCCGGTGGTGCATCCGCAGCCAGCGACTTTGAGGGTCTCGGTCAGAGCTTTGCAGCACAGACGACCACCGCTCCCGTTTATCCGCAGGCGCAGCCCACTACACCCCAACAGGCAACACCCGCACAGCCGCAGAGCCGTCCGGCGGTAAACCCGATCACAGGGCAGCCTTGGTAATATCACACCGGAAATTTACGAAAAGGAGGTAAAAGAGTATGGATCATTTAAGTATTGACCTTGAAACATTTTCAAGTGTGCCGATACAAAAAGCCGGTGCCCAAAAGTACATACAAAGCCCTGACTTTGAGATCCTCCTCTTTGCCTACTCCCTTAACGGTGCGGAGCCGGTGTGCTGTGATTTTGCCCAAGGCGAAACGCTCCCCAAATGGGTTGCCGAGGCGTTGCTTGATCCGCAGTGCTTAAAACACGCATACAACGCGCCCTTTGAGTGGGGCTGCCTGTCCCGGTATATGGGCAGGCAGCTGCCACCGGCACAGTGGCGTTGCACAATGTTCCACGGCTTGTATGCAGGCTATACGGCAGGCTTGGATGCCACAGGCAGAGCGTTGGGCTTGCCGGAGGATAAACGCAAACTGAATACCGGCAAAGCCCTTATACGCTATTTCTGCGTACCTTGCGCCCCGTCAAAAGCAAACGGCGGCAGAACACGGAACTACCCGCACCACGCGCCGGAGCGTTGGGAGTTATTCAAAGAGTATAACCGCCAGGATGTCACAACCGAAATGGAAATTGAGCGCAGATTATCTGCTATCGAGATCCCCGATTTCGTGCAACGGGAATGGGAAACGGATCTTATTATCAACAGCCGAGGCGTTGCTGTTGATATGGGGATGGTTGAGGGTGCCCTTGAGCTTGGGGCAACGGTCCGCAACACCCTTACAACCGAGGCTGTGAAAATATCCGGGTTAAGCAACCCCAACAGCGTAGCCCAACTTTCAGCTTGGCTGGAAAAAGAAACTGACAAAGAAATAACAGACCTGCGCAAGGACACCGTTGCCAAAATGCTTGCCCGTGACGATAACAGCCCGGAGGTACAGCGTATGCTTGAGATCCGGCAGGAGCTCGGTAAGACAAGCACCAAAAAATACGATGCCATTGAGCAGGCTGTGTGCCAGGATGGGCGTGTGCGTGGGCTCTTACAATTTTACGGTGCCAACCGCACAGGCCGCTGGGCGGGGCGTTTGGTGCAGATACAAAACCTACCCCGTACCTATACAGAGCCGTTGGAGCTTGCCCGTGACCTTGTAAAAGGGCGTAAGTTGGATGCCTTAAAAATCATTTACGGTAGCGTGCCGGACACGCTCTCACAGCTGATACGCACCGCGTTTATTGCCGCACCCGGTAATGTGCTGATTGATGCCGACTTTTCGGCCATTGAGGCCCGTGTTATTTCCTGGCTTGCCGGTGAGGAGTGGAGGCTTGAGGTTTTCCGCACCCACGGCAAAATATACGAGGCATCAGCCTCGCAGATGTTCGGCGTGCCCATTGACCTTATAAAAAAGGGCAACCCCGAATATGCCCTCCGGCAAAAAGGTAAGGTTGCAGAGCTTGCCCTTGGTTATCAAGGCAGCACCGGCGCACTTATCAATATGGGTGCACTTGATATGGGCATACCGGAAGAGGATCTGCCCGATATTGTGAGCCGTTGGCGTGATGCCAACAAACACATAAGGGACCTGTGGTACAAGGTGGATGCCGCCGCTGTGCAGGTCATCACTCAAGGCGGCAGCGTGAGCGTAAGCAGCCTTATACTTGCCCACGAATGGGATGCAACACAAGGCACCGACTATATGACAATAGCGCTGCCAAGCGGCAGAAAACTGTTTTACAATGCCCCGCAAATAGGCGTAAACCAATGGGGCAACCCCTCAATATCGTATATGGGTATGGACCAGACCACAAAGAAATGGAAACGCATCGAAACCTACGGCGGCAAGCTCGTGGAGAATTGTGTGCAAGCCATCGCCCGTGACTGTCTGGCGCAGGCTATTGAACACCTGGAGGCAGCAGGGCTGCCGGTTATATTCCACATACACGATGAGGTGGTAATTGATATAAGACCGTTTGCAGACAACGATGCGATGCTTGCAAAAACAGTTGAAATAATGAGCCGCCCTGTTCCGTGGGCTCCGGGCTTGCCCCTTGGCGCCGATGGTTGGGTTGGTAAATTTTTCAAGAAAGATTAGGAGGCTTGGCTATGCAGTATATGGGAGGTAACATGGCAATAGGAGTGACGGAAAATGAACTTTCTCTATATAATAAGTGCTTTCTTTACGGGCATTTCAGTAGGCTCGATAATTTCGCTTATAATATACAATCGAACAAAATGAGGTGAGAAAATGATAAACCATGAAATCGACTTCGAGCGGTTATGCGACTTATTGGTGGTCTGAAATTGAAGGAGGTGCTGTAATGAGCGACTTAAAGATTTTTGCTGATAACATCGAGCCTACGGCTCTGAATCAGATTTATACCCTTATCAAACAACCAGCTTTCGCAGATTGCAAGGTTCGTATCATGCCCGATGTTCATGCTGGGGCTGGTTGTGTCATTGGCTTTACGGCTGATTTAGGTGATAAGGTCATTCCGAACATCGTTGGTGTTGATATTGGTTGCGGTATGCTAACCGTGGAACTTGGTAAGATTGACATTGATTTTGATTATCTTGATAAGACTATCCGGGAAGATGTACCGAGTGGTCGTGAAGTAAACGAGACGGCTATCTACCCTATCGAGGTGATTAAAAATCTTCGGTGCCACAAGGCACTCAAAAACCCAGAACGACTGATTCGTTCCATCGGTTCTCTCGGAGGTGGAAACCATTTTATTGAGATTGACACAGATTCCGAAGGTGTGAAGTACCTTGTGATTCATACTGGTAGCCGCAATTTGGGAAAACAGGTTGCCGAATACTATCAGAATCTTGCCATTGAAACCATGCAAGGTAAGGACGAACTTATTGCTATGCAAGAGAAACTTATTGCCGACTATAAGACGCAAGGGCGTAAAGCAGAGATTCAGAAAGCGATTGCCGAGCTTCATAGAAAGTTCTCTCCGAACCCTCTCGGGATTCCGAAGGAACTGTGCTACCTCACAGGAAAACACCGGGAAGATTATCTCCACGACATGAAAGCGTGTCAGCATTTTGCGGCAATCAACCGATATGAAATCGCAAATCGAATCGTCAGCAGTTTGTTCGGAAGTGACATCGCCTACTGGGATTTGCAGATGTTCGAGACCGTTCATAACTACATTGAGTTTGGGACGAACATGGTTCGTAAGGGGGCTATCTCTGCGAAAGCTGGTGAAAAGCTCCTCATTCCTATCAATATGCGTGACGGTTGTATCATCGGTGTTGGTAAGGGTAATGATGATTGGAACTGTTCAGCTCCTCATGGTGCTGGTCGAGTAATGAGCCGCAGTAAGGCGAAAGAGCTGGTTTCTCTCGAGGAGTATGAGGATTCCATGAAGGGTATCTTCACTACCTCTGTCAGCCGTTCTACTATTGACGAAAGTCCGATGGCTTACAAGACGATGAAGGAAATTATTGCCAATATTGCGGACACCGTAGAGGTCGCGAACATCATCAAGCCTGTGTACAATTTCAAGGCGAGTGAATAAGGAGGTGCTGTAAATGACCGATAAGAAATTTACTGATGAAGAAATTATAAAAGGAACTTATTATTTCAAATTGTCGAGCAGCAGAAAGGAGTATTGGAAATGAACAGAATAGAAGAGTTTAAGAAAGTAAAACAGATTATCAAAAATCAATATCCACAAGCCAGTTTGGGAATATTCAACACTCGCAATTGGTGTGGGGACTTAACTATAAATATTTTTTCAGGTGAACATTTTGAAGTAGATATATGTTATCAGTATGAATATTTTGAGGTATTTGGCACAACCGATGAAGAATGGACTGAATTAGAAAGACTTTACGAAGAACTCACAAACGATTAGTTAATTGAAATTTGTTAGTTTACAAAAAAAAGGAGTGCTACTATCCCCCCCCGACTTTATTACGAAAGCAAAGGTTATGAGCCAGTAAGTCCAATTTTTCAACTCGACGAGTACGGCGAATATAAAGCAATCACACAAAGCAATGCGGAATGAGAATTGAGGAATAAAGGAGAAAAAAGATAATGATTAAATTTGAAAATACAGAAGTCCTTGGTTGGGTGTCTGCTATCAGAGGCATGCGCAATCCTATGAACTCTTGGGAGAAGAGTGATAGTGGTTGGAGCCCTGATTGGCCCAGAGATAATTATATTTTTGTAGACGAAGACACGGATAATTATTTAGAATTAGCAATCGGTCCTAATGACCAGAAGCTCATGACGGCTCTTCGCAATGCTGGTACGGATCATCGTAAGTTCATGCGAATGATTACTGTATATGTTGATATTACTGCTCCGCTATATTGGTGGAAAGAATTTGACACATACAAGGTTGGTACAGTTGCAAACTCTTGTAGTACCATGCACAAAATCGCAGATAAGGAATTTACGCTTGAAGATTTTAGTTGCGAACATCTTATTTCTGACGAAACTATCCCATGCCGTGTTTATTCAGCAAAAAGTATGATGGAAGCTACTGTAAATAACCTAAATACGTTTCGTAAACTTTATCTTGAAACTCAAGACAAAAAATATTGGTGGCAAATGATTCAACTTCTGCCGAGCTCTTATAATCAACGCCGAACAGTCATGTTGAATTATGAAGTCATAGCTAATATTTATAAATCTCGCAAAAATCATAAGTTGGATGAATGGTCTTTTGGTTTTATTGAATGGATTAGGAGTTTGCCATATTCGGAATTGATTACCGGAGGTACCATAAATGGGTAAAAAGTCATGATAAAGAAAACACTTTACATTGCTAATGACGGTGAAGTAACGGAATATTGCGTACAAGGCCCTTGCCCGAATTTCAAAACCGTTGAGCAAATCAAAGTCGAGGCATACAAAGAGTTTGCGGAGAAATTGAAAGATGCCGCTATGCCCTATTTAAGGGGTGGCAAATATTATGAGATAATTACAACACGATGTATTGATACTCTCTTAAAAGAAATGGTTGGTGAGGAAGAATGATACCTTTTCCAAATAAAAAATACAGCGTTATATACGCAGATCCGCCGTGGAGCTACCAGGACAAGCGATGCAACGGCAATGCTGCCGACCACTACCCCACAATGCGTATTGAGGATATATGCAGCCTGCCGGTGCAGGATCTGGCGGCTGATAACTGCGTGCTTTTCCTTTGGGCAACCTACCCTATGCTCAAAGAGGCATTAAAAGTAATTGAGGCGTGGGGCTTTAAGTATAAAAGCATCGGCTTTCAGTGGGTAAAGCAAAACCGCAGTGGCAACGGTTACTTTTTCGGCCTTGGGCGTTGGACCAGGGGCAACACAGAGCCCTGCCTTATAGCTGTTAAGGGTAAGCCACACAGGGCAAGCAACAGCGTAAGCCAACTTATTTTTGCACCGCTGCGTGCCCATTCCCAAAAGCCGGATATTACACGAGATAAGATCCGAGAGCTTATGGGGGGGGATCACTCTTACATAGAGCTTTTTGCAAGGAATACAACACCGGGCTGGGATGTCTGGGGAAACGAGGTAAACAAGTATGGCAACTAAAATATACATAGCCGGAAAAATCACCGGCGATCCCGATTATAAAGCAAAGTTTGAGGAGGCTGAAAATTTCTACAAAAAAAAGGGCTACACCGTACTCACACCCACCTGGATGCCCATCGGTATGCAGCCTGCTGATTATATGCGTATCTGCTTTGCAATGATTGATACAGCAGATGTGGTTGCTTTCCTGCCGGACTTTAAGCAGAGTGCGGGCGCAGAGGTTGAGCACGCATATTGCTGCTACATTGATAAGAACATCCGGCACTATGAGGATGACAGAAACAAAGCACAGTGCGCTGCCAAGATTTCAGCGGATCTTTTAACGCCAATGGCGGCACCGGCTATGCCGGATCCTGCCGAGGAAATTAAAAAGGCTATTGAAAAAGAACTCCACAAAGGGCTATACCCCGACTTTTTGAGGGAGGCGAAACCTTGAAACACTACGGCGATATAACAAAGATAAACGGCAACCTTGTTGAGCCTGTCAATGTGATTATTGGCGGCAGCCCGTGCCAGGATCTCTCGGTTGCGGGTAAGCAGGCAGGGCTTGCCGGTGAACGGTCCGGGCTCTTTATGGAGCAATTACGGATAATAAAAGAAATGAGGAGGGCTGACCTTGAACGAGGCAGAACAGGAAAAGACACCCGCCCAAGGTATATGGTGTGGGAAAATGTGCCCGGAGCTTTCAGCTCCAACAAAGGAGCCGATTTCAGCATCGTGCTCCAAGAAACCGCAAAAGTGGCCTGCGAACAAGCCCCCGCTGTTCCTATCCCTAAAAACGGATGGCCTCCAGCCGGATGCCTTACCGATGTGGGAGGACAATGGAGCATTGCGTGGCGAGTATTTGATGCACAGTTTTGGGGTGTGCCCCAAAGACGAAAACGCATCGCACTTGTCGCAGATTTTGGAGGCCTCACCGCACCCGAAATACTCTTTGAGCGCCAGGGCGTGCCTGGGTATATTAAACCGTGCGGAAAAGAGGGACAAGCAGCTCCCAGAAATATTGAAACTTGCTTTAATACAGCAGGCTCAACGGGGGGGGGGGGGGGGGGGGGCTTATTGCATACAAGGTAACTGCATCGACAGAGCTGACACCGCAGGATGCAACGGAAAAGGATGGACCGAGGGCGTAAGCTACACCCTTAACACCATTGACCGCCCCGCCGTACTCCCTTTTGTACCAAGCCCGCCACAAGGTGATGTTGTGGTTTTTGAGCCGGGATCCTGTTCCCGTGTTGGCGGGCATATCTGGCAAGACGGAAAAGCACCGGCTTTGAGAGCGCAAAGCGGCGATAATCAGCCCGCCATAGCACTTGAAAACCATCCGGCTGACAGCAGGGTTAAAATTGCCGAGGATGGTATAGTACAAACCCTCAACGCCCGAATGGGCACCGGGGGGGGGAATGTTCCCCTCGTTATGTGTACGATCCCCGGTTTTGGAACATAGCAACGCCGGAGCAACCGATGTTTACCCTGCTGGCAACAAGCTACAAGGATCCACCGGTTGTGATAACGGAGGTACACAATGATAATGTATGAAAATTACCAATTTGCAAACTACCGCCCAGGCTGCGGAACGCTTAAAGCCAGTGGCGGCGATTACGGGGGGGGCTCGGAAAACTTGATCGTGTATCAATATTGGAACGGTGAACAAGTAACCGACACCCTCACAGCAAGGAACGCAGGAGGAGCGCAACGGATGCCGGACAAACAAAATTTTAATTGCGTAGTGGGTTTTCACCTGCCGCAAGATACTATAACAGACGAAAACAAAACGGCTTGCCCGTCGGCAGGCAGCTCCACCGACGAGGCATCGCTCGGTGTATGTGAGGGACAAAGCCAAGCACAGTACATTGTGCGGAGGCTTACACCGCTTGAGTGTGAACGCCTGCAAGGCTTTCCGGACGGTTGGACGGATATAGGCGAATGGACGGACAGCAAAGGCAAAGTACATAAAGAAAGCACCGACAGCGCACGCTACAAAGCCATCGGCAACAGTATAGCCATACCGCCCTGGACTTATGTATTACAACGGCTTTCACTATGCTGCGGTGCAAAGCCCACAATGGCAAGTTTATTTGACGGTATAGGCGGTTTTCCGTATATCTGGGAAAGCCTTAACGGCAAAGGCTCTTGTGTATGGGCAAGTGAAATTGAGGACTTTCCTATTGCAGTAACAAAATATCATTTTCCGGAGGAGGTAAACAACGATGGCTGATGCAGATAAATGCGCCGCTTGCGGCGAGATTATTCCGGAGAGTATCCAGGTTTGCCCTCTGTGTTCAAAGGAGGTGCCCGAAATGGGCAACAGCAAAAGCCCTTATTACAACAGCGAGGGCTACACCGATCCTGCCGTGGGCGCGGGCGGAAAGGAGTAACCGCTATGCAATATGATCGTAAAATTGCCATAGCCTCCGGTGCAAGCAGGCGTGCAACCGTATGGACCACGCAAACGCTTATGGTATCGGAACTATGGCAAAAGTTAAAAGTGCCCGCAAGGGGCACCGAAACCCTTGCAGAATACCTAAATCTTAAAAAAGCACAGCAGGACGATCTCAAGGATATTGGCGGTTTTGTCGGCGGTACCCTTAACGGACCGCGCCGCAAAGCCAACAATGTGGCCGGGCGTGATATTATCACCCTTGACCTTGACAACATACCTGCGGGGCATAAAGACAATGTGCTCCGCATCGTAGAGGGTTTGGGCTGTGGGTACTGTGTTTACAGCACCCGAAAGCACCAGCCTGCTGCCCCTCGTCTGCGTGTGCTCTTTCCGCTTGACAGAACGGTAACGGCTGACGAATACGAGCCCATTGCCCGTAAAGCAGCTGAATATATAGGCCTTGAATACGCTGACCCCACAACCTTTGAGCCCAGCCGCCTTATGTATTGGCCGAGCTGCTGCCGTGATAGTGAGTACGTGTATGTTGTAGGTGATAAGCCTTTTTTATCTGCCGATGGCCTGCTTGCACAGTACACCGATTGGCACGATATGACACAGTGGCCCGCCCTGCCGGGGCAAGCACAGTTTACCAAGCTGGCAGTAAAGCAGGGCGATCCGGACGGTAAAAACGGCGTTGTGGGTGCTTTCTGCCGTACCTATGATATACAGCGTGCAATGGACGAGCTGCTCCCCGGTATTTATGAGCCGGTTGACAATGTGCCCGGCAGATATACATACCTTGGAGGCTCTACCACAGGTGGTGCCGTGCTTTACGATGACGGCAAATTTTTATACAGCCACCACGCAACAGACCCCTGCGGCGGCCGCCTTGTAAACGCCTTTGACCTTGTGCGCCTGCACAAGTACGGCGATAAGGACGATACCGCAGCTGCAGGCTCACCCACCAACCGCCTGCCCTCCTATCTTGCTATGTGTGAGTATGCCTGCGGGCTTTCGGATGTTAGTGCACTTATCAGCAAGGAACGATATGAGAGTGCCGTTAAGGACTTTGACGGCATCACCGCTGACGAGAGCGAGGAGCCGGAAAATTGGATGGCGCTGCTTGAAAAAAACACCCAGACGGGTGCTGTTAAAGCCACCATTGACAATGTGCGTATTATCCTGGAGCACGATCCCCTGCTTAAAGGCAAGTTTGCGCTTAACGAATTTGCCGGCCGTGGCGAGGTGCTCGGCTCCCTGCCGTGGGATAAACGGGAAAAACGCCGCCTGTGGGATGATAACGATAACCAAGGGCTTTATTGGTACCTTGAGCGTGTGTATAAGATTTCCGGCAACGGCAAAGTGGATGGTGCCCTTTCCCTCCATTCCAACGCCCACGCTTTTAATGATGTAAAGGACTACCTCAAGGGCTTGCAGGGCAAGTGGGATGGCGTGCCCCGCCTCGATTGCCTTTTTATTGATTACCTCGGCGCAAAAGATACGGCATACAACAGAGCCGTAACCCGCAAGGCCTTTACCGCCGCCGTTGCCCGTGCTATGACACCCGGCTGCAAGTATGACAACATGGTTATTTTGGCAGGCCCGCAGGGTATCGGTAAAAGCACGCTGTTAGATAAAATGAGCCGTGGCTGGTTCAATGATAGCATACGCACCTTTGAAGGCAAAGAGGCAAGCGAACTGCTCCAGGGCGTTTGGCTTGTGGAGGTGTCGGAGCTTGATGCTTTCCGGCGTACCGATGTAAGCCGCATTAAGCAGTTTTTGAGCCTCCGTGCGGATCGTTTCCGTGCGGCGTATGGGCGTAATGTTAAGGAACTGCCCCGCACTTGCATCTTTTTCGGTACTACCAACACCGCTGAATACTTGCAGGACACCACCGGCAACCGCCGCTTTTGGCCGATAGACACCGGCGAACAGAGGCACACCAAAAACGTGTGGCGTGACCTCGATCCGGAAATAGATCAGCTGTGGGCTGAGGCATATGTACGCTGGCAGGCCGGTGAGCCTCTTTACTTATCCGGAGCCATTGAGGATGCTGCCAAGGAAAAGCAAGAGGAACACAGAGAGGCATCCAGCCGTGAGGGTATCGTGCGTGAATTTATGGAGCGCCCGGTGCCGGACGATTGGAGCAAGTGGCCGCTTGATAAAAGGCGTATGTTCTGGGGCGGCGTAACAATGGGCAGCGACAGCCTGCACCTTGTGCCCCGTGATCGCATTTGCGCCCTTGAGGTTTGGTGTGAGGCTTTCGGCGGCAACATTAAAGAAATGAAAAACACCGACACCAGAGAACTTAACGCTATAATGGCGGCAACGCCGGGCTGGCAAAAGTCTGCCGGTACCCTGCATTTTGGCCCGTATGGCACACAGCGTGGGTTTAATAAAATCTAACAATTAGCATCTAACATTTTGTTTTTCGTGTAGAATTGTTAGAAAAATGCCGTCTAACATTTTTACACGGAAAAACATTGTTTTGTTTAATTGTTAGAAAGATTGTTAGACCGAAAACCCGCATAAAATAAGGCTTTTTATTACTTTTCTAACATTCTAACATTTTTTCTTATAGAGTATAAAATTAGAGAGTTTGAGAGTAAAATTACGCCCTAACCCGCCTGTTTGCGTGTATTATGCGTGCGCGCGCGAGAAAGTTAGAGAAGGAGGAAAACGATGCTTGAAAAAACTGTTGAAAAAGAATTGTGCGACCGGGTAAAAAATGATCTCGGCGGCTGGGCATTAAAGTTTGTGAGCCCCGGACAAAACGGCGTACCGGATCGCATTGTGCTTGTGCCGTATGGGCGTATATATTTTGTGGAAACAAAGGCACCGGGTAAAAAGCTGCGTAAGCTGCAAGAATATGTTTGCGGTTTGATAAAGCAGTTAGGTTTTAAGGTGCTGCGGATAGACACCAAGGAAAAGGTGGAGGCTTTCGTGAGGGAGGTGCAAACGGGTGGAATATAAACCGCATAATTACCAAGCGTACTGTATTGAGCGTATTGTAAATGATCCGGCGGTTGGGTTGTTCCTCCGTCCGGGCTTGGGCAAAACCTCAATAACGCTTTCGGCAATAAACATTTTGAAATACTTTAAGTGGAACATTGCAAAGGCTTTGGTTGTAGCACCCAAAAAGGTTGCGGAGGGCACCTGGAGCAAGGAGGCAAACAAGTGGGATCACTTAAAGCATCTGCGTGTGGTTACGGTTCTGGGATCGTCCGCAAAGCGTATAAAGGCACTTAACACCCCTGCGGATGTGTATGTTATAAACCGTGAAAACATACCCTGGCTGGTTGAATACTACCAGCAGGCGTGGCCGTTTGATATGGTGGTGCTTGACGAAAGCACAAGCTTTAAGAACGGCCAAAGTAAACGCTTTAAGGCAATGAAACTTGTAAGGCGCTTTTGCAAAAAGGTTGTGCTGCTTACCGGCACGCCGTCCTCCAAGGGGCTTATGGATCTGTGGGCACAGATTTATTTACTTGACGAGGGCGCACGGCTGGGCAAGAATATAACACAATTCCGCACACGGTACTTTGACGCCAATACACACGGCGGGCATTTTACCGATTACAAACCAAAAGAGGACGCCGAGGCGGCGGTACTTAACGCCATAAGTGATATTTGCATATCAATGAGAGCCGAGGACTACCTGGAGTTACCTGCTTGTATCGAGCACGATGTTCCCGTAGTGCTTGATGATAAGACAATGAAAGCGTACAAGCAATTTGAGCGTGATCTGCTGCTTACCATTGACGAGGACACCATAACCGCCAACACTGCCGGGGTGCTTACCGGCAAGCTGTTACAGTTTTGCAGTGGAGCAATGTATGACAATGACCGCAAAGCTGTACATATTCACGATTGCAAAATCGAGGCCTATATGGAGCTTTTGGAAAGCCTAAACGGTGAGCCATGTATCACCTTCTACGGCTACCAGCACGACAAGGATCGGATCCTTGCCGCACTTGAAAAAACAAAGCTGCGTGTGTGCGTTTATAAGGGCACCGAGGACGAGGATGCCTGGAACAACGGCAAAGTGGATGTGCTGCTTGTGCATCCGAGCAGTTGTGCCTACGGGTTAAACCTGCAAGCAGGCGGCCGGCACATTATCTGGTTTACACCAAACTGGAGCTTTGAGCTTAACGATCAGGGCAAGTGCCGTTTGTGGCGGCAGGGCTCCCCGTATGATAAGGTTTATGTGCATTACCTTATTGTGCAGGGGTGCGTTGATGAGGATGTGCTTGACACTATACGGGAGCGTGCAGGTACACACGAAACCGTGATGCAGGTGCTTAAAGCCCGTATCAAGAAAATTAAGGAGTAATTTTTATGGATAATAAGACAGCAAAAGAAGTTGGCAAGCAAATCACAAAGAGAAAACGCCCCGACTTGTCAGAGAAGCAGACCGTTCATACTGAGCCGGGAGACAATCGGAAATACATTCTGCATTCGCTTCGCTTGGCTGAGTTGCCGAAACTGAACTTGACGAGTGTTGAAGAAGTGACACAAAGGATAAAGGACTACTTCACAATATGCGCTGAGGACGATATGAAACCAAGTGTTGCAGGATTGGCTCTTGCTATGGATATTGATAGACGGTATCTGTGGGAAATCAGAGAGGGGCGAAAAGGTAAAAATCCTGCGGTGGCGGACACGCTAAAAAAAGCGATGAAAATTCTTGATCTTCAAATGGTCGATTATATGCAGAACGGCAAGATTAACCCTGTGTCCGGTATCTTTCTGATGAAGAACAATTTTGGCTATGCCGACAAACAGGAAGTTGTACTCACTCCCAATAATCCGCTCGGCGACACAAAGGATACAAAGGAGCTTGAAGAGCAATATATAGACAGTGTGGTTGAAGATTGAAAAATTTGACCGAAGCAAAAATTTGACCGAAGCAAAAATTTGACCGAAGCAAAAATTTGACCGCTACCTTTTTAGGTGGCGGTTTTCCTTTTTTGTACCCGTTCTTCTACCCTTTTGTTATTTATGGGCTGTTGACGTTTTGTTTGTTGTGTCCTCTCGCTCTCTCTGTGGCTCTCTACCGCGCTTTTATGTCTCATATAATAACTACATTGCCAACAAATAAAAATTGATTGTAGAGCGTTACAGAGGACATCAGCCAAAAAGCAGCAAAAAAAGAACCCCGAGAACGTGTCCCGGAGGTTCTTTTCTGTTGTCTTGTTGTTTAGTCGGGGAATTTTCCGGCTTTTTTAATTTCATCAGACGTTATCCTTACACCCTCGCGCCACTCGTCAAAATCCGGGGCGAACGCGTATTTTTTCCCTTTGTATTTAAGTGTTACGGCATATTCCCATCCTAATTTTTCCGCTATGTCGTTCTCGTTTTCCTCTTTTTCCAACTCTACGCCCTCAGCTTTGAAGCATTCCGCAGCGTGTCCCGCTTCGCAAGCATACGGGCTTGTAAAGTCGGTAAAGCATTCATATTTGAGCGCTTGCAAGGCGTAGCTTTTAGCCATTTCGGGATTATAGCCGAGCTCCTCTATTTGCGGCGCTTGGTCCGGGTTTTTGATGTCATAAGATGTTGTTATTGTTGCAGTTATATTTTTCATGGTGTTTTACCTCTCTTTTTCACTCTTGCGTGTTTATGGTCTCGTGATCCTCATTGACGATGTCATAAAAATTAGCTGTGTAAATGTTTTCTTTTTTGTCTTCTTTTTCGTATTGCTGTATCAATTTTTTTGCTTCTTGTATGCTCTTGCATTCTTCTATAAATGTGCCAGTTTCTTTATCTGCTGTGTAAATTTTCATTGTTTGCCGCTCCTTTTCTTTATTTCGTGTATTCCGAGTATAACATATTGAATTTACGGGGTCAAGCCTTACAGCTTTAACCCCGCTGCGCTCGCCACTATAGCGAACGGCAAAATTAAAAACAATATTAAAATCATCGGCGCGCCTCCTTTTTAATTCTCTGTGTTTTCTAACTCATCGAACAGCGCAGCGAGTTTGTCGGATTGCTCTATACTGTCAATGTAGCGGCGATTTTCGCTCATTGCTTCTATCGCGTATTTGTCAAGATAGTCTGTATAATCTTTATAATCGGCGGAAACGAGGTTCCCGTAACCGTTGTATGTGAAATAAGCCCGGTTAGGGTTAAACTGTCCATAGCTGTATAATACCTCGGCATCGTGGCCATAAAATGCCAGGCGTAATATTTCGCTTGGCTCTGTTCCCGTGTAGAGTTCGTCTAATTCGTCCATTGTGTAATAGCGATTGTCTCCCAGATAACCATTATAAGCGTCAAGCTCTTCTATTGCTTCATTGAAAAGGTCTTCATTGTCTTTGAAAAAAGTTATAATATCGGCGGTGACTTCCTCGGCGGTTCTGGTCTCGTTCTTTGTGGTTGTTTCTTTCATTGTTTTATCCTCCTTGTAATTGTGCCGGGTGTGTGCTACAATAGAGGAGCAGCCGCCCGGCGTGGGTGTGTTGTTGTGGGCGTTCCGCTTTTGCTTTGGTCGGCTGCGCGGTGCGCCCTTTCTTATTACGGTTACTATTATATATTATTTGTTTAGGGTTGTCAAGTCTTTTTTCAAATATTTTTATTTATTTTATAACCCGTAGCAAATAAAAAAATGTTTCCGGGTAGCCTTTAGTTGGGGTATGCTCTAAACAAATAGTTTTGTAATCGTGCCGGGCGTGGTCTGTACCCGTGGGGGATTGTGGCGGGCGTTGTGGGCGCGGGTAGGTGGTTTTTCCACCGAGAAAAAATAAAAAGGCGTTTGTTTGGGAATTTTCAAACAAAACTATTGACAAACACTTTTATTTGTGATATTCTACACTCAGAAAAGGAGGATACCCCAAATGGCAAACAATATTTCTTTCGGCTATATCAGAGTATCATCAAAAGACCAAAACGAAGCGCGACAAATCGAAAAAATGCGTGAATTGGGAATTGACGAAAGACACATATTTATAGATAAGGAAAGTGGTAAAGATTTTGACCGTGAGCAGTATAAGGCTCTCGTAACAATGCTTCGTGACGGAGATGTTTTATATATTCCGAGCATTGACCGTCTTGGTAGAAACTACAACGAGATACTCACTCAATGGAGCGTTATCACTAAGGATAAAGGTGCAGACATTGTTGTTCTTGATATGCCGTTACTCGACACTCGCAACGACCGAGATTTAACGGGTACACTCATTTCCGATATTGTATTACAGTTGCTTTCATATGTGGCGCAAAAAGAGCGTGAGAATATTCGTATACGGCAAGCCGAAGGAATCGCCATTGCCAAAGCAAAGGGTGTCTATAAAGGACGAAAGCCCATTGAGGTTGATAAAGATAAGTTTGAATTGGTCTATGGTGAGGTTTCTCGTGGAGAGAGGACGAACAAGTACGCTATGCAGAAGCTCGGCTTAAAGCCGAACACTTATTATCGCTTTGTTCACGAGTTCAAAACGCAAACAGGGTTGTGGAGTAAGTGATATGACAGACAAAGATCGTTTTTCAGAAGTTCCCCATTACGAACTTATAAGGGATAACGGACAGATTCATATTCCGTCCGTTTTTATGTTCAAAGGCGGTCACATCGAATTATTTTCTTTTCTCGCAGCTTGCCGTGGAAAGAATTGCACAGTTGTTTTTGATAACGAGGATATGACGATAGAGCCGACAGATGATGTTTTGAAAGACTTTCTATTGAGCATTTATGCCCATATTGCAGAGTCACCTAAGATAGCGAACGACTATATGCGTTATCTTTCTAATCTTGACAAAATGAATTGGGTTAAAGGAGTTCACGAACCCATTCTCACAAAGGAGGTATAGCAATGAGTAGACCTATTTATTTTATCTTCGATGGTTGGTATTATAAAATAATAGGTACTATTTTGGCGTTTGTCGGCGTATTCGTCGTTATACCGATACTCTTGCTTCCACAAACAACAGCCTCTGACAAGCACACAAAAGAGGTTTTAACTCGCATAGACCAAGGTGACATAGATTATACGTTTGTGGACGTGTCGGAACTCGCATCGTGTTTTACCACAAACGAACAAGGTGAAAAGTACAAAGGGAAAATAGTTAGTTTTACGTGCATTGTATCATACATTGGTGAAGAGACGTATGACGATTGTCACCCGGGAATATCTTTGGAAAGCGAGAAAACTGGTAGAATCTTAGCGAACTGTCGTGTAGCAATTCCAAACAAAACCAGATATTCAACTGTTGATGAGTTGAAAGCTCAATTTAACGAGGGTGACAAAATTACTGTGATAGGTGAAGTTGCTGGAGGAGGCGGCGGTTATGGAGCCCTTAATATAGATAATTGCAAGGTTATCAAGTGTAGCTAATTGAATAAGGCGTACACAAACGGGTGTGCGTAAACAGTCAACAGGGACTATCTCATTTGAGGTAGTCCCTTTATTTTTTGGAGGTAATAATGCGAAAAGTAAGTATTTTAGGAACAACGTACAGCGTACATACGGGTGTCTCGTATCAAGAAGATGTCGCTCTTAAAGGTTTATTCGGATATTGTTCTCATATAGAGCAAAAAATCGTGGTGGGTGATTTGCTTACTTGTGACGGTTGGTCAAATGAACGAGAAGAAGACCTAAAAGCGCAAGAGCGGCTAACACTTCGTCACGAAATTATACACGCCTTTCTTAACGAGAGTGGATTAACTTCAAGCAGTAATGGGGTTGACTGCTGGGCAAAAAATGAAGAAATGGTTGACTGGATTGCTATTCAATACCCGAAGATTAAAAAGGTATTTCAGCAGTTAGGGTGTGATGAATAATTATGAATAAGTTACTGATTGCGAAAATTTTTCAGAAAATAAAAAAGGCACCTACGGACATCACCGCCTATGAGGATTTGTTCTCACTTTGCCGAAACATTGAGCAGGAGGATTTTGCACTTGCACATTCAACCAATGAGGCATTGAGGAAGAGAATCTCGATAGCAATAAAGTACAGAAAAAATGTTGAGGGTTTCTTTGAACTGTACAAAAAGACATTGCTCTTTGATGCACCACACTTTTTTGACTCTTATCTTCTCTATCTTGAAATAAATCGTAAGCCGAAGGAACGGTTTTATCAGCCACGGCGTAGAGTTCTCAAACGGGTAGTCGATGCTTTGCAAAAACTTACCAATGACGAGTTGGACGAATTATTTATATCTATGCCCCCTCGTGTTGGCAAGACAACCATTTTGATGTTCTTTGTTACTTGGCTTATCGGCAGAAAGAGCGAAGCGTCTAACCTGTATTCGGCATATTCCGATACCATTACCAAAGCATTCTACAACGGCGTTTTGGAAATCATAAATGACCCTGTAACCTATCTGTGGCACGATGTTTTTCCGAATGCTAAGGTCGTTCAGACCAATTCGCAGGATGAGACAATTAACATTGACCGAAGAAAACGGTACCCCTCGCTGACTTGCCGGTCGCTATACGGAACATTGAACGGTGCTTGTGACTGCAACGGTTTTGAAATTTCCGATGACCTTATCGGCGGTATTGAGGAAGCACTTAATAAAGACCGCCTTGTTTCTGCGTGGAGCAAGGTGGATAATAACCTGTTGCCCCGTGCAAAAGAAAAAGCCAAAATTCTTTGGTGCGGTACACGGTGGTCTATGGTTGACCCTGCCGGTCTGCGAATGGAACTTTTAGAAAATGACGAACGGTTTAAGAATCGTCGTTATGAGATAATCAACCTCTCGGCTCTTGATGAAGATGATGAGAGTCAGTTCGACTATGATTATTCCGTAGGTTTCTCTACTGAGTATTATCGTATGCGTCGCGCTTCATTCGAGCGTAATAACGATATGGCATCGTGGCAGGCTCAGTATATGGGAGAACCTATAGAGCGAGACGGCGCGTTATTTTCGCCGGGAGAATTTCGTTACTACAACGGTGTTTTACCTGACGAAGAACCTGATAGGGTGTTTATGGCCGTAGACCCTGCTTTCGGTGGCGGTGACTTTGTAGCTTCCCCCGTGTGCTTTCAATATGGGGACGACATTTATGTACACGATGTTGTCTATGATAGCGGAGATAAGAGAATAACACAGCCATTGCTGGCGCAGGCTGTTATCAAATACAACGTAGTGGCGATGCAGATTGAGGCGAACAAATCTACCGAGGCTTATAAGGACGGTGTGCAAGATGAGCTTAAAAAGCAAAACCGCAGAATAAACCTTACGACTAAAGCCGCTCCGTCCGATAAGGCTAAGTACCAACGTATATTTGATAAAGCTCCCGATATACGTGAGAATATGATTTTTAGAGAGTCCGGCAAACGCAGTAAGGCGTACAGTTTGTTTATGCAGAACGTTTTCTCTTACAAAATGTTCGCAAAAAACAAGAACGACGACGCGCCTGAAAGTCTTGCTATGGCTATGGATATGGTACGAGGTTCTACGATGCGCACACAAGTGTTTAAGCGCCTGTTTTAGCCTTGGCGTAATATTTTGTAATATTTCCTGAAATTTTAAAAATTTAATGTATAATTTACACAAAGAGGTATAAGGTGGTGCACGAAACGGATACTTTACTTGGTCGAAAAGTCATATATACAGACGAAGACGAAATAACGCAAGATAATGTTTTGGAGGTTCTGAATGACGCTATGCTCATTCATTCTGTAAACCGCTCCGAAATAGATTATCTGTATAAGTATTATCGTGGCGACCAGCCTATCCTCAAGAGACAGAAAGATGTTCGTCCGGAGATATGTAACCGTATAGTAGAAAACAGAGCAAATGAGATTGTGTCTTTTAAAGTGGGTTATCTTATGGGAGAACCCGTTCAGTATGTAGGCCGTGGACGAGTAAACGCCGATGAGCTTAACACTCTGAATGACTTTGTTTTTGCAGAAGACAAGGCGGCTAAGGATAAAGAGCTCGCGGACTGGTTTACAATATGCGGGACATCTTACCGTATGATTTTGCCTGACCCCAAAGACGAAGCGGACGAATCACCCTTTGAAATTTATACGCTCGACCCACGCAATGCTTTTGTTGTATATCACAGCGGTTTAGGTAACAAGCCGATGATGGGTGTTAAGTATGTTATCAAGAAAAACGGAAGCATTGTATTTTCGATTTATACCAAAAATCAGTATTTCGAGGTATCACAGCCCGGAGTATTCAGTCAGAACAGCAGTAATAATTATAAAACGATAACGAGGGCAGAGAATCACACTCTCGGTGATATTCCGATTATAGAATACCCTGCTAATTCTTTTAGACTCGGCGCTTTTGAAATTGTACTTCCCCTACTGGACGCAATGAATGTTATAGCTTCAAATCGTATTGACGGGGTTGAACAGTTTATACAGGCGTTACTGGTGTTAAAAGGTATTGACCTTGAGGCTCCTGAGTTTAAAGAGCTGCGCGAGAACGGCGGGCTCGCCTGCCCTCCTGATGGTGACGCTTATTATCTTACACAAGAGCTTAATCAAACGCAGACACAGACTCTTGTAGATTATATGTACCAAACCGTACTTACAATATGTGGTATGCCTAATCGCAACGGTGGCAGCTCAACAAGCGATACCGGCTCAGCGGTTATAATGCGCGACGGTTGGCAGGCTGCCGAAGCAAGAGCTAAAGATACAGAGCTGATGTTCACGATGTCCGAAAAGCGGTTCTTGCGCCTCGCTATTCGTATATCAAACACCACTCGTGATATGAATTTGAAATTGTATTCTATTCAAATACGATTTACAAGGCGTAATTATGAGAACATACAGGAGAAGTCTCAGGTATTAACTACTATGCTTGCCAATGATAAGATTCATCCGAAATTGGCGTTTGAGCATAGCGGTATGTTTATCGACCCCGACCTTGCATACACGATAAGTGCCGAGTACGCCGAGGCAAACAAAGCCAAACAATTACAAGAGCTTGAAAAAGCTGCGGAGTATGAAACGGCAAAGGCTAAGTCTGCTGCCGTTACTGAGCAGAGCAATCAATCGCCCGACGATACATCAGCCACTTAACGCGAGGTATGAAGTATGTACGAACTGACCGATATAGTTATCGAAAACATTCGGAAAGAGTTGATACGCGATTTCTCAAAGCTTAAAAGTTTGCTCTCTTATGATGAGTTAAATGTGATGTCTGCTACTAAAGCTGTTTATTCTAAGATAGACCTTTATGTAAGACAGATGTTTTTACAACTAATGCAAGCGGTGTACAAAAAGGTAACTAAAAGAACCTGTCCATATAACTACGCGTGGCTTGAGAGCTTTCTTCTTGAATATGACGAAGTAAGTAAATATGTTTATGCTAATGAATTTGAGAGAAAACGAGACCGATTAGCTGAGGCTCTGATAGCCAGCACTAAAAAGAATGAGGAAATAGACGCTGCTTTACGTTATTTGTCTTTTATGCTGACGGCGTATGCTGTTAGAGTTACGGATCAGGTGGTTTTGACGGCTTATCGAGATATGGGTATAGACGCAGTCAGATGGAAAGCTGAAAAGGACAATAAGACTTGTACCATTTGTAAACATCGCAATGGGCATATTTATGATATTGAGCAAGTACCCCCTAAACCGCATTTAAATTGTCGTTGTGAGTACGAGGAGGTTTGACATGGAGTTACCCCAGAAAGCTACCGAAGAAATTGAAAAAATATTAAAAAAAGGTAATACTGTAGAGTTAAAAAAAGAAAAAGGTTACATTGTCATCGTGGAGATACAACGTAAAGCAAAACACAAGTCAATATTGTAGATACGCATAAACGGTTGCGTAGGAACAGTCAACAGGGACTATGAGATATTCTCATAGTCCTTTTTTTTATTTCACAAGAGGGAACTTGTAAAAACGCAATTGGGAGAAAACCCAACTCAAAAACGGAATTTAGAAATGCAGTGAAGCATTACAAAAACGCAGGAGGATTAAAATGCCAAAAATCGAAACAGGAAACATTGAAGGCTACGAGAGTATGACCGTGGAACAAAAGTTGTCAGCCTTGGAAAACTATGAGCTTCCTGATAACAATTCAGAGCTTGAGAGGTACAAGAATGCTGTCAGCAAAGCCAATTCAGAAGCTGCAAGCTGGAAGAAAAAGTTTCAGACTCAGCTCTCAGACGATGAAAGAAGCAAACAGGAACGAGAGGACGAATTAACAACGTTGCGCTCGAAAGTGGAGGAAATGGAGAAAGAAAAGCTTGTGACAGGGCATACCGCCCGCTTCCTCGCTTTAGGGTATGAAGAAGCGTTAGCTAAGGAGACCGCTCAGGCTCTCGCCAACGGTGAGACTGATAAGGTTTTTGCAAATCAAAAAAAGTTCCTTGAAACGCACGATAAAGCATACAAAGCTTCGCTAATGAAAGAAACCCCTACACCCCCTCCCGGACAGAGCGGAGAACAGAAAAAGGATTACACCGCAATGATTTCAGATGCTCAGTCTCGTGGAGATTTCGGAGCGGTTGCTTATTATATGCGTCTCCGGGAACAAGAAAAAAACTAATTAAAGGAGAACGTTAAAAAATGGCAGACACTATTGCTACAAGTTTCGGGGTGTTGAATTACTCCGGAATGTTATTCAACAAAGGTAATACAAGAACACCTTTGTCATCGCTTATCGGCGGAAAGATGAAAACTACCAACAGCACCGAGTTTGTTGTAGGTCAGAACTACGAAACTGCGGGTGGCACACAGCCGGAAATAAGCGAAACCGCGTCGCTTACTGCTCCCGATGCAAGCGTCGTAACACGTACACAGATGACTAACGTCACACAGATTTTTCAGGAGACGGTAGGCATATCTTACGCTAAGCAGTCTAATATGGGAACTCTTGCAGGCGCTAATATCGCTAATCAGGTTGCAAACCCCATTAACGAGCTTGACTTTCAAGTAGCTGCAAAGATGCAGAAAATAGCACGTGACCTTGAGTATACCTTCGTCAATGGTGAATACAGCAAGGCCACATCCGACGCGACGTTTAATAAGACAAGAGGTCTCGTTACCGCTATAACCACTAACGTTAAGGCAATGGCCAAAAAGCCACTCGGTCTGTGGGATGTTGCCGATATGGTTAAGAAAGTATACGAGAGTAATGCTCCTACTACCGGACTTTGTCTCTGGTGTGACGCTGTAACGATGTTCCAGATTAACGCTGACGCGGTACAGAACGGACTTACTGTCGTTCCTGCGGCGCGTGAAGTTAACGGTATATCTCTTTCAAGCGTTTTAACACCCATCGGCGTTGTGTATCTCTACCTCGGTGAGTGTTTACCGGCAGGTACTGCTCTTCTTCTTGACCTTGATGTAATAGCACCTGTCGGACAGCCTGTTCCGGATAAGGGCAATTTCTTCCTTGAACCTCTCTCAAAGGTTGGTGCAGGTGAGAAATATCAGATATTCGGTCAGATGGGTCTTGACCACGGCCCGGAGTGGTATCACGGTAAATTTACGGGTATTTCTACCACTTTTGAGGCACCGAAATACAGCCGTAGCGTTTATGTTGCCGGTGGTTCTATTAACACCACTACTTCCGCTGTTGGCGGTTAATAATCAAAGGAGGCAGACAAATGACCGAAGAACAGAAACTCTCGCTGTTAAAAGCAATGATAGATACAGACGAAGAGGATGTGTCTGACGAGACTTTGTCTGCCTATCTGTATTTAGCCGGGCGCAAAATTATGGAGAAACGCTATCCGTTTCATACCGATAAAACAGAAGTGCCCGAGAAATATCAGGCATTACAAGTGGAAATAGCGTGTTATCTCATTAACAAACGAGGTGCAGAGGGCGAGACAACTCATAGCGAAAACGGTATTTCCCGATCATATGAAAGTGCGAGCGTACCGAGCAGTATGTTAGACGGTGTTATTCCTGTCGCAAAGCCTTTTAGTTTCGGCGGTGATGGCGTATGAAATCACTCCAAAGAAACAAACGGACATTTTACTATTCCAATTACGCAGGTAAAAAGCCGGTGGTGGACGACAGCGGATATGAGACGGGAGAATATGAAATCATATATACCCCTCCGCTACGCGCCAAAGCAAACATTTCCGCCGCGCAGGGTGAAACGCAGATTGAACAATTTGGCACATCTATAACGTATGACCGTGTCATTGTTACAACAGAGCGATTACCTATCGATGAAAATTCCATCTTATGGGTTGATGTTTTACCCGATTTTGAGAATAGAGCACTCAAAACCGAAAGAGACAAGCTAATAGACAGCGAGAACGGCGAAGTGCTGTTAACAGAAAGCGCAAAAATTCCCGGAAATTACGATTACATCGTTAAAAAAGTAGCTACTTCTTTAAACAGTATGTCTATAGCTATTAGCAAGGTGGACGTGTCGTAATGGTTATTAAGGTAATAGGGGCTGACAGTTTAATAAACAAGCTAAAAGCCTATCAAAAATCTCTCGAAGAAAAGCAACATCGCCTTTTAAACGAGCTTTTCAAGATAGGCGTTGACGTTGCGAGCGTCAAATTCCAAACAGCACAGTACGACGGTGATAACGATGTGGTTGTTAATCGCCAGCCTGAGTGGGTCGGAGATAACAAGCTGTTTCTGACGGCGACCGGCAAAACCATTACTTTTATAGAGTTCGGTACGGGCGTACATTACGCAGAGCAGCACCCGAAAGCTGCCGAGCTCGGCGCTGTCAGAGGAGAATACGGGCAAGGTAAAGGCTCCAGCGATACGTGGGGATATTATGGCTCTCCCGGCACAAACGGGCGTGAGAGGAAAGACACAGACAAAGGGACGTTAGTTCTTACTCACGGCAATCCCCCTGCTCGTGCAATGTACGACTCCGCTAAAGAAATGCGTAATCGAATTGTAGATAAGGCACGGGAGGTGTTTGGAAAGTGATAGACATCGAGAATGAAGTTTTCACAAATGTTAAAACCGCGTTGACAGAACAGTTTCCGAACATCTCTGTGGAAAGTGTTACAAATTACAGTCCCTCCAAATTTCCGTTTGTGTGTATTGAAGAGACAGACAACTATTCGTATGTTTCTACAAGAGATACAGACAGCAATGAAAACCACGCTGTTGTAGTGTTTGAAGTTAACGCTTATTCCAATAAAGCGGCGAGAAGAAAAAGCGAGTGCAAAGCTATTATAGCCGCTGTAGATAAAGTAATGCTCGGGTTAGGGTTTACCCGAAATACGAAAACCCCAATCAATTTAGACGACGCCACCAAATACCGTATTTTTGCACGATACACCGCGGTGGTGTCAAGGACTGACATAATTTACAGGAGGTAAAATAAATGGCTATCTCAACGTATAAGGTTTTCCTTATGAAGAAAGGAACTACCGGAGATACATACGAAAAACTTATTGATATTAAAGAGTTCCCCGACCTCGGCGGTGCTCCGGAAATGCTCGAAACAACGACCTGTTCCGACCCTGCACAGACATACATTAAGGGTATTCAGTCGCAGGATGCGCTTGAATTTACCGCTAATTACACTAAGGAAGATTACGACAAACTCTCTAAGTTGAGCGGTATTGAGACTGACTACTCCGTGTGGTTTGGCGGAACAGAAACGGCAGGCAAAGCCACCCCCACCGGCTCAGACGGTAAGTACGATTTCAAAGGTGATTTGTCTGTATATATCACCGGTGGCGGTACTAACGAAGTCGTAAGTATGACGGTTTCTATAGCTCCGTCAACTGTAATAAGTCCTAACGCAGCAGGTTGATGTGAGGAGGAGACACAATGGCAAAACAGTTATGTATTAAATACAACGACAAGGAGTATACGTTGGAATATACTCGCAAATCCATTGAGCTGATGGAGAGGAGAGGTTTCAAAATATCTGATATTCAGGATAAACCCGTAACCACTCTTCCTGCATTGTTCGCGGGAGCGTTTCTCGCGCACCACAAATTCGTAAAACCCGAAGTCATCAATGAGATATTCACGAAGTTGACAAACAAGGACGAGCTTATCAATAAACTCGCTGAAATGTACAACGAGCCTATCATTGCTATGTTAGGCGATACGGAAGACTCCGAGGGAAACTTGAATTGGGAGCCGAGCTGGTAAGTAGCCCGTCTCCCAATAAGGGGGGCGAGTCTGAAAACGACTCTGCTCCCCTTGTTTCATATACGGAGCAGTTTTATCTTTACTTACCGTTCTATCTGTCAATAGGGATGACCTATGACCAATACTGGAATGAAGATTGCTGCTTAGTTAAATATTATCGTGAAGCCTTTAAACTACAGAGAGATAGGAACAACGAGCAGTTGTGGCTACAAGGTATGTACATATACGAAGCTTTTTGTGACGTATCGCCCATACTTAATGCTTTTGCAAAAAAAGGTACAAAGCCTCTCCCCTACCCTACACAGCCGTATGCAATAACCAAAGAGGAAGCCGAGCGTAGACGTGTAGAAAAGGAAAAAGCAGAGTACGAAAAGATGAAAGCAAAAACAGCCGCTTTTGCGAGTATGTTTAATGCTTCTTTAGACGCTCAAAGAAGGGAGGTTGAAAACGGTGAATGATAATGTTATTGATACTCTAACTATTAAAGTGGAGGCTGACACAAAAACAGCCACCAACGGTTTAACCGATTTACAGAAGACTCTTTCAAAATTTCAAGGCGTGTCTAAGACTTGCTCAACCTCTACCAACACAATAAGTTCGAGTTTCTCAAATCTTAAAGGTAAGTTGCATAGTACTACAGCGTCTTTTCGCAAAATAGTAAAAGTGTTTGGCGGCTGGTTTAATGAGACTAACGATTATGTTGAAGCACTTAACTTATTTAATGTAGCGTTGGGTGATTGTGCCGGGGCTGCAAAAGAGTACGCTGAGAGTGTATCAGCTATCGCGGGCATCGATATGAAGGAATGGATGACGTATCAAGGCGCGTTTTACCAATTAGCCGACGGGTACGGTCTTGCTTCCGATGCTTCCGAAAGAATGAGCAAAAATCTAACGCAGTTAGCGTTCGACTTATCGTCTCTTTGGAATGTCGATGCAGAGACCGCCTTTCAGAAACTCCAGAGCGGTATGTCAGGACAGATTAAGGGGCTTAAAGTATGGGGTATTAACGTATCTGTTGCTCAGTTAAAAGAAACGGCTCTTGCTCACGGTATAGACCTCGCTACGTCAAAGATGACCGAAGCTCAAAAAGCAACGTTAAGATATGTAACGATTATGGAGCAAACGTCAAAGGCTCAAGGAGATATGGCAAGAACCATAGCCACCCCTGCTAACGCACTGAGAATCTTAAACGCTCAGTGGACGCAGGCGAAACGAGCAATGGGACAAGTTGTGAGTTTGGTTGCCGTTGAGGTTATTCCTTGGTTTCAGGCTCTTGTTCAAGTTATTAGAGATGTGGCGGAGGTACTCTCGAAGAAGTACGAAACTCCTACCCCCGATTTAAAGGATCTATCAAACACAACGATAGACCCCAAACCTTTTGATAAAGTTTCTGACAGTTTGGGAAAAGCAACCGAAAGCGCTAAAGAGTTAAAAAAGACCATATTAGGCATCGATGAGATTAACGCTCTCACTGATAATTCGGTATCTTCTCCCACGGCAGGCACAACCGGAACAGGTAACGGTTACGCCTCCGATTTCGGGCTTGATTTAGGGAAATATGACTACGACTTTTTATCAGGTCTTGACAGTACCGACCTTGATGACAAAAAGAAAAAGCTCAAGGAAATATTGTCTTATGTAATGGCGATAAGTGCCGGTTTTGCCGCTATGGCAATATCTAAAAAACTAATAGATGGTATCAGTTGGCTTCAGAAAGCTTTAGGCGGTGTCAAAAGTCTTTCCTTGAATTGGTCAATTTTCGGAGCAGCAGCTTTCTTTTCTGACTTGGATAAGTTGAGACAGTACATTAAGGACATAGAGGATAACGGGGCTAACTGGTCTAATGTGTCAGGTGTGCTCGGCGAGTTTGCAGGTTCCATAGGTGACGTGCTTTTAGTGCTCGGTAAAACTGAGATAGCCGCTCCGCTTAAAGCGATTCAAGGTATAACCGAAATTATTAACGGTGTAAAAGGTTTATCCGACGAAGGTACCGAAAACGACATTGACAGCGCGTGCACTGCTATACGCGGCTTAGGTGATGTCGGTATCGCGATAGGAGCCGCAACTAAAAATATGACTTTGGCAGGAGCAAGCGGTGCTCTTGTAGGTCTTACCGGTATTGTCTCAGAGTTAAGTGAGAATTGGGAGGCAATTAAGTCCGGCGATTGGAGCGGTGTAGATAAGGTTTCTCTCGCAACAAACGCCGTATATGTGTTAGCAGGTTTAGCAACCGCTCTCGGCGCGTTCAATAAGGCGAAAGATGCAACCGACTTAACTAAAACAACAGAGAAACTCGATGAAGTTAAATCTGCTACCGAGTCTGTTAGCACTTCAACGTCCGCGTTGACCTCTAAACTGACTACCCTTGTTAAGGACCTTGGCTTGGGTTTGGTAGTGATAGCCGAAGTAGCAGTAGCAGCAGGGCTAATTGTCGGTGCTATATGGGGCTTAGGGCTTATGCTGCAGCAAGTCGGTGAGGCGTGGCAGCCCGTACTTGACAACGGTTCTACAGTCTTAACTGCGTTAGGGCTCGGCACGGCTCTATTGTTAGCGGTAGGAGTTGCGGTAGCAGCTCTCGGAAATACTGGGCTCGGAGGAGTGGCTACTTTAGGCGTAGGACTGTTAGCCCTTTTGGAACTCGACGCCGCTGTTTTGTTATTTGTCGCCGCTATTTGGGCGGTAGGTTATGGCCTCAACCAAATAGGGATAGCGTGGCAACCCGTTCTTGACAACGGCGAAACGGTTACCGCGGCTCTTGAGAGAGGTACTCTTTTATTGTTGGCTGTAGGCGTTGCAACGGCAGCTCTCGGGGCAATAACGGTAGCCTCAGCCGGCACGCTTCCCGTCGCGGTAGGTCTCGGTACCGCTATGTTGGTGTTACTCGCTGCTGCATTTGTTGATTTCATTGCCAGTTTGGTTGTTGTTGCAGACCAAATAAGCGTTGAACTATACCCTGCATTTGAGCGAGTTAACAGCGTATTGCCGAGTCTTACTACCGATATGAGCAACTTTAAAGACTTTATGGGTCAATTTGCGTCAATGGCTGCATCTTATGCCGCCGATAGTGCCATAGCAGGACTTAGCAATGTTGTGGGTAACATTGTCAACTTATTCACGGGTGACCCTATACAGAGGTTTGCTGATAACGCCGACAAGCAGTATACACAGGCATCTAATTTGAACAAAAAGCTTCAGCTTGCTAATCCCGAATTAACCACAGCTATAGCTCTTCTTACTGCTTATAACAACTTGTTCTCAAGACTTGAAGCGTTAACAGGTCAAAATTCAAACATACAGTTGGCACAAGGCGTGTATGCGAACCTTAAAGAGGTCGGTAAAAAGCTTGTGACAGGTCTTGTGGACGGTATTAAGGGCGAAATGAGTTCTCTTAGTAATACGATGAGACGCCTCTTGAGCGATAATGTTTCGTCACGTGACGCTTCGTCTCTCGGTAAAGATTACGGCAGGGAGTTCGCCAGAGGTATATCAAGCGGCTTCAAGGGTGCGTCTTTCCCAACGCTCCACGGTAACGTTGATGTATCTGCAAGCGGATATGTCAGTCTTTCCCTTAAAGCGTATGCAAAAGGTGGTTTTGTTGATAACGGTCAGATGTTCATAGCTCGTGAGGCCGGGCCGGAAATGGTCGGTACGATAGGCAATAAGACATCCGTCGCAAACAATGAACAGATTGTCAGCGGTATCGCACAAGGCGTTTCTGACGCTAACAGCGAACAAAACGCGCTTCTTCGTGAACAGAACAACTTGCTTAGACGTTTACTTGAGAAAGACCAAACCGTAAGAGCTGTTATTACAGCAGGCGATGTTGTTGACGGTCTGAACCGTAAGAACCGTCGAGACGGTAAAGTTACCGTCCCTGTAGGATAAGGAGGTACAACGTATGGAATTTAACCCTATTAAAAGTGTAGACGGCAAAACTTGTCGTTGTCCCTCCTCTTATCAGTGGAAGCTGGCTGACGTGTCAGCTTCCGACGCAGGGCGAACAGAAGATACGGTAATGCACAAGAATCGTATAGGACAAACTGTAGGAATAGAGCTGTCGTGGAATAACATATCGACACAAGAAGTATCTGCTATTCTTAAGATGTTTAACCCCGAATACATTACCGTATGCTATCTGGACGCAATGGCGGGCGACTACATAACTAAAGTGTTTTACGTCGGAGACCGTACCGCGCCGCTATATAACACCCGTTTGGGGCTTTGGCAGAACGTATCTTTTAATTTAGTTGCGAGGAAGGGATGAGAGAGGATGTATAAGGTTTCGCAAGAGGTTATTCAACTTTTCAACAGCGGTAAAAAGCAGACTGTCGATATACAAGTAAAGCCAATCAGCGGTGAATCTTTTACCCTTTCGTCCTCTGACATCACGAACGGCGGGTTTTCGGTAGATAGGTACTCTGTTACAGGAGATAAGATTGAAATAGGCTCTGTAGTCTCAGCAGAGTGCGATATTACGCTCGAAAACAAAGACGGTCGATTTGACAATGTGGTCTTTGAGGGAGCGGAGCTTGTTGTCAAGATTGGAATTAAGGATTGGGACGATAGCACAGCGGATATGCACTATGTGCCTTTAGGTGTGTTCATAGTGGACGCACCTCCCCGAGCCTTGAACACCATATCTATAACGAGCCTTGACAGAATGGCGCACTTTGACCGAACCGTATCTGACGCAGATTTAGCGGAGCTGTTCTATAATGCTCCCACCATAGCGGAGCTGCTCGTTAGGTTGTGCAACAAATGCGCGGTATCTTTAGCTACTACTCCGAGCACTCTGCTAAACTCCGATTATATAGTTACAGAGAAGCCTACTGATGAGAACTTGACATATCGACAGATATTAAAGTGGATATGCGAGATTACCGGCACTTGCGGTTATATGGACTGGGACGGTAAGCTTAGGCTTGAGTGGTACAACAATCAATCCGACATAACTATAACCCCCTCTATACGTTACAGTAGTGACGTAGCAGAGAATGATATAACTCTGTCGGGTATTGAAGTTGACGTAACCGACAACGAGGTATACAAAACGTCACCTTTTACAGATGATTACGCCATTGCTATATCCGATAACAGTCTAATATCGAATGGTGAGCCGGTCGCAAGCGGTCTGTCACAGCGAGTAGGTCTTACCTATCGTCCTTTTTCAGCTAAGATAAAATCCGCTCCATATCTGTACCCTATGGACGTCGTTGCTTTCCAAACCAAAGTACCGGACGGAGACACCATAGACACAGAGTCTGACGTGGTTCTGACGACTGAGGACGGAGTTAAGCTAACCACCGAGGATTACAGCGAGAGCAAGAGCGTAACTACTATATTAACTAATGTTAATTATACGCTGAACGGTGCTACCGATATATCTGCTAAAGGGGAAACACAGGCACGTGGCGGTTACGCCGCCCAAGGTAGCCTTACGTCTCAACAGAAACTAATAGTCAAGAAACAGCAGAAACAGATAGATAAAACCGCTTATGACCTCTCTACACAGGAGAAAGCTACGGATTACCTCAACAACGCGGCCGCAATGTCGTTAGGATTGTTTCACACGGAAGTGACAGACGATACAGGCGCAATAACGTACTATTGGCACGACGCAAAAACTCTTGAAGAGTCACAGTACATATGTATGAGGAACGCAGCAGGCTCTTTCACAACGTATAGCGGATGGAACAACGGTTCGCCTGTATGGAACTCCGGGACAGACAAGTACGGTAACGCTCTATTCTCTCTGTTAGATACAATAGGTATTCAAGCTGAATGGATAAGAGCGGAGAGTATTACTACAGACAAGATGTCTATAGGTCAGCCGGAACGCGGAACTAACCTTGTATTAGACTCGTCTTTTGAGGCTAACGCATTGTACTACGATGTTACTTTTAATGATGCGGGAGAAGCTGTTGACTATGAGCATAACGCATATTGGAACTTTGCAAAGTGTGGATTAGGTGATAACTATGACCCTGTCCCGTTCGCCGGAGTAGACGGACATTCGGGGGAAGCACCTCGCGAGGGTGCCGGATTTGACAACGGCAAAGCCCACATTGATACCTTTTTAGGCAAAAAGAGTGAGTTAAGTGTTGTGAGTGACAGCGCGTTCGGATATTCAACCCGTAGTCCTTTTCCGATAAACGTTACTACGCATTGTCTATCGTTTTATTATCGTATCAAGACTCACAAAACGGGTACTATATCGTCCTCAGCCACGGCTACCGGACAAATTCTTGTTAAACTGCAATGGCTAAATGAGCAAAAGCAGGTGCTGAGCACGTCTTTATTCCCCGTGACTTATACGGATAGCAATAACACCTTGTGGCAGAGAGTACACACCACAATTACCCCTCCGAATAGCACGGCTTACTGTAATCTGTTAATAGCCGCACATTGTGGCAGTATTACCTCTACTGACGATAGTTCAGCTTACTTCGATTTGGACGGCATACTTTTAGAGGAGGGGTTAACGCTTAACAATTGGACGTGTGCTCCCTCTGAGGTCTCGCGTAACGGCGTATTGATAGACAGTAAGGGTCTTAATGTATCCGACGGTAAAATCAAACTAACTGACAGCGGTAAGCGAGATGTACTATATACGGATGGTAATCAGATACTCCAACACAATGGTGGCGTGACAATCGAAAAGTACAACCCTACACCTGATGAAGAGACAGGGAAAAAGGATGTAGCGTTGAGAATGTCTCTAAACCCTATCCAATTCAGCGATAGCGGACAAAGAGGTAGTGTATTAGGTGCAACGTTCGAGAGTTTTGATGAAAACGGAAGCGTAACGAACCTTGGGTACATAGGCATTAACAGCCCGACGGATAATTCGTCGGGGAGCTACAACGCTCATCCCGACGCTGATAAATATCGTCCAATCACGTTTGAATCCTCTAATGGGTTTGTTTTCGGAGATGGCAAAACCAAAGGCAATCCCATAATGACTGCGCCCACTATTCTTACATACGGAGAAAATTCTGATGAACTCACCGTGCCCGGTTATTATCATATAGAGAACAACGTTATTGCAGGCAGTATCTCTAACTTACCGAGCCTTAATGATGGCACTAAATATAATACAGCAGGGATTATCCGAGTCGAAGAAATAGGTCACACAAAATGGTTAGTGCAAACGTATTTTCCACAGATTACGAACACAGGGCGCGTGTTTATGCGCAGTGCTTCTTATGACGGCAAGGTGTATACGTGGGGTATATGGCATCAGTTTTGCGCTGGGGAAGATGAAGCTCCGATTATTAACGCTAAGCAGATTACCGCAGATGGCGGCTATATTTCGGACAACCTTATAATAGGCGGAACTTGCACGGCTGCGGCGTGGCAAACTACGTCAGACCGAGACAAAAAGAAAGATATACGTTCCATTGATGAGATAAGCGCTGTTGCCAAGATTAACCAGTTACACTTTTATACCTACTCGATGAAAGGTAATGACACTCACATTCCGTTGGGTATTATGGCTGACGAAGCACCGAACGAGATTTTAGGTGCTGACAGGAAGTCTATAAACTTATACTCTTATATATCACTTTGCGCTAAAGCCGTACAGGAACTGTCGGATGAAGTCGCAAATTTAAAGAGAGAAATAGAAAAATTAAAAGGAGACGATAAGAATGGCTAAGATTTCGGAGCTCCCTAATAGTGCTACCCCATTAACGGGAGAAGAAACTTTTCCGGTGGTGCAGCTCGGTATCACGAAAAAAGCCCGAATCAGCGACATTAAAATGACCGTTGACACCGAACTGTCCGAAACATCAGAAAACCCAGTGCAAAACAAAGTTGCAACTGAAATGTTATACAATCACGAATGGGCTATATCTATGTTAGAGGAACGAAGCGACCTTAAAGAGTTTAAATTGTGGTCTAAGCAGACGTTGGAAACCGAGGTCTCGAGCGTAGAATTTAATTTTACCACAAGTGCTTTAAGCCTTTATCCTACCGAGCTTCTTGTAACGCTTGTTGTGCCCCCTCCCACGCAGACCTTGGCATATGTTAAGGCAGAGTTTGTAAGTGCAGGAGGAAGCAAGAATTATTTCATCTCCTGCGGCGGTGACGGCAGTAATTCAGTTATAAAGCCCGATACTGGTCTTAATTTCTTAGGAGGATTTAGACTTAAGCTGTCCACCCCCTTCGCGTGCTGTACTACTTGGGGGGTGCTAAACAAGAACTCCTCTCCTTACGGGGCATTTCCTAAAGTCGGATATGGCGTTATAAAGCTCCCCGGGAAAACAGAAGAAGAAAACCATTTTAAAAAGTTAACGCTGAGTGCCACGGGGGGCACGTCCAGATTACTCCCGGTAGGAACTCAAATTCAAGTGTATTTCAAGTAGAGAGGTGTATTGTATGAAAAAATATGTAGACGGCGAACTGGTTGAGACCAACGAGGAATTAACTTCTGTTGAAGAGCCCATCCCGTTGACGGTGGAAGACCGAATCGAAGCTAATTCTCAAGCAATTCAAGAGATAATGCTCACTATTATTGAGGAGGACAGCAATAATGTATGATTTTCTTTGGCAACGGTATATACTCAGAAAAATATCGGTAGATAATTTAGCACGATGTGCTAAGAAATGGCTTACGCCGGATGAAGCAAACCGCTTGATAACGGCAGTTAAAGAAAGCGAGGGAGCAAATGAGTGATGCAGTAGCTGTCGCGCTTATATCGGGCGGACTCGCCCTCTTAGGCGTGATTATAACATCAATAAGCACCTCTCGCAGAATGACTGCACAGCTTGAACGTAATCAGGCCGTGACAGATACCAAAATTGAAGAACTTACACGTGAGGTAAGACTTCACAATAACTTCGCGCAGCGTATTCCCGTAATCGAGCGCGACATTAAGATCATAAATCATCGAATTGATGATTTGGAAAAATATCACAAAGGAGACTAAAATTATGAAAATCAATTTAAAGCAAAGGTTCAAAAACAAGACGTTCGTTGTATCATTGGCAACACTCCTCTTAGCAACCGTGTATCAGATACTCGGAATGTTCGATGTCGTACCTAAGGTGAGCGAGGATACATTGACGGGTATCCTAATGCTCGTCGTCAACTTCTTGTCTGCACTCGGAATACTCGTTGACCCGACGACTGAGGGCTTGTCGGACTCGAAGAGAGCGCTTACATATGGCACGGAAAACGATGTAAGGCAGAATGAAGAAACGGGCGGATATGTGGCAGGAATGCTCTTTTCCGGCCGTAACCGTGTAACTCAGCCGTACACCTATAACGTCAATACCAAAAAGGGACACGGCGGTATAGACATGGTCGGAGACGACGATAGAACCGTCCACGCGGTAGAGGGTGGCACAGTATCAATGGTTTCCGTCTGGGACGGCAAAACCAAAACAGGCACACAGAGTTACGGCAACCTTGTTGTCATAACCGATTCAACCGGCAAGCGGCACTTTTACGCGCACCTTGCGTCTATCTCTATGCATAAGGGTCAGAGGGTCTCTGCTGGTGATGTAGTCGGCATAATGGGTAACACCGGCAACAGCTTTGGCGCACACACTCATTACGAGGTTCGCACCGGCCAAGGCACGGTTACTCGCATAAATCCTGCCGAGTTCTGCGGTGTGCAGAACTCCAAGGGTACATATGTGAACAATGTGTCTGCGGCTTCACCTGCTCCGTCACACAGAGGTACAGCCTACACTATGACGTGCAAAATGTTATATGTCAGAAAAGGACCGTCTGTAAGGTATCGCCGAGTCGGGCAGTTCTCAAGAGGCGAGATATTCTATGTCGTCGCTCGTCAAGGTAACTGGTGCCAGCTTGAAAGCGGTAACTGGATGTGTGCTGGTAAGTATCTTAAGAGAGTGTAAGGGGTGTATAAAATAGTATGGCAGAAAAAGCAAGCACAAGGTATGTAACTACCGAAAATGTAAATGTACGTGTTCGACCCACGTATGCCTCCCCTATCGTAAGAACAGTTGAAGCAGGGGCAGAATTGGAAATTGAAAAAACATACTCACGTCCCGGTGCGAAGTGGGGTAAAATCAAAGACGCAAAAGAATTTATATGTTTGAATTTCTGTGAAATTAAAATCTAATAAAAAAAATAAAATACCGGGTAGATTACTCTACTCGGTATTTTATCGTATACCCGAACAAACTCTTAAAAAAGAACAAAGAGTTCGGATTATACTCCTTTGGTGGACCATCAGGGACTCGAACCCCGGACCGCCCGGTTATGAGCCGGATGCTCTAACCAACTGAGCTAATGGTCCGCATCTAAACTGCTTGACTATTATATATATAAACGGCACAATTGTCAAGAGTTAATTTTTCTTTTTTTAAAATAGTTGACCTTTCGAAGTTCGCCGCCGAAACTTGTGTAAAAACGCATAATTTTATATGTTTTTGACGCTTTTACATATTGCAAATCCGTAGATTTATTATATAATTATAAAAACAGACTTTTATCCGGTTTTGTTTTTGTACAAAACATACATCAAGTGAGGTGAGAACTTGTACGGACTTATAGATCATCAGGAAGAAATTAACCGTCTTATGTCACGTTACGGCGTAAAATTCGGACTTTATAAAAACAACAAATTCAATGAACGGCTTTTCCCCTTTGACACCATACCGCGCATAATACCGAAAAACGAATTTGAATTTCTTGAAAAAGGCTTGAAACAGCGCGTTTACGCTCTTAATTTGTTTTTAAACGATATTTATTCCGACAAAAAAATCATACGCGATAAAATAATTCCCGAAGAATTCATATATACTTCGCCGGGCTTTTCCGCACCGTGCGACAAGCTGACTCCGCCTAAAAAGATATATAATCACATTTCGGGTATAGATTTGGTACAAGGCAAGGATATGTGCTGGTATGTACTTGAGGACAATTTACGCATACCCTCCGGCGCGTCATATCCGATGATAGCGCGCGAGCTTTGCCGCAGAGCAAGTCCCGACACGTTCCAAAACAATTCGGTAGACGACAACCGCGACTACGGCGGGCTTTTGCGCCGTGTTCTCGATGATGTAAACACCGGCGGAATCAACGTGATTTTGACCCCCGGCCGATACAACTCAGCTTTCTTTGAGCATTCGTACCTTGCGGAGCGCACAAAGGCTGTATTTGCTATGCCGCAGGACCTTTTTGTTGAAGGCAACGTACTTTATTACAGTGAATATTCCGGTAAGCGACAGCGCGTAGGCACGGTTTACCGCCGAATTTCAGATGAATACATTGACCCTATGACATTTTACGCAGGCTCTCTTCTCGGAGTACCGCATATCATAGATTCTTACAGAGCCGGAAATGTTGCGATTGTAAATGCGCCCGGAAACGGCATAGCGGATGACAAGGGCGTATATTATTTCGTCCCGCAAATGATAAAATATTATCTCGGCGAAGAACCGATACTAAACAATGCCGTTACCTATCTGCCGATAATAAAAAAAGATCTCGATTATATAATCGAAAATCTGCCATCGCTGGTTATAAAAGATGTATCGGAGTCCGGAGGCTACGGAGTCATATTCGGAAATACTCTGTCTAAAAACGAACTCTCTGCCATAAAAGAAGCCGTTAAAACGTCGCCGCGCCGATTTATAGCGCAGGAGGTAATAGACTTTAAAGGGCTCAAGGTTTTTGAAAACGGCAGGCAAGTCGAAAGGAAAGCGGATCTTCGCGCGTTTGTGCTCTACGGCGACGAAATAAAAGTTTGGCACAGCGGTCTTACACGCTATTCTCAAGATCCGGATTCTTTTGTTGTGAACTCATCTCAGGGAGGAGGATTTAAAGACACATGGGTATTATCTCGATAAAATCCACTGACAATCTCTTTTGGCTCGGCAGATATGTAGAGCGCGTCTTTACCACTCTTCGCGTTTTTTCGGAATATTACGATAAAATGATAGACAAAGACGAAAACGCCTATATTGATTTTTGCAACAAGCTCGGTATAGAAAACACATATTCATACAAGCAGGAATTTATAACGAAATATCTTTTTGATGAAAACGACCCGAATTCTGTTATGAGTAATTTACTCTGCGCCTATGATAACGCCGTTGTTATGCGTAACGAGATAAGCTCCGAAACGCTGTCATATATTCAAATGGCGGTAAATTATATGGAGCAAGGCAGAGAGAGCAGCGCACCGATGCTCAAATTGCAGGAGGTATTTGACTGCATATTTGCCTTTTGGGGCAGCGCCGACGACTTTGTTGAATCGGAGACAACGAGAAATATACTGAAGTTCGGCAGAAGCGTTGAAAGACTTGACCTCTATACCCGTTTTTCCTTTTCTCCGACTCTCATCAAAAAGGAATTCAGTATACTTTTAAACCGTCTTTACAAAGTCGGCGTAGACTGTAACATAGACGCTATCAACACCCTTATGAACATCATTCTCGAAAAAGATGAGTACAGCGACTACGACCTATATACCGTGCGTGACGAGTTGTCTAAGGTATTTATTACGGCACCGCAGTATTGATCAAAAAAGGAAGATAAACGTGAAGCACATCAAATTTTTTTACAGTATGAAAATTGATTTTTCGTCCCCTGTGATAAGGCACTGCTTTTCTTTGAGATGCTTGCCGTTTGATACGCCGTCGCAGAGGATAGAACTCATAAATGTGGACATAGAGCCGCATAACATGCTTACCGAAACGGCCGACGGCTTCGGCAACAGAGTCCTCACCGACAGAATTATCGAGCCTCACTCAAAATTCGTTGCAATAGTTGAGGGAAAAGCGAGTTTAGACTTTTCAAAGCGCGAAAAGGAAGAGCTTAACTGCATTTATAAATATCCGTCGCAGCACACAGTACCCGGAGAAAAAATCATTGAACTCGTGTCGGGGCTCGGTGATATGGCAAACCTTACCGCGCTTGAGACCGCACAGGCGGTTTCAAAAAGAATCGGCGAAGTATTCAGCTATAAAAGCGGCGTAACAAATATAAATACCACAGCGGAAGAGGCACTGCACCTCGGGTGCGGCGTTTGTCAGGACTACGCGCATATATTTTTATCGGCGGCAAGACTTTCGGGCGTTCCGGCAAGATATGTTGCAGGCATACAAAAAGGAACCGGTGAAACGCACGCCTGGGCAGAGTTTTACGACGACGGCATATGGGTCGGAATTGACCCGACAAATCACAGAATGTGCGATGAAACGTACCTTGCGCTAAGCCACGGCAGAGACTTTGCGGACTGCGGCATCAACCGCGGACTTTTTATCGGCGGAGGCACTCAAACCCAAAGCATCGTGGCTACGGTGGAAGAAATATAAAAATGAGTGGTTATCCATGGCCCATTTGACAAAGTGTTCTCATCTTTTCAGAGCGAGCGAATACGAATGCTCGAATTGCGGCAACAAAAGCGACAAGCCCTATACAGAGTGTCCGCATGCGGCTCGGAAATGACATCGTATCAAAGCTACCACAGTTATGACCCGAGTTAGATTGACGAGACGGCGGATTACGACGAGATGTTCGGCGGCGATGACGACTGAAAGCAGAATTTGTTTCAAAAAAAGAATCGAGCAGCGTATATCTGCTCGATTCTTTTCTCTTTTATCGAATGTTGTTTTTTATCACCGACCAACTGTCTGTTAACCGTTCGAGATTATATGACGCATTGGCGGGACTTGTTGACGGCAAAGCCACGGTATCTCTGCCGACGGTATCTTTAATATACTTATTAAACAATTTTTCGCTTGTCTTGCCGTTTGAGTAGATTTGTCTTATACCGCATGAGGATAAAATCGTCCCTATATCATTCGGTACAACATTTTTAATAGAGCTGTCGGAAGATCCCACTATATCGCAACTTTTTATAATGTCCCAAAGCGCGATATTATGGCTATGCAAAAGAGCTGTTTTTTCTTCATTAGACGATGGCACCGCACAGCCGAGTACGGCGGCGAGCACACGCCAAAAACGATTTTGGGGATGCCCGTAGTAAAAGGATACTTCCCTTGATTTAACCGACGGAAATGAACCGAGAATCAATATTTTGGAATTGCGGTCATAAATCGGCGGTATAGTATGCAAAAGGTGCTCCGAAGTCATTGGTTTTTATCCTCAACTATTCTGTAATATGTTCTTGCCGTTACAGCATACACCAAAACGTAAATAATTGCAAATACGGATATTGTTGCGACGGTGCACCAGAAGAACAGCGTAACATTGCTGAGGTTCAGCAGCTTTAACAGCTTTGTAATTACTTTAAATCCGAAGCAGATATGAATTACGGCTGTAACGAGCGGCAGGAAAAATACGGTGAGCACTTGGGAATGGATACTCTTTTTGACCTCTTTTTTGCTCATTCCGACATTTTGCATTATTACATAACGCTGCTTATCGTCATAGCCCTCGGAAATCTGTTTATAATAAATTATCAAGACCGTTGCAACAAGGAAGAGAAGTCCCAAGGTTATGCCTATAAAAAACAGACCGCCGTACAGAGACATCATACTGTCGCGAGAGGTTTCGGCACAATTTAAATCGACTGCGGAGGTCTCGCTTATATCGCAAAAAAGAAGCGATATGTCCTTCATATACCCCTTTTGCACGTCTTTCGGCGCATCGGTATCAAAGCCGTAGGCGAAGCTCATGTCGGTGTGAGAGGCGTCTGCACCCTCGCTTTTGTAACCCATGGAATTATATATCGACATGGCGGCTTTCTCATCGGAAACAATATAGTAGCTGTAATTTGAGGTAAACGCCGAATAAGAGTCAATAGTAGGGAAAACGTCCACGGTATGCTTTATTTTATATGCGTCGTCGCCGAATTTAACCGTACCCGAAAAAGCCTTGCCGCGCGGCGTACAAGACAGCACCTCATCGCTTTGGAGCGTTTCGTTTTTTCCTGTTATCCTGTTGTATTCCGATACCGGTATCAGCGTCACAATGTCTACTCCGAGTCCGTCGTTATAGTCGGGGGTTACGGTAGCCGTATAGCCGCTGTCGTTAGCGTAAGACGAAAATGAAAGATAGCGGTAATAAAGCTCGTTCTTACTTTCTATACCGTATTTTTGAGCCTGCGTCGTCATAACATCGGCATAATCTTTGCAATTTTCTGTTGTTGCGTTTTGCACGTCGATATAAATATTGCGAGGATACCGCGTGCGCATAATGTCCTCCGTACCGGCATATAGCGATACCGTAGTGGACACGGTGACAAGCACCGCGGTGGAAAGAATGCAGATGCTCGCAAGTCCTGCCGCATTTTGCTTCATACGGTATATCATACTTGAAACAGAAGTAAAATGCTTTGCTTTATAGTAATATTTTTTATTTTTTCTGAGAGCTTTTAATATCCATATACTGCCCGAGGAGAAAAGCATAAAGGTTCCGACTATTACGAGCAAAACCGCCGCAAAGAACGCGCCCATCGCCGTTATCGGTGATTTTACAACGAGAGCTATGGTATAGCCAGAAGCTAGAAAGGCTGCACCTAAAACAGCCGTAAGCACCTTTGCCTTCGGCTCTTTTTCGCCCTTATTTCCACCTTTTAAAAGTTCAACGGGATTTGACAGGCTGATGCATAAAAGATTATGTGCAAGATTCAAAAGAGCTATTGCGCCGAATACCAAAGCAGTAATGTCAACTGTTGACTGATAAAATCTGAAATCAATGTTTCCGCCGAATTTCAGTATTTTAAGCAGCAGCAAAAAGGTCAGCTTTGAAAAAAGCGCACCTATGGCGATGCCTGCCGCAGTTCCGAAAATATAGGTATAGGCAGTTTCAATAAAGAGTATTTTCGCTATATGGCGTTTTTCCATACCGAGAATGTTGTATAATCCGAATTCCTTTTTACGTTGTTTAATAAGGAAGCTGTTTGTGTAAAATAAAAATATGGCAGAGAAAATACCGACTGTTGCAAGGGCAAACGTCAAGAGGGAATGCAGAGCGTCGCTATCTGCCCATTTTATGTTTGCTATTGTACCGACCACAAAAAACATAGCCGTTGTAAATATACACGTCAAAATATACGGCACATATGTTTTACGATTATTTTTAAGATTTTGAACGGCAAGCTTTGAATAGAAAAAATTATTCATTGCTCTCACCTCTCGTTGCCATTGCGGTCAGAGTGTCCGAAATCTTCTGGAACATCTCGTCGTTATCCATACTTCCGCGATAAATCTGATTGAACACCTCGCCGTCCTTTATGAACATAATCCTGTTGGCGCAGGACGCCGCCTTTGTGGAGTGAGTAACCATCAAAATGGTCTGACCCTCCTCGTTAAAATCGCCGAACAGCTTTAAAAGAGCATCGGAAGCCTTTGAGTCAAGCGCACCGGTGGGCTCATCAGCCAATACAATCTGCGGATTTGTTATGAGAGCTCTTGCGACGGCGGCACGCTGCTTTTGTCCGCCCGAAACCTCATATGGAAACTTTGAGAGTATATCGGTAATTCCCAACTTTTCGGCAAGAGGTCTCAACCTCTTTGCCATTTCATCGTACGGCTTACCTGAAAGCACAAGAGGAAGGAAGATATTGTCCTTTAAAGAGAATGTGTCCAAAAGATTAAAATCCTGAAATACAAATCCGAGATTATCGCGCCTAAACGCCGAAATTTCTCTCTCTCCTATTGCTGATAGACTTCTGCCGTTCAACAGCACCTCTCCGCTCGTAGGCTTATCAAGCGACGCCAAAATATTAAGCAAGGTTGTCTTACCGGAACCCGACTCTCCCATTATTGCAACATACTCACCCTTTTCCACGGAGAAACTGACATTGGAAAGAGCTTGAACGTGCGCTCCGCCGAAACGAGTCGTATAAACCTTTTTCAAATTGTTTACTTCTAAAAGCGGCATAATAATTACCGTAGCCTTTCTGCTACAAATATTACATAAACAAACACGGTTAACCCTTGCTGTAGCCGTACAAGGCGTGACGGGAATTTCGTCTGTCTCAAAAACATAACCGAATAGCTTTTCTTTTTCGGTGTGATTTTACGTACCGAATGTATCCCTTTGTTTATTGCACGTTCAGTATATCAAAACGGAGAATCGCAAGCCATCGAAAAGGCTTACAATTCCCCTTTTAAGCTTACATTTATGTAAGGTAGCGTTATTCCACTCCGAGGCTGACGGTGTCAAGACCAAGTTTGACCGCAGTCCCCTTTCCCACCTCGGAGGTCACCGTAATTGTGTGGGAGAGCTTTGTAAGTATCTTTTTGCAGAGAAAAAGTCCTATTCCCGTAGATTTTTTATCCTCTCTGCCGTTGAAGCCCGTAAAGCCCTTTTCAAAAATACGCGGTAAGTCCTCAGGTCTTATTCCGATACCGTTATCGGCAATAACGAGCGTTTTCGCAGTATTTTCATCCAAATAAATATTGATTTCACCCTCGGACGTATATTTCAACGCATTTGAAATAAGCTGTTCGATTACAAACGACAACCATTTTTCATCCGTCAACACCTTGCAATCAATATTGCCAACAACAATCTTTGTTTTTTTACGCAAAAACTGCTTTCTGTATTTTTTAACCGCCGCTCTAACTATTCCGCCTAAATCATAGCTTTTGATTTCGAGGTCGGAAGAGATGTTGTCGGAACGGATGTACTGAAGCACCATTTCAACATATTGCTCTATTTTAAAAAGCTGCTCTTCAAGCTCGTCGTTTTCCGGAGAGTCGCTTGTTTGCAACAGCAGCCTCATAGCGGCTATGGGAGTTTTTATCTGATGCGCCCAGAGAGTAAAATAGTCCGCCGAATCGCTGTATTTACGATTCATACGTGTTTCGGCATCTGTTTTGAGTGCGGACATCTTTTCGGCAATATCGGCAAGGTCCTTTTTTATTGGGTCATTATAATCCGGCAATTTAAGAACGGCATACTCTGCGTCGTTTTTAATTTTTTCAAGTCTCTTATGCTTTTTGTATACCGATGAAAATCGCAGAACAAATACAATCAAAAGAATTACGGCGGAGATGAGCGTCGCATACAGCACCGGCTCCGTTTCCACTCCGTAAAGCCAGAACACCGTATAAAATACCGCCGCTGCAAATACAAACGATAATACGGACAAGATATTGCCCGCCATATATCCGAAAAATGCTTTAAACCAATCTTTCATAAAACCTACCTGACTATATAACCGAGACCCTTTTTGGTAACTATAAAGTCGCAAAGCCCGGCATCTTCAAGCTTTTTGCGAAGCCGTGTCATATTTACCGTGAGTGTGTTGTCGTCAATAAAGCTGTCGCTTTCCCAAAGCTTATCCATAATCATATCGCGCGGGACAACCTTGCCCGAATTCTCCATAAGCAGCTGCAAAATTTTAAACTCATTTTTCGTAAGCTCGGTTTTTTTGCCGTTAAAATCTATCGTCGCGTCATTGAGGTTGAGTATTGCACCGCCGTGTTCGATAACCGACGTTGTCCCCGAAAAAGAATACGTGCGGCGCATTACCGCCTGCACCTTTGCAGTGAGAACGCTCAAATCGAACGGTTTGGATATAAAATCGTCACCGCCCATATTAACAGCCATAACTATATTCATTTTGTCGCTTGCCGAGGAAATAAATATTATAGGCACATTTGAAAACTTGCGTATTTCGCCGCACCAGTAAAATCCGTTAAAATATGGCAGAGATATATCAAGGAGTATAAGCTGCGGCGCAAACGACACTACCTGTTCGGTTACATTTTTAAAGTCAACAACAAAATCCGCATCATAATCCCATTTGCAAAGATGCTCTTTAAGGGTTCTCGCTATGACCTTATCGTCTTCAATTATAAGTATCTTTTGCATAGTTTCACCTTCATATGTATTTTAACACGAATACGGCAAATTGTCGATATAAAACAAAAATCGGCGCGGTATAAGACAATACTGCCCTATACTGCGCCGAAATGAGCGGTTAAATTATATCAGTCTACTCTCTTGTCGCCGAAGAAGAAGAGCGCAACGGTACCGGGGCCAGTATGTGAACCGATAACGGTGCCAACGCTGTTGATTTCGACCTTGCCGTTGAGCTTTTTGAATTTTGACTCAACAAGGTCGGCAACGGCTCTTGCGTCATCATAGCAGGCGGATTCGGAAATGTAGCACTTACCGCTGTAGTCAAGACCGCCGTCTGCGTGCTCGACCATACGGTTAACTATCTCTTCAATAACCTTTTTCTTTCCGCGGTACTTTGTTCTCGGTATAAGCTTGCCGTTATTATCCATATTGAGGAGAGGACATATGTTGAGCATTGTGCCGAAAATCTGCGCGGTCTTTGTTATTCTGCCGCCGCGATAATAGCTTGTAAGGTCGGTAGAAAAGAACCAATGATGAACATTGAGCTTACGCTCCTCGGCAAAATCACGAACCTCTTCTATGCTCTTGCCGCTGTTTTTAAGCTCTGCCAAAGTGTCCATTAAAAGACCGTAGCCGGAGGAAGCACCGAGAGAGTCTACTATATATATTTTTCTGTCGGGGTACTCTTCGAGGAGCTCGTCACGCGCAATGCAAGCGGAATTATATACGCCCGAAAGTCCGGTTGAAAGAGAGACGTGAAGAATATCCTTGCCGTCCTTTAAGAACTCTGAAAAATACTCCTTGAACTGACCGACGTTGACCTGGGAAGTGGTAGGCTCGGCTCCGTCGGCTATTCTCTTGTAGAACTCGGCGAACGGCATTGATTTACCGAGGTCATCGGGATACTCCTTACCGTCCATATTGAAGTGAAAGCAAACATAATGCACTCCGATTTTATCAAAATGCTCCTGTGAAAGATCTGCCGTGGAGCAGCAGCTTAAAATATAATCTGACATTAGATATACTCCTTAATTTTCTGTATCTGTCACCGGTAAAACTTCCGGTATTTTTGTTTTAGGTTTGCTCTGAACGCTCCAGGCTATGTTAATTGCATGGTCTGCCACACGTTCAAAGTCTGTTATTGTGTTTATAAACAGCATTCCCGCACGGGTTGTACATTCGTGACTGTTGAGCCTGTCAATATGAGCTTGCTCAAAAGTCTCCTGCATTTTATCAACCTGCGCCTCAAGGGAATTGAGTCTTTCCGCCGTTTGTACACTCAGATTTTGCTCCGAAAAAGCATCTACCGAGCCGTCAATCAGCGAAATGACGGTACTATGCATAGTTTTTAACTCTTTTTCACCCTCCTCTGAAAGCTCTATATTTTCATTTACACGCGACAAGGCGGCTTCCTCAAGGTTTGTCGCGTGGTCGCCTATGCGCTCTATGTCGTTTATAACATGGAACAGTCGACCGATATATTTAGCGTCCTTGTAGCTTAAATCAAGAGAGTTTATCTTGACCAGCACGGGCGTTATATTGTGATTGAGATAATTGATAATCTTTTCGGTGTGATTTACTTCGTCAAAATGCTTAATTTCCTTGTTTATAAGGTCGCTTGACGCAATATCGAAATTGCGTCTTGCCAAAGCAGCCATACGAAGGACCTCTTTCCCCACCTGCACTACGGCAAGCGGAGGGGTGTTAAGCATTCTCTCGTCAATAAACTGAAGGTGCATTCCGTCGTCCTCTTTACCCTTTTTGTCGGGAACAAGAATGCAGGAAAGCTTTACAAGGGCACCGGCAAACGGGAACATTATTATGGTGCTAACTACGTTAAATATGATATGAACAAGCGATATCTGCATCATCACGTTGTCACTCATAGCCTGTATCCACTTTGTAAACGGAAGGAACATAGATATGACAACAAAAACAACCGTGCCGATTACATTAAAGAGAATGTGCATAACCGCGGTACGTTTTGAATTTGTCTTTGTACCGATTGTCGAAAGAAGCGCGGTAACACAGGTACCTATATTCTGACCGAAAATAATATATACCGCGAACGAAAGCGGCACAAGCCCCTGCGATGCGAGAGCCTGAAGTATGCCTACGCTTGCCGCAGAGCTCTGTATAACGCCCGTAACTCCGGCGCCTATGAGTATGCCTACAATAGGATTGTCCGCATTTATAATCCAGTTGCGGAAAACCTCGGAATCCTTAAGCGGATCCATGGCGTTTTGCATAAGCTCCATACCCATAAACAGCATGCCGAAACCGGCGAGTGCCTGCCCGACATATTTCAGCGAATTCTTTTTGGCAAAAAGAATCATAAACGCGCCTATAAATATAGCTATCGGAGCTATCCCGGTAAGATTCAGCGAAACAAGAACGCTTGTGGTTGTGGTACCGATATTTGCACCCATAATAACGCCTATCGCCTGCGTTAAATTCATAAGACCCGTATTAACAAAGCCCACAACCATAACCGTGGTTGCCGAGGAGCTTTGTATAAGCGTTGTTATGAGAAAGCCGACAAGTACCGCAAGAAAGCGGTTTTTTGTCATTTTTTCAAGTAAATGCTTAAGACGCGACCCGGCTGCAAGCTCAAGTCCCTCGCCCATCAGCTTAATACCGTACAAAAGCAAGCCGAGACCGCCTGCAAAGGTCAGATAATTAGTAATACTCAAATTTTTTCCCCTTTAAAATACTCAGTTTTCCGCTTCTCTGCGTTTTTCGCTGAGCTTGAATTCCTTGCCGTCTTCACCCATGTGATATATTGTTTTGCTCACGGAAATGCCGCTTTTACCGGTTACCCTTGAATAGTTTATGCCTTTTTTGCGAAGATAAGTTTTATACCACTCAAGTCTTCTTAAAAAGTCCTTGTATCTTCTGTTTTCAAGATTTGTCCACGCGACCTCGGATAGTGCCAAAATACGCGGATAGACGGAAAACTCCAATGCACGCTCCGAATCTACCCATTCAGTCCACATTTCGGCTTCTATGCCTATTACGCGCTGCCCGGATTTTCCGAACCCGGATTTAACGGTATTATATTTATACACTTTTTTAAGCGATATAACAGAATATTTGCAGTCAAAGTAAAAGTACGCCGTGGGAGAAAGAATAATATCACGCTTATATGACTGCCTTTTGACCTCGCCCGAATTTGACGGCAGCCAATACTGACACGTAATATCGGGAGAAAAGCTGTCATTGATGCAATCGTTCCAGGCAATGGGTGTTTTGCCGTATTTTTTAAGAATCTCGCCTATGCGAGTCATATAGTAGCCCTGAAGCTCCTTTGAGTTTTTAAGACCGTTTTTCTCTTTTGCCGCACGGCACTTAGGACAATCATCCCATATTTTGTGCCCCTTTGAGGCCTCGTCTCCGCCTATATGGAAATGTGTGCTTGTAAAGAGCGGACAAATCTCGGAAAACAGCTTGTCAATGAAATCATACGCATCTTCGTTTCCTGGGCAAATTGCAGCGTCAAATATACCGTTTTCGCAGGTTGGCTTGAATTCACGCGGCTTACAGGCAAATTCCGGATATGCGGCAAGCAGAGCCGAAGCATGACCCGGCAAATCAATTTCGGGAATAACCTCTATATTAAGCTTTGCGGCGTACGCCACAATATTCTTTATTTCATCCTGCTTATAGTAATAAAAATATTCTCCGCCGCGGTGCTTTAAGCCGAGTCCCTCAAGCCCGGCATATTCACGCTTTGAGCCTATTTCGTTGAGCTTCGGGAATAATTTACTCTCTATTCTGAAACCCTGATCATCGGAAAGATGCCAATGGAACTTATTTAATTTCAGCATTGCCATATTGTCAAGCAATTTTTTCACGGCTTCCGTGCCGAAGAAGTGGCGGCACTCGTCAAGCATAAATCCGCGATATTTAAATGCAGGCTTGTCGCTTATGTAAAGTCCGTTTATAACTGCCCTGCCGTCTGTTTTTTCGGCCTGCATTATTATGGTTTTCAGCGTGACAGCCCCGTAAAACGCACCGGAAGAAGATGAAGCCTTTATCATTATACCGTCTGTGGAAACCGAAATAGAGTAAGCCTCGTTTTCCATTCCGGCTACCTTTTGAAATTTAATTGCACCCTCGCCTTTTACGGGCTTTGTTCTGAGATAATCGGTCAAATATCTACCCGCAGAAACAAACTCGGGTGAGCAAAGGACCTCGGTATTTGAAGAAATTACATATGTACCGTCCTTTGAAGTATAGTTATTCGGCTTGGGAATAATATTGTATTTAAGCATTTCCAATAACCCTTTCGCAATAAATAATATCCTTTTATCTCAGGAATTACCATTGTGGTAATTATAACAAAAATAAAAGGATATTAAAAGCCTTATTTCAATTTCTGCGTTAATTTCTCATAAATCTCTATAATTTTAAACCGAGGTTCAAATTTTGGGTTACTTTCTACAACTTTAAGCTCATCCTCTGACAAAATGTCTTGAAGCTCCGCATCATCTGATGACTCGGCTGCGGGCAGACACATAGGCGGAAACATAACGCACCACCAATTTTTGCCTTTCCCCTCTCCTATTATGACGCGCACGGCCTCATATTCACCGGCAGGCAAAGTTATACGATCATCATAAGTTCGCGTCGAAAAAAAGTCCTTGCCTATTTCGAGCCTTACATCATAATCGAAGCCGTTTTTACGTATTACCTCGCGCGCCGTCTCTTCAAGCCGCTCCTTTTGCGGAATAAGCAGCTTTTCGGCATTCGCACTTGTCAAAGAACCGTCAAATATCTCCTCCCCTTCATTGAGCACGGCATCGCGCACCTTAAGCTTCAGTATTTGGTCCTCGTCGCTGTCGGAATTAGCTATTACATGCATACGCAAAACGTCGCGTCTTACGTCGCTGCACGACGCGGCAAATGACACAAAGCTGAAAATCGATGTTATGACAAATGCTGCGGCTAACGATATTTCAAATCTTCGAATAAGCTTTTCTGTTTTTGATTTCATATGTTCTTCATCCTTTCGTAAGGTAATTATTGGAAGAAAAATCATATTTATACAAAAAAAGGAACGCAGGGAATTTTCCCTGCGTTCCCGAAGCTCGATGTTTAAAGCTGACTCAATGCGTCGCCTATGCTCTTCTCAAGAGCTTCTTTACCGTATTTGTCTATCTCGTTTTTATCTTTTGCCTCATGGGTGAGACAGCCTGCGCCGCCGATACATCCTCCGACACACGCCATACCCTCGATAAAGTTATTTTTAAGGATTCCTCTTGAAGCCTTCAAAAGAGCCGTTTTGCATTCTTCTATGCCGTCGCACGGAAGCGGATCAACGGTGAAATCTATATTCTGCTCCTTAATTGCCTGACCGACAGCCTCCGAAACGCCGCCGCTTCGTGCAAATATTCTGCCGTAATAGGAAGCATTGTCAAGAACATCCTCAGGAAGCTCGGTAAGCTCGATATTACGCGAATCTATGAGAGCCTGAAGCTCCTCAAAGGTGAGAACGCAGTCGACATACTGTGCGACTCTTTCCTGCTTCGCCTCGGCTTTTTTTGCCGTACAAGGGCCTATAAATATAACCTTTGCGGTCTCGTCGGTCTCTTTTATATATTTTGCAATCGCCGCCATGGGAGACAGATTGTGCGAAATGTTCTCGGTAAGCTTCGGATAGAACTTCTTTACATAGTCAACAAACGCCGGACAGCAAGAGCTTGTGAGGAAACCTTTTTCGGCAAGCTCTTTTGATTCGCTGTATGCTACAATATCGGCACCGAGAGCAGCTTCAACCACGCTGTAAAAGCCGAGCTTTTTAATCGCGGTCACAACCTGACCGAGCTTCGCATACACAAACTGACTCGCTATCGACGGAGCCACTACTGCATACACATTAAAACCGTCGCCTCTATTACTGTCTTTTAAAATCCTGATCGCATCAAGTATAAACGACTTGTCCATAATTGCGCCGAACGGGCATGCATAAGAGCAGGCGCCGCAGTTTATACATTTATTGTTATCAATCTGAGCGGGATTTTCTTCGCTGTCTGCCATAGAAATAGCCTTTATTTTGCACGCCTTTTCACACGGTCTTGTATAGTTTGAAATTGCGCTGTACGGACAAACCTTGGCACACTGACCACAGTTTACGCACTTTGTTTTGTCAATATGCGCTTTCTGATTTTCGTCAAAGGAAATGGCTCCCTTGCGGCAGGCACTCTCACAGCGGTGTGCGATACAGCCACGGCAGTCGTGTGATACCTGATAACCGCTGGCAGGACATTCGTCGCAGGCTATATCTATAACCTCTATTATGTTCGGATTTGCTCTGTTGCCTCCGCAGGCGAGCTTTATGCGCTCGGCAACTATTGCACGCTCCTTGTATATACAGCAGCGCATAGTTGCCTTGTCACTCGTTACGGTCTTTGCAATATCATTGAAATTGTTGGCAAGGGAAAACTCTCCCTCGTCAAAGGCTATTCTTGCGACCTCACGAAGGACCTTGTATTTTAAAAGCTGTACCTTCGTATCAAATTTTCTCATTCAATTCACCCTTTGTTAAAAATAGCTTACTTTGATTCGTTTACCCATTTTTTTCAGATACTCCGAAAGCTCTGTAACAAGCTGCATCTTGATGTTAAAGTTTATGGGAAGATTTGGATTTTGATGTGCCGGATTTATTGCAGTTCCGACAAAGAAATTTATATCAGTCGCCTCCTGGAAAAGTATGCGCGCTATCTGCGACGCACCGTCCGCACGGACGCTCCAGTCGGCGTAAATATCATCGTCATTTAGATAACTCTTGGCGTATTCAAGCACTCGGCTCATTGTAATTACACCCTCGGTTGTCAAATCGACGCCGTCAATTTCGGCGATGGGCGGTATTTCGGGGTCGAGATATTTTAAATCCGTCTTAACCTCTTTGCCCAAAAAATCCGCCGCAAGAGTTGAAGTTGTTCCGCCGCATACAATATGCTTGCCAGTCTTGCCGAAAAACAACGACATCATTTTATTGACATCTGCGGGGTTCCTCGGCGGTCCCATGAGAAGATTCACGGATTTTCTCTCGCGGATTTTGACAACGCAAACGGTTGTATCGTCACCGGGCCTTCCGCCATATAGTTTATCACACTGGTCAAGCAGTAATGATGAAAGCGTTTTTGCCGTAAAATCGGGGCGATAATATTCCTCCATAAACTCGATTATCTGGTCGCGCTGCCAACCGAAATTCATATTTTCACCAATACCGGCATAAACCGCTCCGTCACTCGTAAAAATGAGCGTATCGTTAAGCTTTAACGATATTTTCGATTTATATATCATCTTACCGTCGATTTCCACTGCGCTCTCGGGATACACAAGATTTTTTCCGTCGCGCAGCAGAATGACATGCGGATTGTCGTATTGGGCTATTTCTGCCTCTTTGTTGTCTATTACACGCACTATTGTAAAAGTGCTGTATGCCACCTGACGTACCGAACATATAGGCAGTGTTTTCGCTATTGTATCAACACACATTTCAAGCGGCATATTATTTGCAATCATGGTGGATATTATTTTCGAAGTCAAAGTAGAGAGAATATTTGCTTTTACACCGGAGCCGAGCCCGTCCGCAAGCACAACAACATAATCGTCATCGCCATGCTCTATAACCTCCACCATATCGCCGCACAGCTCTTCGCCGTACTTGGTAAGACTCATATGGCCTATGTCCGTGCAAAGATTATTCATCCTTCAACGACTCCTTAAGCTTAGTGAGGGCTATCTTTGTCTCGGCGGTAGTCTCGCCAAGCAGAGAAGCTATCTCCTGAACTATGCGCATTTGCTTTTCGACGACCTTATCCGTTATTTCTATCGTTTGACGGCTAAGCTCCGCCTTTTTCTCTTTTTCTGTCTCCTCGGCGGTAACGTCGCGCATAATGCACATAAGTATATGGTAGACATGGTCGTATACTATTGTTTCTTCAATGTATTTTTTATATTCGGCGAGGTATACGCGTTTTTCGTGAATATCCCTGCCGTTTGAAAGAACATCTATAAAATCAAAAGGCTCCAAAATACGCACAACCGGCTCACCCACAACATCCGAAGCATAACGAATGTTCATAATCTCCCTTGCCGCGGCATTTATCTGCTGAACCACCATATCCTCATTTAAAATGAGTATGCCGTTGGGAGTATTGTTGAGTATATTGTCGGAAAATTTTTCTGCTTTATCCTTAAGGAAAGGAAGGCACATCTCGAGATTTGCCTTGCCCTCAAAAACCGCCTGAGCCTTTTCACGACAGGTATTATAGCCGCACGAACCGCAGTTAAGCTCATCCTCCGGCTTTTGCTTACCCATTTTGCGAAGTATCTCCTCTATCGCTCTGCTGCCTGCCATATTGCGCGGTGAAGCAAGATAAATAAGATTTTTTGAAAGCTCGTTTTCGCTCAAGGCGTCATATTTAAAATCATTGTCGCCCGCGTCTTCGGCAAAACGACGCACGGTTATATAATCACGCACCGGAGCGCGGTGATTTTTCTCCATAGCCGGACCGCCTATACAGCTCCCCGGACACGCAGACATCTCTATAAAGCAATGGTGTATATTACCTTTTTCAATATCCTTTACGGCATGGATGCAAGACGACATACCGTCAATCGACATATACGTGTAATCGTCGTTATCACAAAGCATTGTTTTGAGAATTCCGCCGGAGGTCGGGAAAAACCTCGTTTTCCCCTTTTCAACTCCGTCATCATCAGGCTCCTGCGCCAAAACAGTATCGGTTTCGGCAAGCCAATCGGAAAGCTCTTCAAATGTCAGCACACAGTCAACCGTGCCGGGATACTCCTCGGCCTCTGCCTTTTTTGATATGCACGGACCTATAAATACTGTTTTAGCCCCCGGATGCTCTTTTTTAAGTTTCGTACAATGCGCCTGCATTGGGGATACCACTTTGGCAAGATAGGGTATTACATCGGGGAAATGCTTTTGTACCAAGAGATTTACGGTATGGCAGCAGGTCGAAATAACAACATCCTGCTTTTCACCGTCAACTATTCTGTCGTACTCGTCCTTTACTATTGCGGCTCCGACCGCCGTTTCTTCAACACCGGCAAAGCCTAGCGACATAAGTGCTTTTTTCATCGCGGTAAACGACACATCGTAATTGGCAATAAACGACGGCGCAAGGCTAACATAGACCTCGCTGTCACCGGACAACAATTCCTTTGCCTTATAGACGTCGTCGCGTATGATTTTGGCATTTTGCGGACACGCAACAAAGCACATACCGCAGAGAATACACTCGTCCTCAACGATCTGCGCCTGATTGGCCGAAAAACTGATAGATTTGACAGGACAATTCCTGATACATTTATAGCAGTTTTTACAGTTTGATTTTTTAAGCTTTATGTACCCCGCCATATTATACACCTTTTTCCTTGCGACGCAAGATTTTTATGACAGTTTGTCAAGCACGTTGGTTTTAAAGAATTCCTCAACGGTATCGGGAGAAACGGAGAACAGCTCCCCGTCTACGGTAACGCTGACGCCGTTTTGGCAGTTACCCATACAAAACTTTCCGCTGAGAGTGACTTTGTCTTTCAGGTCATTGTCGTTTATGAGGTTCTGAAGCTTTTCAACGACTTCACGCGAACCCTTAAGGTGGCAGGAGCTGCCGATGCAAACTACTACTTTCATATTATTACAATCCCTTTCCCGTAAAACTTTGCATATGAATTTTACTTTAATTCATTTTACCAAAACTTAAATAAAAAGTATATAGGTTTTTTCGGAAAATTCTTATTTCGCAAACAGGTACGGAAAGAAGTATTCAAACCGTACCTGTTTGTAGTTATTGTTTTGTTTTAAGCACAACTTTAGCGAGATTCGATGAGAAATTTGCTTTGCGTGCCCCGACGCGTACTAAGGTACGCA
>OFMT01000011.1_pt1 | contig 179301 bp, 158 predicted proteins | sample 1541891 | NCBI WGS metagenome assembly OFMT01 (sample SAMN04209230, study PRJEB22552) | human gut metagenome | biome: gut; material: feces | host: Homo sapiens | place: USA: Oklahoma | reverse complement strand
TTAAAGGATTTCTCTTTGCCGTACGAAACAGAGAAATCCTAATGACCGATTTGGGTTTATCACTATCTGCGCGAGCATGTCGGCGCCGAAATGGTTGCCGCCGATGACCGCATGAGGGGCCTTGCCTGGTATATGCGCGGATTTGGCGAATCCTTGTCGGGTTTCATGCGCAATAAGGGACGCTTTATGATTTCAACCCATACCTTGGCCGGTTCGCGATGGAGTATGCGGGAAACATCCTTGCCCATGGTATCGCACTCGCCTGCAGCCACACCTTCGGGCATCATGACGGTTGTGTGTTCCTCAAGTCCTGCGTAACGGTAGCTCAAGGGACGCGCGGAGTTCTCTTTGCGCGTGCCCAGCGTTTGCGGTTTTCGGCCTCTATCTCTTTGGCCATTGCCTCTATCTTGGCCGCCTTTTCGTCCATCGCCTCTATGATATGCGAGGATGGAAACGGCCCTGCTCCAAACGTTTGTAGTACATCACATAACCTCCACGTTCCCAATGGAGCTACTTCATGATCGTGCGAGACTTTACCACAAATATTTACACGTCACCATTAGCCGGTTCCAGACCCACTTTCCGGACCTGTCCACACATACCATTCACTTCGATGCGTTAGATATGCGTAACTATTCAAAGCAATACGGCTTGTTTCGGCTTGTTACCATATATATATCTGAAAACCTTTGTTTTAGTCAAAAAAAGAAAGTAATTTTGCAGTGATACGATATTTATTGTATATAGATTATGATTTATGATAGTAAGCGAGAATAGAATTGACGAAATAATAACAAGCGGCATTCATGAAGAGCTACGTAAAGTTATAGATGAATCTATAGTTCATTCAAATTGTTATGGTGTACCAAAAGATTTGCTTGAGTATAGATAACAGAAATAGTCTTATTAATATGAAGGGAATATATTGGAAAGGCATTAAGCAACGGATAGGGAGATTCCTGGATAAGGTGTACGACTGTATACTTATCTTTACAGACTGGCTGGGGTAGGCTCGCGAAATAATGATTACGGTTTGTTGGTGTGTAGGAAAATGGTCGCGTATGCCTATAATCTGTTCAATACATTATCCACATCCTTGACTTTATTCTTACGTGGCATTTTGTTGATATTGTATTTCAAGTAGATAGAACAGAATCGCGAGTCCACATTGTTCTTTTGTTTGTTGTTGATGTTGTAGTACCTGACTTCCCAATCAGAGTACTCTTTACGGAACAAGTCATGACAAGCTATATTCAGCTGTAATGTCTTGTCCGGGAAACAGAAAGTAATGCCAGCGCTGGCGCACAATGACGGGTATTGTCTGCAACCCGCATCTTCAGTCTTGCTTGTATAATTCATCTTCAGGTAGAAGTTTACATTCTCCTCTATGCGATAGTTGTAATTTGCTGATACATAGATAGACATTATAATTTCCGTCGTATTGAATATGAAACTTATTTGCTTCATCTTTATTAGAGGATTTGACAGCCTGGTCATCATTCGAAGACTTGTAAATGTAGTCAAGATTTAGTTCCAAATGACCATCTTTCGTCAGAGGGAGATTGTAGAATAGATTCAACTGATTGTTCTTTATAGTATGATGCTATCTATTATGCCCAGACCATTGTATGATCCTTTGCAGCATGCCTGTTTGGGATGTTTTAGCAACCAATGATGCAGGTTGTTTGATGTCGGCCTGGCCGATTTTCCTCATGCTGTTTGCCCGTCCATATCCCTGTGGATAGTTGTTGTCAGGAGCGTGATTATTTCTGCATTTGCGGTTACCTCTGATGTGCTGTTTTTTCCTTCTGAGCATCAAAAAGTATGCAGAAGTTGTGTGTAATATTCAAAAAAGCCGTATCTTTGCCCTTGGTGATTATCACCAGCAATCTGTTGTCTCATCGTGCTTCGCTCTGCATATCTTATTCAGGCGGCAGGGTTGGGGATGCGTCCATTAACTTAATAACTGAAATAAATAGGAATATGAAAACGTTTGCTAACATTGTATGGTTGTTGTGTGGCGGCCTTGAGGCAGCCTTTGGCTATTTTACGGGTAGTCTGGCTTTGGCCATTACTATCATTGGCATCCCTTTCGCGATGCAGACGTACAAACTTGGGCTGCTCTGCCTTTGGCCGTTTGGTGCCAGAGTCATTCCCACGGAAAGCCCCACAGGTTGCCTCCGCGTTTTTATGAATTTCATTTGGTTCATGTGTGGAGGTATCTTTGCCTGGCTAATGCACGCAATTTTCGGATTGTTCCTTTATATTACCATTATTGGCATCCCTTGGGGCAAGCAGCATTTCAAGATGGCTGGGCTGGCGCTTGCGCCGTTTGGCAAAGACGTTGAACTTGATTATTAAGGGTTTGTTGCCCGTCAAATACCATTTAGGGCTGAATTCCATACGTGGAATCCAGCCCTAAACTGGTTTCATCTCCATCGCCTTACCCGGCATCAGCCCCTTCATCCACGCCTCATATACCGCATACGTAGTTGTGTGCCATAATAGCCAACTCGAAGAGCAGGATGAGCGAGATGACGAGTCGCTTGTGCAGCAGATGCTCTATTTTCTGATATGTTTGATGCAGACAGGCAGTGCCTCTCGCCATGTCGGCAACCAGCAGGATGGGGAATATGATGATGCCTACCATGCATATTACCACATTGGGATTCATCCTGATGGCGTCTGCCCAGTGGCCGTGTATCACCAGCAGCGTGGCACGGGTCATGCCGCAGCCCGGGCACGGGATGTGGTAGATTAATTTTGAGGGGCAAACGACCAAGCCGCTTTGCCCCTCAGTGCAGTATGCCACCATCACCCATGCACATGCGATGGCGTAGATGATGGTCGACAGGATATAGAATTTCTTATAAGAGCAGAGGTTCGAGCTTTTTGAGGTTTTCATTACGAGTAGCCCCTAAAATCAAAAACCAATCGATGATAGCCCAGATTCCGATTCCGCCGCAAGTAAGCAGCTTGCCTACTCCCAAGCCGATATGACCGATATAGAAGCGGTCAATGCCGTAATTTCCCAGGAAGATGGACAAGACGAGAGCGGCCGTGGGACTCTTGAATTGCAGGCTGCTGATTTGCGCCCACTTGGAGTCGTCCAGCTCGAGCAGCTTGGTACGAATAAAGGAAATCTTCTCTTCGGCAAAATACTTGCCATTGGCCATGATAAACATGTCTACTTTTTGTGCATCCATAATGGTTTGTGTTATTTATAATTCATTTGTTATTTTCTGCTGTAAAGTTAATACTTTTTTAGCAATCAGAGAGCGATTTGTTCAAAAAGTGACGCTCTTGGTGGGAAAAAAACACTTTTTCGGAGCCGTCTGCATCGATTCCGCAACCGCCCCCCAACCCTTGATGACCGCCGTGGGCAATCCTGCCATAGACTCCGTTTACTCCACGGTTACACTCTTTGCCAGGTTTCTTGGCATATCCACATCCAGACCTTTGTCCACCGCCACGTAGTAGGCGAGGAGCTGCAGCGGAACCACGCTCAGCAGCGGTATCAGTGCATTCTGGGTCTTGGGGATTTCTATCTCGTTGTCGGCGATGTTCTTCACCAGCTCGTCGCCTTCGGTGACAATTGCGAGGATGCGGCCGTTTCTTGATTTCACTTCCTGCATGTTAGAGATTATCTTCTCATAGAGCTGGTGGTGGGTGGCGATGAAGACGATGGGCATATCTTGGTCTACCAGGGCGATAGGGCCGTGTTTCATCTCGGCGGCGGGGTAACCTTCAGCATGGATATAGCTGATTTCCTTCAGTTTCAATGCGCCCTCCAGAGCCACCGGGAAGTTCATGCCACGCCCCAGGTAGAGGAAGTTGTGGGCGTAGGTAAACATCAGAGCCAGCGACTTTATCATCGGCGCCTGCTCCAGCACCTTCTCCATCTTCTGCGGTATTTCCGAGAGTTCCTCTATCATCTCATGGTAGTCGGCGTCGTCGAGCGTGCCTTGCTCGTGTCCCAGAGCCAGTGCGAGCAACGTGAGCACGGTCACCTGCCCCGTAAAAGCCTTGGTGCTTGCCACGCCTATCTCCGGGCCCACATGGATGTAGACGCCGGTGTCGGTCTCGCGGGCTATAGACGACCCCACCGCATTGACGATGCCGAAAATCAGAGCCCCCTTCTCCTTGGCCAGTTTTATGGCTGCCAGCGTGTCGGCGGTCTCGCCGCTCTGGCTGATGGCTATCACCACATCTTCGGGCTCTATCACGGGGTCTACGTATCTGAACTCGCTGGCGTAAGCCACCTCCACGCGCTTGCGACACATCTTCTCGATGAGTTGCTTGCCTATGAGTCCGGCGTGCCAGCTCGTTCCGCAGGCTACGATGATGATGTGTTTGGCGTTTACCAGCTGGTCGCGATAGTCTCTGAGCGCCGAGAGCACGATATGGTTGTTTTCCGGATGCTCCTTGTCCACGATGAGCCTGCCGCTCATACAGTCCTTCAGGCAGTTGGGCTGGTCATAGATTTCCTTCAGCATGTAGTGGTCAAAGCCGCCCTTGCTGAGTTTGCTGATGTCCAGGTCCACGGTCTTGATGGTATAGCTGCACGAGGCATGTTCGAGGTTGATGATGTTCAGTTCTTCTCCCACTCTAATGTCGGCTATCTCTCCATCCTCGAGATACACCACCTTGTTGGTGTGCTCCACGATGGGGGTGGCGTCACTGGCGATATAGAAGTCCTTGTTGTCCTTGCCCACGCCCACCACCAGCGGACTTGACTGTCGGGCAGCCACGATATGCCCTGGGTCCTTCTTCTCCATCACGGTTATGGCGTAGGCGCCGATGGCATCGTTCAGAGCCTGACATACGGCAGAGACCAAATCCTTGCCGTTCTGCTGGTAGTAATGGTCGATGAGTTGCACCAGCACCTCGGTATCTGTAGAGCTCTTGAACGTATAGCCCTTGTCTGCGAGTTGCTCTTTCAGCACCTGGTAGTTCTCGATGATGCCGTTATGCACCAACGCCAGCTCTCCACTCATGCTCACATGGGGGTGGGCATTGGCTGCCGACGGCTCTCCATGGGTTGCCCAGCGCGTGTGGGCTATACCTATGTGGCCGCTGCAGTCCTTGTCGGCTGCCACTGCTTCCAGATTACTTACTTTTCCTTTAGTCTTATACACATTGAGGTTATCCTGATTGCTAATCAGCGCCACTCCCGCGCTGTCGTATCCACGATACTCCAGTCTCTTCAAGCCCTCGATGAGGACGGGGAAGGATTCAGACTGACCTATATATCCTACTATTCCACACATGTTTCTACTTGTTATAATTATTATTGGTTCTCCTATGGTCATCATTCCCGTTGTCACCCGTTAAGCCAAGTGACACTCACGTCGAGATGTCAACTTGCCCTAATCTCATTATCTTCTGCTGTCTGCTTGTTCATATTGGATAAAAGTTTATTTGGTCTACGAATACTGGTTGTATGCAGATTATTGTACCCTGTATCATCTGCTTTGCCACGGCCTTTTGCCACGGCTCAGCCGATGTCTTCACTTTTTTCGGCTGTAAAGGTAATACTTTTTTGACAATAATGAAGAGATTCGTAGGAAAAATGAAGAAAAAATAGAAAATAGTTAGCATTTTGCTGGTAATGCTTACGAAGTGGTAGTATATGAACAATGGTTGACAAGGTCACTATGGCGACCTTGCCAACCATTGATATAAGTATTTTCACCGTCGTTGTCGGCTCGTATCGTTTGATGCGTGAGCGCGTGCCTTACGATGCGCGCTTCCGTGTCGTTTGATACGTGTCCACGTGCCTATTGATACGAGCCGCCAATGATGGTTGCAGCTTCGGCAGATGCGGTCATTTCCATCAGTCGATATCACTGGCACACTCCGCTTCGCGGTCAGCGCTTTTGCAGAGGTATGCTCCACGCTTGCAGAGGTACCCTCCACGCTTGCAGAGGTACCCTCCACGCTTGCAGAGGTATGCTCCACGCTTGTAGAGGTACCCTCCATGTTTGCAGAGGTATGCTCCACGCTCGCAGAGGTGGTCAGCAGTCTGGCTTTTGCCCGTTGCTATTCCGAGCACATGGTCACCTCTATGCGGTGGTTCTGCTTCAGGAGTGTCTGCGCCATCTGCTGCACATCGTGGGCCGTGATGCTGTCTACCATCTGGCAGTAGCCCGTGTCAAAGTCGGCCTCGTCGTCTATCTGGTGCCAGATGATGTAGCTCCAGTAGTCGTTGGTCATGGCGTTCTGCGCATACTGCTTCTTCAGATACTGCTTTACCTTGTCCATCGACGATGCTATGGGCCCGTCGGTGGCCATGTGCTGCAGCTGTCGGTACACGATAGGGTTGAGTTCGTCATAGCGGGTGGGGTCGGTCTTATAGCTTATGCGCAGCAGGGCATTGGGCTCTTCGTCCTTGTCCAGCTCAAAGCTCACGCCGATACCATAGGTGCCTCCCTTGTCCTCGCGCACCGAGTCGGTATAGGCTATCTGCAGACAGCGCTGCATGATGTCGAGCGTCAGGTCGGCACGGGGCGAGAAGTCTATGTCTGCTGTGTACATGATGTTGACCTGGGTCACTGGCGTAGCCATCTTGCGGCCAAACTTCACCACCTTGTTTTCCTTCACCATACGTGGCAGACGGCTCTTGTCGGCCTTCTCGCCCTTGTGGGTGGCGGGCAGCGCTGCCATATAGCGGCAGAGCAGCGGGCGCAGACTGTCTATGCTCACATTGCCTATGATGACCGTCTTGAACGCCGATGCGTCGGCAAACCGCTCACGATATATCTCCATGATGCGGCCATAGTCGGCGCGGTCTACCATCTGCCGTGTGGCGGGCGCCGTGCGCAGGTTGTTGCCATAGAGCACCGCGCTCAGACTGTCGTTGTATACCACCTTCGGACTGGCACTGCGGTTGGTCAGAAACGACCGTGTGCGGTTTCTCAGTCCCTCAAATGCCACCGAGTCGCGTCTTGGGGCTGTGAAGTAGAGATAGGTGAGTTGCAGCATCGTCTCCAGGTCTTTCACCGACGATGTCGCCGTGATGCGCTGTGACGACTGGCCTATCGCGGGTGCCACCTTCACCGACTTGCCCGTAAGCGCCTTGCGCAGTTGGGTGCTTGTCATGCTGCCCACGCCACCCTCGGTGATGGCACTTGCCAGGAGCGCGAAGTTGGGGATGTCGGCGTCGGGGTAGAGCGAGGTTCCGCCTTCGCCCTTGACGGTCATGGTCACCACGTCGGCCTGATAGTCGGTGGGCTTGACATACACCTCCATCCCGTTGCTCAGCGTGAGCCGCGTCATGCCCCACTTGCCCGTAGCCTCTTCCTTCACTATTGTGCCCGGAGTGGGCATCTTGTCCATGATGGCTGTCGCGGTGTGGGCGTCTACGTGGGCGTCATACTGCCGGCGCTGCGCCTCGACGATGGTCGCTTCTATCTTTGCCTCGGAGGGCAGCAGCACCTCCTTGCGGTCGGGTCCGTAGAGCACGAAGACCTGGTTGCGGTCGGTGATGATGGTGCCGATATGGCTGTTTATGTCCTTGAGGGTCACCTCTTGGTCCATCTTCTGCATCAACTCATAACTGTAGGCTGGCGAGAGTATCGGTTCGCCGTCGAGAAAGTTGTTCACACACTGCTTGACCAGACTGCTGTTGCGGCGGTCGCCCTCCATCTTCATGCGCCGTTGGGCTGCGTTGAGATAGATGGCCTTTGCCCTTGCCAGTTCGTCGGCGGTTAATCCGTGCTGGCGCACTCTCTCCACCTCAGCCACAGCCGCAGCGATGCCGCCCAGTATGTTGTCCTGCTTGCAGCTTATGCTGAGGCTGAAGGCGTCGCTGGTGCCCGATACGAAGAACATCCCGTCGCGCACCGTGCTGCTCATATAGGGCGGGTTGGCGGTCTCCTTGCCCTTGTCTGCCAGTCGGCTGTTGAGCATGTTGACGATGAGCCCCTCCATATATCCGTCGCGCTGATAGTCCATGGTGGTCTTCTCTGCGCGGGGCGTCGCTGCGCGCTTCATGTAGAGATGTCCCAGCGCGATGGGCTGCTCGCGGTCTTTCTCTATCGCCACTATCATGCGGTCGCTGCTGTTTACGGGGTAGTAGATGCACTCTGCCGGGTTCTTGGCGGCGGGAATTTTGCCAAAGAGCCGTTTGATTTTGGCTTCCATGCGGTCTACATCTATGTCGCCCACCACAATCACCGCCTGGAGGTCGGGCCTGTACCACTTGTCATAATAGTCGCGCAGGTCCTGATAGGGAAAATTGCTGACGATGTCCATATTGCCTATAGGCATGCAGTCCTCGTACTTGGAGCCGCGGTATATCTTGGGCATCACGCGCTCCATGAGCCGCTGCATCGCCATGCCCGAGCGCCGGTTGCGCCACTCTTCGCGTATCACCCCACGCTCCTTGTCTATCTCTTTGTCCTCGAGCAGTATGTAGTGGCTCCAGTCGTTGAGCACCAGCAGACAAGAGTCTACGATGCCCTCACGGCCGATGGGGGCAGCCCCTATGTGGTAGACGGTCTGGTCTACCGAGGTGTAGGCATTGAGATTGGCTCCGAATTTCACACCTATAGACTCGCACCAGGGCACTATGCCCAGCCGTTTGCCCTTGCCAGGGAAGTGCTTGGTACCATTAACCGCCATGTGCTCCAGAAAATGAGCCAGACCACGCTGGCGGGGTTCCTCGAGAATGCTGCCCACCCGCTGGGCGATATAGAAATCGGCCAGTCCGGGCTCCTTGGCGTTGTGGCGTATGTAGTAGGTGAGTCCGTTCTTCAACTTACCCGTGCGCACGGCATCGTCCTGCTTCACCGTCTGTGCCGACAGCGCGGCAGGGAGCATGAGGGTGATGGCCAGGAGTGATAACAGTTGTCTCTTCATGGCGGGTCGTGGTTAGGGGATGGTCACTTTCTTGTTGCCGATGACATAGACGCCCTGGGCGAGTCCGCCTACCGCCTTGTCATAACTCTGGGCACTCTTTACCAGCCGTCCGTCGAGCGTGTAGACATCTGTCTTGCCCTTCTGGCTCTCGGCGGTGGTCGTGCCGATGCCTACCGATGTGCCAGCCAGTTTGTAGCTGTAGTATATCATCGCCCAGTTCTTGTTGCCGGTGTATGAATAGTCGGTGCCATAGAGCGTCGCGGTGTTTTTGCCTCGGTTGGCCACTACCATGTTCTCACCGTCTATGATTGGAGTGCATGCAGCAGCCACTATACCATACTTGCACAGCGTGATGCCGGTACCCAGTGAGAGTGTGGCGGCATCTACAGGCACCAGCAGAGCACCACCGGTCATGTCATAGCCGAAGGCATACATCGTGGAGCCGTTGAGATAGACGCCATAGAACTTGCCTATGCCGCCATCCAGGCGTATGGCGCTCTTGACCACCTCGCCTGTGGCTGGGTCCATCTTGAGGATGTAGCCCTTGTGCTGTCCCTTGCTGTTCTCGTAGAGTCCGGTGAGTCCACCCATAGACGAACCGGTGAAGTAGACATATCCGTCTATCCACTGGCAGCCGTTGTTATGTATGGTCTTCTTGCTGCCCACGGGGGTGATGGTCTTGACATAGCCCACGCTGAGGTCGGCAGCGCTGACCGATGCCAGCAGGATGTTCTCGCAGTCGTTGGTGACGCTTACAGCCTTGCCGCCCAGTGTCAGTTCGTTGCCTGCCTTACCCTTTATGCGTCCGTTGAAGTAGAGGTTGCCGTTGGCATAGACCACCTTGTCCAGGAACGCGCTGGCGGCGATGCCCTCTGCGGTAAGGCTCTTGACAAAGTAGCCGTCCTTGTCTAACTTGGCAAGGAAAAGGTCGCCCACCACACCCTGAGAGTCACCATCCCATTCGGTAGTGTTCTTTGCGGTGAGTGTCTCTACGGTTCCGTCGGTCTTCTTCAGATACATCTCGGTGCGGAAGTTACCGGTGAGATAGATGCCACCATCCTCGTCGACAGCCACGCCATAGACCGACATGTTGTCCTTGGTGAATCCCTTCTTGCGCTTCTCTACCTTGCCCGCGATGAGGCGCGACCACTCCAGGCTGCCGTTCTCGGCTATCTTGAGCACCAGGTAGCGGTACTCGCCGCTGACATTGCCCATGTCCTTGATGGTGGTCACATGGCCCGTGGGGTCTACATATTCTACCAGGTTGTCATAGCCAGCCTCTGCCACCCATGCGCGGGTCTTGAGCACAGCCAGCAGTCCACCGTCCTTGGTAGAGACGATGTGCGACTTGTCGTGCGCGATGTCGCCTTTGCGCGTATAGGCGTTCCAGACGATAGATCCGGCGTTGCTCACCTTCTGCAGAAACATGTTGCCATTTTTGCTGGTGCCCGTGTAAGGACTACCCACGATGGCGGCGCCGTCGGCGCCAGTGACCTGTTCGCCGTCAAACCAGAGGTTGACCTGTGAGGCCCCGGAGTTGGTGCCCCATGTGGTAGCCACATAGTAGTCGCCTCCCGAGGCTTTGACCATACCGATGATGTTGTCGCCAGCCGATGTGGCGCCGTCTACGGTGTGTGCCCAGTTGAAGGTCACTGCAGGCTGGGTCTCTGCCTGCGATGCGGTGGCGAGCATGAAACATGCTGCCAGAAAGAGTGTAATTTTCTTCATACTTGTTTGTGTTTTGGTTATTATTTGTCTATGTTGTCATTGTCATTCTGTTAGAAATATATGCCCGCAGCCAGGGTCAGGCCCATGCCGTGAGCGGTCAGCGCATAGCGGCTGTAGCGCCAGTCGGCGCGCACAAAGGGGTGGAAGCGCGGGCTGGCCTTATAGGAGGTCTCGATAGCGGCGCCGGTAGACCAGGCGGGGTGGGCGAGGGTCTCATAGGCATGCATCACCGGCGTAGCCATAGTGCCCTCGATGTGGTCGGCGCTGGCGTCGGTATGCCATGTCCGCGAGGCGGTGGCCTGGAGGCGGGTGAGCATGTGGCGAGACTCTACCGCGGCAGTGAGCGTCAGTGCCGACTGCCATGACCTAACCCTCAACTGCCGATAAGGTTCGGCATATTCCTCATGGTAGTCGCAGTAGGCGGTACCCGCCTGCAGCGCCCAGTAGCCCCGGCGGCAGGCTATGGGCAGCGCGTGCTGCCAGAGCGCGTCGGCACCTATGCGCAGGGTGGTAAGGCGGTACATCTCGGCAATGGCTATCTGCGGGTAGATATTATCCTGAGCCGTGCCGAAGATGTGCTCGAAGCCCTGACGCCGCTGCCACTCCTCGCTGAGCTGCAAGCCCAGCGTGTGGCGCCCCACTGTCGACAGCCATCCCGCCGTGGCGTCCTGCCGATGCAGCCGCAGCGTGGCGAGAGGCAGCTGGTTGAGCGAAGAGATAATCTTCTCAATCTCTGTAAACTCATATCCCGCCTGGGCGAAGGCACCACGCTGGCTGTCGCGTCGCTGGCGGTAGCTGAGCATGCCCCCTAAAGAGTGGCCTTGGTAGTAGGTAGAGGTGTTGGCTCCCCTGAAACGGTAGTAGTCGTTGCCCATGCCCGTGAGGTGATAGATGGTGGGCATGCTCACCTCGTTGTAGAGCTTCACCTCGTTGGTCTGCTTGTAGCGTCGGGCGCTCACAGCCATGCCCATGACGCCGGTGCCCACCTGGGTCGAGACGCCCACCCGAGCCATCAGGTTGCCCGAGAGGTTCTTGGGGCGTGGGTCGCGGGTGCGGAACTCCATCCGGGCGGTGTATTCGCCCTCGGCAGCGATGTTCCATCGGCCCAAAGGATAGGAGAAGCCACCCATAAAGTGGTAATACTCACCATGCGTGTTGCCCCCCACGGTGTCGGCCATCAGGTAGGGGTAGAGCAGCTGGTAGTCTGTGGTCTCGCTGAAGCGTACGTTGCGCGTGGTGCCGTTGCGGTAAGCCGCATTGCCCCACAGCGTGGCTTTGCCCTTGTGCAGATAGGCGTCGATGCAGCCGTAACCCGTGCTGCTGCCCGTGCCGTCTTCGAGTCGCGCGGGGCGTGAAGCCTTGCTGTAGTCCATGCCTGCCTGCAGCCTGTTGATAGAGGCACTGTAGCGGTAGCTCTGCATGGCTGGGTTGAGGTAGAGCTCGGCACCGAAATCGGCCGACGGCATCTGCGTCTGCCACATACGTGCCGACAGCGAGGTGTGGGTGCTGTCATTCTGCTGCGCCGTGAGGGTGACGGGCGCTGCCATGAGCATGGCTGTGGCAAGGAGCGCCGTCAGGGAGGTGGTAGAGGTATCGTGTTTCATCTTCTACTGCTTGGGAGTTATGCCATCATAGGTCACTGTGGTCGCCTTGGTACCGGCGGCGTCGATGGCGGTATGCTGCAGCTCGACGATAGAGGGTATGCACTCGGTGTTGAAGTCCTCGGTCGAGTTGTTGGTATCCTGCAGGTGCATGGTGCCGTCGGCGTTGAGATACTGGAGCTTCCGGCGCACGCTGCGGAAGTATCGGGTCTCGTCCTTGTCAATCTTGCCGCAGTGGGTCCAGCCTGCGTCGACCGACGGGGGCAGGATATTCCACAGGCGCTTGGCCTCGATGCTGCAGTTGACCCCGTCTACAATCCACGCGTTGGGCATCTTGTACGCATCCTGCTGCATGGGGAACGTGCCGGCAGGCAGATACATCGTATAATAATAGGTATACTTGTAGTCCTTAAGGTACTGCGCCTTGTCGATAGGAATACGCGCCAGGGCGTAGGAGGTAAATCCTCGGTTGTGCAACACGTAGAACGACTCGGTATAACAATACCACTTGTCGAGATTGGGCACCGTCTCGCTGTCGATGTCCATGTGTTCGGGGTGGGTGGAAATGTCGTACCACTCAAAGTCGGCGGCGCTCAGGTCAAAGGAGTTGGGGTTGGCGTTGCGGTGGTCTATGCCCGTGTCGCAGAGCAGCAGCGAGTGGCCAGGCTGCACGGGGTGGTCGGTACCGCTGCCGGGTATCACGTAGAGCGACCAGATGGTCATGGTGTCCTTGCGTATGTCGGGGGTGTACTCGAAATACTGGGTAGACTTGAACTTCGACTCGCAGAAAGCCAGTCCGTCGGCATAGAGCACGTGGTCGGTGTTGTTGTAAATCTTGATGTAGCTGTCGCCATAATACTGCAGTCCAGAACTGCGCAGCGTGCCGGCGAAGAATATCTCCTCGATGATGAAGTCGTCGTTGTCGGCCGACAGAAACGTCTCTATCTGCACCTGTCGGCTGCTCCCGGTAATCTGTACGTTCTCAGCCTTGCCGTTAAGTCGGCCTTTGGCCTGCGCCGTCTCGTCGTTGGCGTTGTGGGCGGTATAGGTGATGTCGGCAGAGTAGACCATGTCGTAGAGCCCCTCGGCGAGGGTGATGCCCTCGGTCGACGACAGGGTGGTGATGACGCCGGTGGTGAGGTTGGTAATCTTTATCTGCTGGCTGGTGATTTGCATGCCGCTTATCCCCACGGGCGGCGTAACGGCAATCTGCGTGGCGGTGTGGCGGGTGCTGCCTGTCTCCAGGTCGGAGCATGCTGCCAGCACGCTCAGCGCCATGATGTAGAGTATAAGTCTTGTCTTCATATTCCTGTTTGCTGTTAGGGTTGTCTGTTATAGGCTCAAGCCCGCCTCGACTCCGAAGTAGGGCGATGCATTGCGCCTGATGGTGCGCCCATTGGCGGTGTAGTCGGGCAGATAGTCCAATATCTTGTTGGCGAAGAACGACAGGCGCATCATGCGGCCTATCTCCTTGGTCACCTTCAGATTGACGATGGCTGACATTGGCACCGTGAACGGTCGGAAGAGGTCGGCGTTGTAGTTGCGGGTGAGCTGGGAGAGTCGGGGGTCGTTGAGGCTCTCCGTGGTGTAGGGATGCAGTTGGCCGTCGCTGGCTGCGATGTAGGCCATGGGCGTGCCGTTTTTCCACATCTGGCGGGTGTGTATCATCCACATGCACTGTACCGAGGTGGTGAATATCAGCCGCCACTCGGGTATCTGCGTATCAAAGGTCACATTGGTGTTGACGCGGTCGTTGAGTCTTCCGTCGTTCCAGTCGTAAAGTCCCACATACTGCTCGCGCACTGGCTGGTTGTCTATCACTGTGCTCACGGCGTCGAACATGGGTTGGCTGTTGGTGTAGAGCGTACGAAACCACGCTCCGGTGACATTGATACGGGTGCGCAGAGCGTGGATGCGCTGCGAGGTGAAGGCCAGTTCTATGCCCTGCTTCACCAGTCGGCTGCCGTTGCCCGCCTTCTGATAGCCGTCGAGCACCTGCCGCTCTGTGTAGGGCAGCGAGTGATAGTCGCGGCCTGCCTGCATCTGGCTCACATCGTAAGCCCTGTAGGCATAGGAACCATAGATGGCGGAATATCTGAATCCGTCGTTCATCGTCTCCCTGAAATAGTCTATCGACAGCGTATTGTCGTGCCAGTCGAGGTCTACTCTCACCTCCCACTTGTGGTTGCGGGCGGGAGAGAGGTGGTAGTTGGTGGGGTCCTGGACATAGGTGTGTACCACAAAACGGCTGTTCTGTGCCGGTGAAGACGCGTCGTAATACGCCAGAGATATGAAATTGCTGTAGTAACGGTCGGGGTAAAGATAGTTGAGGGTAGGCATCTTGGTGGTGATGCCATATCCGGCGTTGAGGGAGATGGTCATAGGTTCGCCGCCCACCGTCAGCTTGGGCAGATGCCAGCCCATATTGATGCGCGGGTCGGCATATATGCGTCCGCTCATGTCGTATCGGCTGGCCAGCCCAGGCATCATTGCCAGTCGCAGTCCTGCCATGAGGTCTATGGTGCTCCTGCCCAGGCTCCAGCGCATCTGCTCTTCGCCGAAGGCAGACAGGTTCTGCAGCGAAGGGATGTCCTTGTATCGGCGCGGGCGTGAACTCCATCCCGTGACGCTCAGCGGGCGGTGCATGTCGTAGACCTGTCCACGTCCGAAGTTCTTGGCGATGTCCCAGTTGAGGCCCAACTTGAGGGTGTGGGTGGCTCTGCCGGTCTTGAAGCCCATCACCCCTTTGGCCTTGACATACGCGCTGAACGGTTTGCCGTCGCAGAGATAGTGGGCGATGTACTCGGCAAAGACCGCTTGGGCTTCGTTCTCACCGTCGGTCCATGACAGCGGCACTATGCCATAACGCTGCGGAGCCACGAGGCGTGTCTGTCGGAGCCGATCGTTCTGAAGGCTCACCATAGAGTTGACTGCCACTTCGCTCCACACCGACTTGCGGGGTTTCAGCATGAAGTTGTTGGTCATCGCGATGCGGTTGTACGACGAGCGGTATTCGTCTATGTGTCCGTAGTTGAGGTCGGGGTCGGCCTTGGCATTGTCAAACGAACCCTGATAGTCCAGCGCCGAGTTCCAGCTCCATGAGTATGCCTTCCTGTCGGCCTTGAGGGTGTATCTCAGAGACGCCGTCAGACGCTTGTAGTTCTCCAGATTGTCTGTAGGGTCGGTCTTGGAGTCGAGGTATCCTAAGTCCATGTTGAGAAGCGACGTTCCCCGCCGGTTGAGGTTGACTCCCTTGCCTGCCGAGAAGAGTTTGCTGTAGCCATCAGCCTTGAACCTCACCGTCAGCGGCATGGCGCGTCGTATCTTGCGTATGCTGACCAGTCCACTGGTGAGGTTGCCATACTCTGCAGAGGGTATTCCGCGCATCACCTCTACGCTCTCGATGTCGTCGGTGGAGATGGCGCGCATGTCTACGCCACTGTTGGTGATGTTGCGGCTGCCCTCGGCCGATGACGACGAGGTGGAAGACTGCGTGCCGCCCAAGGGCGAGTATTGGAGGTTGGCATCGGTCATCAGCGGCACGCCGTCGATGACAAACTGGGTGCCAAGCGAGGTGATGGAGTAGTTGTTGTTTCTCGTCTCCGAACCATAGGCGCCCATCGTGCCGGTCTCGCGCAGCGTGATGAGATTGGCCTGCCCCATATTGGGGTCCTTGGCATATCCGCCGGGCAACAGCTCCATCAGGTCGGCTATGCTGTTGGGCTGGAGATGCCTCATGGCGTCGCGGCCGATAACCGACGAGGTCGTCTGTCCCTGTCCGGTGCGCGCCGTCACAACCACCTCGCCCAGGGTGCTCACGTCCTCAGACATCCTGTAGACTCCCTGTCGGGTGGCGGTCACGGTGAGCGTCTTATACCCTAAAATGGTGATGCGTATCTTCGTGCCCACCACCCGCTGGGGAAGCTCAAACCGTCCGTCGGCGTCGGTGATGGTCTGCCATTTGCCCTGCGCCACGGCGCTCACCACTGCCCCAGCCAAGGGGTCGCCCGAGCGGCTGTCGATGACGACCGACGCTACATTCTGCGCCCATGTCAGGGTGGCGCACATCATCCATAATAGCAGCGTGGAGTATATTCTCATGCTTGTCTTAACCTCTAATAATTAACTAGATGCAAAGTTATTGCAATCAGAAAGCTGCGGCAATACCCAAAAATAGGTATTTACATCGCCTCGTCCATCGTGCTGGGAAGCAGGGGTATCAGGTCGGTCGGCATGACCATTAAGCAAGCAAGAGAATATGGATAGGAATGGCGGAATTTTATAAAACAATTTAGCCCAACTGCTATAGTGTTGCCCTCTCATTTGTTGGGGGCTGATTGTATATAATTGCCTTGGGAAGAGGCAATGTAATGGTCAAACTTGACTTGAAGTCGGTTACTCCAAGCCGAACCACGGATAATATAGAGGTCTTTAGTTTTGTGTTGTCTTAGCAGAAAATGCTTGAAATCGCATTGCTGAAGGTTAATAGTATAGGTGCGGGGCCAAATAAATGAGACTTCTAAAAATACAAAAACCGACTGATTCTAAGCGATGGACATACAATCAGTCGGTTTTGTTTATTCTTCTACAATTTGTGCGATTCGCCTGATGCTGCCAATGTGATGATTGATAATCAGCGGTACGCGTTCTACCACCACCATGGAAGTGTCAAGGCCCAATGCCTTTGGTTCGTCAATGCCTATCTTGCTGATAAGGGCGTAGATGGTCATCAGCAGGTTCTGCTGGCGGTTGACGGAACTCTCGGGATAATACACGCGGTGGATGATGATGAAACGGAAATCGCCAGGAATACCGTTTTTGCGGAGTGAAGGATAGGTGCTGGTAAGATCAACCTTCTTGCTATCCACAAGGTCTTCCACCACTTGTCTCAGATAGAGACTAACCCGAGGCTCAATGCGGAAACCTATGTGCATGGTCACGCTGTACAGTGTGTCGGGCACTAAGGTCTCGCAACTGTACTCCAGCGTATCAGGAGTATCTACAAACTCCATATTGATGAGCCAGTAATGGTCAGCGCGTTTAGGCTGCTTGTTGATGATGGAATATAGCAACTTGTCATCTACGGTACCTTGTTTGTCGGCATGGTTTACATAGACAAGATTGGAAGCGTACTTGGGGATGTCTTCGTCGGCTTTGATGTCGGAGATAATCTGATAATAGTCGTCCAGAGGTTTGGTGCTAATGTACTGGCGGCGTATCTTCATGGCACGTACCCATACATACATCATCAGGAACAGGATTCCGCTAATGAGCATTGTGCACCAGCCTCCTGCGAGAAACTTTGACAAATTGGCAGTTAAGAAGATGCCCTCGATGGTGCAGTATGTGCCAATAAACAATATCGTGAAAAGTCGCGCCATACCCTTGCTGTGCAGGTAGAAACCGAGCAACAATGTAGTCATCAGCATGGTGATAGTAATGGCGAGTCCGTAGGCAGCCTCCATGCGTGAGGAGTCGCGAAACAGCAAGATGATGAGGACCACACCGATGTACATGGCAAGGTTGATTACGGGGATATAAAGCTGCCCTTTTACATGTGTGGGATGCTTGATTCGCATACGGGGCCAGAAGTGCAGGTTCATGGCTTCGCTCAAGATGGAGAAGGTACCGCTGATGAGTGCCTGACTCGCAACGATAGCCGCACCAGTGGCCATAATGATGGCGAAGACAAGTATGTTTTGCGGCATGATGGCAAAGAACGGATTCACGGAGTAGGCTGTCTGCACATGATTCAGCACCCATGCTCCCTGTCCCAGATAGTTGAGAATGAGCATGGTCTTTACAAAGGCCCAACTGATGGTGATGTTCTTTCTGCCACAATGTCCCAAGTCGGAGTAAAGAGCTTCTGCACCGGTAGTACAGAGAAACACGGCACCCAGAATTAAAAACCATTGGGGGGATTTTGCCAACAGGATGACAGCATAATAGGGGTTGAATGCCTTTAGTATCATAGGGAAGGTCGTGATACTGATGACGCCCATTATGCCCAACAGGAGAAACCATAGGAGCATGAAGACTCCGAAAGACTTGCCAATACTCTCGGTGCCAAACCGCTGCACAAAGAAGATGATGGTGATAATGGCAAGTGTAATGGGAATGACAGGCAGATTCGGACTGATGCTTTCGAGTCCTTCAATGGCTGTAGTAACCGTAATGGCAGGGGTGATAATCCCATCTGCCAGTAAGGTACTTGCGCCAATGATAGCCAGTATATAAATCCACTTGCTCTTGAGGCGGCGCAGAAGAGCGTAGAGGGCGAGAATGCCTCCTTCGCCATTGTTGTCGGCACGCAGAGCCACACATACGTATTTGATGGAGGTCTGTAGGGTGAGTGTCCAAATGATACAGGACAATGCACCCAAGATAGTGCTTTCGTTGATGGTTTCGCCTGTATGGAGTATGGCCTTCATCACATATAGGGGTGATGTTCCGATGTCTCCAAACACGATGCCTATTGTGACGAGCAATCCCAAGAAGCCTACTTTATTATGGTTGCAGACAACTGGATGTTCTGAACTATCTTTCATCTTTCCTTCTCTTTATTAAGTGTTATCCTTCAGATTATATAACAGTACACAAAGGTATAAACATACGAAGTAATACGCCCTTCGTTTAACAAGATTTATCGGTTTTAACATCTGGTGAAGTTCACTATAAGTATGCGAATGGCAGTCGCCCCATGCCAGGCGGGTAGCTACGAAGTATGTTTTTCTGTCTATACAATTGCCTTTGATTCTTCTTCAGAAACTCTTCGATTTTATCCCAAGAAACCAATCCTTTTCCGCCACCATCATATGTCGCTTATAAGCTATGAGCGTGTTCTGTTCTACAAGTTGTTGTCAACCAGAAGTTTTATAGGTCTTGACTAAGTCATGCCATATATCCCTTAAGGCCTTTGTCGATAACCAGCTAATTATCTTCCATCATTCTAAAAGGCGGAAGAACCAAAAAAAAGACCATGGAAATGCGAAAAAATCGTAGTTTTATGGATTTTCTCTCTAAAAAACAGTACTTTTGCAGATAATATGACACTTAGCGACGCTTTCAAACAGGTCAAGGCCTTTGCGCGTATCGATGGCGTGTTCATGGCAGTGCTGTGGGCAGCCAGTTTTATGGCCATCATCTTCGACCCCCAGTCCGTGTGGGGCACGATGCTTGCCATAGCCACTCCCTTTGTGGCCGGCGCACGCCTCAAGGTCTTCCGTGACCGTGCCCTCGACGGAGTCATCTCGTTCCGTCGTGGCTATGCCTATCTGTGGTATACCTTCCTCTACGCCAGCCTGCTCTTCGCGGCTTTCCAGCTGGTCTACTTCCGTTTCTTCGACAACGGTGCCTTCGTCGGCATGCTGGTGGGCGCCCTCCAGACGATAGAGGCCATCTACCGACAGCAGAACCTGTCGGTGCGAGAACTGCAGGAGGCCGTCAACACGCTTCGCGCCACAAGCGATGTGCAGTTGGTGTTCACCTTCTTCACCCAGAACATCACGTTCTGCGCCATCATGTCGCTGCCCGTGGCTGCCATCATGCGCCGAAGTTATGCCCCCTATAATAAATAATGTATATATAAAACGTAAACAAGATATGGATATATCAGTAGTAATCCCCCTCTACAACGAGGAAGAATCGCTGCCCGAGCTCTTTGCCTGGATTAAGCGTGTGATGGAAGCCAACGGCTTCAGCTACGAAGTAATATTTGTCAACGATGGTTCTACCGACCACTCATGGGACGTCATCGAGCGTCTGAGCAAGGAGTCGGAGCACGTGCGTGGCATCAAGTTCCGCCGCAATTATGGCAAGAGTCCTGCGCTCTACTGCGGATTCAAGGAGGTCAAGGGCGATGTGGTCATCACCATGGATGCCGACCTGCAGGATTCTCCCGACGAGATACCCGGACTCTACAAGATGATTATGGAGGACGGCTACGACCTCGTGTCGGGCTACAAGCAGAAGCGATATGACCCCCTGTCCAAGACCATCCCCACCAAGCTCTTCAATGCCACTGCCCGCAAGATAAGCGGTGTGAAGAACCTGCACGACTTCAACTGCGGCCTCAAGGCTTACCGCCTGGAGGTGGTCAAGAATATCGAGGTCTATGGCGAGATGCACCGCTATATTCCCTACCTGGCCAAGAATGCCGGCTTCGACAAGATTGGCGAGAAGGTGGTACACCATCAGGCCCGCAAGTATGGCAAATCCAAGTTTGGCCTTAACCGTTTCTTCAACGGCTATCTGGACCTGCTCACCCTGTGGTTCCTTTCCAACTTTGGCAAGAAGCCTATGCACGTCTTCGGATTTCTGGGCTCGCTGGTATTCTTCATCAGCTTCATCGCCCTCGCCATCTTGGGCATCAGCAAGTTGGTCGAACTGAGTCAGGGCAACTATGGCCATCTGGTCACCGACTCTGCCTGGTTCTATATCTTCCTCACCTCGATGCTTATCGGTACCCAGCTCTTCCTTGCCGGTTTCATCGGCGACCTGGTAAGCCGTAGCAACCCCAACCGCAATGATTACCAGATAGAGGAGGAGATACGATGCGGAAAATAGCGCTACTGCTTGTGGCGGTGGTGGCGGTGATTGCCTCGTGCTCGTCGATAGACTGTCCGCTCAACAATACCGTCTATACCAAGTATAGGCTGGCTGGCGACGTGACGACGCTCGACGACACGCTGACCATATCGGTCAAGCGCACATCGGGAGCCGACACCGTGCTGCTCAACAAGGCGCTGCGCGTGGACAGCTTCAGCATCCCGCTGAGCTATAGCCACGAGAGCGACGAGTACTACTTCGACATCCGTCCCGATGGCGGTGTGCGTACCATAGACACCGTGACCATCACCAAGACCAACGAACCCCACTTCGAGTCGGTAGACTGTCCAGCCACCATGTTTCATACGCTGCAGCAGGTCAAATGCACCCATCACCGCATTGACTCTGTTGTGATTAACCAGAATAAAGTAAGCTACGATGCTCAGAAACCGCATTTGCTCATCTATTTCAAGAGTCTTGGCAGTTAGCCTCATGCTTCTGCTGATGCCCCTGGCGCTGCAGGCGCAGAACCACAAGGGCAAGACCCTTACCGACCGCGACACCATACCCCTCTTCCGCGGAGTAGCAGTGTCGTTCGACCTCGTGGGCGTCATCCAGTCGGGTCTGGGCGACTATGGCCAGTACGAGGCTGCCGCCCGTCTCAATCTGCGCGACCGCTATTTCCCCGTTGTCGAGCTGGGTGTGGGCCATGCCGATGCCGACGATGTAGACAGTGGACTGCGCTACAAGACCTCGGCTCCCTACGGCCGTGTGGGTGTAGACTTCAACGTGCTGCGCAACAAGCACGACGTGAACCGCGTCTATGTGGGTGGCCGCTATGGCTATACCTCCTTCAAGTATGATGTCGACGGTACCGCTGTCAAGGACCCCGTGTGGGGCGACGATGTGGAGTACAGCTATAAGGACAACAGTGCCAACTGCCACTGGCTCGAACTGGTCGCTGGCGTCGATGCCCGCATCTGGGGCCCGTTGCGTCTAGGATGGAGCCTGCGCTACAAGCGCAAACTCACAGCCAAAGACCCCGCTATCGGCAAGGCCTGGTATATCCCTGGTTATGGCCGCTACGACGACCGTATCGGCGGCACCTTCAATGTAATCATCGAACTCTGACACCATCATCTATATGGAGCGAACAAGCAAGAAGAAACTGATAGGGCAGGGTGTGTTTCTGCTCTTTCTGATTGTGGCGACGGTCATCATCGTGCGCCAGAACCGGGCGATGCCCTACCAGCACAACAAGGGCATGATATTCGGCACCACCTACAGCATCGTGTACCAGTACGACCGCGACCTGCAAGCCGGGATACTCGACCAGCTGCAGCAGGTAGACAACTCGCTCTCTCCGTTTAACGAGACCTCCATCATCTCTCGCGTAAACCGCAACGAGACCGTCGAGGTCAACGACCTCTTCACCGATGTGTTTACGATGGCGCAGGAGGTCTCTGCCGACACCCACGGCGCCTTCGACATCACCGTGGCGCCGCTGGTCAATACCTGGGGCTTCGGTTTCAAGCAGGGTACCCCGCCCACCAAGGCTGTGATAGACAGTCTGCTGGCTATCGTGGGATATGAGAAGGTGAAACTCAGCGGACGCCATGTCGTGAAGCAGGACGCCCGCACCATGCTCGACTGCAGCGCCATAGCCAAGGGCTACGGCTGCGATGTGGTGGCGCGCTATCTGCGTGACCAGGGCGTGACCAACTATATGATAGAGATAGGCGGAGAAATCGTTGCCCACGGCGTCAACGACAAGCAGACCGCCTGGCGTATCGGCGTCACCAAGCCCACCGACGACAGTCTCAATATCAACCAGGAACTGCAGACCATCATCGATGTTGCCGACAAGGCGATGGCCACCAGCGGCAACTACCGTAACTTCTACTACAAGAACGGCCGCAAGTATGCCCATACCATTGACCCTGCGACCGGCTACCCTGTCCAGCACAGCATTCTCTCTGCCACGGTGCTCACCAACAGTTGTGCCCGTGCCGACGCCTATGCCACCGCCTTCATGGTGATGGGACTCGAGCGCGCCCAGGAGGTGCTTGCCCGACATAAGGACATGATGGCCTACTTCATCTATACCGACCGCGAGGGCCGCCATGCCGTGTGGTGCTCTCCGGCACTGCGCGACAAGATGGCCGACCCCGCCCGCTGATAGCGCCACCCCCTCTGACACCGTTACCCCTATGGACACGCTGCATATATACAACAAGCTGCTCCAGTTTGCCCTCTTCCAGGGACTGAGCAAGGCCGACCTCGGTGCGCTGGTGACCCATACCCGTCTGGGTTTCCACAAGTATGCCGAGGGCGACACCATAGCGCGTGCCCAGACCACCTGCGACCGTCTCTTCTTTCTCATCGACGGTAGGGTAGAGGTCGTCACCTCTGCCGACAACGGGTCCTATGCGGTGGCAGAGACCGCTGCGGCTCCGCTCTTGTTCGAGTACGAAGCGCTGTTTGGCGTGAGCCCCCATTATGCCAGCCTCTACCGCGCCCTGACGCCCTGCAGCGTCATCGGTATCGGCAAAGACGAAATCTATAAGTTGATAGACCGTTTTCCCATCTTCCGTATCAACTACTTCAATCTTCTCTCTGCGCTTATCCAGAAGCGACACGCCCGCTGTTGGCGCAGCCACGGCGAAAGCATCGACAGCCGCGTCGTCGACTTTGTCCATAGTCACAGCCGCTACCCCGTAGGCGCCAAGCGTGTGGTCGTCAAGATGGTACGCCTGCCCCAAGAGCTGGGTTGCAGCCGTCTCGAGGTGTCGCGCGCATTGCATCGGCTGCAGAACCAGGGGCGTCTGCAGCTCTTCCGGGGAGGATTTGTGGCCGACCTGGCAGCCCCAGCCCATCAGCAACCCATTCCTGACACTTTCCGACAATGAACAGAGACAATATATTATATAAGGTGTACCGGCTCTATGTCGACGGCTTCCGCACCATGACCCTCGGCCGGGTGCTGTGGGCAGTCATCCTCATCAAGCTGTTTGTCATCTTCTTTGTGCTGAAACTCTTCTTCTTCCCCGATGTGCTGGAGCAGAAGGCGCACGACGGCGACAAGGCGGCGTATGTGGCTGGCCAGCTGGTGGGGCGCTGACCCGATGGCGGCGACGCCCCTTAGAAAACTTACGACAATCATCAATCATCTTAAAATTATAAACAATGACACACCTGTTGACAATCGACCCAACCCTCATCGACTGGTCGCGTGCGCAGTTTGCACTTACAGCCATCTACCATTGGCTCTTTGTGCCGCTCACGCTGGGTCTGGCCCTCATCATGGGCATTATGGAAACGTGCTATTATCGCACAGGTAAACCATTCTGGAAAGAAACCGCCGTGTTCTGGCAGCGCCTGTTTGGCGTCAACTTCGCCATGGGCGTGGCTACGGGCATCATCCTCGAGTTTGAGTTCGGCACCAACTGGAGCAACTACTCCTGGTTTGTGGGCGACATCTTCGGCGCCCCGCTTGCCGTCGAGGGCATCGTGGCGTTCTTCATGGAGAGCACCTTCGTCGCCGTCATGTATTTCGGCTGGGAGAAGGTGTCGCGTGGTTTCCACCTCGCTTCTACATGGCTCACTGGCCTGGGTGCCACCATCTCGGCATGGTGGATACTCGTCGCCAACGCGTGGATGCAGTATCCCGTGGGCTGCGAGTTCAATCCCGACACCGTGCGCAACGAGATGACGAGCTTCATTGATGTAGCCCTGTCGCCCTTTGCCGTCGACAAGTTCTTCCACACCGTCACCTCTACCTGGGTGGCGGGCGCCGTATTCGTGTGCGCCGTAAGCTGCTGGTATCTCTTGCGCCGCCGTGAGCAGGAGATGGCACGCCAGAGCATCCGCATCGCCAGCATCGTGGGCATCGTGGCCGCTGTGCTCACCATGACCACAGGCGACTTCTCGGCAGTGAAGGTGGCTGAGACCCAGCCCATGAAGCTGGCAGCCATGGAGGCACTCTACGACGGAGGCGAGGGCGTGTCGCTCACCGCCATAGCCGCTGTGAACCCCTTGGAGCAGCCTGACTATGCCAAGGGCGGCGAGGCTCCGCTGCGCATAGCCATCCCCAACGGACTCTCCCTGCTTGCCACCCACTCGATAGACGGCTACGTGCCCGGCGTCAACGACATCCTCAACGGATATACTCGCGACGGCAAGCGCGAACTCTCTGCCGAAGAGAAGATGGAGCGTGGCCGTAGAGCCATCACCACCCTTGCCACCTACCGCAAACTGAAGGCTGCTGACGCCACCGACGCCCGACTGGACAGTCTGGCTACCCAGCTGAAGCAGGACATGCCATATTTCGGTTATGGATATATCAAGGACCGAGCCGAACTGGTGCCCTATATCCCCGTCAACTTCTACGCCTTCCGCATCATGGTGGGCGTGGGGACGCTGCTCATGCTCTTCTTCCTCGTCATCGGTCATATCGCCTGGCGCAAGGACATCACCGCCACCCGTCGCTGGCTGTATCTGGCTGCCCTGGCGATGCTGCCCCTTACCTATATCGCCAGCGAGGCAGGATGGATAGTCGCCGAGTTGGGCCGACAGCCTTGGGCCATCCAGGACATGATGCCCACGGTGGCAGCCGTCTCCGACCTGCAGTCGGGCAGCGTGGCCCTGACCTTCTTCCTCTTCCTGATACTCTTCACCGTGCTGCTCATAACCGAGGTCAGCATCATGTGCAGTGTCATCAGAAACTATAATGCCAACAAATAACAACTTGTGAAACCCTATACATCATAATATGATTATGACTTACGAATTCCTACAACAATACTGGTGGTTTATCGTCTCGCTGCTTGGGGCGCTGCTTGTGTTCCTGCTCTTTGTGCAGGGTGCCAACTCAATGGTCTATAGCCTTGGCCGTACTGAAGAAGGACAGCGCAAGGTGCTCGACTCTACCGGACGCAAATGGGAAATCACCTTTACCACGCTCGTCACCTTTGGCGGAGCCTTCTTTGCCTCGTTTCCTCTCTTCTACAGCACCAGCTTTGGCGGAGCCTACTGGCTGTGGATGATTATCCTCTTCTCGTTTGTGCTGCAGGCAGTGAGCTATGAGTTCCAACTCAAGAAGGGCAATCTGCTTGGCACCCGCACCTACCGATGGTTCCTCATACTCAACGGCATCGTGGGTCCGCTGCTGCTCGGTGGCGCTGTGGCTACATTCTTCGACGGCTCAAACTTCCTGGTAGAGAAGGCATCGCTGACCGATGTCGGCTCGCCCGTCATCAGCCGCTGGGCCAACGCCTCTGCCGGACTCGACGCGCTGCTCGACGTGTGGAACCTCGTGTTTGGCTTCGCCGTGATGTTTCTGGCGCGCATGCTGGGCACGCTCTATATTATAAATAATGTGGACGACGAGGACATCCGCTCGCGTGGCAGCGTGCGCCTCATCGGATGCACGGTGCCCTTCCTCGTGCTGTTTTTGGTCTTCTTTGTGAGACTGCTGCTCAAGGACGGATATGCCGTCGATGCCGCCACGGGCGTGGTGTCGCTGGAGCCGATGAAGTATCTGCACAACTACCTTGCCATGCCGCTGCTCGTCGTGCTCACCCTCGCGGGTGTGGCGCTGTTGCTCTACGGCGTGGTGCGCACCATCGTCAGCAAGACCTATATCCGTGGCATCTGGCCCGCCGGTGTGGGCGTGGTGCTGGTCGTGCTCTCTCTGCTGTTGGTGGCAGGCTATGCTGATACCGCCTACTATCCCTCCAATGCCGACCTGCAGTGCTCGCTTACCATTGCCAACAGTTGCAGCAGTGAGTTCACGCTCCGCACGATGTTCTACGTGTCGCTCCTTGTGCCGTTTGTCTTCGCCTACATCGCCTACGTATGGCGCGTGATGGACAGGAAGTAAAGCGATAACCCCCATATTCCCGAAGGGGATGACTCCGTAAGGTTCAGCGGTTTGCCCGCGCCTCAAGGTGTTATCCCCTTCTGTCGTTTCTATCGCCGAGGGGCGCTTCGCCCGCAGCCCCGTCATGACCGGAAATGGCGACAAACCTCCCGTGACCGCAAATAAGTTAACGGCGAAGTGGGAAACACTGAAATCATGGTTTGCCACATATAAATCGCAGTCCGAAATACAGAATTCAAACCCTGAAATCATCGCCAATGCCATCTCTGCGGGAAATGGCTTGGTGGGCAGCGGTCTGGAGCGGGTCAGGGTAGCGCCGTAGGCAAGTTCATGGGTCGCGAAATGGGCGAGGGGAGTGGCGGATCAAAGCCCGCTCAAGGCATGAATGACAGCGGCCGTCGCCAATGGAAGTAAAACATTAGTTAAAAAAATGGATATAATGGCTTGAATATGTTAGTTTTTTACTATTTTTGCATAAAATAGGCGGCACCTCAGCCATTAAGTAAACTTATGGCATTCGGTTTGCACTATTTTTGCATAAAATAGGCGGCACCTCAGCCATTAAGCGTGCTTGTGGTGAACAGGAGCGCCGTCACTGCATCGAAATCAACTACGAATAGTATGGACATTACAGCAAATATAGACAAAACTCAGGAAAATCCCTTTTTCCTGCCATATAACACCCCTCACGACACTGTTCCTTTTGATAGAATAAAGACCGAACACTATGAAGAGGCGTTCATGGAGGGTATACGCCGTGACGATGAGGCTATCGACAAGCTCATCAACGACCCCGAAGAACCCACCTTTGAGAATACTCTCACCCGAGTAGACCTGAGCAAGGGCGAGCACTATTATGATTTGCTCGACCGCGTGTCGAGCGTGTTCTCGTGCATGCTCAGTGCCGAGACCAGTGATGAGATGGACGCCCTGGCCCAGAAGCTCAACCCCATACTCACCAAGCACGCCAACGACGTGTCGCTCAACCGTCGTCTCTTTGAGCGCATCAAGTATGTCTATGAGCACCATCGTGAGCTCACGCCCGAGGAGAGTATGCTGCTGCAAACCTCTTACGACGGATTTGTGCGCAGCGGTGCCCTGCTCAGTGACGAGGACAAGGAGAAGCTGCGCCGGCTGACCGAAGAAGCCAGCATGCTCTCGCTGCAGTTCTCTCAGAACCTGCTGAAGGAGAACAAGGCATATCAGTTGCACATCACCGACGAAGCAGAGTTGAGCGGACTGCCCGACACACAGCGTGAGGCTGCCGCCCAGGCTGCTGCCGAGAAGGACAAGGAGGGTTGGGTGTTCACGCTCGACTTCCCCAGCTATTCGCCCTTCATGACCTATGCCGACAGGCGCGACCTGCGTCGTGAGATGTATATGGCCCACATGACCGTATGTACCCACGACAACGAGCAGAACAATCTGGAGATATGCAAACGGCTGGTCAATCTGCGCCGCGAGGTGGCACAGCTGCTGGGATATGACACCTATGCCGACTATGTGCTGGTGCAGCGCATGGCGACCAATACCGCCAACGTCTATCGTCTGCTCGACGACCTCATCGAGGCTTACAAGCCCACTGCCGTCAACGAGATGGAAGAGATAGAGCAGATGGCGCGCCGCCACGAGGGCGACGACTTCAAGCTGGAGCCCTGGGACATCTCCTACTACGCCCACAAGCTCAAGATGGAGCGCTATAATCTCGATGCCGAGATGCTGCGCCCCTACTTCAAGCTGGAGAACGTCATCGGCGGCGTCTTCGGGCTGGCTACCCGTCTCTACGGCATCACCTTCAAGGAAAACGCGGATATCCCCGTGTATCATCCCGATGTCAAAGCCTATGAGGTGTACGACAACGACGGAGAGTATCTCGCTGTGCTCTATGCCGACTTCCATCCGCGCAAAGGCAAGCAGAACGGAGCATGGATGACAGAGTTTCAGGGACAGTGGATAGACCGCAAGGGCAACAATGTGCGCCCGCATGTGTCACTGGTCATGAACTTTACCAAGCCCACGGCCGAGAAGCCGGCACTGCTCACGCTGAGCGAGGTGGAGACCTTCCTGCACGAATTTGGTCACTCGCTCCACGGCATGTTTGCCAACACCCGCTTCCAGAGCCTCTCGGGTACCAACGTGTGGTGGGACTTCGTCGAAATGCCCTCCCAGTTTATGGAAAACTATGCCGTAGAGAAGGAATTCCTCAGTACCTTTGCCTACCATTATCAGACCGGCGAGCCTCTGCCCGACGAGCTTATCCGCCGCATCGTGGACAGCCGCAACTTCATGGTGGGCTACAGCTGTCTGCGTCAGGTGAGTTTCGGTCTGCTGGATATGGCCTACTACACCCAGCGCGGCGTCTTCGATGAAGACATCATCGACTACGAACACAAGGCTTGGGCCAAGGCAATGGTCACTCCGCAGCTCAAGGACACATGCATGACGGTGCAGTTCTCCCACATTATGGCGGGCGGATATGCTGCCGGCTACTACAGCTACAAATGGGCTGAGGTGCTCGACGCCGACGCCTTCAGCGTCTTCAAGAAGCACGGCATCTTCGACCGTGCCACCGCCCAGAGCTTCAGAGACAATATCCTCTCGCGTGGTGGTACCGAGCATCCCATGACGCTCTACAAGCGCTTCCGCGGTCAGGAGCCCACCATCGATGCACTGCTCGAGCGCAACGGAATAAAAAGCGACACCCAATAACAACATACCGACATGACAGAAGAAGAGAAGCGATACCGCCTTGACCTGCGCTATCTGCGCATGGCACATATATGGGCCGAGAACTCCTACTGCCGTCGCAGGCAGGTAGGGGCGCTGGTGGTCAAGGACAAGATGATTATCAGCGACGGCTATAACGGCACACCGAGTGGGTTTGAAAATGTGTGTGAAGACGAGAACAATCTCACCAAACCCTATGTGCTGCACGCCGAAGCCAACGCCATCACCAAGTTGGCACGTAGCAGCAACAACAGCGACGGCTCTACGCTCTATGTCACCGCCTCGCCCTGTATAGAGTGTGCCAAGCTCATCATCCAGGCAGGCATCAAGCGCGTGGTCTATGGTGAGAAGTATCGTCTTGAGGATGGTATCAACCTTCTGAAGCGTGCAAATATCGAAGTGGTTTATCTTAATGCAAACGACAATGAATCAGAAAAAGTCTAACAGATTCACTCCGCTGCTGATGGCCCTGTGCATCATCATAGGCATCATCATCGGAACATTCTATGCCAATCATTTCTCGGGCAACCGACTGAATATCATCAACAGCGGCAGTAACCGCCTGAGCAATCTGCTGCATATCATCAGCGACCAGTATGTAGACGAGGTCAACATCGACTCGCTGGTGGATGTGGCTATCCCGCAGATTCTCTCCGAGCTCGACCCTCACTCTGTGTATATCAATGCCAAGCAGGCACAGACTGCCACCGACGACCTGAAGGGTTCGTTCTCGGGTATCGGTGTCGAGTTTGTCATCCGACAGGACACTATTCACATCCAGGGCGTCATCAAGAACGGCCCCGCCGAAAAGGCCGGCGTTCTGGCTGGCGACAAGATTGTGAGTGTGGATGGCAAGCCGTTTGTGGGTAAGATAGTGACCCAGGAAGAGGCCATGCACAGGCTCAAGGGCCCCAAGGACACCAAGGTCAAGATAGGCGTGGTGCGCTATGGTTCCAAGAAGGTGCATACCTTTACTATCACGCGTGGCGACATCCCCCAGAAGAGCATCGCCGCCACCTATATGCTCGACGACAAGACCGGCTACATCCGCGTGAAGAAATTCTCTGAGACCACCTATGCCGAGCTGCTCATCTCGCTGGCCAAGCTCTCGCAGAGCGGGTTCACCAATCTCGTGATAGACCTGCGCGACAACACCGGCGGCTATCTCGAGACGGCTGTGCAGATGGCCAACGAGTTCCTGCCCAAGAACCGTCTGATAGTATATACCCAGGGCCGCAAGCAGCCCAGGCAGGAGTTCCTCTCTGATGGTCGCGGCAGCTACAAGGACATACCGCTTGTGGTGCTTATCAATGAGGGCTCGGCCTCTTCGTCCGAAATCTTTGCCGGCGCCATCCAGGACAATGACCGCGGTACCATCATCGGCCGCCGCTCGTTTGGCAAGGGCCTTGTGCAGAAGCAGATGGAGTTCCCCGATGGCAGCATCATCCGTCTTACCACCGCCCGCTACTACACTCCATCGGGCCGCTGCATCCAGAAGCCCTATACCATGGGCGACGAGTCGTTCTACGCCCAAGACCTGGTAGACCGCTATCAGCACGGTGAATACTTCTCGCAAGACTCCATCAAGCACACCGGTCCGGCTTATCACACCCATATCGGACGCGTGGTCTATGGCGGTGGCGGCATCACCCCCGACATCTTCATCCCCGAAGACACCCTGGGTATGACGTCATATTACAAGCGGGCTGCCATGAGCGGACTGATACTGCAGTTTGCCTACGACTATACGGATGATAACCGTGCCAAACTGAACGGGTATCGCAACATGCAGTCGCTTTATGACTATCTGAAGACGCAGAACCTCGTGGAGCGATTTGCCTCCTATGCCGACCGCAACGGTCTGCAGCGACGCAACCTGATGATACGCAAGTCGCACAAGCTGCTCGACCAGTATATCAACAGTCGCATCATCTATAATATGCTCGACGAGGAGGCTTGGAACGAATACCTCAACCAGGACGATGACAACATCAGGGCTGCTCTCAATGTTTTTGCCCAGGGCAAGGCGTTTCCCAAGAAGCCGGCAGTCAAGAAAAAGGCAGTGAGGAAGGTCGCCGTAAAGAAGGCGGTGGCCAAGCACAGAAAATAACATAATCACTCAGGCGATATGTCTAAGAAGGAACTAAGACAACTTATCCGCCAACGCAAGCGACAGTTCACCCAGCAGGAGTTGGGCGAACTGTCGCTTGCCGTTGTGGGGCGTCTGTCGGCCCATAAGCGGATGGCAGAGGCACAGACCGTGATGCTCTATTGCTCGTTGCCCGATGAGGTGGACACACATGGGCTCATAGACACGCTCTACGGCGAGGGCAAGACCGTGGTGCTGCCCGTGGTGACCGGCGAAGGCGAGATGGAGCTGCGCGTCTATCATGGCGCCGACAGTCTGCGTCGTGGCGCCTTCGACATACTCGAACCCGTGGGCGAGCGCTTTACCGACTACGAAAGCATCGACCTGGCAGTCATTCCCGGCATGGCCTTCGACGACAGCGGCCATCGGCTTGGGCGCGGCAAGGGTTACTACGACCGCTTCCTGGTCAATCTCCCTCACTGTTATAAGATAGGTATGTGTTTCGACTTCCAACGCGTGGAGCATGTGCCGTGTGAGTCTACCGATATCGCCGTAGACGAAGTGATATAACCTACAGACAATAGATATGAAACGCATTATCCTCATGCTGATGATGGCGACGGGCGTCATGACCTCGCTTGCCATTACGCCCATCGACTCGCTCGAGCTGCGCCGTCTGCAGCAGATGGCAGACTCGGTGGTCGACGAAGCCCGCATACTGTATCTCTATGAGTATCTGGCTTGGCACAGTGCCGACGAACTGACCAAGCACAAAGTGGATGTGAAGAAAATCGGCATGGGAGGCGTCACCGTCGACGACAACGGCATCATGCACTACATCTATGTGGACAAGAAAGGCGAGCTGCTGCTTGATTATGTGCTCGACCCGCAGTCGATGTTCTCGATAACCACGACCAAGAAGCGTGCCCTCGACAACAGTGAGATGCAGGCGATGGTCTTGCGGACACAGGCCATCAAGACGGTGGTGGAGACGTGTGGCGACAGCATCTTAAACTATAGCTCCGCCGACGGTACGCTCAATTTCGACGTGATACCCATGGACAACGGCCGGCTCAGGATGTACATCATCCAGGGCACGACCCATACCGATGTGCAGCCGTTTGGCAATGATTATGTCATCGACCTGGACGGCAGGCTCCAGGTGACCTCGTTCAGGCGGCTGCACAACTTCTATATAGAGATACCCATCGGCAATGACTCCAACTCTATCTCGCACAGGCATGCTCCCGACAGCGGGATGATTACGGCTACCGACATCGTCAGCTTCATGCTCTACGGCCACGACCTCTTCGGTCTGGGGTCGACCTATGTGACCTTCAAGCCCCACGCCGACAGCGAGGGCTACGTTGTGGTCTTCGACGCCAATCGCTTCAAGGCCGTGGTGATGACCCAGGGTATGGTCGAAAAGATTGTGAATGAAGACAAGAAAGATAAATAAGGAATAAAAGCCTCAGTAGATGCGCACATCGGCGATGACCATGGCGCCTACTTCGGCATTGAGACGCTGTACCAATTTGGAACGCATCATAGACAAATCCTGCCTGAGGGCGGGATTTGTTATTTTTACAAACAGCGTCTGGTTCTTGATGAACTTCTCGCCGGTATATCTGCCCACGGTGGTGCCGGTCACCGTCTCCCAGGCGTCGATAAGCCTCCGCTGCAGCAAGGGCGTCTCCAGCCCCTGGTCGCGTAGCAGGTGATTGATAACATCACCGATTGATTTTACATTGCGCTTAAACATGATTGTCGTCCTCCTTGCGTTGGGTGATTTCTCCATCTTCCACCTCAAACAACTTATAGTCCATCGCGCTGTGCTGGAGTATACGGTCCAGGTGGTCACGGTTGGTGTCGGTGATGAATATCTGCCCGAAGTTGTCGGCCGACACCAGCTTCACAATCTGCTCCACGCGGCGTGCGTCGAGCTTGTCGAATATGTCGTCGAGCAAGAGCAGCGGCACCGTGGCCGTCACTGTGCGCTTGAGAAACTCAAACTGCGCCAGCTTCAGCGCCAGCACGAACGTCTTGTTCTGCCCCTGGCTTCCCTCGCGCTTCATCTGATAGTCGCCGAGCATCATCTCGATGTCGTCGCGGTGTACGCCATGGAGCGAGTAGCCCACGGCGCGGTCTTTGGCCCTGTCGCGGCGTATCACGTCGATGAGCCGTCCGCGCTGGCAATGAGAGATGTAGCGCAGGCTCACCTTCTCCTTGTTCTCGGATATGGTCTCGTAGATGTGCTGGAACACGGGAATGAGCTGGCTGATGAACTCGTCGCGCCGGCGATAGATAATCTCTCCCTGTGAAGCCATCTCCTCCTCCCAAATATCGAGCAGGGCAGGGTCGGGCTCAGCCTCCATCTTGAGTAGGGCATTGCGCTGTTGCAGGGCCTTGTTGCAGCGCATCAGGGCATCGGCGTAAGCCACATCGTACTGGCATATCACCATATCCATCAGCCTCCGGCGCTCCTCGCTGCCCCCGGCAATGAGCACGCTGTCGGCGGGCGAGACAAAGACCAGCGGGATGAGCCCGATATGTTGGGCCAGACGCTTGTAGTCTTTCTTGTCGCGCTTGAAATGCTTCTTCACCCCACGCTTCATGCCGCAGTAGATGTTGAAATCCTCACCGCTGTCGCTCCTGTAGTCGCCATCGAGCACAAAGAAGTCCTGGTCGTGCATGATTACCTGCGAGTCGATGGGCGTGAAGGCGCTCCGACAGAACGACAGGTAATAGACAGCGTCGAGAAAGTTGGTCTTTCCCACGCCGTTCTGCCCTATAAGACAGTTGATTTTGGGCGACAACTCTATCGTTGCCTCCCTTATGTTCTTGTAGTTGAGTATGGACAGTCTTTTCAGAATCATAGCGGCTTTATCCTTGCTCTCTGGGAGTGTGTTATCCCCGTGAGTGATGCAAAGTTACGCCAATTATCACGCAAAAGCAAAAAAATAGAGAAATATATTTCAATATGTGAGATTATTTGATTAATTTTGCCTTGAATATGCACGCGGCTTTCGTGGCCGTCAGCATGATTGCAACATTGGGAATAAAAACAAAAATAATAAATAAAATGACAAACAAAAAAGAACAAGCACCCGCTAACGACGTGCTTACCGTTTCTGAGGCTTTTATCACCAAATACAAAAAGCCCATCGTTATTGCTGCCGCTGCAGTAGTACTCCTCATCGTAGGTTTCTTCTGTTACAAGAATTATGTAAGCGCTCCCCGCGAGGACAAGGCTTCTACCGCTCTGGGTCTTTGTCAGCAGTATTTTGACCAGGGCATGTTTGACAAGGCTCTTAATGGCGACGGCGCCAACTGTGTAGGTTTCGTGAAGATTGCTTCTGACTACAGCGGCACCGATGCAGCCAATCTCGCCAACCTCTATGCCGGTCTGAGCTATGCTCACACCGAGAAGTGGGAGAAGGCAGCCGAGTATCTCGACAAGTACTCTACAGCTTCCGACGCACTGGTAAGCCCCGCAGCAGTAGCTGCCCGCGGCCAGGTATATGCCAACCTCAACAAGATAGACGAGGCCGTATCAGACCTGAAGAAGGCTGCCAAGATGGCCGACAGCAAGGGCCACAACGGCGTAAACAACAGTCTGTCGCCCCTGTTCCTGCTCTCAGCAGCGCAGTTGCTGGAGAGCCAGAACAAGAATGATGAGGCGCTCGAGATATACAAGGATATCAAGGCCAACTATGTCACCTCTGCTCTTGTTCAGAGCCAGGAGATAGACAAATACATCCAACGTCTGGAGGAGAAGTAATCATGGCTACAGCACTCCACCACCTCTCCGACGAGGATATAGCCAATGTGCCCGACGCCAGCAACATGTGCTTCGGCATAGTAGTGGCTGAATGGAACAAGGAGATAACCGACGCGCTGCTCAATGGCGCGGTGACCACCTTGGAGAAGTATGGCACTCTGCCCGAGAACATCCACGTCAAGACCGTGCCCGGCAGCTTTGAGCTGATTTACGGAGCACAGCAGATGACCAAGAATGACGGATTTGATGCCGTTATCATCCTCGGAAGTGTCATCCGTGGCGAGACGCCCCATTTCGACTACATCTGCCAGGGCGTCACCTACGGCATAGCACGGCTCAACTCCAACCAGAACATCCCCGTCATCTACGGACTGCTTACCACCAACGACTTGCAGCAAGCCAAGGATAGATGTGGGGGCAAGTATGGCAACAAGGGAAGCGAGTGTGCCATCGACGCCATCAAAATGGCTAAGTTCTAAAACCCATTCCAAAGATATGAAGCCCATCGGGAGCTGATACGCAGGTATCGCCCGATGGGCTTTTTTTTGATGGCTGTAGGCGGCGGGTGAATGGGTGGCTGCGGCGGGTGAATGGGTGGCTGCGGCGGGGAAATGGCTGTCGGCGGCGTGGAAATGGTTGTCGGCGGTGGGGAAAAGGTTGTCGGCGGCGGAGAAGTGGCTGTCAGGACAGTGATGGCGCCCGCAGATGTGGAGTCGCTAAATATAAATAAGTTAAAAAACTATGCAGTGTTTACATTTTTTCGTAAATTTGCAGCAGGTAAACATAAAACTGAATAACATGTTGAACAAGAAAGTAGAAGAGGCTATCAACGCCCAAATCAATGCCGAACTCTGGTCGGCTTATCTCTATCTGTCTATGGCAGCTTATTGCCACGCCCAGGGCCAGCCCGGTATGGCCAAGTGGTTTGAGGTCCAGTTCCGTGAAGAGCAGGACCACGCCAAGATATTCTTCAATTATGTCGTTTCACGCGACGGAGTGGTAACCCTCAAGCCCATCGAGGCTGTGCCCACCACATGGGAGTCGATGCTCGACGTATTTGAGAGTACACTGGCCCATGAGCAGAAGGTCACCTCGCTCATCAACAACCTCTACGCACTGGCCACCCAGGAGATCGACTTCGCCACCCAGAGCATGCTCAAGTGGTTTATCGACGAGCAGGTGGAGGAAGAAGAGAACGCCAGCACCATCATCGACAATATCCGCATGATTAAGGACAACGGATATGGTCTCTACATGCTCGACAAGGAGCTCGGCGCACGTGTCTACACCCAGGCCGCTCCGCTCGTGGGCAAAGAGTAAAACCGTCGCACCCCAGCCCCACAGGGCATCCCTCTCCGGGATGCCTTTTTTCGTTTTCGGAGGCGTCGCGACGAGCTCCGCCAAGCCCCTCGCAGCGCCTGTCGCAGCCGCGGCGATGGCCCTCGTCGCGGCGATGGCAAAAGTAAGAATTTACAACAATTTGGAAACGTAAAAGATTGTGATACAAAGGTTTCTTGATTACCTCGACTACCATATCCTTTACAATTATTCGCCGTTTTTCTTGCACGGTTCAGATTTTCTTCGTACCTTTGCACGCGATAATCGGAGTAACGCTTGTCGGTTTAAGGTTTTCAGACACGGTTACTCCCAGTATTCACTGGCATCCAGACACGGTGGTTTTTCTTCTTATCAATACCGTTGTCGCGAGCTTTTTTCAGGATGTGGCTCAGATGTCAAAAACAATAATTTATGAGTTTATTAACAAGAAGATTATTTGTATTATTGACTATTGGTGTGACATTTCCACTGCTGGCGATAGCAAGTGGGTCACTGGAAACTAAAAAGACCATGGATTGGAATCCCGTGATGGATGCGATAATCCAGGTAGAAAGCGAAGGAAACGCAAGGGCGGTGAAGGGCAACTCCTGTGGAGCTATGCAGATAACCCCCGTACTGGTAAAAGACTGCAACCGCATACTGCGCATGAGAGGCTCGAACAAGCGCTACACCCTGGCCGACAGATTCAGCATCAGCAAGTCGCGAGCTATGTTCCTGCTCATCCAGTCGTTTTACAACCCGCAGAACAATGTAGAACAGGCCATCCGAGCTTGGAACGGCGGTCAGAACTACACCGTGGCGAGTACACAGCGTTACCTTGAGAAAGTGAAACGTCATTTGTATTGATACAAACACAACATCAAGACTTTCATTCCTGCCTCTGTGCAGTGATGGAAGTCTTTTTTTTGTCCCCGAGCCTGTCTTGCCGGCGGCGCCGTAAACCGTCGCAAGCATGGAGTGGAGCAGGGGCGAGGGGCGGAGCCAGGTGCAGACCGTCGCCCATGAGGTCGCCTCGCCAGCCTCTCACTACAGCCTCCGCCTGGGCAGCCATGGAGGCGGCCGGAAGGGTTCTGTCTGGCTCGTAGTCGACGGAGATAGCAGAGAGGTACCCAATACGCTTGTTGTCAGCAGGTTTGGCGATGTTCTGATGACGGTTGTCGGCTCGTAACATAAGACACGAGCCCACGTGACATAAGTCACGAGCTCACGTATCTTGCGTCACGAGCTCACGTACCTTATGTTACGAGCCGCCCAAGAGGCTGGCTGCGGTGACCGATGAACTTGCAAAGATTATGTCGGGCAACCGTGGCGACGGGGAGCGGTGCGCGGTGACTGTGGCGATGCGGAAGGAGGTAGTCTCTCCAAGTTGCCGCCGGCCGTCGGTGCATGGGTAGATGGTGTCGCTTGTGAGTCAGGTTGTCACCAAAAATGCCACTTTGCTCGCGCCTGCGGGCGTGCGTATATATAAATAGGTGTTTTTTCAGTTAATAATGACTAATGTTACCAAAAAAAGTAGTAACTTTGCAACTTGAAGGTGACAAAACGCCTTCTGCGCATAAAATATTTATTAATAACGTTATAATTTTTATGAATTTCACTTTGTTGATTACCGTTATGCTAACGGCTGTAACCTTGGTGGTGGCTGCTTATGTCATTGCCAAGCTCATCGGTCCCCGTTCGTACAATCCGGTAAAAGGTGAGCCCTTTGAGTGTGGTATCCCCACGCGCGGCAGCTCATGGTTGCCCTCGCACATCGGTTACTACCTCTTCGCCATCCTTTTCCTGATGTTCGACATCGAGACTATGTTGCTCTATCCCTGGGCTGTAGTCGTTAAGCAGTATGGAAGTCTGGCCCTCGTGAGCATCAGTTTCTTCCTGTTGGTATTGGTATTTGGCCTGGCTTACGCCTGGCGGAAAGGAGCATTGGAATGGAAGTAAAGAACAGAGCCTCTATCAAGAGCATTCCTTACGACGAGTTTAAGGACAACGACACGCTGGAGAAGATTGCCGCCGAGCTCAATGAGGGCGGTGCCAATGTGGTGGTGAGCTCACTCGACGCCGCCATCAACTGGGGTCGCAGCAACTCGCTGTGGTCGCTTACCTTCGGAACATCGTGCTGTGGTATTGAGTTTATGGCCGTAGGCTGTGCCCGTTACGACTTCTCTCGCTTCGGCTTCGAGGTGACCCGTAACTCTCCACGCCAGGCCGACCTTATCATGTGTGCCGGTACAATCACCAACAAGATGGCACCAGTGTTCAAGCGTCTGTATGACGAGATGGCCGAGCCCAAGTATGTAGTGGCTGTAGGCGGATGCACCATTAGCGGCGGCCCCTTCAAGAAGAGCTACAACGTGGTGCGCGGTATCAGCGAGCTGGTGCCTGTGGATGTGTTCATCCCCGGCTGCCCTCCACGCCCCGAGGCTATCCTCTATGGCATGATGCAGCTGCAGCGCAAGGTGAAGGTCGAGAAATTCTTTGGCGGCGCCAACCACAAGATGACTGCTGATGAGAAGAATCTCTCCATGAGTCAGGGTGGTCTGCGCGGTCTGAGCAACGAGAACCTCTCTGATGCCAACAAGTTGGGCAACAAGAAGCCTATCATCGTGACCCAAGTGCCCGAAGGCTTCGACCCACAGAAGGGACTTGATGACTAATATATAATAAGGTATAAGAATATGAAGCTGAATAACATAGAACTGAGTTTTGACAATTTCGCCGAGGAGATGGCGAAATTGAAGAACGAGAAACACTTCGACTACCTTGTTACCATCATCGGTGAAGACTTCGGTGAGGAAGGACTCGGATGTATCTACATTCTCGAAAATACAGACACTGCCGAGCGTTGCTCGGTGAGAACCATCGCCAAGAAGGTGGATGGCAGCGACGTTATCCCCACGGTAATTAATCTGTGGAAGGTGGCCGACCTGCTCGAGCGTGAGGTCTACGACTTCGTGGGCATCAAGTTCCTCGGCCACCCCGACATGCGTCGCCTCTTCCTGCGCACCGACTTCAAGGGTCATCCCCTGCGCAAGGACTTCGACATGAGCCCCGAGGCCAACCAGTTCCCCTGTACCGACGAGCCCGAGAGCGACTACACCGTAGAATACTCGCTCGACAAGAACGGTCATCTGGTAGCCACCGAGAAGAGACTCTTCGACGAAGATGAATATGTAATCAATGTAGGCCCCAACCACCCATCCACCCATGGCGTGCTGCGCCTGCAGACCGTAGTGGACGGCGAAACCGTGAAGCGCATCTATCCCCACCTGGGATATATCCACCGCGGTATCGAGAAGATGTGGGAGAATATGACCTACCCACAGACCCTCGCCCTGACCGACCGTCTCAACTACCTCTCGGCCATGATGCACCGCCACGCTCTCGTGGGCGTCATCGAAGAGGCTATGGGCATAGAGCTCAGCGAGCGCATACAGTATATCCGTACCATCATGGACGAGCTGCAGCGTATCGACTCCCACTTGCTCTATCTGGGCTGTACCGCACAGGACCTCGGTGCCCTCACCGCTTTCCTCTACTGCATGCGCGACCGTGAGCACGTGCTCAACGTGATGGAGGAAACTACCGGCGGCCGACTCATACAGAACTATTATCGCATCGGCGGACTGCAGGCCGACATTGACCCCAACTTCGTGGACAATGTCAAGAAGCTCTGCGCCTATCTGCGCCCGATGATACAGGAATATCTCGACGTCTTCGGCGACAACGTGATTACCCACAACCGTCTCGAAGGTGTTGGCCCCATGGGCAAGGACGACTGTATCAACTATGCCGTGACCGGTCCTGCCGGACGTGCCGCAGGCTGGGCCAACGATACCCGCAAGCGTCATCCCTATGCCCTCTACGACAAGGTGGAGTGGAAGGAGATAACCATGACCGGCGGCGACTCTATGGACCGCTACTACTGTCACATCAAGGAGCTCTATCAGAGCCTCGACATCATCGAGCAGCTCATAGACCATATCCCTGAGGGCGAATACTACATCAAGCAGAAGCCCATCATCAAGGTTCCCGAGGGTCAGTGGTATTTCTCTGTAGAAGGAGCCAGCGGCGAGTTTGGCGTCTACCTCGACTCACGTGGCGACAAGATGCCTTACCGTATGAAGATGCGCCCGATGGGTCTGTCGCTTACCGGCGCCCTCGACCCTATGCTCCGTGGTCAGAAGATAGCCGACCTCATCACCACCGGTGCTGCCATCGACTTCGTAATCCCCGACCTCGACAGATAATAATATAATAATGTATAAGTAAAAAGAGAACATAATGATGTTTGATTTTAGTATAGTAACAACCGCCATCGACAGTCTTCTGCGCCAGACCCTCGGGCTGGGCGACTTCTGGTCGATACTGATAGAGTGCGTGCTCGTGGGTGTAGGCATCCTTACCGCCTATGCGCTGATAGCCATCGCCCTCATCTTCATGGAGCGCAAGGTGTGTGCCTACTTCCAGTGCCGTCTGGGCCCGATGCGAGTAGGTCCTTGGGGTATCTTCCAGGTCTTCGCCGACGTGCTCAAGATGCTTATCAAGGAAATCTTCGTTGTCGACAGAGCCGACAAGATGCTCTACTACATCGCTCCTTTCCTTGTGATTATCGCCTCGGTGGGCACCTTCTCATTCCTGCCATGGAACATGGGTGCGCATATCCTCGACTTCAACGTGGGCCTGTTCCTCATCACCGCCATCAGCTCGATAGGCGTACTCGGCGTGTTCCTCGCCGGATGGGGTTCCAACAACAAGTATTCGGTAGTGTCGGCCATGCGTGGCGCCGTGCAGATGATTTCCTATGAGATGTCGCTCGGCCTCTGCCTTATCTCTGCCGTAGTCCTCACAGGCACCATGCAGGTGAGTGGCATCGTTGAGGCTCAGGTTGGTCCTTGGAGCTGGCTCATCATCAAGGGCCACGTGCCTGCCATCCTGGCTTTCCTCGTATTCCTCGTAGCCGGTAACGCCGAGGCCAATCGTGGCCCGTTCGACCTGGCCGAGGCTGAGAGCGAGCTGACAGCCGGTTACCACACCGAGTATTCGGGTATGGGCTTCGGCTTCTACTATCTGGCAGAGTACCTCAACCTCTTCGTTATCTCGGGCATCGCCTCTACCGTATTCCTCGGTGGCTGGGCGCCTCTCAATATCGGTATCGAGGGCTTCGACAATCTGATGAACCTCATCCCCGGATTTATCTGGTTCTTCGGCAAGACCTTCGCCGTGGTATGGATTCTGATGTGGGTACGCTGGACTTTCCCCCGTCTGCGTATCGACCAGATACTTACCCTCGAGTGGAAGTATCTCATGCCTCTGTCTCTGATTATCCTCGTGCTGATGACCGTATGCGTAGCGCTGGGCTTCCACGGATAATCTGCGAAATATCAAACCGTAATTCAACAATAGATTAATAACAAAGTATGTCTAACAATTCATATGTCAAAGGTATTGCCGATGGCGTGAAGACGCTTGCCGTAGGTATGAAGACTACCATGAAGGAGTACTTCACACCCAAGAGCACCGAGCAGTATCCCGAGAACCGCAAGACTACACTCCACATTTCGCCCCGATTCCGCGGACGCCTGGTTTTCGAGCGCAACGAGGACGAGAGCTACAAGTGTGTGGGATGTACACTCTGTGAGAAGTCATGCCCCAATGACACCATCAAGATTGTTACCGAGATGGTGGAGGACCCCGAGACAGGCAAGAAGAAGCGCCAGCTGGTAGATTACCAGTACGACCTGGGCGACTGCATGTTCTGCGAGCTCTGCGTCAATGCATGTAACTTCGGAGCCATCAAGTTTGTCAACGATTTCGAAAACGCTGTCTTCGACCGTGACAAGCTCGTCTATCATCTGGACAAGGAAGTATACAAAGGTGGTTCGCTGCCCAACCTCATTGATGGCGGCGCTCCCCTGGAAATAGGTAAGTTTAACACCAAAACCAAGTAAACCGATTATGGCAAATATTGTAATGTTTTGTATTCTGGCCGTAGTCATTCTTGGCTCAGCCTTAATGTGTGTGCTGACCCGCAGCATCATGCGTGCAGCCACCTTCCTGCTGTTTGTGCTCTTCGGCATCGCCGGTCTTTACTTCCTGCTCGACTATACCTACCTGGGTGCTGCCCAGATAGCTGTCTACGCCGGAGGTATCACCGTGATGTACGTCTTTGCCATCCAGCTGGTCAACAAGCGCGCCCTCCAGGGCAAGACCGAACACTTCAAGGGCTCACGCCTGATGGGCGGACTGCTCATCTCACTGCTGGGCCTCGCCACAGTAGTGGGCGTAATCCTCAAGCATAAGTTTATCGACATGGCAGCCAGCTTGGCCGACAAGGAGGTAACCATGCAGGAGATAGGTACAGCCCTTGTGGGTTCAGAGAAATATCAGTATGTATTACCCTTCGAGTTGATATCAGTATTCTTGCTGGCTTGTATCATCGGAGGCATCATGATTGCAAGAAAGGAGGACCAGAAATGAATATTCCCGTAGAGTTTTTCCTTACACTTAGTGCATTGCTGTTCTTTATAGGTGTATTCGGATTTGTCACACGCCGCAACCTCGTGGCCATGCTCATCTCGGTCGAGCTGATACTCAACTCTGTCGACTTGAACTTTGCCGTGATGAACCGCATCCTTTTCCCCGGTGAGATGGAAGGCTTCTTCTTCACACTCTTCTCTATCGGTGTGAGTGCTGCCGAGACTGCTGTTGCGCTGGCTATTATTATTAATGTTTACCGTAACTATCACAGTGACCAGGTGAACAGTATTGAAAACATGAAATTCTAAGACACTATGTACAGTTATGCATTTTTGATACTTCTTCTGCCGTTGCTGAGTTTCCTCGTGTTAGGACTTGCGGGCATGAAGATGAAGAAGCAGGTAGCGGGTGTCATCGGCACCATCGTGCTGGGCTGCGTATTCGCCATGTCGGTATATACCGCCTACAAGTATTTCTTCGTTGACGGAAGAAATGCCCTCACTGGCGCCTACGACACCGTTACCGTGTTCAATTATAGCTGGTTGAAGTTTAGCGAGCTGCTTACCTTCAACATCGGTTTCCGCCTTACGCCTATCAGCGTGATGATGCTCATCGTCATCACTACTGTCAGCTTTATGGTTCATATCTATTCGTTTGGTTACATGGCCGAGCGCGACGAGAACTATGAGGTTGAAGGCTATGAGAAGGGCTTCCAGCGTTTCTACGCTTACCTGAGCCTGTTTACGATGTCCATGCTGGGTCTGGTGGTTGCCACCAACCTCTTCCAGATGTATCTCTTCTGGGAGCTGGTGGGCGTGTGCTCTTATCTGCTTATCGGTTTCTATTACCCCAAGCATGCCGCTGTCCACGCCAGCAAGAAGGCGTTTATCGTAACTCGCTTCGCCGACCTCTTCTTCCTCATCGGTATTCTCTTCTACAGCTTCTATGTAGGCACGTTCAACTACGACCTGGCTGACGACCACGACCTGGTGCTGAAGTTGCATGGTGCAGCATTTGTCCTGCCTACTGCCCTGTTCCTGATGTTTATCGGTGGTGCCGGTAAGAGTGCCATGTTCCCGCTGCACATCTGGTTACCCGACGCTATGGAAGGCCCCACACCCGTGTCAGCGCTCATCCACGCCGCCACCATGGTTGTGGCTGGTGTATACCAGGTGGCCAGCCTGTTCCCCATCTGGGTGACCTACGCGCCTGAAGCCCTGCACTATGTAGCCTACATTGCTGCCTTCACCGCATTCTATGCCGCAGCCGTAGCCTGCTGTCAGCGCGACATCAAGCGTGGTCTGGCCTTCTCGACCATCTCTCAGATAGCCTATATGCTGGTAGCCCTTGGCGTATGTACCGCCATCGACAACCACGAGGGTGGTCTGGGTTATATGGCCGGTATGTTCCACCTCTTTACCCACGCCATGTTCAAGGCCCTGCTCTTCCTCTGCTCCGGTGCCATCATCGTGATTATCGGCAGCAACTTCAAGGAGTATATGGGAGGTCTGCACAAGTATATGCCCATTACCAATGTCTGCTTCCTCATCGGATGTCTCGCCATCGCCGGTATCCCTCCCTTTGCAGGTTTCTTCTCTAAAGACGAAATCATCACCGCCTGCTTCCAGTTCTCTCCCTTCATGGGCTACTTCATGACACTGGTTGCCGGTATGACCGCTTTCTACATGTTCCGTCTCTACTACGTGATATTCTGGGGCCAGAGTTACTACGAACTTGACCCCGAACACCGTCGCAAGCCACAAGAGGTGCCCTTCGTAATGTGGGGTCCGCTGGTGTTCCTTGCCATCATCTCGTGTGTAGCCGGTCTTATACCTTTCGGCCACTTTGTTTCGGCTACCGGCCAGAGCTACGATATCCACATCAATGCTCAGGTGGCTACTACCAGCATTGTGGTGGCTGTCATCGGCATTGCCCTTGCCACCTATATGTACGCTCCCAAGAAGACTCCGCTGGCCGACACTCTGGCCAAGCGTATGCCTGTGCTGCACAAGGCTGCCCTCAACCGTTTCTACATCGACGACGCATGGCAGTTCTTCACCCACAAGATAGTCTTCGGACTCTTCTCCAAGCCCATCGCATGGTTTGACCGCCGCGTCATCGACGGCACCATGAACTTCATGGCATGGGGTACACAGGAAGCCGGTGAGTCTATCCGTCCATGGCAGAGTGGCGACGTGCGCCAGTATGCCGTATGGTTTATCACGGGAAGTGTAGCTATATCATTAATCCTTCTTTGTCTTTAGAGCATTATCATTATGAGTATATTAACATTATTCGTAGTTATCCCCGTCCTGATGCTCCTCGGGCTCTGGTTTTCCAAGAACCTGGCTCAGGTACGTGGCGTAATGGTAGCAGGCGCCAGCGCCCTGTTGGTCCTTGCCATCTGGCTTACCGTTACTTTTATACAGATGCGCCATGCCGGTAATACCGACCCCATGCTGTTCACCTACAGCGTGGCATGGTTCCCCTCGCTCCATATCGCCTACAGCGTAGGCGTCGATGGCATCTCGGTCGTGATGCTCCTGCTGTCGGCCATCATTGTTTTCACCGGAACCTTCGCCTCTTGGCAGGCCATGTCCAACCACAAGGAATACTTCCTCTGGTTCACCCTGCTCAGCACCGGTGTGTTCGGCTTCTTCATCTCGGTAGATATGTTCACCATGTTCATGTTCTACGAGGTAGCCCTTATCCCTATGTATCTGCTTATCGGAGTATGGGGTACAGGCGCCAAGGAGTATGCCGCCATGAAACTCACCCTGATGCTTATGGGTGGTTCGGCGCTGCTCATCATCGGCATCCTGGCCATCTACTTCTTCAGTGGAGCCACCACGATGAACATCAATGAGATTGCGGCTATGGCCAATATCCCCGAGAATGTGCAGAACATCTTCTTCCCCTTGCTCTTCATCGGTTTCGGCGTGCTGGGAGCCCTCTTCCCATTCCACACATGGTCGCCCGACGGTCATGCCAGCGCCCCTACCGCCGTGTCTATGCTCCACGCCGGTGTGCTGATGAAGCTCGGTGGCTACGGCTGCTTCCGCATTGCGATGTATCTCATGCCTTCCGCTCTCGACACCTGGGCACCTGTGTTCCTCATCCTCACCACCATCTCTGTGGTATATGGAGCGCTCTCAGCCTGTGTGCAGACCGACCTCAAGTACATCAATGCCTATAGCTCGGTATCCCACTGCGGTATGGTGCTCTTCGCCCTCTGCATGGTTACCCAGACCGCCATCACCGGTGCCGTTATCCAGATGTTGTCCCACGGTCTGATGACAGCCCTCTTCTTTGCTGTCATCGGTATGATTTACCACCGTGCCGGCACTCGCGACGTGCGCTATCTCGGCGGACTGATGAAGGTAGTGCCTTTCCTCGCCGTTTCCTATGTAGTGGCAGGTTTGGCCAACCTGGGTCTCCCCGGTTTCTCTGGCTTCGTGGCCGAGATGACCATCTTCGTAGGTTCGTTCCAGAACGCCGATACCTTCCACCGCGTATGTACCATCGTGGCTTGTACCTCTATCGTAGTGACAGCCGTGTACATCCTGCGCGTTGTGGGCAAGATTCTATTCCAGAAGATACCCAACCCCGAGTTCCTCAAGCTCACCGATGCTACTTGGGACGAGCGCTTGGCCGTGGGCGGACTTATCTTCTGCGTAGCCGGTCTCGGTACTGCGCCTTTCTGGGCGCAGGAGGTTATCTACGATGCAGTAGGCCCTATCATCCAACATATCGGCAACTTTGTTGCGATAGCCCAGTAAACTGTAATGTCTAACGATTAAGTATCTAAAAGAAATGAATATTGATTATAGTCAGTTTTTACATATGATGCCCGAAGTAAGCCTTATGGCTGTTCTGGTAATCGTCTTCATTGCAGACTTCTTTACTGCCCCGCGTGTAGCCGATGTACAGGCTGGCGCCGACTTCAAGGCTCCCCGTGCATGGTTTGGTCCGCTGGTGTGTGTGCTCATGCTTGCCCACACCCTGCTCAATCTCGCTCCCGTAGAGTCTGCCGTTACCTTTGGCGGCATGTACTATACCACACCCTCTATCGGTATCATCAAGAGCATCCTCGCCTTCGGCACACTCATCGTGCTCATCCAGAGCCGCGAGTGGATGCGCCGCCCCGATACCTTCTTCAAGGAGGGCGAGTTCTACATGCTCACCCTCGCTACCCTCTTGGGTATGAACATGATGGTAAGTGCCAACCACTTCCTGCTGTTCTTCCTGGGTCTTGAGCTGGCTTCGGTGCCCATGGCCTGCTTGGTGGCGTTCGACAAGTACCGCCACAATTCAGCCGAGGCAGGTGCCAAGTTCATCCTCACCGCCACCTTCTCGAGCGGCGTGATGCTCTATGGTATCAGCCTGCTCTATGGCGCTGTAGGCACACTCTACTTCGACGATGTAGTGATGCGACTCTCTGCCACTCCTATGGTCATCGTGGGTCTGGTGTTCTTCGTCAGCGGTCTGGGCTTCAAGATTTCTCTCGTGCCCTTCCACTTCTGGACAGCCGACTCTTACCAGGGTGCTCCCACCACCGTTACCGGCTATCTGTCGGTTATCTCTAAGGGAGCCGCTGCCTTCACGCTCTGCACCGTGCTAATGAAGGTCTTCGGTCCCATGGTCGAGTACTGGCAGTACATGCTCTTTATCGTCATCGTGCTGTCTATCACCGTGGCCAACCTTTTCGCCATCCATCAGAGCGACCTGAAGCGCTTCATGGCGTTCAGCTCTATCTCTCAGGCAGGTTACATCGTGCTCGCCATCGTGGGCAACCAGGCCACATCGGTCTACGCCCTCAGCTTCTACGTGCTCATCTACGTGGTAGCCAATATGGCTGTGTTCACCATCATCTCGTCTATCGAGGAGCACAACAACGGCGTGGTAGATATGGAAAGCTACAACGGACTCTATCAGACCAATCCGCGTCTGGCCTTCCTCATGACCCTCGCCCTGTTCTCCCTGGGTGGTATTCCTCCCTTCGCTGGTATGTTCTCCAAGTTCTTCGTCTTCATGGCAGCTGTCAAGGGCGCCGACTTGGCCACCACCACCGGAGCGCTGGCCTACATCGTGGTATTCATCGCGCTGGTCAACACCGTGATATCTCTCTACTACTATCTGCTCATCGTCAAGGCTATGTACATCAAGCCCAACGAGCATCCTCTGCCTACATTCCAGAGCGCCACGAGCACCAAGCTCGCCCTCGCCGTTTGTACCACAGGTGTGCTGCTCTTCGGTGTATGCTCATTCATCTACGAATGGATAGCTCTGGCATAACGCAGCAAGAGAGCAAGATATACTAAATCTAACTTAATAATATCTACAGGGGATAAGTCGGTATCTTACCGCTTATTCCCTGTTCTTTTTTCTGCTTCTCCGCCTGCGCCGTCAGTTTCTCCGCCTGCGCCGTCAGTTTCTCCGCCCGCACCGTCTGCTTCTCCGCTCGCGCCTTCAGTTTCTCCACGACTCCCATCCGCCCGCTCGCCATCTGCAACCCCGCTGCGAGCCACTCAGAGTCGGGTCCGCGACTTGAAATGCAGAAATCATGGTTTGCCATATTCATTTCCGAGTTTGCATTCTCCGTTTCAAACCTTGAAATCACCGCAGATGTCATCTCCGCCAGGTATGTTTCCGTGAGCGGGAGAGTGGAAATGGTTGTACTGATGTCCCCATCAGCCTCGTCTACCGCAGCGACAGAGGCAATTGACGCAAAAGTGATGCGCTTTCCCATATCTATTGGCTTGTTTTGTCCTTCCGCCGATACCGTTGTGCTGAACTTAACCATGCAAAACGAAAAAAACTTCGTGTTTTTCTTTGCATTGTCTTCGACTTGCACTACTTTGGATAAGATAGGCGGCGTCTTAACCATGCTAAACGAAAAAACTTCGTGTTTTTCTTTGCATTGTCTTCGACTTGCACTATCTTTGTAAGAAAAATGGAGAGGTATGAATACCAGCGATAGTATTGTAATTATTCCTACATACAACGAGAAGGAAAATATGGAGAAAATCGTTCGTGCGGTTTTCTCCTTGGACAAGTGTTTTCACATCTTGGTCATCGACGACGGCAGCCCCGATGGTACTGCCCAGATAGTCAAGCGCCTTATGGCCGACGAGTTTGGCGACCGCCTGTTCCTCATCGAGCGCAGCGGCAAACTCGGACTCGGCACCGCCTATATCACTGGCTTCAAGTGGGCGCTTGAGCACAATTACGACTACATCTTCGAGATGGATGCCGATTTCAGTCACGACCCTGCCGACCTGCCACGCCTCTACTCTGCCTGTCATGACGAGGGCTACGATGTAGCTATCGGTTCGCGCTATGTGAGCGGTGTCAATGTCGTCAACTGGCCCATCGGGCGCGTGCTGATGAGCTATTTCGCGTCCAAATACGTGCGCATGGTCACCGGCTTCAAGGTCCACGACACCACCGCCGGCTTCAAGTGCTACCGCCGCCGTGTGCTTGCCACCATCCCCCTCGACGAGATACGCTTCAAGGGCTACGGCTTCCAGATTGAGATGAAGTTTACCGCTTACAAGATAGGGTTCAAAATCAAAGAGGTGCCCGTCATCTTTGTCAACCGTCGCGAGGGTGTCAGCAAGATGAGCGGTGGCATCTTCGGTGAGGCTTTCTTTGGTGTGATGCGTCTCCGTTGGGACGGCTGGTTCCGCCATTATCCTGCCTTGCCCAAAGCCTGAGCCATCCCTCTCTTTGAGTGAAGCGATTTCACGCCTATGACGATAGAAGATTTAAGCAGACTCTACGGAGCGTGCCCGCAAGCGGGTGCGCTCGTTAAGGTTTTGGCAGAACCTGCCACCCGCCATATCTATATACAAGGTGCACAGGCGTCGGCCACGCCTTTGCTCTTTGCCTCGGTGGCCGACAGAGTGGCCGTCCCCGTGGTCTTTATCCTCCCCGATGCCGACGAGGCGGGCTATTTCTACCACGATCTTACTCAGATTATGGGCCAGGAGCGCGTGCTCTTTTTCCCCTCGAGCTACCGGCGCTCCGTGCGCCACGGCCAGCGCGATGCCGCCAACGAGATACTGCGCACCGAGGTGCTCGGCCGTCTCAGCTCGCGCAGCAGTGGCGACGTGCTCTATGTGGTCACCCACCCAGAGGCTCTGGCCGAGATGGTGGCGTCGCAGCAGAACATCGACGACCACCGCATCCATCTCACCACGGGTCAGACCATCGACATCACCGATGTCGCCCATCGTCTGCGCGACCTGGGGTTCGAGATGGTCGACTATGTCTATGAGCCAGGTCAGTATGCCCAGCGCGGCAGCATCATCGACATCTATTCCTACTCGAGCGAGTATCCCTACCGCGTCGACTTCTTCGGCGACGAGATTGATACCATCCGTACCTTTGAGGTCGAGGACCAGTTGTCCAAGGACCGCAAGTCCGAGATAGACATCCTGCCCGAACTTGCCCAGACTGCCACCGAGCGCGTGTCCTTCCTGCAGTTCGTGCCCGACGATACGCTGCTCGTTGCCCCCGACTTCGACTACGTGGGCAGCGTGGTGGCGCGCGTTTATAGCGAGGGTTTCTCCTCCCAGGCTCTCACCGAGCGGCTTGAGGGCGCCACCGAGATGGAGCGCCAGCAGATAGAGCGCGAGATGCGGCGCGAGTGGGCTCTCTGTCCGCCGTCGCAGTACGACACCCTTCAGGCACGCCTCCGCCATGTGTGGTTTGGCATGAATGTGGGCGCCCATGCCGACGCCCAGTCTGGCGCCACGGCTACCATCGCCATGAACATCACCCCGCAACCCCTCTTCCATAAGAATTTCGACCTCCTGCGCCAGTCGCTCGAAGACTATCTGCTCCAGGGCTACCGCCTCTTTATCCTTGCCGACAGCGCCAAGCAGCAACAGCGTCTGCGCGAAATCTTCGCCGAGATGGGCAGCGACCGCGAGCGCTCCCACCTTGACGCCCAGCGCACCGGCATCGACTTCGAGGGCGTCGACAAGGCCCTCCATAGCGGTTTTGCCGACAATGCGCTGCGCATCTGCTGCTTCACCGACCACCAGATATTCGACCGTTTCCACAAGTACAGCCTCCGCAGCGACCGCGCCCGTTCCGGCAAGATGGCGCTTACCATGAAGGAGCTCTACGAGCTCGAGCCTGGCGACTTCATTGTCCATGTCGACCTCGGCATCGGCAAGTTTGGCGGCCTGGTGCGCGTGCCCGTGGGCGACAGTTATCAGGAGGTGATACGCATCATCTACCAGCACAACGACAAGGTCGATGTCTCCATCCACTCGCTCTATAAAATCAGCAAGTACCGCCGCCAGGACACCGGCGAGCCACCTCGCCTCTCCACGTTGGGCACCGGCGCCTGGGACCGTCTCAAGGAGCGCACCAAGAAGCGCATCAAGGATATTGCCCGTGACCTCATCAAGCTCTATGCCCGTCGCCGTCACGAGAAGGGCTTCCCCTTCAGCGCCGACTCCTTCATGCAGCACGAGCTCGAGGCCAGCTTCCTCTACGAAGATACCCCCGACCAGCTGCGAGCCACCCAGGAGGTGAAGGCCGATATGGAGCGTGCCCGCCCCATGGACCGCCTCGTCTGCGGAGATGTGGGCTTCGGCAAGACCGAGGTCGCCGTGCGCGCTGCCTTTAAGGCCGCGTGCGACTCTAAGCAAGTGGCGGTGATGGTACCTACCACCGTGCTCGCCTTCCAGCACTACCAGACCTTCCGCAACCGTCTGAAGAACTTCCCCGTGCGCGTAGACTATCTCAGCCGTGCCCGCACGGCGCGCCAGACCACCCAGGTGCTGAAAGACCTGGCCGACGGCAAGATAGACATCCTCGTGGGCACCCACAAGCTCATCAGCAAGACCGTCAAGTGGAAAGACCTGGGTCTGCTCATCATCGACGAGGAACAGAAGTTTGGCGTCTCGACCAAGGAGAAGCTGCGCACCATGAAGACCAATGTCGATACGCTCACCATGTCGGCCACCCCCATTCCCCGCACCCTGCAGTTCTCGCTCATGGGTGCCCGCGACATGAGCGTGATGCGCACCCCGCCGCCCAACCGTTATCCCGTGCATACCGAAGTCGACACCTATGGACACGAGGTCATCGCCGAAGCCATCAACTTTGAGATGAGTCGTAACGGACAGGTGTTCTTCGTCAACGACCGCATCTCCAATCTGCCCGAGATAGCCAACCTCATCCACAAGTATGTGCCCGACTGCCGTGTGGCTATCGGCCACGGCCAGATGCCGCCCGACGAGCTCGAGCAGGTCATCATGGGATTTATCAACTACGACTACGACGTGCTGCTCTCTACCACCATCGTGGAGAACGGCATCGATATATCCAATGCCAATACCATCATCATCAACGATGCCCACCGCTTTGGTCTCTCAGACCTGCACCAGATGCGCGGAAGGGTAGGCCGAAGCAACCGCAAGGCCTTCTGCTATCTGCTGGCTCCCCCCAAATCGCTGCTCAAGCCCGACGCGCGCCGCCGGCTTGAAGCGCTTGAGAATTTCTCTGAACTGGGCAGTGGTTTCAACCTCGCCATGCAAGACCTGGATATCCGCGGCGCCGGCAATCTGCTGGGTGCCGAGCAGAGCGGTTTCATGGAGGACCTCGGGTATGAAATGTATCAGAAGATACTTTCCCAGGCAGTCACCGAACTCAAGAACGACGAGTTCCAGGACATCTATGCCGACGAGATGGCTGCCGGCCGCGACATCAGCGGCGAATTTGTCGACGACTGTGCCGTGGAGAGCGACCTCGAGATGTACTTCCCCGACACCTATGTGCCTGGCTCGAGCGAGAGGATGCTGCTCTACCGCGAGCTTGACAACATTACCGACGACCGCGAGCTCGACGCTTATCGCCAGAGGCTCATCGACCGCTTCGGACCCATCCCCCACGAGGGCGAGGAGCTCATGCAGGTCGTGGCGTTGCGCCGGCTGGGCAAGCGGCTTGGCTTCGAGAAGATTATCCTGCGTCAGGGCCGCATGACGCTTCAGTTTGTGGGTAACCCAGACAGCGTCTACTACAAGAGCACTGCCTTTGGCAAAGCCATCAACTACATGGCTGCCAACCCGCGGCGCTGCGAGCTCAAGGAGGTCAAGGGCCGACGGCTCATGCACGTGGCGCAGATAGCCACCGTGGGCGATGCCGTGGCTCTGCTGCGCGAGATAGACAGCCAGACGCCCACCTCATTCAACGCTTGACACATTATGATTATACTCTTTTCGGTCTTGATCTATTTCGGGCTGCTGCTGGCCTTCAGCCGGCTCACCACGCGCGGCTCGAGCAATGACACATTCTTTCGCGCCAACCGCCGCTCGCCCTGGTACATGGTGGCGTTTGGCATGGTGGGCGCCTCTATCTCCGGCGTCACCTTTGTCTCAGTACCCGGCATGGTGGGCGCCAGCGACATGACCTATCTGCAGACCTGCATGGGCTTTATCCTGGGCTACATTGTCGTGGTTTTTGTGCTGTTGCCCATCTACTACCGCTACGACCTCACCACCATCTACACCTACCTCAGTCTGAGGCTGGGGCGCTGTTCCTACCTCTCCGGGGCTTCGTTCTTCCTGCTGTCCAAGATGACCGGCGCCGCCGCCCGTTTCTATGTGGTGTGCATCATCCTCCAGGAGTTTGTCTTCGACAGCATGGGCATACCCTTCTACATTACCGTGCCGCTGCTGGTGGTGCCGATATGGCTCTACACGCGCCGTGGCGGAGTGAAGACGCTGGTGTGGACCGATACGTTCCAGACCCTCTGCATGTTTGCCGCCCTGATACTCATCATCATCCATGTCACCGATGCCCTCGACATGAGCCTCGCCCAGGCGATGGGCGCTGTGATGGACAGCGGCCACAGCCGCGTGTTTGTCTTCGACGACTGGGTGTCGCGGCAGAACTTCTGGAAGCAGTTCTTCAGCGGTGTGTTCATCGTGGTGGTGATGACCGGACTCGATCAGGACATGATGCAGAAGAACCTGACCTGCAAGACGCTGCGCGAGGCGCAGAAGGACATGTGCAGCTATGGCGTGGCGTTTCTGCCCGCCAATGCGCTGTTTCTCTCCCTGGGCGTGCTGCTCATGATGCTCGCCCAGCGCACGGGCGTCGATGCCTCGGGCGACCAGCTGCTTCCTGCCTTTGCCGCCTCGGGAGAGCTGGGCATGGCGGTGGTCGTGTTCTTCACCATCGGCATCGTGGCGGCGTCGTTCTCCAGTGCCGACTCGGCCCTCACCTCGCTTACCACCTCGTTCTGCGTAGACATACGCGGGCGGGCCAACGACGAGCGCCTGCGCCATCGTGTCCACGTGGGTATGGCTGTGGTCTTCGCCCTCTTCATTCTGCTCTTCCGCGTGTTCAACAACACCAGTCTGCTCGACGCTATCTACGTCATGTGTTCATATACCTATGGTCCGCTGCTCGGCATGTTTGGCTTTGCGCTGCTCACCCGCCGCACGGTGCGCGACCGCTGTGTGCCCTATATTGCCGTCGCCTCGCCCCTCATCTGCTTTGGCATAGACACCGCCACCACCGCCCTCTGCGGTTATCACTTCGGCTACGAGCTGCTGATGCTCAACGGCCTCCTCACCTTTGCCGGCATGTGGGCGGTGAGCCACAAGGGCGACGCCTAACCTCACCCCACGACCGGGCTGCAAGCATAGAGCCAGCCTTACTGCCACAGGCAACGGCCTTACCATAACCAGGGCTGGACTTCTCACATGGAGTCCAGCCCTCTTCTTTGCCGCAGCCTCGGTCGCAGCCAGCACCGTCTCCGTCTCGGTCAGATGCACCGATGTGCTGATGGCCTTTGGCGGCTCGTATCGTATGTCACGTGAGTACGTGTCGGAAGTCACGGGCCCACGTGACATACGATACGAGCCTACGTAACATAAGGCACGCAGCAGCCATGGTGGTGAATGTGGTGGCTGTCAATAGTTTTTGCGGGTGTGGCGATGTCCTCTCGTATTGCTGTGGGTTGTGCGGTGGTCTGGCAGTATTGCTTGTGCCGGTCTGTCAGTGGCGTCGGAAGGTGGCAGGGCTTGCCGCCGCGACCGCGATGGGGCAGGGCAGTGGTGCGAAAACAAAAGTCAGCCATTCTCCCGCTGCCGGGCGGATGGCTGACTGCTTGTAGCTATGGTCTTAAGTTACTTCTTAATTTGCTTGGAGTTATGGGCGAATATCTGCTGTTTCTTTCCGGCTTTTGGCTCGGCCACCTTGATTTTGGTGAATGAGCCGCGGTTTACGTCGTCGAGGACGATGGCTGGGCGGTAGTCGGCCTTGCGGGCGGTAAGTCGCACGTTGCGGAAGGTCACTCCGTCGGCGTGGCGCACGTAGAAGCCCCAGGCGGGCAGCTCCTTGTGCTGGGAGAACTCAGGATAGGCGCGAGGCATCTCGGGTACCTTGTCGAGCTCGTCGGTTCCCACGCGGGCGTAGTTGGGGTCGCCTCCGCCGGGGTAGACTATCTCCACATTCTCGATGCTCACATTGGTGATGTGGTTGTTCTCAAGTCCTACGATGGCCGAGGGCGAGATGTTGCGTGGGTTGTCCTCGGTAGGACCCTCATACTCGTATCCGGCATCGGGCTTGGTGCCGGGCACCTCGGCATATACGTTGGAGATATGCACATTGTCCATGCGGCTGCGGCCGGGCTTGTTGGTGTCGTCGTTGACCTCGATGAGCTCATGGGCATCGCCACGTCGCTGGCCCACAACGAGATAGATGGGGTTGCCGGTGTTGATGGAGCGCAGACTGTCTACGATGATGTTCTCCACGTGTCCGCCGTCCACCGCTTGTATGGTGATGGCCGAGCGGAAGGTGTCGAAGATGGTGTTGTTGACGATGCGTATGTTCTTGAAGCCGCCTACCGATGCGGTGCCAAACTTGATGCCGCTGGCGCTCGAGCAAGCCTTGTTGTTGCGCACGGTGATGTTCTGGCAGAGGCTCTTGGCATCGTGCGACTTGAGGCAGATGGCGTCGTCGGTGGCGTCGACGTAGCAGTTCTGGATTAGCGCTCCGTTGCAGTCTACGATGTCCATACCGTCGTTGTTCCAATAGGCGCGGCTGTGCACGGTGATGCCGTCGATGACGAGGTTGGTACACTGGTCGTAGGTCTGGGTCCAAAAGGCTGGGTTCTGCAGCGTAATGTCCTTGACGGTGACATGGTTGCACTCACGGAAATAGATGAGCTTTGGGCGGTTGGCCACGCGGCCCAGCTTGAGCGGGTCGTTGATGATGCCGTTGCACGCCTGAGCCAGGAAGTTGTTGGCGAGCGCGCGGCCCTGTCCCTCGATTACTCCCTTGCCGGTGATGGCTATGTTGTCTTGCTTGTTGGCGAGGATGAGTCCGTACCAAGAGTTGAGCTCCATGTCGTAGTCGTAGGGATTGGTCGACCCCACGAGTATGGCGCCTTCGCTGAGATGCAGGGTGACGTTGGACCTCATGTGGATGCTGCCTGTGAGGTAGCGGCCTACGGTGAATACGAGTCTGCCACCGCCCTGCTGTGCGATATAGTCTATCGCCTTCTGGATGGAGCGGGTGTTCATGGTGGTTCCGTCGCTCTTGATGCCGAAGAGGGTCATCTGGTAGTCTTTGGCGGCGACGTTGGCGGCGGCGATGGTCATCAGCGCTGCCAGTATCAAATGTCTTATCTTGCTCATAGTTTTATGCTGTTGGGTAGTAGGTTAATAACGGGGCTGTGTAAGACAGTCTTTGACAGTCATCTTTCCACACTCCTTGGCCTCATAGAGAGGCATGGCGGCGTCGGAGAGACCCAGGGTCACGGCTGTGACCTGGACATTGTGGCAGTGGTCAAACTGCAGTGGCGGGCAGGCATAGTTCTGCAAGGTGACGCCGCTTGTCTGCACGCCTTTGCAGCGGTCGAGGGCGACGAGGGTTGGTACCTCGGCATTGGCGTCGGCGTATCCGCGAGCGGTCTGCTCGGCTATATCGGCGGAGAGCGCACGGCTGTTGCCATCGATGATGCCCTTGCCGGTGATGGCTATGTCGTGCTGCCCCTGGGCATGGATGAGTGCGCGGCGGGGGCTGCCCTTATGGTCGTAGACCGAGGGGGAGGCCACGAGCACGGCTCCTTCGTGTATCACGAGGGTTACGCCCGATTTGAGTTCGATGCTTCCGGTGAGGTAGCGGCCTACATAGAAGACGAGGCGTCCGCCGCCTTGGGCAGAGATATAGTCTATGGCATGCTGTATGGATCGGGTGTTGTTGGTCACTCCGTCGCTCTTCACGCCGAAGGCTACAGCCTGATAGTCTTTGGCCATGGCCGAGATGGAAGTCAGGGCCAGCAGGGTGGCGCAGAGCAGAGTCTTTATCTTGTTCATAATAGTTATGGTTTAGGTGTTACTTGTTGCGTGTAGAGTGGTATAGCACTTCCTGTACCTTGCCCTTGCTGTCGGGCTCTATGTACTGCATGTCTTTCAGGGTCAGTCCCTTGACGTCGTCGGCAACGATGGCCGGACGGTAGTCGTGCTTGAGCGCACGGAAGACGATGTTGTCGAAGGTGACATTCTCGGCATGGCGCAGATAGAAGCCCCATGCAGGCAGTTCCTTGAACTGGGAGAACTCGGGGTAAGACTTAATCATCTCGGGGATGCTGTCGAGGTCTTTGGCCGTGGTGCCGCGGTAGGCGAAGAGCGGGTTGCCGCCGCCGGGGGTGACTATCTCGATGTTCTGCAGCGTCACGTTCTTGATTTTGCAGGTGGGGATGCCCACTATACTGGCTGGCGAAATGTTGCGTGGCATATCCTCTACCGGTCCTTCATAGCTGTAGCCAGCGTCGGGCTTGAAAGAGGGTATCTCAGCATAGACATTGCGGATGGTAATGTTGCTCATGGATGGGCGTTTGCCCTTGTTCCATCGCTCGCCGGTACGCAGGAAGATTACGTTGCCGGTGTTGATGGACCGCACGCCATCGACCTCGATATTGTCGATGATACCTCCATCGACAGTAGCGAAGGTGATGGCAGAGCGATACGTGTTATAGATGGTAAGATTCTTGACTTTGAAGTTGCGGAAGCCTCCGCGTGATACGGTGCCAAACTTCAGACCGTTGGCACTGGAGCGGCCCACGCAGTCTTCGACCACCACGTTCTGACAGATGTGGTCGGCAGAGTGGGACTTGAAGCAGAACACGTCGTCGGCAGCGTCGATGGTGCAGTGGCGTATCACCACTCCGTCGCAGTCTACGACGTCTATGCCGTCGTTGTTCCAGTACGACTTGCTGTCTACGGTGATGCCCTCGACCAGCAGATTGCGGCACTGGTCGTAGGTCTGGTTCCAGCTGGCGGGGTCGCGCAGGGTGATGCCCTCGACCACCACGTTGTCGCACTCACGGAAATAGATGTTCTGCGGGCGGTTGCCCTCATAGGGGCGACCGTTGCGCAGCGCATCGTCGTAGAGCCCGCGGTTGATGATATCCACCTGGTTGTAGGCGGTCTGTGCGCCCTGTCCGTTGATGGTGCCCTTGCCGCGGATGGCGATATTCTTCTGTCCGAAGGCAAAGATGAGCGACTGCCAGTTGACCACGGGACTCTTGTTGTAGTCCCAGGGATTGGTAGAGCCCAGCAGTTCGGCGCCGTTTTCGAGCGTCAGCGTGACATCAGACTTCAGATAGATGGTGCCCGTAAGGTAACGGCCCGGCGTAAACACCAGGTTGCCGCCTCCGTGGCTGCTCACGTGGTCGATGGCATGCTGGATGATGTTGGTGTTGAGCGTGATGCCGTCGGCTTTGGCTCCGAAATCGGTAACGCAATAGTCGCCGGCATTGGCTGTGATGCCCATAAGTGTGCAGAGCACACAGAGCAGACTCTTAGTAATAGTTCTCATGTTGTAGATAGTTATGTTTCTCGCCGCAACATGGCCGCGAGTGGTGATTGTTAGATTTCTTTACGCCTACAAAATTAACAATAATCGCCTTCTCATGTGTGTGCTTTTTGATATTTGACCCCCGCTATTTGTTTCCCATCACGCAAATTCCCCCGACACTGGCCGCAGAGCCAGAGTCGGGGGAAATAGCTATATATATTATAATAAGGTGTACGTCTCAGCCAACCCTATCGGTTGAGATAGCGCTCGGCCTTGAGCGTATTTGGTTTCATCGTACGATGGAAATCAGTTTGCAGCCCAGTGCAGTCTCTATCTTCGCTATGGTCTGCATGGTGAAGTTGTGTCTGCCCGTCAACCATTTGGATACTTCAGAATCTCGCTTGTGCAGCAAGTGGGCAAAATCCTTCTGAGTGAGGTTCTTGCTTTTTAGAACTTCGCTGATGCGCTCTGCTATTCCAAAGGAAAGGTCAAATTCTGCTTTCTGCTCAGCTGGTATAGCGGTGAGGCACTGTCTGAACAATTCATTCTGTATCATAAGCTGTATGTTATATTTCAAAAGTAGCACTTTGAATATCGGTTATCATATTTTTCTCAATGGTAACTTTGCCTGACTTTTGTGCTTTGACAAGCACCCTGTCAAATGTCTGCAAGTCCATCACATAACCGCTTAGTTTCTCATCCTCTTGATATGTGCGTGTATTCTTGATGCCGCCGTTGCCAAGTATGAGAATTTGGTCAGATATGCGTAGACAGTAGAGTCGCAGTCTGCGTGAGTCGATAGCCAAGGCTTTGACATTGTCGTTCATTCTGCCTTCATTACGGAAAAAACGTTCAAGGGCACCTTTGTCAATGATCTTGGATAAAGCCGTTAATTGTTCTTAATCCGATTGATTTCGTCAAATAACTGTTTGTCATTGCAGATTGTGAGGACCCTTTCTCTCAATGTTTACACTATAGGCATTCAAATCAAATCCATATCTGTTAAATAGTTTATCCAATACTTTGAAGTCAACAACTTCTTGCAAACAGCCAGCAATATAGTTAATAACAACATATGTGTGAATGATTTCCCTTTCAAATAAATCAACGGCATGTCTCTGGTAATCTTCATTTTCATAGGGATGTTTGGGAGAACAGGCTAACTCAAAGTCTAACAGTTCTAATGCCCAGGTATAATTGCCAATATGAATAGCATTATGCAAAATGTTATTATCATGCAGAATGCGAAGGTTGTGTATCAGAACATCTGCAGCGATGAGGTAAGCCATTTCATATCCGCGTTCATTAAGTCGTTCCCAGCGCATCACTTCCTCCCATAGTGTTCTTTGTGGCATGAATGCACAATCCTCTATGCGATAGGGGCACTCCACTGTATATTGTAACAGTACTGGGTGAACAATTTTGTTTGTGGGCAACTCTATGTCAGCCTCCAATTCAATTACCGCCTCCATCTTGTTTGTTTTTATACCCAAACTGCTTATTTCATTGCCTAACAGAAAATCCCTTTCTGCGTCTTTTCGAAGTAACAATCCCCAAGTGTCATCGCCCATTTCCCGCGTATTAAGAAAAGTTGATGACGAATAATTTAATCCATTGCCCTTTGTTACAACAAACTCACGCTGGCCACGTTGGTCTACAATAAAACTCCGGCCATGACAGGGACTGATGTTATGTATAGTAACATCTCCAGATTTAGATAAAATATAGGGATATAAAAGAGGCTCACCATTCTTCATTATAGAATGAAATGGACACGCCATTGCTTGCACTGACACCATAATTAATTGCTGCGTTTGCTTAATTCATCTTTAAGAAAATCTTCCACTTGTACGATTTTACAACTAAGTTTCTTAGCAAAATCAGGATAACTGAATTTATCTATCAAAATGCGGCTAAAGCCTTCAATGCTTTCTCCTACTTTATAAAAAATACATGGAATATTGTCTATTTCTACACAAAGGAGATTTCTTCCCTCATCGTTATTAAAGAATTCTTCATAATGAGGGTCTTGTTTAAGTTTCTCTATTATTTTCATATTGTACAATGTAGATTGTTGGTAAAAGGAGTGCATACCCCCGATTTCGGAAGCATGCACTCCCATCAGGAATGCTTGAAATTACCAAGAACGCCAAGCAATGCCGCACGTACCCTCAGTGTCTTTTGGGCAACAAGACATAGTCATGATAGAGCTAGCCTTGCTGATATTCAAATCCATCTTCATAATGAAAATAAATTATAATGTGATGCAGTTCATTTCTTGGGGAAAACTGTTTGCCCACCTACCTTCTATCTCATGTGTACACATTTCTTAGTTTCTTCTGTGAAGCCGTTGGGCATTATAGTCGGGTAGCGCATCCAAAGCTTCGTCTATGCTCATTCCGTCAAGAGGATCTCTACCTGCCATCATGTCCATAGCCATCTCATGGCGTATTTTAGCCAGTTCACAACTTGTTGTGCAGGCTTTAAGATACGAACCCTGTTGTGCTAGGTTTTGTCCAGAGCAAAGATTGCAGTAGTTGCAATAGTCGTGGCGCCCACATTCCTCATAATCAGACAGATTAATATTGTTCCATTGATTGAGTTTTTCACTATTTTCTAGGATGGAGTGTAGTGACTGACTGCATAAATCGCCAAAGGAAAGATGAAACGCACAGCAGGCTATCAACTTGCCATCCGGAGTAATACAAAATGAGTGTTCACCTGCACCACAGGGAGATCCCTCCATCGCTCTCTTCATTCCGCCATAATTCTGCAATTCCTTGCCTACATACAACGGCACATTGATATCCCTCAATACAATTTTGTATTGTTCTTTTGTAAGACGCAAATAAGAACTGGCACATGCATCGCCATCGATGGAGTCTGTAACGTCCACTTCGTATTGTATCATTGCACCATTCTTCTTGGCGATGTCTGCCACCCCCCTATATGTCTTTACATTAGGGCGCATCACGCAACACTTCACATCCATAGGCGTTCCGTAGCAACACAATTTCTCTATCACGCCCATCGATTTCTTCCAAGATCCTGGTATCCGTGTGATATAGTCATGTACCTTATCTTGGCTGCTATAGATAGAAACTCCAATTTTGCGAGGATGGTAGGCGAGCAATCGGTCTTCATGTCCAACCAAACGGAGTCCGTTAGTGAAAATATCTATTGCCACATTTTTCTTATATAGATAGTCTATTACATCCCATGTGTACGGATTTGAAAAAGGATCACCTCCAGACAAGCAGACTTTTACCAACCCTTCATCGTAAAGTTGGTCTATGATTCGCTTGTAGTCATCTAAATCCAATGCCGTTGAGTCGCCGCGGTGACTTTGCTCATCATCATTTCGTGTAGCTCCAATATTATAGCAGTGGATGCACTTCTCCGAGCAATTATATGTCATCTCGAACATTACACTTGTCACTCCGCCCACTCGTTCCATATAATCACGTTCTGCCGTAGTGATTTGTACGGGCATTTGTTCTTGCGTGTGACTAAGTTCCGCCGTGGAGTTCTGACTTTTCCTCCAAGAGCCAACTGCCTTTCGATAGTTCTGTATGTCTACACTTGTGGGAGCTGCATCAGTAATCAGATTTGCATTTTTCAAAGGCTCCGTAAAAGCTATGAGACTAGCTTCTGAGATTCCTGTCTTCTGCGATAAAGTGTGGATGGAAAACGTAGCGTTTCTTTCAACATCCAGTATGCATCCGATAACAAGGGCTGAAGCGTCCTCAAAGAGATAGCTCATACCTTCTATCAGATTATACATGATGGCCACTTTATGTTCTACGTTATATCTTCCGCAGGTCCATTCGGGCCTGTAAAATATGTCTTGTTGCATTTCGCCTCTAATAAACCAACGTGCTCCGAAGTTGGCGTGTATAATGTCATTGAAATTACACACATAAAAAAGACGTGGAGCAAGTCCTGTCACTCGTTCCACGCAATAGAGGCTCTCGCATTGCCCGAATAGTCGAAACGAGCAACGTCCAGCCCCACGCTGTGCGTATATGTAGTTGCCATTACATATCTAAGAGTCATCATGAATGATGACAAAAGGATACAATTCTGGCTGTGTACAATACACCCGATGGGGCGTTTCGTTGCTTTGTCTTTGACTATTCTGAGAAATTTGCGAGATTTCTATTGCGTCAAAACCAAAGCGCAGTAAACGCCTTTATATGTATGCGCCCACCCATAAACCGCTCCACCTTATCTATAATTAGACTTAGTGGCACAGTTGGCTGGACGATGCAAAGTTAATTATTATAATTGAATTAGCAATTTTTTTTGGGGAAAAAATTCGGTTGTCATTGATTTATTTTCTCAATTTGTTTGATCCGACAAATGCGTAGGTATGATGTTGAAAGAAAATGATTAAAGAAGAAGGTAGCCAAAATCTTATTTCTATCCTTGGTTACCCCTAACTAAAAAATGGAAGGTTTTCGTTAAGCCAGATGAGTAGAATAAAGCTCGCTTGTCTATGCCTCTATGGTGTGGGTCGTCGCTGCAGATGTGTCGGTTGTTGTTTCTTGGAATTGGAGCATCCATCTGCGAGCTGCTTATGAGACATGCACCACTATCCTAATTAAGCATGTGTCAGGCATACAGAAAAAGCGCATCGCAGACTTAGATAGCCTGCAATGCGCTCCATGCACGCCCGTGGTCACACGGGCAACTTTTTACTATTTTATGTATTTACTATTTACCCTTTTGCCTATCGGTTGAGATAGCGCTCGGCCTCGAGCGCGGCCTTGCATCCGCTGCCGGCGGCTACGATGGCCTGACGGTAGGTGGGGTCGGCACAGTCGCCGGCGGCAAATATGCCCTCGACATTGGTGCATGGCGATGCGCCCAGGGTCTTGATATACCCCTGCTCGTCCATGTCTATCTGTCCGCGGAACTCGTCGGTGTTGGGCTTGTGGCCGATGGCGAGGAAGAAGCCGTCGATGGGGAGATCGTAGTGACGCTCATCGGCTTCGCCACGTCGTGCCACCAGGTGGGCACCCTCTACGCCGTTGTCGCCATAGAGTCCTTCGGTGTTGTGCTCGTAGAGAATTTCTATCTTTGGATTTTCCTCGACGCGGCGGCGCATGATGTCTGATGCGCGGAGGTAGGGCTTGCGCACAATCATATAGACCTTGGTGCAGAGGTTGGCCAGATAGGATGCCTCTTCGCAGGCGGTGTCGCCGCCGCCCACTACAGCCACCACCTTCTTGCGGTAGAAGAAGCCGTCGCAGGTGGCGCAAGCCGATACGCCCATGCCATTGTACTTCTGCTCATCGGGCAGCCCCAGGTATTTGGCGCTGGCGCCGGTGGCTATGATGATGGTGTCGGCCTCTATCTGAGTGCCGTCGTCGATGGTCACGATGTAGGGACGCTTGGACAGGTCGGCTGCCGTCACCACGCCGTCGCGGATGTCGGCACCGAATCGCTCGGCCTGCTCGCGCAGTTCCATCATCATCTGGTTGGCATCGACGCCCTCAGGATAGCCGGGGAAGTTTTCGACGATGGTGGTCTGGGTGAGCTGACCACCCGTCTGCAGACCGCAATACTCGATGGGCTGCAGATTGGCGCGGCCGGCGTAGATGGCGGCTGTATAGCCGGCGGGGCCGCTGCCGATGATGAGACATTTGGTATGTTCCACGTTGTTATTGGGCTAAGAGTTTTTCTATTTCCTTGCTGATGTTGTCGAGGCTTTCGGTGGGCTCGAAGCGGGCTACCACCATACCGCGCTTGTTGATGAGGAACTTGGTGAAATTCCACTTGATATCGCTCTTCTGCTTGTAGTCAGGGTCGGCCTCGCTGAGCATCTTGTCGAGGACTGGGGTGAGGGGATGGCTCTCGTCCCAGCCGGCAAAACCGCGCTGCTCCTGCAGAAAACGGAAGAGAGGGTCGGCATCGTCGCCGTTGACCTTGACCTTCTTGAAACGGGGGAAGTCGGTGCCGTAGGTGAGTTTGCAGAAATTGTGGATAGACTCATCGGTACCGGGGGCCTGCTGGCCAAACTGGTTGCAGGGGAAATCGAGGATTTCAAAGCCCTGGGTGTGATATTCCTGATAGAGGGCTTCGAGTTCCTCATACTGAGGAGTAAAGCCACACTTGGTAGCGGTGTTTACTATGAGGAGCACTTCGTTGGCATACTCGCGCAGCGATACCTCCTTGCCTTTTCTGTCTTTGACAGCAAAATCGAAAACGGTTTTCATCTTGTTTACTATAAATATCAGTTATATGGCGACAAAGTTACTTATTTCTCACGAGACGGAGAAGGCGTAAAGCAGAGATTTTTAGATTATTTAGGGTTTTCCCCATCAAGAGTAGGGATAAACCCACCAAAGAATATTCATTTTCCATTGGCGTTGTCAGGATATAATGCTAATTTTGCAGCATAACAATAAGCAATAACAACTAAAAAGATACGATTATGAAAAAGTTAGCAACCTTGATGACAGCCGTGGTGCTGGTGATGATGTCGGCGACGATGGTGTCGTGTGGTGAGAGCGACGACTATGACTACTATTTCGACCTCGACAGAGCTTTGACTGAGTATTTCAACCGTTATGGTGACTTCGGTACCGACGACCGTACCACTGCCGACTGGTTTGACCACTATTATCCCTACGCTTCGGACTATGACTACCGCTCGTTTATCAATGCGGTAAATGCCGACATAAACAACTCGCGCACCACCATGGCGCGCTATCTCAACGGCGAATGGGAGGGTCCGCTGCGCATGTACTTCAAGAACCAGGCCGGGCAGACCGTGTATACCGACTATCAGGTGATATGGCACTTTGAGCTCAGTGCCTCGTCAGACGTCAAGGGCCGCGGCACGGAGTATCGCTACAACGAGGACGAGGGCGAGACGCGCACCAATTTCTCTTGGTGTGTCAACGGATATGGCGGCATTGAAATCTCCTACGACCCCAGCCAGTCGGGCCAAGACCCTGTCAATATGCTCATCGCCTACAACAATCTGGACAAGCTGAGCACCACGCACTTCAAGGGTACGAGCGTGGGCGTGAACATCGAAGAGGAAGACGACTTCAACCTGACCAAGCGTCTGCCCCAGCGCGTCAAGGGCGAGACCACCGCAGTGGCCGCAGGCAAGACCTTCGGTGGCAAGAAGGCCGATGACAAGACCGCTCCCGTGGAGCGCAACATCACGATAAAGAACGGACACAGATAGACCACTGCAGACCACGACGACCAGGGCGGCCATCCCGATGATGAGGGATAGCCGCCCTATCTGTTGTTTGGGGGCGAAGGCTGGGTCACCAGCACCATACCGACAGTGACAGCTGCTACGGACATAGCCACAGCCGCTACGCTGATAGCGGTCGGGGCTGTGGACTATCAGCCGGCGGAAGAGGAAAACACTGGGATGGTGGTGCTGAAAGTGGATGCAAACCGTGAAATGGTGAAATCGCGGTGCGCAATAATCCTGTCAAGCCATGAACTGATGAAATCAAACCCCGCAACGAGGTCGTTTGCGGTCGCCATGCAGAATGGCTCGTAGGCCAACCGGGCGGGAGGGATGGCGGGGAAGAAAACGGCAAGCGCTCCTTCGCCGGCATGGTGCCTGGGCGAAGGAGCGCTAATGGTTATGTCTGTCCGTAGGGGCAGGGGAGTATCAGAGTCCCCAACTGATGGGGCTTATCTTGCCCTCTACGCGGTTTTCGATATCATCGGGCAGATTGCAGAAGAAGTCGATGCCGGTAAGGTTCTGGAGTTCCTTGACGGTGATGGCATGGTCCTTGACGGCCGATGTGTCCACCTTCTTCTGGTGCTCTACCCAGAGCGCAATGGCCTTGTATTCGGAGCCCGTCTTCATGAGCAGTGCCATGTAGAAGTACTTGGGCACGATGAGTTGGCCCTTGACGCGCTCCATAATCTGGCTTTCCTTGTCGATGGTTCCGCCTTTGCACACGAAGAGGGTGTCACCGTCCTTGAGCGATTCGGCCTTCTTGCGCACCCAGCTCTCCATACGCACCCAAATGCCCTCATAATTCTGTCCGGCATTGAAGTCGTAGTGCTGGGGTTGGATGTTGCTGTAGTAGAATGTAGAGTGGTTGGCTTCGCGCGAGTATTGGATGTCGGCAGAGGCAATCAGATGGCCACGGGTGTAGCCCGAGCGGGTGTACATCGCATTGGTGTCGCTGAAGCGCATGGCTGTGGGCAGGTTGGGGTCTTCCTCGAAATCTCCCACACGGCCTGCGCCGCCCTTGATGGTCTTGTTGGTCATGGCACAACACGACCAGCGGTTGGACTTCTTCTTGTAGTCCCACTCGCAAGAGTAACTCACGTCCTGCGCACCCGATGTGTGATGGACGAGAACAATGCTGTTTTCGCTTGCCAGCTTGGGAAACTCCAGGTGGGTAATCTCTTTGGGGGTCATCGATGTGGGGATGTTGCGGTTGGTGTTGACCACCTTATTCTGTCCCTGACCTGGGTCAGACGGTCCGTCATCTCCGCCACATGCGACAAGCGTCAGCATGATGACAGCCGCAGAAAGAAAGGAAAGGAATTTGTTCATTGTTATAAAGTTAATAGATAGAAATGGCATGAAAAAAAGTGCTGTCTAACGCATATGCAACTACGTTAGAACGCACTTTAGCATGGAATGAATATATTCGAAAGATATATTACTTCTTCAGCTTACCGTAGCGGTTCATGAAGCGGTCAACGCGACCTGCGGTGTCAACAAGCTTGCTCTTACCTGTGTAGAAGGGGTGAGAGGTGCTTGAGATTTCAATCTTTACCACTGGATAAGTCTCGCCTTCAAACTCTACTGTATCATTAGTCTTGCATGTAGACTTTGTAAGGAACATATCGCCGTTGGACATATCCTTGAATACGACGGGGCGATAGTTTTCTGGGTGAATACCTTGTTTCATTTCGTTTATTGTTATTTGTTTATAAATTGTCCGAATACGTTACGGAGTGCAAAATTACTGCTTTTTCGCTTAACTGCCAAATGTTTCGGGATATTTTTTGTCTCCGAGGGTGATAATTGGCGTGGCTATGGGTGCGTGGGCGACGAAGAGGGTGGCGCAGACTGTTGCAGCGGGCGCCATGGGCAAGGGCTCCTGGTGCATGACGGCTCTGGCAGAGGCACCGGTGGTCCCCACTGATTCGGCATGGCTCCTATATATATAATAAGGTGTAAACAAAATATCCCGTATCATCGCTGAGGACGATACGGGATATGGTATGATTCAGGATGCTGTGTCCTTACTTGGCAAATGTGATTTGCATAGACTTGATACGCAACTGCTTGGGCTGACCTGTACCCTCGGCAGCGTCGGTGATGGTCACCTTGGCTGCATTGATTTCACTGAAGGTGTAGGTAAGGTTGTTGAGAGTAGCCTTACCAGGAGAACAGGTGGCCTTGCCCTCTGCGGTGTAGTTGACACCGTTGTAAGCGTCGCACTCTACCACGATTTTGGCAATCTTCTTGCTGCCGGCGTTGATGGTAACAGAGTTGCTGGGATACATACGGATGGTACCGCCACCAGCTGTATAGTACTTAGGAGCGTTGGCGCCTGAGCCCTTGCTGAAGGAGAAGCCGATGCCGTTGACGGTCACCTCGGTCACGTCGGCAGCATTGGTGCTGGAGATGTCGCCAGCCTTGATGGTCACGTCGCTGCCAGTAGCTTCGCCGCCACCGCCTTCACCGCCGGTGCTTCCGCCATTCTTGGTCCATGAGTAGATGTAGCTGGCTCTTGAGGCAGTCTCGAGAGTACCGTTGTAGTTGGTCACCTTACCCAGGATGACTACATCGTCGCCTACGCTGAGCAGGTCGCCGGTAGTGTACTTCTCGTTGTTGAGGTAGAGGGTGCTGTAGATGATAAACTCGTTGGCAGCCTTGCCATCATCAGAGATGTTGAAGGTGGCTGTACCGAACTCTGCAGAGAAGTTGTACTTGATGCTTGAGATCTTGCCCTTGATGTATACCTCTTCGGTAGAAGTCTGGCCAGACTCCAGCTTGCCGGCAAATGCCTTTGCACCCAGAGCGTTGTAGGGGTTGCCCTTGGTACCGTCGCCCTTGGCTTCGCCAGTAGTGGTGCCACCGGTTTCGCCGCCGCCTTGGGTCTTGCCGTTGAGAGAGTAGATGTAAGATGTACCCTTGCCTACGGTCTCGGGGGTATTGCCCTTGAAGTTGACAAACTTACCATAGATGATAACCTCGTCGCCCACCTTGATCTGGTCGGCAGAAGTAAACTTCACATTGCCCAGATAGTAGCTCTGGAAGATAAGAATCTGTCCGTTCTCGGTGCCGTCGTCAGAGATATAGTAGTTGGCGTTGCCGAATGTGGCAGTCTCTACGCTGTTGATCTTGGAAATCTTACCCTTTACATAGAGGGCGTTCTCTGTGGGAACGTCGGCAGGCAGAGCGCTGACCAGCTTGAGGGCTGCAGCCACGTTGTAGGGGCTCTGCTGGGTACCCTCACCTTCGGGAGTGCCGGTGGTGACAGATGACTGGCCATTGCGTACTACAATCTTGCTGCCCTGTGTCACCTCGTACTTGCCGCTGTAGTTGATGAGCTTACCCATAACTACAACTTCGTCGCCTACCTTGAGGTCGTCGGTAGAATTAACCTTGGCGCCACCGAAGCCCATGCCACGGTAAACCAAGAGCTTGTTGGAAGCGTCGGCCTTGTCAGAGATGTTGTAGGTGACATTGCCAAAAGAGTTGGGGAAACCGTCGGTCTCATCGATAGAGGTAACGATACCCTTGATGTAGAACTGCTTCTCGGGGTCGAAGTCGCCGCCGGCGATTACTGCGTTGGCAGCAGCCACATTGTAGGGAGACTCGAGTGTGCCCTCACCCTCTGCGGGGAGGTCAGGATTGGTGGGGTCGGTAGATCCCTGTGGATAGCCGTAAGGCATAGGAACGTCTTCGCAGCTACAGAAGCCAAAGGCGATAGTGGCCAAGGCAAGCATTGAATAAATAAGTTTTTTCATATCTTTGTTTCTTTTTATTTCTTAATGATGTGTTACTTAATGGATATAATCTTGTTGCCAGCGTTCATCTCGGGCTCGGTGCCGTAGAGGGTGAGCGTACCGGCAACGACAACCTTCTGGCCTACCTTGATCTGGTCCTCGGCGGTGAACTTCTCTCCACCGATGTTGTAACCACGGAAGACGGTGAGGTTGTTGGCGTCCTTGCCATCAACAGATATATAATAGGTGGCGTTGCCAAAGTTGCCGGTGTCAATCTCCTTGATTTTTGAGATGGTGCCGGTCACATAGTACTCCTTGGTGGCTTCGTAGGCGCTCTTGGCGATGAGGCTCAGGGCGCGTGTCACGTCGATAGGTGACTCGGCTGTGCCCAGACCAGTGCCGTCGATACCTGCAAATGGGTCGTCGGCAACGACATCGTCGAGCGAACGTATCTGGATCTGCCAGGTGTCGTTGAAGCGAGAGAAGATACCGGTAATCTTAACCTTGCCAGTGGGCAGAACGGCCTTGGCAAACTTGGCATAAGTGCTGGTACGCACTACGATGTTCTTCTCATCGAGGCCCTTGAGGCCGCGGTTGGCGCAGTTGCTGGTCAGAGTCACGCTGCCGTCATCGGGAGCATAGACAGCCTTGCCGTCGGCGGCTGAGAACTCCACGCCACTGATGGTCATCAGTCGGCTGGCGTTGGCGTTGATGTAGCTTGCGTCGGCAATCTTGGTCACATCAAACTCGGTGGGAACCACCTGAGAGGGGTCGGCGGTGCCGATAATCTTGTAGTGCTGGGCCCACTCCTGACGGTTCATGCGGCCGATGCCGAGAGTACCGTTGGCGCTGGTATATACAGTACCTATCTGAGCCTTCTTGCGGTAACCGCCGATGTAGAGACCCTTGAGCTCTACGAGCACTTCCTGACCTACGGGCATGAAACCACTGGTTCCACCCTGGCCTACGGAAACCTCGATGGCTCCAGTGGCGTCTTCGATAGAGATGGTGTTGTAGAGGTTGCTCTGAGCATCGTTTCCGGTCACGCGGCCCTTAATCTGGATGCTCTTCTCCACCTTCTTGTAAGCACCATTGGCGATGATGAACTTGAAGTCTTTGCTTTCCTTCAAGTCACCGATATTCATCACATTGGTTTCGGCAATCTGGCTGTTGCCGAAGGGGGTTTCTGTCATGTTGGGGTCTGCATAGTCGCTGCCCATACACGAAGCGAGCAGGGCGCAGAAGCAGGCGGCCAATATCTTGTTCATATATTTCATATCGCTGGTGAGTTTTAGAATTTGTATGCGATGTTCAGCAATCCGTTAGGACCAAAGGCATAGAACTTCTTGGGGTTCTTGGAGAAACGGTAAGCTCTTACCTTCTCGTTAGAGTAGTCGCTTCGGCTCTGCTCGAAACCACCGGTAACGATATCGCGGTTGTTCAGGATGTTGGTTATAGAGAAGTTGATTGAAATCTGACCCTTCTTCAGACGGATGAGACGGCCCACGCTACCATCGAGCATGAAACCACCCTTGCCTTCTTCCTGGCTGATGGCCGACTTGCGCAGATTGCCTTCGTTGTCATACACGTCACCATAGATGTTCTGACGCTTCTTGAGCGAAGACTCGTAGCGGTAGCAGGGAGAGTAAGAGAGGTAGATGCGGTCATAGTAGTTACCGTTGAGGTCGATAAACCAACCTTTCTGGTGGTAGCTCAGACCGAGGCTGAGAGCGGTGAGAGGTGTGCTGGCCTCGTGCATATCTTTATTATATACGGTCTCGGTCTCGCTGTATGCACCCTCGGTAGAGATGAGGTAGCGAGCCTGTGCGTTGTTGATGTTCTTGGCCTCGCTTACGGTTCCGAGCATGTTGATGTCGAAAGCCGAAGAGAGCTTGAACTTCAGTCCAGCCTCGACGCCATAGAATTCTTTCTTGATACCGGTCATAGACACGTAAGAGAATGAGTTGATATCGTCGAAGTAGAAGTTCTGCCACTCGCTGACGTGGTCCATACGGTTGTAGTAGGCGTTGATGTTGGCGTGCAACCAGCTGTTGTTGAACTGGTAGCCGATTTCGCTTGTCAGCACATGCTCGTCCTTGAGGTTGAGCACGAAGTCGTTGTTCATCTCAGGTGAAGCGAATGCAGCGTTGGCCTTGGGGGCGTTCCACTGATAACCCATACCTACGAGGAATGTGTGTCCGTTGCCGGCATTGTAGGTCAGGCTACCCTTGACACCACCTTCGCCGAAGCGTGCATATTCTCCCTTGCCGTAAGAGTTGTTGGCAAAGAGACCATTGCGCATGTGGCCTTCGCGGCGCATCATGACACCACCCAGGCGGCCTGCTACCATCATGTGCAGACGGCCTACAGACTTCTGGTAGTTGGCCCAGATGTTGGCCTTGTGTACGAAGATGTTGTAGTTGTAACCGAAGATGTCACCATTGTATACCAGACGGCCCAGGTTGTTGGGACCTGCGCTGTTGAGGTCGTACTGAGTCTCGTCAGAGCCGGGAGCATACTTGCCCACAGCATAGGTGTTGATGTTATGGTATGACTTGGCACCCAGCAGGTCTTCCATGGTCTGGTAGTGGTGACCGTTGTTGGTCGAGAGTACCAGTCCCACGTTCCACGAAGCGTTCTTGCTCTGCTTGGCAGCCAGAGTAGAAGCCAGTGTGAGTGTGGCGTTGTCTATGTTCTTGGCTTGGATGAAGTAGAGGGCGTCGGCGCCGTTCTTTGATACCTGACTGTTGGCATAGTAGAGCTGGTTCCAGTTGATTTGCTGGTTGATAGGGTTCTGCCAGCTGTCATAAGCCTGCTTCCAGTTGTTGGCAGCCGACTCCGTGCGATAAGCGCTGTACAGAGGGTCGTCGCCCCATACATAGAAGTATGAGCTGGGCAGATTCTTCCAGTAGTCAGGATGGGGGTTGTCAGCATTGTTGTAGTTCAGTCGGGTACTCTTGTACATACCGTAGCGTCCAAATACGGTAGTGGTGAGCTTCATGTCCTTGTTGATGTCCCAGTCCCAGGTGAGTACTGCCGAGGGAGAGTATTCTGTCACCACGCGTGAGTTGCGCACATGGCCGTTCTGATAACCCCAATAGGAGTTATAGTAGCGGTTGTCAGTGAGCCAGTATACCTCATCAGTAGCACAACCCTGTGCGCCACGTTCAGTGGGGTTACCCCATGTGGCAAACGACAGAGAGTGGTTGTCGCCTAAGAGCTTTTGGACGCCGAAGAAGTAAGACAGGGCATTGTAGAATGTACCCTCTACATATCCGCGCTTGGCCCAACGATAGGTGAGGCTTGCAGATACAGCCCAACCGTTCTTGTTGAAGCCTGAGTTGTAATTGTACATTCCGCGGAAGTTGTAGTTGCGGTTGGCTGCCGATACGGTTGCTCTATGGCCTGCTGCCATGTTGCCCGAACGGAAGTCGTAGTTGTTGCTGCCGGCCATTGAAGGCATGCCAAACTGGCAGTCCTCAAAGGGAAGAGCAAAATCTACGTTCTTGGTCTGCTGGTTGAGACCGCCAATCTGAGAGTAACGGAACTGTCCCGATTCCATGTCGTTGACAGGAGCGCCATTGATGTAAATCTCATTGTAGCTCTGGTTTAACGCACGGTAACGGAATCTTACGGGTGAGAACAGATATCCCACGCCGCTGGCATAGAGGTTGGAGTTGGAGTTGAGGATGCTGATATTCTGTGTCATATCATCATCGTCTCCCAACTGTGCCTCTGTAAATGTGAATGCCGATTCGTCTATGGGCTTGGTGGTCTGCTTCTCGCCTGAGGGCGTTTGGGCGAAGGCCAACGGAGCATAGCACAGGGCAATCACTGCCAATTTAAGCTTTCTTTGCATAGTTGAATATATTTATAATTATGTGTTATATGTTTGCAAAGTAACTAAATATATTTGTAATGGAAAAGTTTTTTCAAATAAATCTCTATGAAAATGGGCATTATGTCAATAATAATTCCGATATTTGCAGAAAATAACTAAAAAATGATGAAAAGATACTTGTTTTTGGCCGTGATGGCATGTATGATTTGCCTCATGAGTTCAGCTCAGAAGAAGCTGTTGGTTTACGGAGTTGGCTTCTACAATCAGGAGAACCTCTTTGACACCATCCATGATGAAGGCAAACGCGATTTTGAATTTCTTCCCAATGGAAGTTACCGTTGGGACGGCTTGAAATATTTGCATAAACTGAAGAATATGTCCAAGGCGCTTGCCGATATGGGTACCGACATGCTCCCCAATATAGGTTGCGCCATTATCGGAGTGAGCGAGGTCGAGAATGCCCGTGTGCTTACAGACCTCTGTGCCCAGGAGCCGCTCAAGGCGCGTAATATGCAGTTCTGCCACATCGAGGGCCCCGACAAGCGAGGTGTAGACTGTGCGCTGCTCTACAATCCCGCACTCTTCAAGGTCAATGATGTGAAGCTCCATCCCTATGTGACCGAACAGGAGAAGGACAAGAAATTCATTACCCGTGGTTTCCTCACCGTCAAGGGCGAACTTGCCGACGAGCCGGTGGTGGTTATCGTGGCCCACTTGCCCAGCCGCTTCTCTACCTCTTACTATCGTGAGCTCGGAGCCCGCCAGATGCGCGTCATCAAGGACTCGCTGCTCCGCGAGAATCCCGCCTACAAGTTCTTTATCATGGGCGATATGAACGACGACCCCTTCGACAAGAGTATGGTCGACGGTCTGGGTGCCCGAGCCGACAAGGACAAGGTGGGACCTGGCGAGATGTACAGCCCATGGATTAATATCCACAAGCAGGGTAAAGGCACCCTCTTCTATGGTGGCTCGTGGAATCTCTTCGACCAGATTATCATGACCCCCAATCTGCTCATGCCCAAGGATGCCAACGACCCCGACGCCGGCATGCTCAAGTACCGCAAGGCCCAAATCTTCCGCCGCGACTATCTCTTCCAGAGCACCGGCAAGTATAAGGGCGCTCCCAAGCGAACCACCGCTGGAGGCGTATGGCTTGATGGCTATTCAGACCACTTGCCCGTTGTGGTGTATCTCTCCAAGCAGAAGTAAATTATGGATGTCGAGACACATCCTTTTCAACCTTTTCTCCCTGCCAATGCACGCTTGCTGATGCTTGGCACATTTCCCCCTGCGCCCCGTCGTTGGTGTATGGATTGGTATTATCCCAATTACACCAACGATATGTGGCGCATTTTCGGTCTCCATTTCTTTGGCGACAAGATGCACTTTGTCGATGAGGCCAGGCACGCCTTCCGCCTGACCGAGCTGCAGACCTTCCTGTCCTCCCTCGGTGTGGCCATCTACGATACGGCTGTCCGGGTGAGACGCACCAAGGGCACTGCCTCCGACAAGGACCTTGACATCGTAGAGCCAGCCGACCTCGATGCGCTCCTCGACGCTCTGCCCCAGTGTCGGGCTGTGCTCACGGCAGGGCAGCTTGCCACCCAGGTCTTTTCCTCCCACTTCCACATCACCGCCCAGCCCGCCATGGGCCAGTCGGTGCCCTTCAGCTATGCCGGGCGCGAACTGATGCTCTACCGGCAGCCCAGCAGCAGTAGGGCCTATCCCATGAAGGTGGAGCTGAAGACCGAGTATTACAGCCGCATGTTCGACGAACTGTTTGGCGATGACGTCGCGGCGGCCCGTGCTGATACAGAATAAGAAAATGATGGGGTGGGGCGTTGCCGCGACCTTTGGGCTGGCGATGGTCTTACCCCTTGTAAAACAAACAATAATGAATAGCGAAGTAACCATTATCGGTATTGCCGGCGGAACAGGCTCGGGCAAGACCACTGTAGTGAAGAAAATCGTTGAGGCTCTGCCGCCCCATTATGTGGCTGTGGTGCCGCTCGATTCGTATTATAATGAAAACAAAGGCATGAGCGATGAAGAGCGCCATGCCATCAACTTTGACCACCCCGATGCTTTCGACTGGAAGCTGCTCATCAGCCATGTCAACGAGCTGCGTCATGGCCGTGCCGTAGAGCAGCCCACCTACTCCTACATCATCTGCAACCGTCTGCCAGAGACCATCCATGTCGAGCCCAAGAAGGTAATCATCATCGAGGGTATCATGACGCTCATCAACAAGAAGTTGCGCGACATGATGGACCTCAAGATATTTGTCGATGCCGACCCCGACGAGCGACTCATCCGCAACATCCAGCGCGACACCATCGACCGCGGCCGTACCGTGTCCATGGTTGTCGACCGCTATCTCTCGGTGCTCAAGCCCATGCACGAGCAGTTTATCGAGCCTACCAAGCGCTTTGCCGACATCATCATCCCACAGGGTGGAGAGAACGCCAAGGGCATCGGCATCATCTGCGACTATATCCAGGGTATCGTAGAGCGCTGATATCTCCTGCACCGCTGCGATGACGCTTGCTTACGACAGCGTCGGCGTGTCACTCAGCGTTATCGGCTGGCGCGTCGGCGCTGTCGGAGTTTCAGCGGTCCATCATCTGTTTGTAGGCGCGCCGGGCGGCGTGGGCCTTGAGCGTGTTGACCGACTCGCTCACGCCGTAGACCACCATCGCCCAACCTATGATGATGAGCGGAGCCGAGGCTATCCATTCGGGCCGTATCAGTGCGGTCAGACCTATGAGCATCACCACCGAGGGCACCACCCAGTAGAACAGCCCTATGCGCACAATTTGCCGTATGTGGGCCAGACCGATAAACTGGTTGGCTGCAGCCATAATCAGGATGAGGGCGAAGATATAGGTGATGCTTGTAATGAATGTGGTGGGCATCAGCGCCAGTATCACTCCCAGCGCCATGCTGCCCAACCCTACGACGGGGAATACGGGGCGGTAGAGGTTGAGTCGGTTGCCGTCGGTGTCATACATAATCATGCCCTTTTCGGGTTTGCGGTAGGCGTAGTAGGTTGTCACCGAGAACACGCCAGACAGGAAGAACATCACGCCTATCAGTATGGTTATCCATCTTACCGTCTCTTCGTGAAACGTGATGAGCAGCAGACCCACGATGATGGCGACGAGCGCGCGGAACTGCGAACTTAGTAGATTTTTCATTAATTTGTAGCAATTATCGTTTTCTGCTGCAAAAGTACAAACAATCATTGGGTCATGCAATTATTTTGACCACAAATTATATTATGACTATGACAACATTATATCTTGTACGCCACGGCGAAACCGTCGACAATGCCCGCCAAATCATGCAGGGGCAGACCCAGGGCGAACTCAATGCCACCGGCATCAGCCAGGCTGAGGCGCTGCGCGACAAGCTCAGCGACATCCACATCGACGCCTTCGTCTCCAGCGACCTCTACCGCTCCATCCAGACTTGCCGCATCCTCGCCCAGGGGCGCCAGGTGCCTATGGTGGAGACCCCGCTGCTGCGCGAGCGCGACTGGGGCGACTTCACCGGCGAGTACATCCCCTCGCTTGCCGACCGCGAGTGGCCCGCCAATGTCGAGTCGGCTGAGCGGTTGCTCGCCCGTGCCCGCAACTTCCTCACCTGGGTGCGGGTCACTTATCCCGACCAGGTGGTGGTGGCTGTGGGTCACGGTATCATCAACAAGGCCATACAGAGCGTGTATCATCAGCGCCCCATGAGCCAGATCATGAAGATGACCAATGCCGAGATGCGGGTGCTGATGCTCTGACCGCGGCGGCGCCATGCCGCTCTGCCGGTCGCCCTGATGGCCTGCAGTGCCGTTGTCAGCTGCTTCTGCCGGTCTGCTTGCCGTGTTGGCTGGTTCGTAACAATAATCACGAGGGCTCGTGTCGTAAGATACGAGCCCTCGTGACATTTGATACGAGCTCGCGTTTCTTATGATACGAGCCGGCAGTGATGGTAATAATCTGTGTGTAAGTGGTTTCCGGATTCCTGGAGATGTCCTCCGTTCCGATTAGTTTATGCCGTATTTGGTGTACATCTGCTGAAACACGTGGCTTTCTTCATTGGCTTCGATGCAGTCGTTGCCCACGTAGTCGATGATCTGGTCATTCACCTCGCATTTGGCATCGCCGATGAAGCGGTACACCACCCGGTTGTTCTCCTTGTAGAAGTGGGGCAGCAGGGCGCCGTTTATCATATCCATCATGGGGTTCATGCTCACGCCGAAGTCGATGTGGTCGTCGTAGATTACGATGCGTGCCGTTGGGTTCTCGGTGAGCAATATGCCATATTCGATGGCCAGCGACAGATACATACATGCCGCTCTTGTAATGCTCTTGACAGACTTGTCAATCGTGATATTCAGATTATCCAGTTGGTCGTACATACTTTTGAGTTGTTTTTTAGTGTTTGTCAATGTCAGTCTCTGGTTCTTTCCCTTAATCTCCGCCCGCAGTAGTCAGTACGGCGCGGAGTCAGTCTTTGTTCCGCCATCGCATGGATGTCGGCTTTCATTGTTTGATGATTACAAATTTACTCATAAAGTCGCTTTTCAGCAAGAAAACCTTCATGCGCGTGAACCTATCTATCATTTTTTAGCTATATAAAAAGCAGGAATATGATAAAAATGTGCATGCTTGACATTTTTATCATATTCCTCTGCGATTGCTTTCGCCCTTGCCTTTCCGGCATTTATGCCCTCGCCGGTCCTCTTTTCCCCCTTTCTGCTGCCAGAGACGGTGGTGTCAGTTGGCGCGTTGGGTCCAGTCTTCCAGCCGAGCCTGGCTTTCCACCTTGTCCTCTATCTGGTCGGGCAGCGAGGCAAAGAAGTTTATGCCCGTGATGCGTTCCACCTCGTCTATCGAGTTGACATACTGCGTCTGGAGCCGTCGGCGGGCGTCGTTGCGATAGATGAAGCCTATGCCGCGTGGCTCTCCCTGCAGACATACGATGACCTTGAAGAATGCTTCGGGCACCGTCACCTTGTTTTTGCCTATCCGCTTGTGGTGCTGTCTGGTCAGTACGGGTCCGCACACGATGTACAGGTCGCCCCAGTCATCAGCCCAGTCGCGGCATTGCTCCTCCAGTATGCGCCAGTCGCCGTCGTTGAGCGCATGGAGCTGTGGGCAGATGTTGGTCAGCAGGAAACAGTCGGCCTGGGCTTGCTCGCTCCATCGGTTGTCAGCCGAGGGACACATGTGTCCGCGGTCATATCCCGAGCGCTGGTAGTCATAGGTGTTGGCACGCGGCTCTTCCACCTCTTCATCTTCGGTGAAGGCGCGTCCCTTGCGCTTGAAGGGGCCGTTGGTGTGGTCGGCTGTGAGATGCCAAGCCACCCAGTTGGACAGCCTAAGTTCATGATTGTACGAGGCAGTGTACCCCGCACGGTGCAGTATCTGCTCGGGCCTGTCTGTGAGTGGCGCCGGCAGCAGTGCGCCCGTGTCTTCAACCTCGGTCTGTTGCTGTGGCGCGTCGTCCATCAGCCGTCCTGTCAGTCGCTTGTGGTCTCTGGGCAGATTGCATCCAGACAGTAACAGCAGCGCTATCAGTGGGCAGAATATCCTGTTCATCCTCTGGCGTTGATTTTGTCGTATGCGTCAAAAGCGTATCTGCGCGCCAGCACGAGGGTGAGCGCCAGCTGGCCTGTGGCTGCCGAGATGAGCAGTCCCGTAAACAGCAGCTGTATCACGAGCGCGCTCATGATGTCTGTGCCGCTCATGGTCATGGCCCACATCATCACCGGCGCAGTGCCCATCCCCATGATACCCATGCGCTGCAACAGCGGTATGAGCGACCGCTTCATCGAGCGTCGGGCCAGATAGTTGGTGGCTTCGCGATGGGTGGCACCATTGGCGGTGAGATAGTAGTAGAGTCGGGCGTGGTGGTGCAGTCCGTCATAGTATGCGCCCATCGCCTTGACGTTCGACTCAGCCACCGCTCCCGTGGTGATGGCCACTATGGGCAGCAGCAGATGCGGTGCCAGCGGGTTCATGCCCAGCACCAGATAGACGAATATCAGCGAGAGAGGCAGTATGGTGAGCGTCAGCCCCAGCATGATGGGCACTATGTAGTTGGCTTGTCGTATGCGTGCCTTGATGCGCATGTACCAGGCGGTGGCAGCCAGCAGCACCAGCGCGCACAGCAGCGTCACGCCGATGTGGTCAGCCCGGGCGGCCAGCACCGTGAGCAGTGCGCCGAGGGTCAGCGCCACAGCCATCGTGGCCAGCGCCTTGAGCGTGCGCCCCCATATCTCTACCTTGAAGGCGTAGAGCGCATATAGAGGTATGATGAAAAACAGGGCACCTATAATCAGGTTGCCAAAAGAGAGATGTATGGTCTCTATCATTGTAGTTCCTCCAGATTGATATGGTTGTCAAAATAATCTGCCAACGCGCTGTTGGCTGTCGTGGCTATGACGACCGAGTCTTCGGCTGCCATCTCCCTCAGCCGCTCAGCCGTCGCCTCGTCGGCCACCTCTTCGGCTATCACCACCTGCTTGCGCAGCCAGTGGGCCAGGCAGAGCATGCCCGTCGTCACCTCTGTTGCGGCGATTGTCTCGCAGGGCGCGTCGATGTGCTGCTCGCTTATTCCTGCCGCCATCCAGATGTCTATCAGCTGGTTGCTGTCCTTCCGGTATTCGCGATGGATGTCGAGTTGCAGCAGCGAGTCGGCCATCTGTCGCAGCGAGTATTGGGGCTGTGGCGGCAGTGCGGGTATGTAGCCTATCTGTCGTCGCATATAGCGCGAGGCAGCCGGAGTGAGCACCTCGCCGTCGTAGGTGAGATAGCCCCCAGCCACGGGCCTGAGCCCCAGCAGCGCCTCAGTCAGACAGTGGCGCGTGGTGGCATCGCGGCCATAGACCAGCAGCGAGCGTCCGTTGGCCACCACTGCCGACGCCTGCCTGATGTCTGTGCCGTCGTCGCAGTGTATGTCTACATTCTTGAGTTCTATCATCTTGTGGGCTGTCTTTCTGTCATTTGACCTCGGTGAGCTTGCCCATCACCGAGTCGATGATATATCCATGGAGATTGACGTCGCGCGGCACCAGCGGGTGGTGGCTTATGGTGTTGATGGTATTTCTCACCGAGTCCTCGGTGTCGTGAAAGCCCTCAAGCCAGTGGTCGAGGTCTATGCCGCAGAGCGCGATGGTGTCTATCACGTCCTGGTGTATGCCGCGCTCCAGCATCAGCCGCTTCATCTCGGCACCGTTCATGTGGCAGGCGCCGCAGTTGGAGTGGGCCACCACCATGATTTCCTTTACCCCCAGTTCGTAGATGGCCACCAGCAGACTGCGCATGGCAGAGTCGAAGGGGCTGATGACCAGTCCGCCGGCGTTCTTGATGATTTTTGCGTCACCGTTTTTCAGTCCCAGCGCTGCCGGGAGCAGTTCGGTGAGTCGTGTATCCATACACGAGAGTATTGCCAGCTTCTTGTCGGGGTATTTGCTGGTAACATACTGTTCGTAACCGCGTCGGGCTACAAACTCTTCATTATATTTTACGATTTCTTCGATAATCATGGTTGTCTTCTGTTGGGTCTATGGGATGCCGGGGCTGTCCTACAACGTGTCATCGTCAATGGGCGGACGCTCCAGTTCCTTCAGTTGCAGTATGTCTGTGGTCAGTTTGCTTAGTGCGTCCATCGGTATGCCTTCGGGCGAATACTTGAAGAACAGGTCGTTGTATATCACATCCTCCAGGAACTCAAAGAGCTCGTGGATGATGGTCCTGTGGTCGAAGGCGAGCACTGGCAGGTTGTCAATGTCAAACCACTGTGCCTCTGCGGCATCGTCGCTGCCCTTGACCTCGGCGAGGGCCTCAAAGGCGAAGTGCACTACGGTGATGACGCGCTCTCGTGGGTCGCGGTCTACGGCACTGTAGCTGCGGAATTGGAACACCTCGCCCAACGCCATGCCCGTCTCTTCCATCACCTCGCGCCGGGCGCAGGTCTTCAGGTCTTCGTCTATCTCCATAAAGCCGCCGGGAAACGCCCAGCAGTCCTTGTAGGGTTCGTTGCGCCGCTTGACGAGCAGCACGCGTAGCGTCTTGTTGGGGTCGTAGCCGAAGACGATGCAGTCGGCAGTGATTGCCGCATGCGGATATGGATAGCAGAATTTTGTCGGCTTGTTGTCGTTGTCCATGTCTGTCCTTTCTTTGTATATTGGTGAGACAAAGGTAGATATAAACCATCGAACTGCCAATCATTTTGCAGGGAAATTGTGTCTGTGCCGACATTTTTTTGCTGTCTATAGATGCGGTGGTTGCCATTTCGACCTAAAAAAACATCGCGCTTTCTTTGTATTGTCTATGGTTTGCAGTACCTTTGCATAGGGTAGCGCCCACCGCGCCATGACCGACGGGCGAGTCGGCGAGGGCGAGGTGCAGGCAGACTGCCCTGACAGACATAATTCTACGTACACCGATGAACGACGACAGACTATACTTGCCTGCCGAATGGGCAGTGCAGAGCGGGGTGCAGCTTACCTGGCCCCACGCCGGTACCGACTGGACTCCCTATCTCGACGAGATTACCGAGACCTATCTCCAACTGGCCGACGCCATCACCCGCCACGAGGCGCTGCTGGTGGTCTCGCCCGAGGTTGAACATGTGCGCTCTCTGCTTGAGGCTCGTCTCGGCCGTGCCCGCATGGCCCGCGTGGTCTTTGCCTGCTGCGACACCGACGACACCTGGGCGCGCGACCATGGCGCCATCACCCTCATGGGCGGCGACGACCCCGTGCTGCTCGACTTCCGCTTCAACGGCTGGGGCGAGAAGTTCGGCTGGCAGCACGACAATGCCATCACCCGCCACCTCTGCGAGCAGGGTCTGCTCTACGGCAGCCGCGAAGACCATGACGACATGGTGCTCGAGGGCGGCAGCATCGAGAGCGACGGCCGGGGCACCGTGTTTACCACCAGCCAGTGTCTGCTGGCTCCCCACCGCAACCAGCCCCTCTCTCGCGAGGAGATAGACGCCGAACTGCGCCGTAGGCTTCGCGCCCGACGCGTGGTGTGGATCAATCACGGCAATCTGGTGGGCGACGACACCGACGGCCACATCGACACCACGGTGCGCGTGGCTCCCCACGACACCTTATTATATATTAAGTGCAGCGACCAGACCGACGAGCATTATGCCGACTTCTGCGCCATGGAACGCGAGCTCCAGGCACTGCGCACCGACGACGGGCGCCCTTACCGCCTCATCGCCCTGCCTATGGTCGACGAAATCAGATACGACGACGAGCGGCTTCCGGCTACCTATGCCAACTTCCTCATCGTCAACGGCGCCGTGATTTATCCCACCTATGACCAGCCCCACAATGACCAGGCGGCTGCCGAGGCTCTGCAGCAGGCTTTCCCCGACCACGAGCTCATCGGCATCGACAGCCGTGTCATCATCCGTCAGCACGGCTCCATCCACTGCCTCACCATGCAACTGCCCGAGGGCGTGCTCTGCCGATAAGCGTCATCACCCATCATCCCAGAAGAAATATAACACAGATAGATATGAAAGAACTGAAAGTAGGAGTGCTGCAACAGCACAACACCAGTGACATAGCCGACAACAAACGCCGTCTGGCCGAGGGCGTCAGGGCTCTGGCTGCCGACGGTGCCCAACTCGTGGTACTTCAGGAACTCCACAACTCGCTCTACTTCTGTCAGGTAGAGGATGTAGACAACTTCGACCTGGCCGAACCCATCCCCGGCCCGTCTACCGAGTATTTCGGCCAGCTGGCCCGCGAACTCGGCGTGGTCATCGTCACCTCGCTCTTTGAGCGCCGTGCCCCCGGACTCTATCACAACACCGCCGTGGTGATAGAGCGCGACGGCTCGATAGCCGGAACCTATCGCAAGATGCATATCCCCGACGACCCGGCTTATTATGAGAAGTTCTATTTCACCCCCGGCGACCTGGGCTTCCACCCCATTGACACCTCGGTGGGCCGGTTGGGCGTTATGGTGTGCTGGGACCAGTGGTATCCGGAGGGAGCACGGCTTATGGCGCTCCAGGGTGCCGAGCTGCTCATCTATCCTACGGCTATAGGCTATGCAGCCAGCGACTCTGCCGACGAGCAGCAACGTCAGCGCGAGGCGTGGACCACCGTACAGCGCGGCCATGCAGTGGCCAACGGACTGCCTGTGGTGGCGGTCAACCGCGTGGGCTTCGAGCCCGACCCCAGCGGACAGACTCCGGGCATAGAGTTCTGGGGCTCTACCTTCGTGGCTGGCCCCCAGGGCGAGCTGCTCTATCGCGCTTCTGCCGACGGTGAAGAGCGCCGCATCGTAGACCTCGACCTCGGTCATAGCGAGCAGGTGCGTCGCTGGTGGCCCTTCCTGCGCGACCGCCGCATCGATGAGTATGGCGACATCACCCGTAGATATATCGACCGTTGACACCAACCGTCCCATAACAAAGGCGCCGACTCTCCTGCGAGGGTCGGCGCCTTTGCCATTGGTGGTGGTGATGGGTCTATTCCTGATAGTCGTCTTGCTCGTCGGTGGCTTCGGCTTCGTCGTTATAACCCTTGATGCCGAAGTTGGGGTCTATCTTGAGCATGGCGGTGACGATATAGGTCACCACGCAGCTTATCACCACGATGATGAAGAACATGCGGTAGCCCACAGCCTCCTGCAAGGCTCCGGCGAAGAAGCCGGGAAGCATCATCGACAGCGACATGAAGGTGGTGCACAGCGCGTAGTGGCTGGTCTTGAACTCGCCACGGCTGTAGTAGATGAGGTACATCATGTAGGCCGTGAAGCCAAATCCATAACCAAACTGCTCGACAAACACGCATACGTTGACGATGGCAAGGTTGGGCAGCACGTAGCTCATGTAGATATATACCAGGTCGGGCAGCGTGATGGCGAGTACCATGGGCCACAACCAGCGCTTCAAGCCGTCCCGACTCACGCACAATCCGCCGAGTATGCCTCCCAGGGTGAGTCCTATCACGCCCACCGTGCCCTGCACCAGTCCATACTCCTGCGGCGAGAGTCCCAAGCCGCCATTGCTCTCGTTGTCTACCAGGAAGAGTGCAGCCACCTTGGCCAGCAGACCTTCGGGCATGCGGTAGAAGAGCATGAAGAGTATGCCTGTCACCACCTGCTTCTTGCAGAAGAATGTCCTGATGGTGTGCGCCAGTTCACCTATGATCTGCTGCGGCGTATTGGCGGTGTGTGCCTTGTCCGCCTTGGGCCTGGGCAGCACATAGCCGTGCCACAGCCAGAGGCCGATAAACAAGCCGGTGACGCCATAGAACATCAGACTCCACGAGAAGGGGATGCTGTTGCGGTAGATTACCTGCAGATTGCCGGCTACCATCACCAGCACACCCTGGCCGAAGATGGTGGCCAGGCGGTAGAACGTGGAGCGTATGCCCACATAGAATGCCTGGTCGTTGGGCGTCAGTTCGAGCATGTAGAAACCATCGGCGGCGATGTCGTGGGTGGCGCTCGTGAAGGCCATCACCCAGAAGAAGAACAGGGTGCCCTGCAGCCAGAAGTCGGTAGGGATGGTGAATGCCACGCCGCCAAAGGCTGCGCCCACCAGCAACTGCATGGTGATTATCCACCATCGTTTGGTTTTTACCAGGTCTACAAACGGGCTCCATAGAGGTTTGAGCATCCACGGGAGATACAGCCAACTGGTGTAGAAGGTTATCTCGGCATTGCTCAACCCCATCTGCTTGTACATGATGACAGAGATGGCCATCACGGCCACATTGGGCAGTCCTTCGGCAAAGTACAGCGAAGGCACCCAGCTCCATGGCGATTTGCTATTGTTCATATCCAGTGTTTTAGTATATCTTTTTGATTTCGGCACCACGATAGTAGTGGAGCAGTATCTTGTCATAACTGTAGCCCTGTTCGCTCATGACGGCGGCGCCTATCTGGCAGAGGCCGACGCCATGACCCCAGCCTGCGCCGAGGATGTCGAAGCGCTCGGGCACACCATCGATGTCGCCGTGGGGTTCAACCACAAAGGCCGAACTGTAGAGGTGGCTCTCGCTGAGCGTACGGCGTATCTCGAGTTCCTTGCCGATGATGTACTGGCGCTTGGTGCCCACGATGCGCAGACGCGAGATGCGTCCGCTGGCGCCACGCTCCAGAGGCTCGAGCGCCACGATGTCGCCCATATCCATCTTCAGACGGTTGGCTATGAGTGTCTTCAGCTCCTGTTGAGAGTAGCTCACGCGCCAGCGGTAGAAGTCTTTGGTCTCCTGGTCATAGTCGTTGAGCACTTGAGAGAGTATGGTGGCGTCGGTGGTGTTGCAGAATGCGTCTGGGCTTTGCCTTATCCATGCCTCGGCGTTGGCCTCTATGGTCAGGTCTGGCTCTACAGCGTCGGTCTCCACGCCCTCGGCATTGTCGCGCACCGCCATGAGATAAGGTTTGTCTATATCCTCCCAGCAGTAACGGTAGCGTTCGGTGATGCCGCCACAACACTTGGAGAAGCGGGCATCGCATATCTCGCCGTCGTGTTGCAGTATCTGTCCGCCGGTGGCAGCCACAGCCTGTCGGGCCTTGTCGCTGGTCTCGCGGGTGATGCCCTGGTAGCGCTGGCAGTGGTCGTCGGCACACACGTCAAAGATGGTGTGGTCTTCGCGGTCATACCAGCGGGTGAGTTCGTCATCGGTCTTGGTGAAGGAGAAGAAGCCCGAACCGCTCTTGCCGTCCATCTGCTGGCGCTTGTGCATCTGTGCGAGCAGCCAAGAGCGCGATATCACCGCGTGGGCTTTCAGCAGTTCGATATTGGATGTGGCGCTCATCTCGCTCGATATGACGCTCTCCAGATAGCGTTCCACGGGCAGTTCGTTGATGGCACATATCTTGTCTTCCTCGACCACCAGTCTCAGCGTGCCGGCAAACACCTGCGTCTCGGTGCGCTCCCAGTGGAAGTTGACGCCGATGGTCACGTCGCTGAGGGCAAACGACGCATCCTCATGCTGTGGATGGAAGGTAAGTTGGCTATACAGGTTGCCGTTCCAACTGATGCCGCCCTCGGCGAACTCCACTTCCTGTCGGCCCTCAATCTGCTGGCCCTTGGCCATATAAGGGCGGTTGAGGTCGAAGCAGATGCGCTTGGCGCTCACGATGCCTACCGACACCATGGGTTCGGCTGTGGCTTCGGGCTCGGCAGTTGCTTCGGCGGCGGCAGTGAGGCGGGCGGTGATGCGTCCGAATTGCTCTGCCCCGACACCACACTCGCGGAGGATGGCAGCCGCTCTGTCGGCGTCGATACGGTCAAAGTCTGTCTGGCGTGGGGTGATGATGAGGCCGGCCATGTCTATAGCTCCCGGGCTGACCAGATACTGCGCGTCGCCCTCGGCCGTGTAGCAGTCGGGACGATGCTTGGCGCGGGGTATGATGACGCTGACGTGGCTCTTGTCCTGCTGCCATGAGATGACGTTCATCATGGGCTCGCCGCTATCCTTGTGGAGAGGCATAGCCTTGTAGATACGGTCAAAGAGAGCCTTGTCGGCGGAGGCGTCGGTGCTGACGATGGCCAGCAGTGGCACCACATATCCGCCCACGGCATAGATATGGTTGTCGTTGTCGTATTCATACACCATCTCTCTGCTGTTGGCCAGCCGTGCCCAGTCGTTCTGCAGCGGCAGACGGCCAGAGCATACGGCTTGCAGATGAGCGTGGTCGGGGGCAGAAGCTCCACAGTGGGGGCCGTTGTAGAATACGGTGAGTTCGGGATAACGCTCTACCATGCGGAATATCTCGTCATAGCAGGTGCGTATGCGCTGCGGGTTGTGGCGGTTGAGGGGGATGGTAAAGTGGACGGGCAGAATGGGGAAGGGGTTGACCAGCAGCGTGAAGTCGTTGTCCAGGCGCTTGGCCATCTGCTCCTGCGGACGGTTGTCGGCGCAGAGGAAGCAGGGCCGATGGGCTATGCTGCGGGCATCGATGCGCGCCCCGGTAGAGACCATGCGGGCAGGGTTGAACTGCACCTGCAGCAGCGTGTCGCCGCTACAGAGGCTGCGCTGCTCTACATGGTTGAGGTCGCGGAAACGCTGGCGGGCGTCGCTCCAGAGCTCCAGCTGGCGGTCAATGAAGCGGTTGAGCTCGCGGCAGTTGCCCTCGGGCAGGCTGTTCAGCTGCTGGCGGGCTTCGAGCTCGATGGTGCGCAGCCGGTCTTTATAGAGATTGTTGGCATTCTGGCGTTCTATGCTGAGGGCGGCGTCTGAGTTGCCCTCCCAACGGCGGCAGAGATAGAGCTCGTCGTAGATGCGGCCTATGCGGTAGCGGCGGCTGATGGCCAGACCCATAGCATAGTCCTCGCCATAACTGGTATTGGGGAAGCGTATCTCTCTGACCACGGGGGTGAAGAAGGCGCGAGGCGCCCCGAGCCCATTGATGCGCATCGCATTGTTGGGCCCGTTGTGGTCTGTCCATTCCCGGTGGTCTATGATGCCCGGTGGCAGGGTGTTGAGGGCAAAGTCGCACATGCGGTAGGCGCCGATGACCATGGCGGCAGGCTGCTGGCGGAACTCATCGACCACGCGCTGCAGCGTGGAGGGCGAGGCATAGAGATCGTCGCTGTCCAGCTGTACGGCGAAGCGGCCGCAGCGGCTGTCATTGACGGCGGCGTTCCAGCATCCGCCGATGCCCAGGTCGTCGCGTTCGGGGATGAGGTGTATCAGTCTGTGGTCGCTGCGCGCCAGGTCATTCAGTATCTCGGTGGTGCCGTCGGTAGAGTGGTTGTCGACCACGATGACGTTGTAGTCAAACCGTGTCTGCTGGGCCAGAGCCGACCCCACGGCGTCGGCAATGGTGCGACAGCGGTTGTAGACGGGGATGACCACCGAGGCTTCGACGTCGAAGTCCTGCTCGTCCAGGTCTACAGGCTCGTAGCGATGGGTGTCTACTATCGCGCCCACAGCTTCGAGATGCCGGGTGGCTGCATCCTCCATCTCTATCTGGCGGTCGCGGTTGCGCGGGTCTACATAGTCAAACTGGCGCACACCGCTGGCGCGGCTGTCGGTCTGCTGCTGGGTGTAGAGATACTCGTTGAGGTGGGTGATGGCGGCTTGGCGCGAGATGTAGAGGCGCAGGTCGTACCACGCAGCCCATCGGTAGTCGGGGGCGGCGGGCTGCTGGGCCATATAGCCCTTGAGCAGCGCCGTGCTTACGAGCACAGCCGGTCCGAAGTCGAAGTCGTCGCGCAGCGCACCCTTCTGATAGTCTATCGCGGGGTGTGCCACCAGTTTGCCGTCGGCGGTGGCCATCCGGCTGTCGGCATAGACCATGCCCGCGCCGGTGTCGGCTGCCGTCTCCACCATGCGCTCTATGGCGTGGTCGCCCCATAGGATGGGCTGGGCCTTGAGCGTGAGCAGCACGTAGGGTGCCGTGGCACGGCGAGCTATCTCTGCCAGCGTGGCTGTCGACGTGAGCGACTCTGTTTCGATTACTTGTGCTTGGGGATATGCCTGTGCTGTCTGCGGCTCTATCATCAGGGTGATGTCTCTTACCGAGACGCTCCGTGAGAGGGTCTCTATCGTCGCCTCGGCGTCTCCAGCCGAAGCAATGGCTACAAAACAGTCTATCTGGTTTCTCATCATTTCTGTTTCTTATATATTAACAATATGTAAAGGTCGTATTTTTCGCCGAATTAAGCAAATTTTCGCGGCTAAAAAATACGACCTCGGTCAATATTGTGGCTCTGATGAGCACAGCGTCAAGCAAAGGGGAAGAGCAGGGGCAGTATGAAGGTCATCACGATGCCTATGATAATCTGCAGAGGCAGACCCACCCACACGTAGTCCATGAAGGTGTAGCGGCCCGCCTTCATCACCAGCGCGTTGGGCGGTGTGGAGAACGGCGAGGCAAAGCACATGCTCGCTCCCAGCGTCACGGCAAACATGAAGGAGTAGGGGCTCACGCCGGTCTGGGTAGCGGCAGCCATGGCTATGGGTGCCATGAGCACCGCCGTGGCGGTATTGCTGATAAACATGGTCATGAGCGATGTGGTGAAGTAGATGCCTGCCAGCAGGGCGTAAGGCCCGATGGCGCCCAGGCTGCTCACCAGATTTTCTGACACGATACTCGACACGCCCGTCTTCTCCAGGGCTATCGACATGGGCATCATGGCGGCTATCAGGATGATGCTCTCCCAGTTGATGGTCTTATAGGCGGCGTCGACGCTGCGGAAACAGCCCGAGAAGACCATGAGCAGTCCGGCCATGACCACGGCGATGACGGGGCTCACGGGGATGAAGTCGAATACCATGACCAGTATCATCAGCAGCATGATGGCTGCCGCCACGGGTGCCTTGAAGTCGAGCGACACCTTCTCCATCTGCTTGTCGGGGCGTCCCAGCACCACCCAGTTCTCGTTCTCGTGGTTCATCTGCATAATCTTGTCCCACTGGCCTTGCACGAGCAGTATGTCGCCATTGCGCAGACGGTGGTCGCTCAGCTCTTCCTTGATATAGTTTTCGTCGCGGCGTATGCTGAGGATGTTTACCGAATAGTCTTCGCGCAGTCGGGAGTCGCGTATGCGCACTCCGGTGAGCCGCGAGGTGGGCAGAACGATGATTTCGGAGATGCCGATGTCGTAGAAGTCCAGTCGGGTGGTCTTCATCCTTATCAGGTGATAGTCGCTGGCAAACCGCTCCATGGCATCCTTGTCGCCATAGAGGTAGAGTATGTCGCCCTGGGCGATGACGGTGTCTGCCCACGCCATACTCTGGCGTATGTCCATGCCGAGAGCCTTCTTCTTCTCGTTGCGTATCTCGAGTATGGTGAGTCCATACCGGTTCTGCAGGTCGAGCTGCTGCACACACATGCCTGCGAGCCCGTTGTTCTTGTAGCCCACACGCAACTTGTACAGATTGTCGTGCAGCTGGTACTGCTCGGCCAGGTCGTTGAGCGTCTTGCCGGCAGTGCCCTTGTGGTGCTTGCCCTTCTTCTTGATGAGCAGCAGACTCATGGGCAGCAGCACGGCTATGCCCAAGGCTATCACTATCAGACCGATGGGGAGGAAGGTGAAGAACCCGAGCGGCGCGAAGCCATGCTCTTCGAGTGTCTCGCTGATTACAAGGTTGGGGGGCGTACCTATCAGGGTGAGCATGCCGCCGAGGCTGCCCGCAAAGGCCACCGGCATGAGCAGACGCGAGGAGCGTATGCCCGAACTGGCTGCCATGCTCATGATGATGGGCATCATGATGGCCACGGTGCCGGTGTTGCTCACAAAGGCGCCGATGAACGAGGTGGCGAGGACCACATAGATGAAGGCGCGCGTCTCGTTGCCCTTGGCCATGCGCGATATGCTGTTGCCTGCCGATTGGGCAAGACCCGTCTGCAGGATGGCGCCGCCCACGACGAAGAGGCCGGCCATCATAATGACTATGGGAGAAGAAAAACCGCTTAATGCTTCGCTGGTGGTAAGAACTCCGGTAGCGGTAAGTACCATCAGGGCCGACAGGGCTACGACATCGCCACGTACGCGTCCCCAGACAAACATGGCTATAGTTACAATCAGAACAATTATAGTTATGGTCATGAATCAAACACAGATTAGTGGACTACAAATATACAATAATCCCGCCACAATCACGAACGCCGCTAAGGCGATGGCGTCTGATTTAATAAAACCTTAATAAGTTTTAGCAATTATTATTGTTTGGTTTGTGGTGATGGTCGTGACGGCAGCGAAGGTTGGCGTCGTCTCTTCTGCGTCTGTTTTCATCTCTCTGGTGACGGATATCATCTCGCTCATTTCGGATGTCATCTTTCCGGTAGCGAATTTCATCTCTTCCGAGTCGGATGTCATCTTTTCGGTGGTGAATGTCATCCCTTCTGCGTCGGATGTCATCTCGCTGGTGATGCCGTTAAAGATGATTTCAGGGTTTGAAACGGTGATTTCACGCTTGGATATTATTGTTGCAGACACTGAAATCACCATTTCATGCCTTGCAATTATCCTGAAGGGCCTCTCCACGAACTTGCGGATGGTCGGCGTGGGCACCAACAAAAACTCTCTCCCGCTGGGGCTGACATCGTGTGCCGTGTTGACCCCAGGGGAGAGAGTGGCTTATTTTACTAATAACGCTAAGTCATTATCTGTGGCCACCGCCGAATGAACCACCGCCAGAACGGCTGCTTGAAGAGTGGCTGCCGCCAAAGGAGCCTCCTGCACGACTGCTGCCGCCACCGCGGTTGCCACCGCCGAATGAGCTGCTGTTGCTGCTGCCGCCCGAGCGTCCGCCGAAGCTGCTGCCCGAAGAGCGAGAGGGCTGCGAGGTGGATGGAGAGAAAGTGCGGCTGGGCTGGCTATTGGCGCGTCCGCCGAACGAGGGCGAGTTGTAGTCGCTGGAGCGGCGCTCTACGGTGGTGCGGGTCGAGCTGCGCACGCCTCCGTCGGCTCGGCTGCCGAATGTACGGTTGCTGCCGCTCACGCCCGAAGACTGCCGGTTGGCTCGTCCGCCAAACGAAGAGCTGCTGCTGTTGCGGTTGTACATCGGGTCGCTCTGCTGCGAGGCACGGCTGCCAAACGAGCGGTTGCTGCTGGAAGCGCCGGCAGACTGCTGGTTGGCACGTCCGCCAAAGCTGCGGTTGGCATTCTCACGATTTATGTTGGATGAATTGTTGTTGCGTCCGCCAAAGGAGCGAGTGCCGTTGCCGAATTCGCCGCGGTCAAATCTGTCGCGCATACCGAAGCTCCTGCCGTTGTCACGATTGATGTGTCCGGCAAAACTGCGTCCGCGATACCAGCTGCGGTTGCCGTTGTTGTGCCAGCTGTGTCCGCCGCGATATACGGTGACAAAGTGGGGACAACCGAAGTAGTAATAGTCACGGTGAGGATAGCGAGCGTAGATACCGAAGTGCCAGTAGTAACCGTCCCAACTGAGCGGGCGGTAGAAGTAGTGGGCGGCGCAGAAAGCCCGGTACTGCCAGTCCAGGAGTATGTAACTCAGGTCCATATTGCGACGGGTCCAATAGACTCCGTAGAGGTCGTCATAAGTATTGATACCCATCAGATAGTCAAGGTTTATCTCGTAGGCAGCCTCATACTGAGCGTCGTTGAGATTGAGCTCGTAAGCCATCTTGTCGGTCAGGAACAGAGCCTGCTCGCGTGCCTGACTGTAACTCATTGCGCTGGCTGAAACGACCATTGTCATCATTGCCATCAGGGTAAATATATACTTTTTCATAATCGTAAGGATTTAGTTGTTTACTTTATCTGGTGCAAAGAAACAAAGAAAAAGCAAGGCGGCAAAGGGTTTTTCCCTAAAGAGAGAGAGGAAAATCCCTACAATGCCGTATCGTTATCCCCGAGGGGGCTGCGGCTGGCGCAGGGATGACTGGCGCAGGGCGGGAGAGGAGATGGGCTTTTTTCGGGTTGGTTATAATAAATGTCGGGTCTGTGCGTTATATATATAATAAGGTGAAAAAATATCCACAGATGAAGATACTAAGACTTATAGTGGCGCTGATGCTGCCTGTGGCTGCCCATGCCCAGTATGCCTGGCAGGACGGCGCCGAGGCAGGTCATCTTGACCTCTCTCGCGATGCCTCCTGGCAGGTGGAGATGCAGGGCGGCTATGCCAAGGGCAAGACTCCGCTATGGCTCAATGCCAACCGTTATGGTCTGAGCACGCTGGACCGCGGCAATGGCTATCTGCGTGCCAGCGTGGTGCGCCCGTTGCAGGCAGACTCTGCCCGCCGCTGGGGTGTGGGCTATGGCCTCGACCTCGTGGGTGGTGTCAATTATGGCACCAACCCCATCGTGCAGCAGGCTTACGCCGAGGTGCGCTGGCTGCATGGTGTGCTCACCGTGGGCAGCAAAGAGTATGGCATGGAACTCAAGAACAACCGGCTCAGCAGTGGTTCGCAGACGCTGGGCATCAATGCGCGCCCCGTTCCCCAGGTACGCCTGGCGCTGCCCGAGTATTGGACGCTGCCCTTCGGTGGTGGCTGGCTGCAGCTCAAGGGTCATATCGCCTATGGCATGATGACCGATGACAACTGGCAGCATGATTTCACCGGCTGTCAGCGCGACTATACCCATCAGCAGCATATCTTTACCGACAATGTATTATATCACAGCAAGGCGGGGTATCTGCGCATCGGCAAGGACGAAGACCTCTATCCCCTGTCATTGGAACTGGGACTCGAGATGGGTGCCCAGTTTGGTGGTACTGCCTATATGTCGCAAAAAGATGGTACGATACAGACCAAAAAAGGCAATACCGGGTTGCGCTCGTTCTGGAATGTCTTTATCCCTGGTGGTGGCGACGTGGGCGAGGGTGAATATGCCAATGTAGAGGGCAACCAGCTGGGCAGCTGGCTCATGCGTATCAACTACAACGCCGATACCTGGCGGCTGAGGCTTTACGCCGACCACTTCTTTGAAGACCATTCGGGCATGTTCATGCTCGACTACGACGGCTATGGCGAGGGCGACGAGTATATGGTGAAGAAGGACCGCCGTTTCTATATGTATGACCTCAAGGACATCATGCTCGGTGCCGAACTCAATCTCAAGTACTGCAGCTGGCTCCACAATGTGGTGGTAGAGTATCTCTATACCAAGTATCAGAGTGGCCCTCTCTATCACGACCATACCATGAACATTCCCGACCATATCGCCGGCAACGACGACTACTACAACCACGGCACCTATCCCGGTTGGCAGCACTGGGGTCAGGTAATGGGCAATCCGCTCTATCGCTCGCCCATCTACAATGACAACGGGCGCATCCATGTAGCCAACAATCGGTTTATGGCTTTTCACCTGGGCGTCGATGGCAATGTGACGCGGACGATAGACTATCGTCTGCTTGCCACCTGGCAAGACGGACTGGGCACCTATGACCAGCCATACCTCAAGAAGCGCCACAACGTGAGTTTTCTCGTTGAGGCAGGTTGCCGGCTGAAGCACAACTGGCAGCTGCGTGGTGGCTACGCCATGGACTTCGGTTCGATACTGGGCCACAATGCTGGTGTGCAGTTTACCCTGAGCAAGGGCGGTCTGCTGGAAAAGAATACTAAGAAAAGAAGATGATGAGAAGACATATACTATCCATAATGATGGCAATGGCCCTGACTATGGGTGTTGCCTCGTGTGAACTGGAGCGCGACCACAACGGCGACCTCGCCGGCTATTGGCACCTGGAACGAGTAGATACGTTGCAGACGGGCGGCGTGAAGGATATGAGCAGAGACCGTGTGTTCTGGGCAGTGCAGGGCAAACTGCTCTTGGTGCGTAATACAGTGGAACCCTACACCGGCTTCTTCTTCCGCTTTGACAACTCGGGTGATTATCTGATATTGTCCAATCCTCACAGCAATGGCGGACACCAGACCGATGGCGCTGAGGGTGACCAGCCGATAACCGATGTTAAGTATTTGGCTCCTTATGGCATCAATAGCCTGGAAGAACATTTCCATAAAGACCAGTTTACCAGTTCGCGGCTTACCCTTTCGACCGACAAGCTGCGGCTATACTTCAAAAAATTATAATGGCTACACTATAGGCGATACATCCACTTACGAATGTATCGCTTATATTATCTATAGAGTAAGAAGGCTTTATTCTGCCTTGCTGATTTTGTAGTTGATTAGCAAGTTGATAGATGTGTAAAGTATGATATCAACCAAAACTACGCCCGTGATGCCAATCAAGCCAAAAAGCCACAAATTGAGCGGGATGTAGAGCAAGGCCATTGCCAGTATTACCAACAGCGCCTGGTGCATGGAGCATCCTGCGCGCATTAACTTATGATGGATGTGACTTTTGTCTGCTGTAAATAGGGGAGAATGGTGACGCAGACGGTGCAGGATAACTCTGATGACATCGAAAATAGGGATAACAAGCAGCGAATAGGCTAACAGCAGACGATGGGCATCGACGGGCATGGCATCGCCATTGACCATCACAAACTTGATGACCAGGAAACTGAGCAGGAATCCCAGGGTAAGGCTGCCGCTGTCGCCCATGAATATCTTGCGGTTCTTCTCGGCCTTGCCAAACAGGTTGAAGTACAGATAGGGAATGAGCACTCCAGCCATTCCGGCTATGATGATGCAGTAGGAGTTGAGACCTTGCTGGGCATAGCCATACAGGAGACCTAACAGCGCAATAAGCGAAAGGCTGGCAGCCAGTCCGTCGATACCATCTATCAGATTGATGGCGTTGCTGATAAACACGATGACAAAGACCGTAAGCAGGGTGCCGATAAAAGCAGGTATCTCGTAGATGCCGCAGAAACCATGTAGATTGTTGATGGTAAGACCGGCAAGGGGCATCAAGGTGGCGGCGACAATCTGGGCGACAAACTTGATGCGGGCGCTGAGGCCAAACAGGTCGTCGATGATGCCCACGACATAGATGATGAGTAGGCTGAAGAAGAAGATTATCGTCCACAGGTTGAGCGGTATGCGCTGCTCCAATGCTGGGTCGCTGTCCAAGGTGGATATAGCCACGAGGGCAGCTATCACCATGCTTGGAATGAAGGTAATGCCTCCAAGCCGGGGGATGAGGTTATGGTGCAACTTGCGGCCGTTGGGGATATCATAGAGCCCCTTGGCCTTGCAGAAATTAAGAGTAAGCGGTATGAACATGAAACCGCAGAGTATACTGATAATAAATGTACCTATGTCGAGTAATCTATCAATAGCCATTATAATGTAGTCTATATGTGTTGTTATTGAATATAACTACAATTATACTGTTTTATTGCCTTTCCCCCTTTTCTTTTTCCACTCGTGATATAAAAGAGATGGCAATGTAGCCAAAATCATAGAGCAACGACGTATCTGCTTGCGTGGTTCGCAAAAGATGCGATATACGAATTCCAGATGATGGCGCAGCATCCACTTAGGTGCACGTCGGGCATTTATACCACTGAAGAAATTGAATGCAGCTCCTACGGCAATCAATACGCCGCGATTGAGGTGGGGCTTGAGAAGAGACATAAATATCTCCTGCTTGGGAGCGCCCAAGGCAATCCATACGATATCGGCGCCGTCGTTGTTGAGCATCGCACCAATAGAGGCATAGTCGAACTCTTCTACCTTGCAGAAAGGAAGTTCGTAAAATGTCATCTGCTTCACAGCTGGGTTCATCTTTATAAGATTCTGTTTCAGTGCGTCAAGTGTGCATTGATTGGTGCCAAGAAACGCCATGCGGTATTTCTTTTCGCTTATAATATCTTGGAAGATATCGCTTCCGCAATACTGTTCGTATTTTTTGCCGTAAATCAGGCGCAGATAGAGTGGCACATAACTGCTGTCACAAATGGAAAACATGCCATCATTGACTACCTTCTTATAGGCTTCATTGCGATTGACCGTATTGAGTATCACACCGTCGGCCACACAGATATAGTCAGCTCTTCCGCTGGCTATTTGGTGGGCAATAGCATTGTGGACTTCGGTCTTGTCAAATTCGTATCTTATGTTGAAGTATGTATTCATTTCATTATCTGTTCAGGATAACTGTAAGTATCTTGTAGCTGTTGGTATATCTTATTCATTGTAACCAGTTTGTTTTCCCATGATAGTTCCCTTTGCCTTTGCTTGCAGTTATCTGATTTTTGTTTTATCTCGTCTCTATTAATTATGATACGACGGAGGATGGCAGCGAAATCTGTGCTATTCTGTTGAGGGTTGGTCAATGGGACTTTCCATCCAATAGCTTCGTTGACTAATTGTCCTTGTCCACAGGTATCTATACACAGAATGGGAAGGCAATTGGTAATGGCTTCCAATACTACATGAGGAGTACCTTCTAAAACACTGGTAAAAAGGAACAAGTCCATTTGATTCATCATTTCTTGTACCTTCTTGTTAGCCAACTTGCCATACCATTTGATATTATTGCTAATGCCCATTTTATCTGCCATCTGTTGGTACATAGCGTTTTCAGTATCACTACCGTTTCCCACAATATGCAGGAATACGGGTAGGTCTTTGACTTTGGCTATGGTACGGATAGCGATGTCAAGTTTCTTTGTATCTAGAAAGCGACCAACCCACAGGATATCTAATTGGTCCTTGTTGAAATTATGGGCAGTATGTTGTTCTAATATGGTACATCCTGCCTCATTCATATAGACAGGTTTGATATGGTGCAACTTGACAAAACTGTTATAGGTGCCTTGTGTGGCTGCTATGACAATGTCTGCCCTATGGATAGCTTTGCACACTCTTGTAGAATAGCGTATCTGCAAGTGGTTAAGCATATTCTTGACAATGTATTTTGTCTTTTTAGATAAAGGCATTCCTGACAGATAACTTAATGGTACAATTTCCATACCTCCAACAGGCCCCCAGATATAATGGGTGTCATAAATGTTCCATAGATAGCCAGGCTCGCGAAAGCCAATCATGTTGAGTTGGTGTATGATATCTATCCGATGTTCGCTGCATATCTGTCGGGCTATGGTCAGCGTCTTCTTCTGCCATTTGCGATAATACCAATAGAAACGCCAGTCTCCCTGATTCCAGCACATGGAACGAATCTTGTCAGAGACGGGATTATAATAGAAATGGATATTGTCTTTCACATCCAATAGTGCGACAGCCTCTTCTATCTCTTTCTTCCATTCGCCCTCTGTGATGACATATAGGTTGTGCATCTTGGCCAGTTCTGTAATCCAGTGCCAAGCCATACCTTGTTCGCTACCCCAATTGGGAGCACAGGCGTATGCATTGATAAGTATATTCATTTATTGTGGTTGTTTGTGAGAAAACTTAGATGTAATTCCTTCTCTTGGAGATTGCGAAATCTGTCTCTAATCTTCTTGGCAGGTACGCCACCATGGATTTCACAGGGAGGAACGTCCTTAGTCACAACGGCACCTGCAGCAATGATGCTACCGGCTCCAATCTTCACGCCTGATAATATGATGGCTCCGGTTCCTATCCATACATCATCTTCGACGATTGTTGTTCCATTGTCTCCGCGCTTTCCGTTCCAAATGTATTGTCCGGGAATATTGTATGTGTGGTCTTCTTTACCCACGAAATTGACGCGGCTGGCTAACAGAATGTTGTTGCCGAAATGGACATTGCTCGCAATGTTGCAATAGTCTCCAAACTGGACATTGTTGCCGATGACAACATCCATATTGCGGGCAAACACACATCCGAGCATGACACGGACAAAGCCATGATACTTGATGCCTTTGAATCTGAAGTGGAAAAGATACCAAGTACGTAATATGTTGGCAAAATATCTAATTGTAAAATAAGCCTTTCCCATGCCATTGGGCATATTATTATAGTTGACTTTCATTATAGTATCAAGTTAGAGTACTCAAACAAGTATTATATATTCTTTGTGCGGCCTTGTCAGGAGAATATTGGCCTTCTATCTCTTTAGAAGTTCTTCCCATATTCTCCAAATCAGCGTGATGGAATTTGTCCAATGCTTCCAAAATGGATTCTTGGTTGTATGGATCAAAACTATAGCCGTTTTCGCCGTCTTTGACCAATTCGCAGGTCCCGCCATTGTAGATAGAGCAGCCGATAGGTTTGCCACATGCCATGGCTTCAGGAACTACCAGGCACCAGTTGTCTTCCAGTGTGGGCATAAAGAATACATCGCAAATCGCATAGTATTTATGTAGTTGGTCATATCCTATACCACCTAAGATGTGAACGCTCTGTATGTGCCCGTATTCTTTCTGCAGTGTATCATACAAATGTCCTTTGCCTATCACCAAGAGAGTGTCGTGGGGATAGGCGGCGATATGGCTTTGCCATGCTTGCAGGAGTTGTAGTATTCCCTTGCGTTCTACCAATTGACCAACAAACAAATAGATCAATCCGCTATCTGAGTGTAGTTTACCTTTTAGTTCGGCTCTTTCCTCTGCATTGAATTCTGCTACTTCTTTGGCCAGTTCGTAGCTGTCGGCACACATGCAACCCTTAGTGATGGGCTGGTGTTTGACCCCAATTTTGCTCTTCAGATATTCTTCTGTCAACCTGCCGTTTACCAAAAAAGCATGTGCCAGACGGGCAATGGCTTTCCGGTATAAGGTCAGAGGCCATGGAGTATTACGTTCTATATAGGAAGTGCGCTCGTAAAAGATGCAGAGCTTCTTGCGATGCAAGTATGAGTATAGAACAGCCATGGGAGCCCAACTGCCAAAACCTTCGACAATAACCACATCTGGATTCTGCTTCTTGATAGCACTGTAAAGTCCTGGTTGCCATTTTAATACAAGGCTGGTATTGGCAAAAGTCGTTTTGTCATTGCCTATAGAGAAGCGCTTTTCACCAGTCAGGATGGTCAAGTTGTCCTTCAGTTGTTTTTTCAGTTTCTCTCTTACCAACTCGGAAGTTTCTTCTTTTAGGCAAATCAGGTGAAATCTTCCTTCTGTATATTGGTTCAGATAGCTGTATACCGGCACTCGATAGTTTCCGAACCATGGCGTTACCCATAATATTTTGGGCGATTTGACAGTTTCTTTCATATCTTTACAAAATAGAGGATGGGAGTAGTTATTATAATATCTGACAGATTAGCATACTTGAATGTACCGTTACTGAAGTAATAGCAGAAGTATGGAAACATCAAAACAGATACCAATAGTTCTATAATATATATATACCTAAACTGGACGTATCTCAGAAAGAGCAGCAGCAATACCGACTGGAATGTGTAGATAAAGAATTGGTATCGCATGCACAGGTAATAGGCTTCCGTAAAATTGCAGACAAGCACAAACATTATGATGACAAAGGTGATGTTGGTAGTTGCCATGTTACCTTGGTGGCATATATCATCCAATTCCTTGCTTTTATAATACCTATAATATATATAGGCAATCATGACAAGCAATAGGGTGCAGAGTATAAACGATTGTGCATTAAGGCCCACCTCTACTTGCCAACTGTCAGCACTCGTCAATTGTGAAGTGTCTTCCAGTCGTGCGAAGATATAGCCTATGAACATGACCTTTGACAACAATCCTGACATGGAAAGAAAGGCAAAGGAAAGAATAATGATGGACAGACTCAACAACAGGAGTCTTTTTGGAGTCATTGGCTTGCGTATGAAGGGGATGATGCCCAAACCGATAATAGGGATAGACGCGGTGTGGACTCCTAAGGATATGATGGCCAGAAGCCAATTGTATTTCTGGTTGTAATACAGCTGTATCAAAAATAATAATGCGAACGACTGTGATATGCTCTGTCGCAGCATGTTGCCGTTCATGGCAAATGTCTGGAAGAAAAATGCTGTAAAGACGAGCACTGTAATAACATGATATTTGGAACAGTTGGTCTTTTTGGCTATCAGGATGACAGCCTCATAAATAGCCATATAGCTCGCAGTGGTAAAAAATGTCACATAGATAGGCCAATTGGCATCGGTGAGTCGACTGATAACCCAAGAGAATGTATAGTAAACGGGCTCCTTGGCATACAAGAGCAAGTACTGTAGCAGAGAACTGTTGAGTGCATCACGGTAGTATTCATTGTATGCCAGAAAATCACCGTAGAGTTCTTTTGTCGTATTGACAAATCCAAGGTAAAGTGACAGCAGTAATGCCAACCCCCTGAGTGCAGTCCAAGAGGTTCTATCGATATTTCTCAGTGCCACCCATATCCATGAGGCAATGCCTGCAATGGGGTTGAGAAGGAATATGAGAGATAGTAATGGCATACTTTATTTGTCTTTTGTTTGTTTACATATTTGTTGATAATAATGCTCCATCATAGGGAGAATGTGATTGGCCGAAAACCTTACGTCAATTGTTTTATGTGCCATGGTTCGCATTTTCTCGACCTCGTCATCCGTCATCTGTAGTGCTTTTAGAAGCATATCCTTGATGTTGTTGATGTCTTTTGGTTGTAAGAGCCAACCGTCCTTTCCGTCGGTTATCATTTCTGACATACCTCCGGACTTGCTGCCAATCACGACATTTCCTGCAGCCATGGCTTCCAAGCATACAAAAGGGAGATTTTCCCAATGAGACGGGAAACACGATATTTTGGAAGACCGATACAGGTTATCCAGTTCTGCTCGGGGAAGATTGCCGGTAAATCTGCACCATGTATAGTTGTTATCTTCAGTTTCGGCTTTGAGTTGCAGCGCATAACTACCCATTTTCCCTGCAATGGTAAGCGTGATGGGATAACCCTCTTCTCTCAGTATAGCACAGGCCTTGACAAGGTCTCCCACTCCTTTTTCCTCCATTACGGTTCCTACATATAAGATGGAGTTCTGCAAATAGCTGTTGTGTGCCTTGCTTTTATTCCATTGGCTGGTATCAAGAGGATTATATATTACTTTCCAATCTCCTTTGACTTGTGGGAAATACAGATTGTACCATGCCTGTAGGCTGTATGAACATGAATTGAAATGGGCAAAATGTGTAAGAGTTTCGATCTCTTTCTTGGCACTCCACTCGAGATAAAATTTGCTGATGGGATAGCGTTTTACTCCAAGGTTGGTGCGGTCAAATATGGAGGGGGTATGCATGCGGACCACCACAGGGACGTCTTGGCGCCATAGATAATACCCCTCGGCCCCGAAGTCAGCGACCTCAATGATGTCTATATTTTCCAGATTCTTGATAGTTTCCAGTATTCGTTTGCGATAGGAGAAGAAACGATAGATTATCCGCAACTTCTTGATGGAGGTAAACCATGAAGTCTCAACCGATGGGATAATGAAGTCTCCGCCTTTTAGTCTAATGATACGGATCCCGTTTTCCATCTTGTCGCTTGTAGTGCGTGTGTCGTCAGATGCACAGATGACGGTAATCTGATGGCCGCGTGCAACCATAGCCGATGCCATATCCTTGACATAGGATGCAATGCCGCCACCTCTTTGGGTAGGTACAAACTCTCTGGATATATATACGATATGCATTATTTCTTATGGATGAATGATTTGAGATAGTTACGCTCTGACGGCGACAATAGTAGGAGGGCAGTAGCGAGGCAACTGAGTATGCTTGTGGCTGAAGTCAGCACAAATCGCATAAAGCCATCCAGGTCGGTATAAGTACGCATAATCCAGCATACTGTCATAGATGTGACAAGCAATATTAGTGGCGGGCATACCGAGTGGCGTATGTAATGTGCAATATTCAGGTCGATTTGCTTATGGATGTCAATAAGACAATAGCCACAAAACGCCAAATCGGTCGCAATGATGGCGAATATGGCCAATAATGGATTGGCAGAGTAGGAAAGGGCAATGTAGCCAATGGGCAGTGCCGCAAGGGTGATGAACCTTCCATATATCTGGATGTTTTTGATGCGTCCCGTAGCATTGGCCGCAGTAGAGAGAGGTTGGAAAAAGATGTTGATGAGCGAGTCGACAACCAACAGACGGGTGAAGACAACTGTATAATCGGGTACTTGTCCCAACCAGATGTGCAGAATGTATTCGGTTTCCCATATGATAGGCACAGCCATGGTGCACGCCAGAAAAAAGGAGAACTTTGAAACCTTCTCTATGATACTGGTCATATAATTGATGTCTTTCTCAGCATACGATTTTATAATCTGAGGGGCTGCCGCTGTTATTAGACTTGAGGAGAAACGATCAATGGTGGCACTTACTTGTAGGGCTATGGCGCGTGCGGCATTGATAGCCGGTCCGAAGAAAATATTGAGGACGATGTTCATGCCTTGATTGCTTACCGACCATGCCAGACATCCAAACATGGTATATCCGATAAAGCGTAACATTTCTTTGACAAGGTTAGATTGCCATATCCAACTGATGCGGCACTCTTGGAAAGATATGCGATCGTAGAGTATGTAGGATATCAGCGTGAGTATGGAAACTGTAGCGGAAAGTGCGCTGAAAAGAATAAGTTTGTCACAGTTCCCGATAGCCAGGAGAAAGGCTATGACCAGTCGGGCAAAGGATTCAAACAGGCCGATATAGGCATACATCTTCATCCGTTCGTTGGCAATGATTGCAGCCAAAAAGGGAACTTGGAGGATGGAACAGACTACAGATACTACAGCAAAGTGGTAGGCCCATACTGCTGCATCCAGTCTCGATGCAGGGATAGACAGCTGAGTGTAGACCATCCATAGACCGACAGTTTCGGCAAGTACAAAGATTGCGACAGAGAAAATCACCATCAAACTGAAACTCTGCCTGAAGTATAGTCTGGTTTTGGGCGTGTTGTGTTCGCCCAGTCCTATGCTGAGATAGCGTTGGGCTGCGTTAGACAGGCTACTGGAGAAGAATGCCAATAACGAGACGATGCCCGCCACTACGTTGTTGATGCCGAAGTCGATTACGCCCAGTTGCTGCAATACTACCCTTGATGTATAGAGCGTTACCAGCATGACTACTATCATGCGGATATATATGGCGCCAGTATTGTTGGCTATCCGTTTGCTCTTTTCGGAAGTCTGCGTCAATGACATAAGCGATAAACTGATAGTTTTGGGAAATAATGTCTTAGAAACCCTTGATGAACAGTTGTTTCAGTTCGCCGCGGCACACATACAGTGTAGTAATCACCCATGAGAGTATAACCATGAGTAAGATGAAGACCATGCGCTTGGGGGCTGATGGCTTCAGGGGTACGGAGGCTCCTTTGATTACTGTAAAGACAGGTGTCTTTTCCTGAACTTTGGCTATGGCTTGCTCCATTTGGGTGTTGAGCGTGCTGTAGGTGTTATATTTCAGCTGCATGTCGTTTTCCAAATCGGTTTGCTTGGCTTTATAGCTTTCCAGTACCACTTCAGAGTTGGCGTCGGCGTAGCTGCCGTAGAGCTGTCGTGCCTTCTCGTATTTTGCTTTGGCTTCGGCGGTCAGTTTTCGGTAGTAGTCCAAATCTACTTGAGCTTTGCTTGTGCGATAGTTAGTGATGCTTTGTTGCAGTTCGTCTTTGGCTGCATTGGCAATAGTGGCCGTAATGAGCGGATCCTGATCCTGTACAGTTATTGTGATGATGCCCGACTTGGCGTCTATTTTGCAGTTGATGTTTCCGCGGATTGTGGTCAGCACATTGGCTTCATCCTCGGTCAGGACAAAGAGATTGATGGTATTATCCTGCTTCTTGGCAGTCTGCTTCTTGGCAAACATCTTTTTGATGGCACTGATTAGCTTGCCTGGGAACCCCCATGGACTTTCTTTCTGGTGATGCAGCAGATAGTCATAGTAGGTGGTGGTCAGTTTCCCATCTTTTGTGGTTACCTTGTGGTCTACAAGGTGGGCCGCAAAGTCATTGGTACCCATCAACTGAGGGTATAGGTCGGGATAGATGGCATCGCCAGTTGAGGCGTTGCCGATATTGAATCCGAATGAAGATGCTATAGACGACAGACCGCTTTTTCCGGTAATGTCACTTATCTCTGGTGCCAGCAGAATCTCCGTAGTGTAGGTCCGAGGCACCAAGAAAATGTATATGGCTGATATGATGGCTGTTATGATGCCAATACTTGCAAATCGCTTCTTGTTGCTTATTATGCGCTTTGCGATTAGAACTATGTTGACGGTTTGTTCTTCTTTCATCGTTGTTGTTTCTTTTGTCTTACTTCAACAGATTGGCGAGCGAGGCTATCATGGTGGCGAGCGAGGCTACCGATGTGCCTATTCCGAGCCACTGGCCTACGGCCGAGGCATTGCGCTTGGGCTTGCTGGGCACCACGATTTCGCATCCGGGGCGTACCTTGGCGTTGTGGGCCACACGACCTACGGTGCCGTTCATATATATAATAATGGTACGGCTCTTCTTGGCGCGCTGGCCGAATCCGCCCGCCTGGTCGATGTAGTATGAGTAGCGGCGCCCCTTCTCGTAGGCCACGGTGTTGGGGAACATCACGTCGCCGCTTATCTTCACCGTTCCGTTGTATTGGGGGATGATGATCTGGTCGCCCTCGCGCAGCACCAGGTCGGCATCGCTTCCGGGGTTGGCCAGCGCTTCAGCCAGTTCGATACCCACGGGATAGGTGTCTGAGAGCTGCAGCAGCGCCACATTGATGGAGTCGCTGTTGGCGCCCTGTCCTGCCAGCAGACGGGTCACGGCCTGCATCTTGATGCGCTCCGATTCGGTGGTGCGGCGCATCAGCCGCGCACCGTTGATATAGGCCAGGTCGGTCACTCCGCCCGCCTTGCGCAGCACGTCGCTCAGTCGCTCGTTCTTGTGCGACAGGGTGTAGGTGCCGGCAAACATCACCTCGCCTTCGATGGTCACGTTCTGTGGAGTGGCGTAGCCAGGACTGCGGCGTACATAGATTTCGTCGTAGGGCATGAGGTGGAATCCGGCCTGTCCGTCGATGACGAACCCGTCGCGCAGTGCCAGACTGTAGGTGCGGGCGATGATGCTGTCGGTCTGGGTGGCTTTGGGGTCGCGTATGCGGCGTGCCACGTCTACCTTGACCGTCGAGGCCTGGTCGTTGAGTCCGCCCGCCTGGAGTATCAAGTCTTCGATGGTCATGTTGGCGGCATAGCGGTAGATGCCTGGATAGTGTACCTCGCCGTGCAGGGTGAGGGTCTGTTCCTGCATCAGCTCCTGGCGTGTGGGCACAAAGAGTATGTCGTTCTTCTGCAGGGCTATGTCGGCTACGCGTCCTTCCATGATGCCGTCGATGTCAACGGGGATGACCTCGAGACTGCGGTCGGCGCGCATGCGGTGCATCACGGCATGGGCTGTGAAGGCTTGTTCGGTCACTCCTTCGGCATGCTCGAGCAGCGAGCGCACGCTGGTAATCTCGCCGCCCACCTGGTATTTGCCGGGGCGGAATACGGCTCCCTTGACCTCGACCATGTTTTCATAGCGGTTTAGGATAGAGTCGACGGTGATAGAGTCGCCATCGGCGATGTGGAAGGAGTTCATGTCAAACTCACCCACGTTGTAGACCGAGTATTCGCGGCCGGTCTTGCGTATCAGGCGCACCGAGCGGGTATAGGCGTCACCGGTAAACGAGCCGGCATATTTGAGCAGGGTGCCCACGCTCTCGCTCTTCTTCATCTCATAGTACATGGGGCGCTTCACCTTGCCGGTGATGTTGACCAGACAGTCGTAGGGCCCCACCACGATGACGTCGTTGTCGGTGAGGTGGATGTTGCTGGCCTTGCCGTTGAGTATGTAGTCATAGACATCGACATGGGCGATGAGGCGGTTGGCACGGAATATCTTGATGTCGCGCAGCGTACCGATGTCGTTGGGGCCGCCCGCCATGTAGAGTGCATTGAACACGGTGGAGAAGGCCGACAGGGTGTAGGTGCCCGGCATGCGCACCTCGCCCATCACGTTGACCATGATGGTCTTGGTCTGTCCCACGGTCAGTCTTACCTTCGAACTCTGGTAGCGGCTGCCCAGTGTCTGGCGCAGTCGGGCATTGGCTTGTGCCACGGTGAGACCGCTCACCTGTACGGGGCCGAAACCTTCGATGGTCACATCGCCGTCGGGCGATACGGTGTATTGGTTGCTCTTCTGCGAGGCACCATAGATGTCTATGATAACGGCGTCGCCCGGACCCAGACGGTAGTCGCCGGGGGTGGCGATGTTCATATTGGGCTCGAAGGTGAGCTTCTTGTTGTTGAAGATGTCGCGGCCGAACACTTTCTTCGTCTTCCGCTCGGCCATCAACTGCCGGTAGAGGGCAATGGTGTCTGTGGGCAGTATGGCCGACAGTTCGCGCTGAAACTCAGCCGTCTGCTCGTCGTCTTCTATCTCTGTGCGCAGATTGTTTTCCTGCTGTATCAGCGTGCTGGTCTGGCTCTTGGCTTGGGCAGCCTTCTTCTTCTCGCCGTTGGCAGTGCGCATACGGCTGTTTGCCTTTTCCACTGCCTGGTCGGCTACTACGCCCATACCTTTATTCTGTATCTGGCGTTCATACTTGTCTCTCACGCGGCGTATCTGCGTGATGTTCACGCCGCGCTGCATCAGCTTGGTCACTATCTGTGCCTGCGATGTGCCGGCATTGTGCTCTTTTACCACAAACTGCATTATCTGGTCGTCGGTCATTGACGACTGTGCCGATGTGGTGGCCGCAAAGGCCATGAGTGCGATGAGTAATATAACGTATCTTTTCATATTTCTTTTAGAATTTCCTCCCTGTCACGATGCTCAGGGCTGTCTTGATGATAATCTTGGTGTCGAGCCAGAGCGAGCGGCGCTCCAGATAGCTGATGTCCATGTCCAGCCGGCGCAGCATCTTCTCCATCGTGTCGGTGTAACCGTTGTAGAGCGTAGCTTCCGACGTGAGTCCAGGCTGCATCAGGTAGATGAGGCTGTAGCGCGCATCCTGCTTCATAATCTTGTCTATGTAGTATTTGCGCTCGGGGCGTGGCCCTACCAGCGACATGTCGCCTCTGAGCACATTCCACAACTGTGGCAGTTCGTCGAGATGATGGCCGCGCAGAAACCGCTCAAGTCTTGTTGATGTCAGCTCGTCGCCTTGGGCAATAAGCTGCGGCCCTTCGTTCTCGGCTTCGCTGCTTAGTGTGCGAAACTTGAATATCACAAAGGGCTTGCCGCCTTTTCCTATGCGTACCTGGCGAAAGAAGATGGGGCCATTCTGTTGTAGTCTTATCGACAGCGCCACTGCCAGCATTACGGGCGAGAGAACCACCATGCCCACCATGGCGAACAGGATGTCGGCTGTCCGCTTGATGCCGAGTTCCATTTTACCCATTCCGTCTGTAGCCTGTTGTTGAGTCATTTGTTGGTTGTCCTACATTATATAATATAATAACTCGTTTTTTGCCGATTTGTTGCATGATAGCCCAATTATTTTTTGCCATTTTTCATGGCGGTTGCGGTTGCCACCACGTCGTTGTGTATATCTTGTTAAGGTATAGGCGGTTATAAAAAAGGAAATGGAGGCTGCCTGTGCCTCCATTTCCATTGACCTTTTATCTTACTATGACCTTTTTGACACTACCATCGCTCATGCGGATGATGTATTGTCTTTCATGGCCAGCATGGGAGTTGTCATTATAGTCGCCTTTATAGATATAAGGAGTGTGCCTTGATGCTTCAAGCCAGACGTTTGTCTGAAACGTTTGTTTACGACATCATTTCTCTTATGACAGCCTCTGCCATTACCCAATCGACGAGCGCATAGTAGCGCATTTTGGGCGTGAAAATGGATTTTTTCCGCTTTTTTCTTGTTGGTTTCGCAAATATCCCTTATCTTTGCAGACCATATATCATTGGGGTTGACTGGATTTGACGGCGGCTAAGATGGTATGTAAGCACGCGGAGACTCGTTGGCTATCTCCTTAATCAGAGTCATCGACAAATTAATTGGCGAAAACAATTACGCTCTCGCTGCCTAATCGAAGCATAGTAGATTACTGGCTTTATCCCGCCACCAGGTGACGGGACGAGACATCGCTCAAGGGCTCTTTTTCCGAAACTCCTTGGTCAAGCGGTGCAGTACAGTCGGAAATAGTCTCTCGAAAGCCTCGCATCGGAGATGAAATCTTAGAGGATAAGGCATTGGTTGGTGGTCCGGGTCTTGCCAATGCACGAAAACCGAAGGCCGGAATAAGCGTGTAGAAAGCATATGGTTTTACTGTGCGGACGAGGGTTCGAATCCCTCCAGCTCCACTCCATCAATAGCATTACGTTGGCAGGATTGTGTGCCGGGGTAATGCTTTTTTTATGCTTGGGAGTAAAAAAGTGGGCGACAATGGCCACTCGCAGCGTTTTTTTGCTTATTTTTGCAATGTTATCTTAATCCTTAACATTATAACCTATTACTGCTATGTCTCCAGAAATGCCAAAAGAGGTGAATACCGATGAGAGAGTGACGCCACAGACTGACCCTGTAGCTCAGCCAGACGATGCCCAGAAGACCATAACCATAGATATCGTGCGCCACAAGCGCCTCTTCGAACTCCTTGAGAGCCCGAGGTCGCTGTGGAAGGTGATAGCCTCGCTCTTTGTGATAGTCATCGTGCTGTTTGTAGGTCTGGCCTTTGTGGTGCTGGTGGTCAAGAGTTTCTATCCCTACAATGTCATCAAGACCAATACCTATGGCGCCACCATCATGCAGACCGAAGACAAGGAGGTGATATACTGGCTGTTCAACACGGCAGAACTGTGGGCCAACTCGGGCATCGAGGTCAAGAAGAACGAGCGTATATCCATCCGGGCATCGGGTGCAGCCAATACCGCCATACACTATCTGGTCGACGCAGCCAACGAGGACCGCCAGCCTGGCTTCGGCTGGGTGGGCACCGAGGGCTTTGAGCGCAAGGGAGGCCACAATGACTTCAGAGACAAGTACAAACTGGCGCCCGATGAGCCTTTCGGCGTGCTGCTGATGCAGGTCATCCCCTACGAGCACAGCAAGAAGGATATAGGCTGGTACAAGAATCCCGACAATGATGTCTATCTCGATGGTCTGGAGCGTGGCAGCCTGCACACCACCATCTCTGTCATCTCCAAGGAGCGTGTCGACTATGTGGTGCCCTGCGATGGTGTGCTTCACTTTGCAGTCAACGATGTGGTGATGACCGACACGGTCATCCGAAACATGTATCTTGCCAGCATGAAGACGCTGAGAGACTCGCTTGCCACCCCCGACGCCTCTCTCGACCGGGTCATCGCGGCGGTAGAGCAGCACGGACTGGACGCCACGATAAAGGAGACCCACACCATAGCCCTGCCGCTCAAGCTCAAGGACGGCACCGTGGCCGATGCGGCTGTCCTCAAGGCCCGGTCGTATGGTATGGGATATTATTACAATGGCAGGGAGGTCGACAAGACCAATTATCCCGTCAACAACGAACTCTATTATTATAAGGAGAAGAAGTTCCGCGACCCCTGGTTTGCCGACAATGTGGGTTCGTTTCTTGTAGTCATCGAACGTAATACGCAGCAAAAATGAATGTCAAATCGCTTATTGAGACCATCACGAGTGCCATCACCACCACGGGCTTGGCGCGATACGTGATCAATGACAGGTCGTTTCTTGCCGAGTTGCTGTCAGACAAGCGCCCCACGCCATCGGGCCCGCAGACCGATGCTGAGGTGTTGGGTATCAAGCCATTCATAGACTACCGCCCCACCGACCGGCTGCCGGTGACCATGCTCGTGGTGCGTATGGTGTGGAAGACGCTCATGCTCCTGCCGTGGCTCTGCTATAGAGGCGCAGCCGTGGTGGCAGCCCTCATGTCTGGGGCGAGGGTGAAGCGGCTCGCCGACTGCCCGTCCAAGGTGAGGTCGGCACGCGTCAACTTTGTCATCTTCTTTGTCTCGCTGGTCTTCGCCATCGTCTTGCTGCTGGTCATCCTCTCGTTCTTCATCCGGGGCGTGCTCTTCTTCGACCCCTCGCAGCGTATCAATGAGCAAGGAGCCATCACCATGGCCCAACCCTGTGGCAGCGAGCGCAATGTGTTTCTCTACAATACCGGGCAGTGCTGGGCCAACACCGGCATACAGGTGGTGCGGGGCGATAGGGTCGAGGTCACGGCGTCGGGTGCCTACTATGGCCGCGTGGCCGACCTCTACCATTGTGCCAAGGACAACTGTGTGCTGCCTTTCGACATGGTGATGCCCGGACTGTCCTATGATGTCGCCGGCAAGGACAAGCAGGACATGCGCTCAGCCCAACTCACGCGGCTGTGCATGTACAAGGGTGAAACCCGGCGGCTGCTGGGCATGGAGTGGACGGCGGTCGAGTCTGTCTTTGGCTCGCTGCTCTACCAGATACGTGCCTCCAACGAACCGTTGCTCTACGACAGCGACCGCGATGCCGACCACCGGCGCATGATACAGGGCAACCACGACCGTGGCCGTGTCTTCAGCTTTGAGGCCCGCCACTCGGGCGACCTCTATGTCTCGGTCAACGACATCTATCTGGACCGCCGCGTACTGGACATCATGGACTCCTGCTGTAACACGGTTGTGGTCACCTCGCTGCTCGAGCGCTACGGCCCCGCCATGACCAATGGGCAGAAGATAGCCATGCTGCGTGCCGGACTGGGCAGGAAGTATCTGCCCGAGATGTGGTTTGCCGACAATATGGGCGAGATATTGTTCAATATCACCGTCCACCGCAATGTCATCCGCGAAGCCAATACGGCAGAGTCGTTCTTCGCCCACGTCTACCGCCACATCGACCGCTTCTTCGACCAGCGTCCGGGCGCCATCCTGCTTCAGGTGGCTGTGGCACTGGCGGTTATAGTCCTGCTGTTGTGGGCCGACAATAGGTTCATGCACCGCAGCCCTAAAGAATAAACAAAAGTAACGACAATAAAAACAATAGTAATCATGCAAGAAAATGAAAAAGACCCTGAGGTGCAGCCTGTAGCAGAGCCAGTGGCAGCCAAGGCTGTAGCACCCGTAGAAGAGAATTCCGGCAATGGTGCAGAGACGACGCTTGTAATTATCGCCAACATCGTATTGGTATGTGGCATCATCGCCTCGATTATCTGCTTATTCAACATTGTCTGGGTACAAAATCCCGAGTACCAATACATCGACGACAAGATATTCAGTCCCAGCGGATTTGTGACCACGGTCATGGTGCTGGCCTCCTCGCTGATTAGCTGGAGCTTTATGCGGGTTCTGGCCAATATCTCGGTCACATTGAAGGCTATGAACAAGAAGATGAAGTAGTCTGCTTCTCCGATTGCCGGCAATCCCCATCTGTCCTGTAACGGGATGGATGGGGATTGTGGTTATGTGGCTGCCGCTGACCGCGTCATCGCGCCCGTTGTCAGGGCTGCGCTGCACGGAGGTTGTGCTGTGGTCGTCAACGGTCAGCAAGGCATTGGTTGTGAGTGTGTTCGGCGGTGTGGAGACCATCATTGCTGGCGCGTATCGGACGGCGCGGATGTACGTATCAGACGGTACGGATGCGAGTTTCGGACGATACGAAAGCTCGTATCGTCCGATGCGCGTCGCCCGAGGTGGTCAGCAACTGCGTGGAGGTACCCTCCAGCTTTGCCGGGACGCCCTCCAGCTTTGCCAAGGTACCCTCCAGCTTCGCCGGGATGTGCTCCAGGCGGGGTGGGGTGCTTCCGCATCTTGCGGGGACGATGGCGGTGGGGCGGAGTAGGGGCTTGGATGTAAACGGGATGTGCTCGGCTGTGCGCGAGATGGGCTCGGCAATGCGTGGGATGATGTTGGTAGTGCGCGGGATGTGCTTGGCTGTGCGTGGGATGTGCTCGGCTGCGTGCGGGATGTGCTCGGCTGCGTGCTTGGCTGATTGGGGGAAACAAAAAAAGCAGTTCCGAAGAACTGCTTCTTATGGGTGGCAGATGGGACTCGAACCCACGACATTCAGAACCACAATCTGACGCTCTAACCAACTGAACTACAGCCACCATTTAGAGCTTAATCTCATTAAGCGAGTGCAAAGGTAATGGAAATATTTGTTTCCTGCAAATTTTTTGCCCATTATTTTCGCGCCGCCTTGTATTTTCTGCTTCCACGGGGGCTGCGCAGCCTGGAGGCTGTGCCTTCTCTTGCGCCCGTCGGCGTGGACGGCTACAATAAAGCCCGCTCTGCGTCGGGCAGAACGGGCTCATATTGCGTACCTTTGGTAACTCTTACTTGTTGTTCTCGGCTGCGGGGGCTGCGGGAGCCTGCTGGGCATTGCCCTTGGTAGGCTGGGTTGCGCCGAAGCCAGGCATGTTGGTAGGATTGGTAGTCTCTGTCTGGGTAGCTGCCTTCTCCATTACGCTTTCCTCGGTGATGGCCTTGGGAGCGGTGTGGGCGCAGATTACGCTGATGACAACCATAACGGCGGCCAGACCCCATGTGATTTTCTCTACCAGGTCGGTAGTCTTGCGAACACCCATGAATTGGTTGGAAGAAGAGAACTGTGAAGAGAGACCTCCTCCCTTAGACTCCTGGATGAGCACGATGCCAATCATCAGGATAGATACCAGTACGATAAGTACTACGAATAATGTGTAAATCATCTTGTTGTTTATTTTTTTTGTTATTATTTGCTCTATATCTTATGGCTTTTTGGCCTTGCTGTTCAGTATCAGCTTCTCCAAGAACCGTATTTGGTCTGCAAAGTAAGCATTTTTTTTTGGAAAAATCAAATTTAAGCGCGTAATTATTTCCAAAGCCTTCTCAAAACGGCCTTGTTGGATGTAAATTCGTGCCAAAGTCTCGGTGCAGTAGCTTCCGTCCACCATATTTTCGCTGTCTTTTGTGTCATTGCTTTCGGGCACATACTCAGGTTCTTCCTTGAGTTCTATCTTGCCCTTGTCGTTGTTGATGAAGTCGTCTATGAGCGACTGTCCTTTCATCAGCGGAGCCTCGGGGCTCTCTTCGTCTTCGCTCTCGGTGTCGAGCAGGAAGCTCACGTAGTCTATCGCTGCGTCGGCAGCCGTTGGCTTGCGTTTCTTCTTCTTCGGCTCTTCCTCATCGGTGGCGGGGATGGTGTCCAGAAAGTTGTCAATGAGCGAGATGGTGCGGTCGGCGCCTGGGGCGTTCTTTGTCTGGCTGTTGTCGGTGGTGGCACTTTTGAGCTTGTAGTGTGCTGCCTCTATCAGCCTGAATATCATCTTGCGGTCGGTGATGTATATGGCTGCCTTGCGCAGTTCTTCATCAAACGAGGGATCGTGCAGGATGTAGAGGTTTTGCAGCATCAGCAGACGTGCGGTCTGGAAGTAGGGATAGAGTGCAATGAGGCTTCGGAGGTCGTACAGGGTCTCCTTGTCCATGGTCTGCGGATGCTTGATGAGTTGCTCTAAGTCCAGTTGCATATCTGTGGTGGTTGGGGTGGTTTACCAGTTGGCCACGGTGGCGTTGAATATCTGTTCTACGAGGTCCTTGGTCATCTGGGTGACCAGTTCTTCCTGTACCGAGTTCAGGTTTTGGGTCGACTCGTATGTCTGCGAGGCTGAGAACTGACGTTCAAAGTCTTCCTTGTGGTTCACGTTGTTGGTAAACCTTACGCTGACGGTCATGGTGAGCTCTACCTGTGCTGAGTAACCTTCGCTCGACACCGACTTGTTGCGTTGCGTGTATTGTATGATTTCTCCCTCTATCTTGAGATCGCCGTTGCGCTTGACCTGTACCAGACGGGTATGGTTGGCAAATTCGTCTTTGAGGGCGTTGTTGAACAGAGGACCCATGGGTCCCCATACATAACTGCTGCGTATGGGGAAATCGTTGATTTGTATGGTCTTGGTCTTGGTGTAGTCTATGCTGGCACCGTTGAACTTGTAGCCTTTGAAGGCGCACGCGGAGATGGTGGTCAGCACGAATGCCATCAGTGCGAGGTGTATGTATATGAGTTTTTTCTTCATTGTCGTCGTTTAGTCGAGTCCGTATTGTTTGAGTCTGCGGTAGAGTGTACGGTCTGAGATGCCCAGGGCTATGGCAGCTTCGCGTCGTCGGCCGTTGGCCTTTTCCAGCGCTTCCATTATCTCCTTTTTGTCGTGCTCTTCGCGCGTCATGGGCTCTGCGGGTTCGTTTTTTATCTCTTCTGCCACCGCGTCTTCTGCCTGTACTGTCGCCATCTGTCCGTTGGCGATGTGTGGGAGCGAGTGGCCGTATTGCTGGGCGGTCATCGCGCCGTGCTCTCCCAGTTGCTTCTTGAGCGCGTCTATCTCCTTCTTCAGCTTGGTCACATTGCCGCGCAGCTCGTATAATACCTTATATAATAGTTCGCGCTCGCTCTCATAGGAGTGCTTGCCTGTATTGTCGATAGTGGCCAGCTCGGTGCTCTCGGGGTCTTGCGGGATAAACTGCGACAGTGTCTCGGCGTCTATCTCGCGCTTCTCGCTGAGCACAGAGATTTGCTCGGTGATGTTCTTGAGCTGTCTCACGTTGCCGGGCCACTTGTATTGCATCAGCAGGAGCTTGGCCTTGTCGGTGAGCGTTATCTTGGGCAGCTTGTACTTCTCTGCCGTCTGCAGGGCGAAGAGGCGGAAGAGCAGGGGGATGTCCTGGCCGCGCTCGCGCAGTGGCGGCATCTGGATGGGGATGGTGTTGAGGCGATAGTAGAGGTCTTCGCGGAACTTGCCTTCGCTGATGGCCTTGCGCATGTTGACATTGGTGGCGGCCACGATGCGCACGTTGGTCTTCATGATTTTCTGACCGCCCACGCGGATATATTCGCCCGTCTCGAGCACACGCAGCAATCGTGCCTGGGTGGCTATGGGCAGCTCGCCCACCTCGTCCAGGAAGATGGTGCCGCCGTCGGCGGTGCCGAAATAGCCTTCGCTCTCGCCTATGGCGCCGGTAAACGAACCCTTCTCATGTCCGAAGAGCTCGCTGTCTATCGTTCCCTCGGGGATGGAGCCACAGTTGATGGCAAAGTATTTCTCCTTGCGTCGGGGGGAGTTGTCGTGGATGATGCGGGGTATAATCTCCTTACCCACACCGCTTTCGCCCACGATGAGTACCGACAGGTCGGTTGGGGCTACCTGCAGGGCGATGTCGAGTGCACGGTTGAGCCCGTCGCTGTTGCCGACAACATTATACCGTTGCTTTATCTTTTGCAGTTCAGAAGTGTCCATTGGAGTACAAAATTACTCATTTTATTCAACATAATGGTCGTTTTCGCCGTTTTTTTTATTGCTGGCATCCAAAAACTTATGCCCGCTTTGGCCGTGGTGGTTTCCCATGTATAGATGCAGCCATACCCATGAGGCGTCACTGGTTTGCACAATTATTGCGCAAGTCGGTGACGCCTCAGGTGGCAACTGCTGTCGTGTGGCAGGTAGGGGCTGTATGCCCTATGGTTGTCTTGGGATGCCATCTCTATCCACGGGCGGTGGCAGATTGATGGCGACGGGCTGTAGAGTGGTGGGGGTGCTGACGAGTGAGGTGAAGAATGTGACCGTCAGAACGGATAACCCACCGCCAGATGGAGGCTCTGCGCATCGGCAAAGCTGCTGACATTATAGAAACCGCTCTTGCCGGTGTCGTAGGGCACGTGGAGACCTATACCCCAGTCTACGCGCAGCACGAAGATGCCCACATCGTAGCGCAGGCCCACACCGGTGCCCACAGCCATCTGCGAGAAGAGGTTGCGGGCTTCAAACTTGCTGCCGGGGCGATTGCTGCTGTCGCGCAGTGACCACACGTTGCCGGCGTCGAGGAAGAGGGCGCCGTAGAGCGAGCCCCATAGCTGCGGGCGGTATTCGAGGTTGCCCAGTATCTTCAGGTCGCCCGTCTGCTCGATGTACGAGAGCTTGGCGTCGCTGGGATGGTAACGGCCCGGGCCGATGCTGCGCACGTTGAAGGCACGCACGCTGTTGGCACCGCCTATATAGAACTGCTCATAATAGGGCGCACTCTGCGCGTTGCCATAACTGATTACGGCACCGGCATTGACATGGCCCAGCAGCGATGACTTGTCGGTGACGCGCCACTTCTTGACAAAATCGGTCTGGAGCTTGACAAACTGGGCGAAGGGATTTTTGAATATCGTCTTGTTGCGCTCGGCCCATCGTTCGCCCATCATGGTATACGCCGCAGCCAGCAGGTTGCCCGCCTCGCTGGCAGTTAACTCCCAGCTGATGGGGTGGCGCATCGTAGAAGGGCTGTTGTAGGTATAGGTATAGGACATCTTGGCCACAAACTGGTCGCGCATGGACACGCTGAGATACGGGTTGCGCTCCAGCAGGTCGATAAACGCCTGGGTCTGACGCTGCATGTACTCATAGGACAGTATGAGCGGGCTGAACTGATGGCGTGACTGTGGCGACGACTGGAACGCGTAGGTAAGTTCGCCCGAGAGCACGTGGCGCTTGAAGTACCCGCCACGGTGGAGCACGTTCTTGGACGCCTTGATGGTGGTAGTGGGCACACCGTAGCGATACCAGCGTCCGATGCGGCGCATGCGCATCTTGTTGGGAGTGAAGAGGCTGCGCAGGGTGAGCATGCGGGGGAAGACCAGAGCCACGTCGCCGCCATATTCATACGACTTGATGCCGCTCTGGCTGCCCTCGGCGCTGTGTCCTGTCTGCATCTCGTAGGATCCGTGGATATTGATGTCGAGGCGCTCGCCGCCGCGGAAGGCGTTGCGCTTGACGAGACCAGCCACCAGCTCGGGTCCCATGCGTCCGGTGGTCTTGCCCTTGGCGTTGGCTTCGATGTAGAAGTCGTAGGGCTTGTCCATCACCAGGTCGAGCTGCAGGTCGAGGGTGTCGTTGTCGCGTGGCGTAAACCTGAGGGTGCTGTAGCTGAAGAGTCCCGTGTTCTGGATGGCCTTCATCGTCTGTGCCTCGTCGTCGCTGCTGTAGAGTCTGCCGTGGCGCAGCTTGACATCGCGCAGTATGACGCCGAGACGCACGGGCGAGCGGCGTCCGTTGAAGCGGGCGGTAAGGTGGCGGAAGTGGATGGAGTCTTGCAGCACGTCGCCAAACTGTCGGCGGAAGTCGATGCCGATGTTGCCGATGTGCCATTGCAGCATCACCTGCGGCGACAGACTGTCGGCCAGCTGCAGTCTTACGTCGACCTGGCCCGGCTTGTTGATGGTGTCAGCCAGATAGGTGGCGTAGCCGGGCTGATAGTAATAGTAGCCGTGGGTGCGGAAGAGGGTGCTGAGCCGCTGGCGTTCCTGGTCGAGCGAAGCCACGCTGAAGGGGTTGCCCCTGCCTATGAGCGCCTGGTCGTCGGCGCTGTGGAGCAGGCTGTCGGCATGGGTGGGGAAGCCCACATACTGGATAGAGTCGTAGCGCCACAGACGACCCATATCCACCGTGTAGGCCACCTTGGCCTTCTTGGGGTTGGAGCCGGTAATCTCCTGGGCGCTGACATGACTGTTGAAGTAACCGTACTTCTTCAGTTGGTTCTCGGCCACCGACACGCGCAGGGCGGGGTTGACCTCGCTCATCAGCTTGGGCTTGGTTCCGAAGGCGCGCGTAATCCACCGCGCCAAGGGCGAGCTGCTCTGCGAGAAGGCGTTCCATACCCACAGCTTGGGTTGGAACGGCGAGCGGTAGTAGCTGCTGCCAAAGAGGGCGCCGTTGGGCGTAGAGGCAAGCACCGACTCCATCTCTATCTTGGTGTCTTCGGCATGCTGGCACGGCTCGTAGTTGGTATACTCGATAGGCTTGAGCCCGGTGAAGAGCTGTTCGCCCTCGGGCAGCGCCCGGGTGGTGGAGCAGCCAGCCGCCATCAGTGCCGCCACAGCCAGCGCCATGCCGGCGGTCATCTTATTTCTTGTCTTTCTCATTGTCTTCCTGATTAGTGGGTTGAGGGGGTGTGGGTTGCTTGCCGTCGGTCTGCTTGGGGGCGGGGGCGGGCATGGTCTCCTTCTTGTCGAGGAAGAAGATGTCGCGGAAATGGCTCAGCTTGCGCTTCCATACGAAGCCTACGCCATACTCACCCAGCGGGCCTTCGAGCCAGTCGTACTTGTTGTTGTCGTAGAACACGCGCAGATACTTGCTGGCATTGCGGTCCAGGCGGTATTCGAGCTCTACCTTGTTGAAGAACATATCGTTGTTGCCCTGCTGCATGTCGATGTCGGCGCCGGTCGACACTTTTCCGCCCACGTTGACGCTGAAGCGGTTGTTCCACAGACGCTTGGAGAACTTGAAGTTGTAGTCGGTGTGCATGCCGTCCGATGTGTTGGTGTTGTCGATGCTCATGCCGAGATCGAGTCCCATCGAGCGCATCGCCTTGCCAGCCACATTGTTGATTTCGTTCTGGAGGAACGACGACAGGGCGTTGTTCATCGTAAACTGGTTGGTGTTGCCGTCGGTGAGATACATGCCCGAGGCGAGCATGGTCACCGCCACCTTGCTGCGACCCTCGGTGGTGAGCGTCTTGAGCTGGTCGCTGATGGTCATGTCGTTAGGGGCGTCGATAATGAACTCGAGGCCCAGATTGCTGAGCGTCTGGGTGAGCTTGACACCACAGTCAAAGTCTACGGCACGGCTGCTGCTGCCCTCGCTTACGGTGGTCTTGACGCTCTCGGTAGCGGTGATGTGCAGTTGCGGGTTCATGGGGTCGCCCGTGAACTCGATGTAGCTGCCATCCTGTATGGCAAAGGTCTTGAGCGGGATGATGGGGAGCGAGTATTTCATCTCGCCGCTGTAGAGGGTGTAGCGGCCGGTGAGGGTGAGCTCGTCGGTGGGGTTGTAGCCCATGCGCAGGTCGCCGCCGCCTATCAGAGAGATGTAGTTGGAGTGGTCGGCGTTGAGCATGCACATGATGTGGGCCGACTCGTCGACCGACATGCTCAGCTGCATATCCAGGCCGCGAATGGCGGGGCGCTGCACGGGCTCTGACTTGGTGGTGTCGCGGAAGTTGGTAAACTGCACCAGCTCGTCGAGCTGCGTGTCGGCGGTGAGTTCGGCGTCGCGCATCACGTAGGTCATATCGGTGTTGCCCAGCACGTCGAGCTTGCCGCGCATGCGCAGGTTGTCTACCGGGCCGTTCATCATGCCGTAGAAGTTGACGAAGGCCTTGCCGTAGGCTTCAGACCTGGCGTTCTCCTTGGCGTCGATAATCTTGAAGTTTTCGGCGCGCATACGGATATCGAGCATCATGTTGCCGAGGTCGGTAAAGTCGAGATTGCCCGAGATGTTGAGCGGCGCGTCGTTGTTGGCAAACATCTCAAAGTTTTCAAACAGGAGCCGGCTGCCGACGATGCGCACGGGGTCGTCGGCAAAGCGCATCTGCACGCCATAAGGTTCGCTGAAGAGGTAGGTAGAGTCGAGATACACCTCGCCATCGACGATGGGGCTGTCGAGCTGGCCGCGCACGGAGAGAGTGCCGTCGCCATAGCCGCGCAGACCGATGAGGCGGTCGGGGATGAAACCGTTGACGAGCTGCATAGGCATACGCTGCAGACCCATGGTGGCGTCGAGCCATCCGTTCCCCTCCGACTTGTACGTACCCTGTATGGTGCCCACCTCGTTGCCGTTGCAGAGCAGCATGCCGTCGACATAATGAGAGCCGTCGTTCTTGGGCATGTAGACAAACTCGCTGCCGAGATTGCCCATGTCGCACTTCTCGTACTTCATGTTGTCGACCGTCACGGCAGAAGATACCGACAGCTCGGTTTCGGTCTTGACGATGTGGAAGTCGCCGTTCATCATGCCCTCAATGTCGGGCATATAGGGGATGACCGAGAGCACCTTGTGCAGGTCAAACTTGGCGAGCGAGAGCGTGAGGTCCTGCTGGGCGTCGCTGTTGGTGTCGTCTGAGTAGAGCTGCACACCCATGCCGTCGGCAGCGGTGAGCTTGAGGTTGGCCTTTATGCGCTCATTGTCGCCAAAGAGTATAAAGTTGTCCTTGTTGGCTGCAAACTGCTTGTAGCCCAGCACGGGTGGCTCGCCATAGAGGTGCAGCAGTATGCCCTCGGTCTGCATGGCGGCAGCCAGTCCGAACCGCAGTCCGAGCCGGTTGCGGGCGTCGAAGACCTGGGCGGAGGCATAGGCGCCACGCTCAAACACGCCGCCATTGAGCAGCGCCGTGAAGGTGTAGTCGGGGTTGCGCTTGTTGTTGCTTATCCGCGCCTGGTAGCGGGTGCGCACCGAGTCGCTCGTCACCGCCACCCTCACGGTGTCTATCAGGAATTTGGCTGCCACCACCGAGTCGGCGTCTATGTGTCCGTTTATGCCCTGTACAGGCGAACAGTTTACGTCGACCAGCAGCCTTGCGGTCTCGTAGCCCTTCCACTTAAGGAAGCGCGAGAAGGCGTTGTTGCGCCCGCTGCTGAGGAAGATGCGCGCCTCGGGCAGCTGCTGGCGCAGGCGCACCTGGTCGATGTATCTCTCACGGGTCTGGCGTTGCATCTCCTGGCTTACCAGTTGGATATGATGCAGCAGCACGTTGTAGTCGCCACGCGCGTCGGCATCGAGTCTGAAGTCGCCGCTGCTGATGAGCGCATGGGTGGTGTCGCGGGTGGCGAGCACGTCGAAGTCTATGTCTTCGGGGCGGAAGGTATGGTTTCTGGAGTGGATGCGTATCTCGCCCACGTTGCCCAGGATGCTGAGATGGTCTTTGAGATTGGTATCGATGTCGATGTGGGAGCATACACCCAGGTCGAGGGCATTGTCGGCGATGCCCAGACGGTGCAGGTCGGCCTTGTCGAGGTCGCAGGCAAAGGTGCCACGGATGCGGCTGCCGTTGGCGATGCCGGCAAACGACAGTTGGCCGTCGAAGAGGGGATTGTTGCCGGCGGCGTTGAGGTGGATGTGGCCTCCCGCCATGTCGATGGTGGCGTGGGTGTCGCCGATGCGCTGTCCAGCCACGTCTATCTGGCCCAGTTCGGCGCGCGCCTGCAGTCGGGTGCGCGGACTGAGCATGTCGGTGCCCGTGCCCCGTGCTGTCAGCGAGCCGGTGAGGGTGCCTACGCCCGCTGAAGGTACAAAGTGTGCCACTTGCAACCCACGTGCTGCCATCCGTGCGCTGTATGCCATGCGCCGCGTGTCTATCTCTGCCTTGCCCTTGAGCGCTCCACGGCCCTCGGTCATGTCGAGGGTGGCGGCATAGTGGGGGCCGTCGGCGGTGATGTGGCTCTGCAGCCGCACGCCGCTGGGGATGCGTATCTGCCGTGCCACTGCGGGCGCGAGGGCTTGGGTGATGAAGTTGAGCTGGTGGGTCCGGGCCTTGACCTTGATGTCGGCGCTGAGACGGTCGGTGTCGTTGAGGTTGCCCACAAATCCGTTGGCACTCAGGTCGACCACCGAGGGCCACGTGATGTCCATGCGGGAGAGGCGCGCCTTCTGCATGTTGCCGCTCATGGCCACACTGATGTTGACCGGATGGTCGGGCAGACTGCGCAGCAGCGCCTTGGGCATCAGCGACGATGCGCCACAGACGATGTCGCCACGGCCAAGCGAGGCACGCAGGTCTATGTTCATCTTGCCGGGATGGCGGCTGTCAAAGGCGTTGAAGTCCATATCCACGCGCCCCTTGACGCTGGAGTGGGTGGTGGTGAGGGCGAGGGTGGGGAGGTGCATCGCCAGCGAGTCGATGGCTATGCGCGTGGCGAGCGAGGTAAGGCTGAGCCCGCTTTTCTCGGCAAATGCCGCGCTGCGCACTACCGCCTCGATGCGTGGAGCGCAGTAGAAGACCGAGTCTACAGCCAACGACAGATGGCTGAGGGCGAGGTGGTTGTAGTCGAGCCCCTCGACGGGGTCTATGGCGCGGTTGTCATAGCTCACGCCACTGTCGTCGAGGCTGAGGCTGCCCACACGGTAGAGGCCCTTGCCCAGGTCCAAGTAGCCCTGGCGCGCCTTGAGAGCGGTAATCTGTGCCCCTATGCGCAGGGTGTCGCCGGGCATGTGCAGGGTAAGCGCCGAGCGGTTGATGTCGAGTTTCTCCACGGCAATCTTCCACACATTGGCCGACGGTGTGGTGTCGGGCGGCACGGTGTCGCTCAGCTCGATGTCGAGCAGGGCGCCGTCGAGCAGGGCGCGGTCTATCCTCATGTCGCTCCGGCAGAGGTCTACGCCATGGGAAGCCAGGGTGAGGGCGCCGATGCGTCCGCTCACCCGCGCCTCGTGTATCAGGGTGCCGGTGTTGAGCAGCATCTTCTCGAGCGCCAGTTCATCTACATTGACTACACCCGTGAGCAGCGGCCAGAACTGCACGTCGACCACGGCGCGGTGGATGTAGGCTATGGTGTCGGCGGCGTGGGTCGAGTCGTTGGGCTGTACCACGTGTATGCCCTCGGCCTCGAGGTCGAGGGGGAATGCCAGCTGCACATGGTCGATGCCGATGTCCATGCCCGTAGCCTCGGAGGCGTAGGCAGAGACCTGGCGCACCGCCCAGTTCTGTACGGGTGGCAGGTAGAGCAGTATGGTGATGAGCAACAGCAGTGCCAGCAGCGAGGCGACGGCTATCCCCGTCGCGCGCAGCACCCGCCGTGTGTAGTGTTTCAGTGTATCTGCGTGAGTCATACTTCTTGTTTGTTGAAATTCTGTGAAAGTGGTGGCCGTAGTGGCTTCTTTCGCATTGACAGACAACCTATCAAATTACAAAATTAGGTATTTTTTTCCTAATCATAGGCCCTTTGCCGCCGAAAATGTTGGCGATGATGGAGATTGGGGCTGTCGCGAAGGTAAAAAAGCGGGCGTCAGTTGTTGGTCTTGGTGCTGCGGTCGGCGACAAACATGCCCAACAGGATGCAGGTGGCTCCGGCGAGGAAGTAGGGAGTAATCTTCTCACCCAGCACCCACGAAGCGAAAATCATGGTGGTGATGGGGTTGAAGTATACCCAGTTGGTGGCTTTCACCGCGCCCAGCTTGGAGATGCACCAGTTCCAGGTGAGAAAGCAAATCATCGACGCCAGACAGCCCAGGAATGCCAGGTTGCCCATTACCACGGGTTTGGTGAGCACGGCAGCGGTGGGGAGCGTGGGGTAGAATATATAATAAGGTAATATGGTCAGCACGCCGTAGAAGAAGACCTTGCGGGTGATGAAGGCGGCACCATACTTGGCTGATACCCACTTCATGAGCAGCGAGTAGACCGACCAGCTCAGACAGGCGGTAAACGCCAGCGCGTCGCCAAGGGGCGAGAGGTGGAGCACAAAGCGCCCGTTGAGCACCACGATGACCATGCCGGCAAAGGCGAGCAGCGAACCGCCCAACTGCATCATGCTGATGCGCGTAGTGGAACGGTAGACCAGCCTCACCAGCAGCGTGGCAAAGAGCGGACACGAGCACACGATGAGCGAGGTATTGGTGGTCGAGGTAAAGTTCATCGCCTCGTTTTCGCTGAGGAAGTAGAGCGAACCGCCGCTGATGCCGAGCAGCATCATCTTGAGTTCGTCGCGCCACGAGTCGGCCCACAGCCGTGAGTGATACACAGCGAGCATCATCACATAGGCGATGAGGAAGCGCAGCGTGAATATCTGCGCCGGCGAGAGCCCGTTGAGCATCAGTACCTTGGTAGATACGAAGGTGCAGCCCCATATCGCTACGGTGGCAAAGGCCACGAGGTGGTATATCCATGTGTTGTTGCGTGCCATGACTGTTAACGGTGTATGAATTGGTGTTGCAAAGTTACTTATTTCCCTTTAGGCAGACAAGCAAACCGCCCCTCTTTTTGCCGTGGCAGGATATAAGTGGGTGGCAGCAGGCGCCAGACCGCTGCCCATGCCCATAAAACCGCTGCCGGTTGAACCCACCGCGAATGACATGCCCATAAAACCACAGCCCATGACAATAAAACCACAGCCCATGCCCATAAAGCCACAGCCCATGCCCATAAAGATGGTTTCGTGTCGTGAAATCGTCATTTCGTACCTTGCCACAATGATTTCACACCCCGCAATAGTCATTTCGCGCCCTGCAATCAGGATAGAGGACGTCACGGCGCTTGGGGCGGCAAGCCCCGACGGGGTGGGGTGGCGCCGCAGTCACTTCGCGGTGATGGCGGCACGTGGGGAAACAAAAATCCCTCTGCCAGGGTGGGGCAGAGGGATGGCGTATGTCAATCGTGTCTGACGGTTACTTGTTCTCGGCGTCGATGGCCTTAATCTTCTGACGGATAAGTTCGAGGTCGTCCTTCAGCTTGTTGACCTTGCGGTTCATCTCGTCTATCAGGCTGTTGCCCTTCTTGCTGATGGCGTTGAGGAAGCCCAGGTTGTTCTCGTATGTCGTTATCTCCGACTTGAGCTGCTCGTATCTGCGCATGAGTCGTCCACGCTCATTGTCGAGCATATCTTCGCCCTGCTTGGCCATACTCTTGATGCTGGACTTGAAGTTGTCAAGCCGCTGCTTGCTGGCAGAGATGTTGAGCTGCTTGTAGAGGGCGTCGACCACCTTGTGGTATTCCTTGAAGAGCTTGTCTTTCTCCTTGAAGGGCACGTGGCCTATCTTGCCGTATTCGTCGATGAGCTGCTGGAGCGTGGCCTGCACGTTGTCGGCGGTGCTGTCGAGCAGTTCCTTGAGCTTGGCTATGATTTCCTTCTTGCGGTCCAGGTTCTGCTGTTCCTCGTTGCGTGTGCCGGCGGTGGCGGCATTGCGGGCTTCAAAGAACTTGTTGCAGGCGGCTACAAACTCGGCCCAGAGCTGGTCGCCCACCTTCTTGGGCACCATGCCGGTGGTCTTCCACTCCTTCTGCAGCTTGATGAGTTTGTCGGAGGTGGCTTTCCAGTCGGTAGAGTCCATGAGGGCCTTGGCCTGTTCTACCATCTCCTTCTTCTTCTTGGTGTTCTCGGCGAACTTTTCCTTCAGAGTCTTGAAGAACTCAGCCTTGCGGCCGAAAAAGTCATCGCAGGCGGCGCGGAAGCGGTCGAATATCTTGACATTCATCTTCTGCGGAGCAAAGCCGATGGTCTTCCATTCGGTCTGGATATCTATAATCTGCTTGGTGTGGTTCTCCCAGTCGGTGGCGTTCTTGTTTTCCTCCTTGGCGATGGCTTCCACCTTCTCGCAGAGTGCGGTCTTGCGTGTCAGGTTTTCCTCTTCCTTGGCGCGCAACTCTTCGAAGTGCTGCTGGTGGCGCTTGTTGATGACGGTAGAGGCTGCCTTGAAGCGTGCCCAAATCTGCTCGCGCAGCTCCTTGGCCACGGGGCCTATCTCGCGATACTGCTGGTGGAGCTCCTGCAGCTGGTGGAAAGCGCTGACGGCATCGGGTTCGTCGGCGAGCTTCTCTGCAGCTTCGCAGAGCAGTGTCTTCTGCTCCAGGTTCTTCTTGAAATCATACTCGCGCAGCTCGCGGTTGAGGTTGAGCAGGTCATAATACTGTTCGACATAGAGCTGGTAGTTGCGCCACAGCTCGTTGGCCTTCTCGGCGGGCACTGCCTTGATGTCTTTCCATTCCTGCTGGAGCGCCTTGAAGTCGTTGTAAGACTTGTTGGCCTCTTCGGGTGATGTAGACATCATCTTTATCTTTTCTATGATCTGCTGTTTGCGCTGCAGATTTGCCTTCTTTTCCTCTTCCTGTTGCTGGAAAGCCTTGGCTCTCTTCTCTTTGATGAGTCCCATCTCGGCCTTGAACTGCTCCTCGCTGTCGTCGGTCTTCATCACGTAGGCTTCGGGGTCGCCACCGTTCTCGATGAATGTCTTCTGGTCGGCCTCGCGCTCGGCAAAGAGCAGCTTGTAGAACGCCGTCTTAAGATGGTCTACCTCGTCCTTGGCGGGAGTCTCGTCGCTGTGGGCCAGCTCCTTGACACGTTCGAGTACCTCGTACTTGGAGGCATACATCTTCAGCGGTGCAGCCTCGGTATCGGGCTCGCTGTCCACTGCCGTTGTCGCGGGGGCATTGCCGGCTTCGGCCACGGTGTCGTTGTCTACGTTGGCAGGCTGGGCTGCCACTGCTTCTTCAGTAATGTCCTGTTTCAGGACGTTGTCTTGAGAGTCCATCATATCACTGTTTAGTTTATGATTATCGGTTTCCACTATATTTGTTATTATGTAGGTTGCAAACTTAATGAAAAAGTTCCTAATGACCTAACAAATATTAATATTTCTTATCGTTTTGGGGTTATAATAGTCGTTTGAAGCGCAATATCCACCACGTGAAGCCCGAAACGAGTATGGAAATGATGATGGCGATGATGAAGCCATAGGGGTAGCTTTCCATACCGTTGATGAGGTTCATTCCGAAGAGTGAAGATATCAGCGTGGGCAACATCATGACGATACTGATGGAGGTCAGCGTACGCATGGTGGTGTTCATGTTGTTGTTGATGATGCTCGAATAGGTGTCCATCGTCGACTCGAGGATGTCGGAGTAGATGTTGGTGGTCTCGCGTGCCTGCGACATCTCGATGTTGACATCTTCGATGAGGTCGGCGTCGAGCTCGTCGACCTGCAGCTTGAATTTCAGCTTGGACAGCAGCGTCTCGTTGCCTCGGATGGATGTGATGAAGTATGTAAGTGAGTCCTGGAGACGCGACAGGCCGATGAGGCTTTCATTGTTGACGCCATGGTCCAGGTTGTGCTTGGCCTTCTCAATGAGCAGACTTATCTGCTTAAGCCGCTTCAGATACCAGACTGCACTGGAGAGGAAGAGGCGGAAGATAAGGTCGACATAGTCGGTGAAACCCTGTCCGCGCTTCTGCTGGTAGGAGACAAAGTCAATCATCATGTTGGTCTCGTAATAGCACACGGTGATGGTCACATCGCGCTTGTGGATGATACCCAGTGGCACGGTGGTGTAGGGAGTGCGTGAGCGCACCTCCTTGACATAGGGAATACGCAGGATAATGAGCATCCATCCGTCGTCGTACTCATAGCGGGCACGCTCGTCGGTATCGCTGATGTCGGAAAGGAAATAATCGGGGATATTAAACCGCTGTTCCAGCTCTTGCTGGTCTTCATCGGTGGGACAGGTTACTTGTATCCAGCAGTTGGGCTGCCACTCCTTGATGGCAGTCAGATTCTTGTCTATATTCCAAAATGTCTTCATGTCGTTCGTCTCCGTGTTAATAAATGGGTAATGGGTCGGAGCATAGGCACATGAAGCTTACTCCGGCTTACAGATTAGAATTTTCCGCGTGATAATCGTCCATATAATGTTAATAATTGATTTGTTGTCTGCAAAAGTACTAAAATTCTCCGTAATGGAACGGCGTTTCTCGATTTTTTTCACTGTCGCCATCAAAAAAAGTGTGACAGGAACGGTCTGCTCCTGCCACACTTCAGTGGTTGTATGCCTGTTGGGGCTTGTTATTTCTCGGCTATCTGCTCCAGAGTTGCTGTCAGCAGCTTCCAGAAAGGAAGCATGGTTGATATCTGGCAGCGCTCACCGGTAGTATGGGGTGAGCAGAGGGTTGGGCCAAGGCTCACAACGTCCATATTGGGATATTTGCCCAGGATGACAGAGCACTCCAGACCTGCGTGGTCTACCTGTACCAGTGCATCCTTGCCGTTCTGCTCCTTGTAAATCTTGCGCAGCAGGTTCAGGATTTCGCTGTCGGGGTTGGGGTCCCAGCCGCCGTAGTCGCCGCTGGTCTCTACCTTGATGCCGGCCATGTTGAAGCAACTCTGCAGCATGTTGACGGTATACTCCTTCATGTCCTCGCGCGAGCTACGAACCAGAATCTTGAACGAAGCCTTGCCTCCCTCGATGTCGATGATGGCGAGGTTGCTCGAGGTCTCTACCACGGTGGGGTAGACGGGTATCATGCGCACCACGCCGTCGTGGCAGGCGTAGATGACATCTATCAGGTTGTCCTGGATTTCTACAGGTACCTCGGTCTTGGGTGTCTCTACATCCTCGGTGTAGAGTTCGATATTGTTTTCGATGGTCTTGTACTCGTCTTCGAAGTCAGCCTTCCACTCGGCTACCAGTTCCTTGAGTGCCTCTACGTTCTCCTTGGGGAGGGTGAGCACGGTCTCGGCCTTAAAGGGGATGGCGTTGCGCATGTTGCCGCCATGCCATGTTGCCAGGCGTGCTTCACATTCCTCGATGGCTTCACGCACCAGGCGCACCATCAGCTTGTTGGCATTGGCGCGGCCCTCGTGAATCTCCAGTCCGGAGTGTCCGCCACGCAGACCCTTGAGGGTAATCTTTACCGCCACATCTTCGGGGTCGGTCTCCACCTCCTTGTAGGCGAGAGAAGCGTCGATGTCTACACCACCAGCCGAGCCGATGACGAACTTGCCCCAGGCTTCAGAGTCGAGGTTAAGCAGGATATCGGCGTTGAGAATGCCCTCTTCCAGGTCGTTGGCGCCATACATGCCCGTCTCTTCGTCGGCGGTTATGAGCGCCTCGATGGGGCCGTGCTTCAGGTCTTTGGCTTCCATTACAGCCATGATGGCTGCGATGCCCAGACCGTTGTCTGCGCCCAGCGTGGTGCCTTTGGCCTTAATCCAGTCGCCGTCTATATAGGTCTCAATGGGGTCGGTCTCAAAGCAGTGCTGGCTGTCGGGCGCCTTCTGGGGCACCATGTCCATGTGGGCCTGCAACACTACTGTCTTGCGTGTCTCCATTCCTGGTGTAGCGGGCTTGCGCATGACGATGTTGTTGCCTTTGTCCTTGAAGGCTTCAACTCCGGCTTGTGCGGCGAAGTCCAGGAGAAACTGCTGTACTCGTTCCAGATGACCAGATGGACGGGGAACCTTGGTGAGGGCGTCGAAATGCTTCCAAACGCACTCGGGTGTCAAATTCTTAATCTCACTCATGATATTTTAGTGTTAAGTTGATTGTACAATGATACGTCGCCGGGTAAACATCAGCGCTATCCAGGCGTAAACTCCTATCAGCACGACGAGCAGGGTCTGCACCGAGTGGACGATGAGCACGAAGTAGAGTGCGTCGGTATCGGTTACGCCATAGAGGATGAGCATGGTCTTGACGGCGAAATGCCAGGGGCCGGCGCCGTTGGGCGTGGGCACGATTACTGCCACCGAGCCGACCACGAAGGTCACCAGCGCACACGAGATGCCCAGGTGTGAGGTGGCGTCGAAGCAGAAAAACGTCAGGTAGTAATGCAGGAAATAGCAGCCCCATATCGCCAGCGTGTAGACGATGAAGAGCACGCGGCGGTCCATCATGCGCAGCGACGTGATGCCTGCCCACATGTCGCTGATGGTATTCTTCACCTTATTATATATAGTATACTGACGCAGCAGTGCCAACGTGGAGATTATCGCCACCACGCCGCAGATGGCGGTGACGATGTAGCCCGTGGTCGAAAACTGGCAGAGCATGGTGTCGAGCCTTGTACCGGTCTGGTTGAAGAAGGTATGGAAGATGGGGAACTGATAGAGGAAGGTGGCGAGTATCAGCAGACCGATAAAGAGCGTGTCGATGACGCGCTCGGTCAGCACCGTGCCCAAGGCTTTGGCAAACGACACGCCGTCGTAGCGCTTCAGCACGCCGCAGCGGGTAAACTCGCCGATGCGGGGTATGAGCAGGCTCAGCGCGTAGGACAGGAAGACCGAGTTGACGCTCGTGGAGTTGCGCGGATGCTCGCCCAAGGGGTCGAGAGCCAGCTTCCATCGCCAGCCACGGAATGCCTGTGCCAGTATGCCAAAGGGTAGCGACAGCAGCATCCATGTCCAGTCCATCTGATGCAGCATCACGTCGCCCAACTGGGCAAAGTCGAAGCCGCGGTACATCCAGTAAAGTATGGCCCCGCCCAAGATGAGCGAGAACAGTATCTTCAATATATCACTACTTGTCTTCTTCAAAACCTCGTTATTTTTATTGCAAAGGTAGTGCAAGCTGAGAGAAATACAAAATAAAATTCCCTATTTTTTGTGTCCGACTTGCTGTATGATAAGTTATTCTGCAGGCCGATGGAGGTCATCTCCGCCCCGAGTGAGGTGGCAACCATGATGACAAAGTCTAAAACCGGAGTAGGAGAGATGCTGTCTGTCTCCCTCGCTTGGCTCATTGTCGCCGCGTCATGAAGTGAAAGCAAATTGTATGAAGTATACGGCGCGAGCCAAGCGAGTAGTCTGTGCAATTCTCAAGTGTTTCAAGTTTTTTATGGTCGTTTATACTGGTTTGTTCTGTATGTCTGATGTCTTGGAGTGCTGCAAAATTAATCAAACGGTGGTTAAAAAGAAAACCATGATACCCTTAAAAATGGTCAAAATGATAGTTGAGGTCAAAAAAAGTGCCTTAAAAACAGTCAATGTCCGTAAAAATGTTTAATTTTGGGGACGCAAAAAACAATCGCAGTCATAATGAAACCCTTCTCAACCGACGACCGAGAGTCTGCTACTATCCGTAGCGGCATCAGCGGGCTTATGCATCGACGCGAGCCTTCCTATATCGGTCACCACCGCCTGGTTATCCTCTCAGTCTATTACATTGCCCTCGTCCTGCTGCTCTCGTCCAACATCCTGGGCATCTCGGGCGCCTTCCATCATTTCTTCAGCGTGAGCAATATGCTGCTGCTCGTCACGGCGAGTGTGGTGATGGCAGCCTATCTATGGCGCAGGATAGAGATAGTCACCACCCTGTCGCTGATGACCGTTGCCACCCAGCTCTCGCTGTCGGCCGATACGCTCTACAGCGCCTTCGAGCCGGCGATGGACCACAAGTATATGGTCATCATCATCAACATGCTGCTGCTCTCGGGCAATACCATCGTGGGGCTCTCCACCTATCTCACCCGCATCACCCAGGTCAATACCGCCATCATGTTTGTGACCTACACCGTGTGCATCATTACGACCAATAACTCCACGCTCATCGACTATTACTTCATGCTCTTTGTGGTGCTGGTGTTCTTCAGTTTTCTGGGCTTCCATATCGCCAAAAACGCCCGTCGCCTCCAGGTCGAGAACACCGAACTGCGGCGCGACGAAGCCGAACTGATGCAGATACTGCGCCTGAACAAGAAGCAGATTAGGGCCTATGTGCGACTGGCGTCAGACCGCTATGGCGCCGAGCATACCCGCAATCTGCTCGACATCCTGGGCGAGACTTCGCAGAAGAACCTCCTTGCCAACGTGGCTGAGTTCATGCGTATAAGCGATACCGAGAAGTCGCGCATCGACGAAATCTTCCCCGAGCTTACTACCTCCGAGAAATCCATCTGCCAGCTCATCCTGCGCGGCAAGAAGTTGGGCGACATCTGCAGTCTCCTCGGCAAGACCGAGAGCAACGTCAATACCCAGCGAGCCCACATCCGCCGCAAGCTGGGGCTCGCCACGACCGACAACCTGCGTGAGGCGCTCGAGGAGCGTATGGCCCGAGCGAGCGACCGTTAACACCCCGCGCCAGCCATCAGTCCCAGGCGCCAGCCGTTAGAAGTGGGTGACCACCTCGATGACTATCTTGTCGCGCTCGGAAGGCTTGGCGATGGCGCCTGTGGCGTAGAAATACTTCTCATAGTTGATGCGGATGTCGCTGACGAAGGGCTTGTCGAGGCTCAGCGTCACGCCACCCGTGACACGGCTGCGGCGGTAGTCATTGACGATCAGGCTGCCGCCCTCGTCCTTTTTGCCGTCAAGATACTGGTGTCCATCGCTGTGGTCGGTCATGTAGTCGTAGCGCAGCAGCGGCGAAATCTTGGTAAAACATCCTTTCTTCATCGCGATGTCGTAGTTGACGAAAGCATCTACGGCGTGTACCGGCTTGAAGGCCCCGTTGTCATAGTGCTTGTAGAGATATTCGGCCTCCACCACCCATCCGCGGCGGTGGAAGTTGAGTCCGGCGTCATACATCATGATGCCCGTCGCCTCAGGCTTGATTTTCTGTGCGCTTAGCACCACGTTGAGCCCCACGGGGAGCATCGCCTGCATCTTGGCAGAGAAGTTGATGCCCTTGGTCCAGTAGTCTTTCTGGTCGGTAAGCCCCGAGCCGTTGTACAGACCTGCCTCGATGACGACTGGGAAGCCCATCCTGAAGTTGTAGCCAGCCTTGGCACCCACATCGCGGATGTTGCCCACCTGCTTGGCGATAAACGACCTGTTGGCGAAGTACTGCTGGTGGGGCGAGCGGTGGGCGTCTATCGTAAACGGCACGCGCATCTGGCCTATCGTCAGTGCCCACCGGTCTGAGGGAGTGATGGTGGTATAGGCGTCGAGCATCTTGATTTTTCCCTCGTCGCAGAGGTCTATCTCTGCCTTGTACGACACCACCGGTGAGAGCGTGCCCGACACATTTACACGTGCCGTGCGCACCTGGAAACGGCCCTCCCCCTCGCTGGTCTGATATTCATACTTGGAGCGCAGGGTACCGCCAATCTTCATACTTCTTTTCTGGTTGTCTTGAGCCACGGCTTCTGCGGTGGCAGCCATGCCACATATCGCCGTGCATAGCGTAAAGATGAGAAATTGCTTTGTCATAAGCGTTTTAGAATTTTGCGCAAAGTTACGACATGGTTGTTTCAGCCGTGTTACAACCATGTTGAAATGCAGTTTCAGCACCATAGCTGCCGTGAGCTTCGTCCCGACGGGGCGGAAGACCCACGATGAAGCCGTGGCTGACACCGTTACGCCTCTCCTGACCGGCGTTGGCGGCTCGTATCGTAAGTTACGTGCTCTCGTGCCGTAAGATACGTGGGCACGTAACAATAGGCACGAGCCTTCGTGACAGATGTTACGTGCCGGCAGAGGGCATCGGCAGGTCACCGTCTGTGGCCTCTGTGGGTGACGGGAAGATGCTCTGCGCCTTGCCTGGCGAGACATTGCCTTTGCCGGGGGCACCCCGGTGCTTCGCTCGTGTCCATAGAGCGGGGTAGAGGTGGTCTGCGCCGCTCCAAAGTCCCCGGCGCTCAGTCTGATGTGCCGCCCCTTATATATATAAAAGGTGTAAAAAGGCGGAAGAAAATGAATATTACACGCAAAAAAGTTGCGTAAGTGGTGGAAAAATATTACTTTTGCGCCCAAATAGCATTTAGCGAACACAATACAATAAAGATAACAGACAATGAATATTTCTTATAAGTGGCTGAAGGAGTATGTCGACTTCAGTCTTACTCCGCAGGAAACCGCAGCAGCCCTCACCTCTACCGGTCTTGAAGTGGACGCCCTCGAAGAGGTACAGTCTATCCGTGGTGGCCTGAAGGGTCTCTATGTGGGTAAAGTGCTTACCTGCGAGGCCCATCCCAACTCGGACCACCTGCACGTGACCACCGTAGACCTGGGCAAGGAAGCTCCCCAGCAAATCGTCTGCGGCGCCCCCAATGTGGCTGCCGGCCAGAAGGTAATCGTTGCCGACCTGGGCTGTGTGCTCTATGATGGCGACAAGGAATTTACCATCAAGCGCAGCAAGCTGCGTGGTGTAGAGTCGCTTGGTATGATTTGTGCCGAAGACGAGATAGGAGTAGGCAACAGCCACGACGGTATCATCGTGCTGCCCGAGGACGCCCCTGTGGGTCAGCCTGCCGCCGAATATTACCACCTGGAGAGCGACTGGCTCATCGAGGTGGATATCACCGCCAACCGTTCTGACGCCCTGTCACACTATGGCGTGGCGCGCGACCTCTATGCCTGGTTGCGCCGCAACGGCTACGAGACATCGCTCCACCGCCCCAGCTGCGATGACTTCAAGGTAGACAACGAGTCGCTGCCCATCGAGGTAGAGATTGATAATACCGAAGCCTGCAAGCGCTATGCCTGTGTGAGCATCACCGGCTGCGAGGTCAAGGAAAGCCCCCAGTGGCTCAAGGACAAGCTCAGCACCATCGGTCTGCGTCCTATCAACAACATTGTCGATATCACCAATTACGTGATGATGGCCTACGGTCAGCCTCTCCACTGCTTTGACGCCGATATGGTCAAGGGTCACCGCATCGTAGTGCGCACCCAGCCCGAGGGTACCCCATTCGTCACCCTCGATGGCGAAGAGCACCTGCTGGGCGAGCACGACCTCAGCATCTGTAATGCCGAAGAGCCCATGTGTATCGCCGGCGTCTTTGGTGGCAAGGGCTCTGGTACCTATGACACCACCACCAACGTGGTGCTCGAGAGTGCCTACTTCCACCCCACCTGGATTCGTAAGAGCGCCCGTCGCCACGGTCTCTCTACCGATGCCTCTTACCGCTTCGAGCGCGGCATCGACCCCAACGGCACCATCTATGCCCTCAAGCAGGCCGCCATCCTCTGCTGCCAGTTGGCTGGCGGTAAGGTGTCCATGCAAATCAACGATGTCTATCCCGCCCCCATCGCCGACGCCCAGGTGCGTCTCGACTATGAATACTGCGACCGTCTGATAGGCAAGGCCATCGGTCACGACATGATACGCCAGATAGCCGAAAGCCTGGAGATGAAGGTGGTGGCAGAAGACGCCGAAGGCCTCGTGCTCGACGTGCCCGCCTACCGTACCGACGTGCAGCGCCCCTGTGACGTGGTCGAGGACATCCTGCGTATTTACGGCTACAACAATGTCGAGATTCCCACCCAGCTCAAGTCTTCGCTCACCGTGCAGACCGAGCAGGATGCCGAGTATCGTCTGCAGAACCTTGTCGGTGAGCAGCTCGTGGGTTGTGGCTTCTATGAGATTATGAACAACTCGCTCACCAAGGTGAGCTATTACGAGCAGGCCGGCCTCAACGCCTATCCCTGGGAACAGACCGTCAAGGTGGTCAACCCGCTGAGCGCCGACCTCGGCGTGATGCGGCAGACGCTGCTCTTCGGTGGCCTGGAGAGCATCGTGCGCAATGCCAACCGCAAGAACGCCAACCTGCGCTTCTTCGAGGTGGGCAACTGCTACCACTACCATCAGGACCGCTGGAGCTATGAAGACCCCAGCAAGGCATACGTCGAAGAGGCTCACCTCGGACTGTGGGTTACCGGCAAGCGCGTGTGTGGCTCGTGGGCCCATGCCGACGAGGACAGCTCGTTCTGTGAACTCAATGCCTATGTGCAGAATATATTTGCCCGTGTGGGCCTCACCAAGAACATGATGGTGGTCGAAACGAGCGACAACAATATCTTCGCCTCCGGTCTGAAGGTGATGACACGCGGCGGCAAGACCGTAGCCGAGCTGGGAATACTCTCCCACAAGCTGCAGCGGGCTGCCGACATCGCCAACCCCGTATACTATGCCGACATCCACTGGAATACGTTGATGAAGGCTGTGCGCAAGAACAAGCTCGAGTATCAGGAAATCTCCAAGTATCCTGCCGTAAGCCGCGACCTGGCACTGCTCATCGACAACAGTGTGAAGTTTGCCCAGATAGAGGAAATCGCCTTCCAGACAGAGAAGAAACTGCTCAAGCGCGTGGAACTCTTCGACGTGTATCAGGGCAAGAACCTGCCCGAAGGCAAGAAGAGCTATGCCGTAAACTTCATCATCCAGGATGCCACCCGCACCCTCAATGACAAGGCCATAGACGCCATCATGACCAAACTGATTAATAACATTAAAAATAAACTTGGAGCCGAGCTCCGATAAAACACTAAACCCAATGGGAAGAGCATTTGAATATCGTAAAGCTACGAAATTGAAGAGATGGGGTCACATGGCCCGTACGTTTACCAAACTGGGCAAGCAGATTGTCATTGCCGTAAAGGCCGGTGGCCCAGAGCCCGAAAACAACCCTACACTGCGTGCTATCATCGCTACCTGTAGACGTGAGAACATGCCCAAGGAAAACATCGAGCGCGCCATCAAGAACGCTATGGGTAAAGACCAGAGCGACTACAAGGAGGTGCCCTATGAGGGATATGGCCCCCACGGTATCGCAGTCTTCGTAGACTCACTCACCGACAACACCACCCGCACCGTGGCCGATGTACGTTCGGTGTTCAACAAGTTCAACGGCAACCTGGGTACCCAGGGCTCGCTCAGCTTCCTCTTCGACCACAAGGCAGTCTTTACTTTCAAGATGAAAGACGGCATGAGTATGGACGACCTGATACTCGAACTGATTGACTTCGGAGTGGATGACGAGTTCGACGAGGACGACGAAGAGGGCGAGGTTACCATCTATGGTGACCCCAAGAGCTTTGGCGACATCCAGCACTATCTCGAGCAGAATGGCTACGAGATTACCAGCGCCGAGTTTACCCGTATCCCCAACGACCTCAAGGACGTTACTCCCGAACAGCGTGAGACCATCGACAAGATGGTAGAGAAGCTCGAGGAGTTTGACGATGTGCAGAACGTGTACACCAATATGAAACCCGCTGAGGACTAATTGATGATGAAGCATTATAGCTATATCCCCCAGGGCACCTGCAGCCGCCAGATAGACATCGATGTCGATGACAACGGCTGTGTGCAGAATGTCAGTTTTATGGGTGGTTGCCACGGCAACCTGCAAGGCATCTGCTCCCTCATCCGCGGTATGAAAGCCGAGGATGTCAAGGCCCGTCTGCAGGGCATCCGCTGCGGCGCCAAGCCCACCAGTTGTCCTGACCAGTTGGCTACGGCTCTGGAAGAGATGGGATTCTGACACGGAGACCCTGATAACGGAAACGGAAAAAGCGAACGCTGATGATTAGGCGTTCGCTTTTTTGTTATTAATGCAGCTATCATTGTTCCGGTTTGGGCTCCCGGTAGTCGTCGGGACCGAAGCTGTCGTGGTAGAGGGTGAGGTCGGGGTTCTGGTCAGACTTACATTCGTAGACGAAGATAAAGCCAGCCTGCTTGTAAGCCATGATGTCGGTCGATTGGCGCAGGCCCTCCAGTAGATGGTTATGGATATACTGGCGGTTGCGGTCTATCACCTCTACATTGTCCATCTCGTCGGTGATGGTACAATAATATATGTACTCACGCGTGGCCCGACGGAACACGATGCTGTCTGTGCGTATATAGTCCTTGGTCGGGGTGGGGCAGAAGCGGCGGGTAAACTCGCGAGCCTCGCGCTCGGCCCTGTCTTCTATCGACTCGTGGCATGCCGCGAGCGTCATAGCAAGCATTATGACAATCAATACTCTCTTCATGACACTATATATAATATATAAATAGGTGTGCAAAGTTACGAATATTATCATTATAATCGTCAGGAAAGTGAAAAACTTATTCGTGAGGCTGATATTTTTTTTGTGGCAAACCGACAATATATCACCGATTTTCAGTAACTTTGCACTCTAATCAGGAATTATCACAATGAAGCATATACGCAACTTCTGCATCATCGCCCACATCGACCATGGCAAATCTACCCTCGCCGACCGACTGCTGGAGCGTACGCAGACCATACAGATTACCGAAGGACAGATGCTCGACAATATGGACCTCGAGCGCGAGCGCGGTATCACCATCAAGAGCCACGCCATACAGATGGAATATCTGTCGGGTGGCGAAAAATATATCCTCAACCTTATTGATACTCCCGGACACGTCGACTTCTCTTACGAAGTGTCGCGCAGTATTGCCGCCTGTGAAGGCGCTCTGCTGGTGGTCGATGCCACTCAGGGCGTGCAGGCGCAGACCATCTCCAACCTCTACATGGCTATCGAGCACGACCTCGAAATCATACCCGTCATCAACAAGATAGATATGCCCAGTGCCATGCCCGACGAGGTGGAAGACGAGATAGTGGAGCTCTTGGGATGTAAGCGCGAGGACATCCTGCGTGCGTCGGGCAAGACCGGAGAGGGTGTCGACGAGATTCTCGAGGCCGTGGTCCAGCGCATCCCCAGTCCTACGGGCGATACCCATGCTCCCCTCCAGGCTCTGATATTCGACTCGCTGTTCAACTCCTTCCGCGGTATCATCACCCTCTGTAAGGTGGAGAACGGCTCTATACGCAAGGGCGACAAGGTGAAGTTCTTCAATACCGGCATGGAATATACTGCCGACGAGGTGGGTGTGCTCAAGATGGACATGATTCCCACGCAGCAGCTCTCTACCGGCGAGGTGGGCTATATCATCAGCGGCATCAAGAACGCCAAGGAAGTCAAGGTGGGCGATACCATTACCCACGTCGACGAGCCCTGCGATAAGGCCATCGCCGGTTTCCAGGAAGTCAAGCCTATGGTGTTTGCCGGTGTCTATCCCATCGACCCGTCTGACTATGAGAACCTGCGCACCTCGCTGGAAAAGCTCCAGCTCAACGATGCCTCGCTCACCTTCATGCCCGAGTCGTCGGTAGCCCTCGGCTTCGGTTTCCGCTGCGGCTTCCTGGGCCTACTCCACATGGAGATAGTGCAGGAGCGCCTCGACCGCGAGTTCAATATGGACGTCATCACCACCGTGCCCAACGTGTCGTATATGGTCTATGACAAGCATGGCAATGCCAAGGAAGTACACAACCCCTCTGGTCTGCCCGAGCAGACGCTGATAGAGCATATAGAGGAACCCTACATACGCGCCACCATCATCACCGACGCCAACTATATCGGTCCCATCATGAAACTCTGCCTCGACAAGCGTGGCGAACTGCTCAAGCAGGAGTATGTGAGCGGCAACCGTGTGGAACTCCATTTCATGATACCTCTGGGCGAGATAGTGATAGACTTCTACGACAAGCTCAAGTCTATCAGCAAGGGTTATGCCTCGTTCGACTACCATATCGACAGCTTCCGCCCGTCCAAGTTGGCCAAACTCGACATTCTGCTCAATGGTGAGTCGGTCGATGCCCTCTCCACGCTTACCCATGAAAGCAATGCCGTGACTCTGGGTCGCAAGATGTGTGAGAAACTTAAGGAACTCATTCCCCGCCAGCAGTTCGACATTGCCATTCAGGCAGCTATCGGTGCCAAGATTGTGGCCCGCGAGACGGTGAAGCAGGTGCGCAAGGACGTTACAGCCAAGTGCTATGGCGGCGACGTGAGCCGTAAGCGCAAGCTGCTCGAAAAGCAGAAGAAAGGAAAGAAGCGCATGAAGCAGATAGGTAACGTGGAAGTGCCCCAGAAGGCTTTCCTCGCCGTCCTGAAGCTCGATTGATACGAAACGGGCAAAGAACGCAATATTCACCCACATCATGTCGCGTGGCCATACTGTCAGCCATCCCATGGTGTGGGTTTTCGTTTCCGTATTGACATTACAAAACTATTGCAAGAGTATAAAAATATATTAAAATGCGTTGAGTGTTAGTTTTTTTTATTATCTTTGCATTAAAGAGTGTAATATGCACCGAAAGAATGTAGTTCTTGGCAACCCCAGGGTTCGTGAATGAAATTTTCGTCTTAACCTTCTGATGTTAACGGAAAATCTTTCTGTACTACTATACTTATCAACAATTAAGTTAACTCCTTATTATGGAAAAGTTTAATTCAACACGTGACGTAGCCCGTGAGTTGGCACGTAAATACAGTACAATGACCCATGGAGAACTGGATATTCTGGAGAGTATTCTGGTACCTCGCAAATACCTGAAGGGACAGATGATACTGTCCGAGGGCGATATATGCAGAGAATTCCTGTATATATCCAAGGGTATGACGCGCCAGTTCTATTTCAAGAACGGCAAGGAGCTCACCGAGCATATCGCCGTCGAGGGCGGAATCGTCATGTGTATAGAGAGCCTGTTCAAAGAGGAACCCACACAACTGCAGATAGAGGCGCTGGAGCCCACATGGGTCTACGCCATGCCCAAGGCACGCCTCGAGGAGGCGGCTCTGCACAATGTGAATATCCAGATACTCTATCGCAAGATACTGGAAGAGAGTCTTATCACCTCCCAGATTCATGCCGACTTGGTGCGCTTCGAGACATCGCAGGACCGCTATCAGAAGTTGTGCAAGATTATGCCCCAAGTGATACTCCGCGCGCCGCTCACCTATATCGCCAGCTATCTGCAGATGACTCCCGAGACGCTGAGCCGTGTGCGCACCGCAGCGCTGAAGAAGTAAAAACCGCTATTCCTTATAATGCCAACAGCCCGACACGCTATCATCATGCGTGCCGGGCTGTTGGCTTTGTTGGGGATGTCAATAGACCCGCTCGCCAAAGATGGCGGTACCTACGCGCACCATGTTGGAGCCGTGGTGGATGGCGATGGGGTAGTCGTCGCTCATGCCCCACGAGCGGTAGCGGAACGAGGGCTGGTCGGCAAAGTATTTGCCCCGGACCTCGTCGAAGAAGCTGTGGGCGGTGTCCATCTCGCGGGCTATCTGGTCGTGGTCATCGGTGTGGGATGCCATCATCATGAGTCCGCATATCTCCACATGCTCCATCTGCTGCCATTCGCCGTCGGCGAGCAGACTCCGGCAGTCGTCGGGGGTAAGTCCGTACTTGGTGGCTTCCTCTGCGATGTGCAGTTCCAGCAATACGCGGATGCGGCGACCGCATCGGGCTCCCTGTTTCTCTATCTCGCGGAGCAGCCTGATAGAATCTACCGACTCTATCATGCTGATATAGGGAGCTATATACTTCACCTTGTTGGTCTGTAGGTGTCCGATAAAGTGCCAATGGATGTCTTTGGGCAGCGAGGCGGCCTTACGGGCAAGTTCCTGCTCATGGCTTTCGCCAAATATGCGCTGCCCCACATTGTAGGCAGCGGTGATATACTCGTCGGGGTGGAACTTGCTGACAGCCGTCAGCTCCACTCCTTCGGGCAACTGGGCCTTGATGGCCAGCAGGTTTTTTGCCACGTCCACCATTATTTCTCCTCCTCGTATTCGGGCTTGTCGTCGCGTTCCTGTTTCTTGGGAGCGTTGTGTTCGTAGACATCCATGATGCGTGTCTCGCTGATGTTGGCGATAACATAGTCTATCATGGTTCCGCCCATCACTGTGTCGATGTTCTTGATGGCGCCGTTCATGTTGGCAGCCTGTACCAGATAGTTTACGTTGCTACGCTTCTCCTTGCCGCTCTTTTCGTCGAGGGTGATAAACTGCAGCTTGGCCTTGTACCAGCGGTCGTCGTTGCCGTTCTCGCTGAAGAATATCTCGCCATAGGCAGCAGGGTTGATGTTCTTGATTTCGAGTTCGCCGCTTACGTATGCCGACATCTCGCTCGCGATGGACTTCTCGGCGTCGCCGAAGCTGACAGCGTCTACCACATAGAGTTCACTTATTTTTTTCTGCATTCCGTCCTCCATAGTCTTCTCATAGCGGACGGTGGTTTCATACCAGTTGGCTGTTCTACTTCTCATATTCTTTATTTCTGTTGTTGTCATGCAAAGGTAGTTACTTTTTTTCTATACGCAGCCAGTTGCGGGTAAAAAAATGTGAATACCCCCTGGTCGGTTGACGCTTGTCTTCGGCTGTTGGAGAGCTTCGATTCCTGCGACGGCTGTCAGCCCTGTCACGCCTTATACCTTTATCTTATATGCGTCTCTTTATCAGCTTATGCGCTGTGTGTGGTTTCATTTCGGTGATGATGACGTTGATATTGGTTGCAGGTTTTGATTTCTTGGTTGCAGGGTCTGGTATCACCGTTTCAGCCCTCTGGTTGATTGATTCACGCTTTGGAATGATGTTGTCGGCGCTTGCGGCGGTCGTCATCCTATGTGCCTCTGATGCCAACACCTGTGTGATGAATTTGAGACAGGTCTGCCTGTCGTCCAGACTGGTCTGCAACTCGTTTTGAAGGTTTGGCGCACAAGCCTTTGCGGTGAGTGGAAGTTTATTAGTAAAAATAGCTACCTGATGCATGCATAATAGCAATTAGTATTATGCCCTCTTTTTCCATTCGCAGACTTGAAATGCCCAAATCGCCATTCCGTAAATTGGCACAGTTGGCTGCTGCAGCCAAGGCCCGTGGCACCAAAGTTTATCACCTCAATATCGGTCAGCCCGACCTGCCCACCCCTCAGTGTGGATTTAGATGTGCCATCGCAAAAAAAAGTTGAAAAAATATTGCATTGGTAAAAAATATTTGTAACTTTATGGCTACCAAGCATAATACCACCGTATGAAGGCATTAATATCTCTGAAAAGCGTATTTGTGTTAGCCATCGTCCTGTTGGCTACCAGTTGCCATGAAAGTGAAGGGATGCGGAGTCATGCAGACTTGCAGACTATGCCCTCAGCCCAGATGCTTACTCGGGTGATGGCTTATGTGCAAGCTCACGAGCAGCAGATGGATTTTCTCACTGAGCGCAATTTTTCGAGCAAGGACATGATGTTTCGGCATGCTATGTATCATATCAATATATAACTATAAAATATTGTCCATGATTATGAAAAAAATTATTCTGTTATCTGTTGTTTCCTTTGCCGCAATTATAGCGAGGGCGCAGAGCTTTCATTATTACCCCTTAAAGGAGGTGGGAGACACGATAGAGTATCTGAAACTCAATTTTGACAAGCAGGCAGATTATTTCGTGGGGCGCACCTTTGACGAGTTCTGGCAGATAATAAGGCGCGATATCACACCAAAACTTCTTAATATTAAAGATACATCTCCTTTCGTAGATCCCCATGGTGTGCGCTATGTGTGTGGTGCGTATGTGGCGTGTATGGATCTTAGTGGTGTGTCGCCAGATACGGTTAGGACACCAGCTGCTCATATCAGAATGTATTTTAAGCCGCCATTTAAGGTCAATGCAGATAGGCTGTTTTATAAACTCCCAGAAAATATGACTGTTGATGGTCGGGCCAAATATTTGGCTAATTTTGTTATAGACGATATATGGGTGTTTGTCGTTGATCGCAGGCGCAGTCGATAAGACAGTTGTCTGGTACAGGCTGTCAATGTACTGGTAAAGTTTAAGCCTCCTTATACAGTCTGTCTATACAAACTTTTTCTCGCCGCTGCCATACAATGTCACCGTTGACACTCGCGCAAAGTTGCTATGCAATTATGTAATAGAAGAAATCTGGGTATCTACAATAGACCGAAGGAGAGGATGGTAGTTATATACGCATCTTAGAGTCCAATAAACCATATATGATAAAAACACTATGCGACGTATAATTCTTTGGATGTACCTGTTGCTTGCCGCCACGTCTCTGCTGGTTAGCAGTTGCTATGAGCGTGAAGGGGCGATTGGACAATCGGACTTGCAAACCAAGCCCTCAGCCCAGATACTTGCTCGGGTGATGGCTTATGTGCAAGCCCACGAGCAGCAGATGGATTTTCTCACCGAGCGCAATTTTTCGAGCAAGGATATGAAAGTTCGGCAGGCTATGTATCGGCAGACGAAAGACACGACATGGTTGCTTATACCCATCGTGCGCACTTTGCGCGACTCTATGGCCACAGCCGATAGCCTCTATTTCGCTCCCCGTCGGCTCTTTGCCCTCTCCTTGATAACCCGAGACAGTGCTCGGCCACGGCTGTGGTTTGTGGAGCAAGAACCCACCAGAGAATTTCATAAAGCCAACCGCACCGCCTTCCTTTATCGCCACTTCACGGGGCGGCAGGACACTTACACCGAAGCAGGGCAACTGGTGCATGCCATCAAGATATACAACGGATGGTATGACACACAGTTAACCATAAAGCCCGCGGATAGCAACGATAGTACCTATGCTAAGAACTACGATGGGCAGGTGGCTGCCCCTTGGAGAAGAAGATGAGTGTGGCCGTTTGGTGGTGGATAATGGCTGCGTCTGTAAGTTTTTTGTGACAGGATGTAAGGCTATTACAAAAAAATAAGTAACTTTGCATCCGTATTAGCAATTAGAGTTATGCCAGAAATTTCTATTCGCGGACTTGAAATGCCCGAATCGCCAATCCGTAAGTTGGCACCGTTGGCAGCTGCAGCCAAGGCCCGTGGCACCAAAGTTTATCACCTCAATATCGGTCAGCCCGACCTGCCCACCCCTCAGTGTGGACTTGATGCCCTCAAGAATGTTCACCGTCAGGTGCTCGAGTATTCTCCTTCGCAGGGTTATCTCAGCTATCGACAGAAACTTACAGAGTATTATCACAAGTATGACATCGAGGTTACTGCCGACGATATCATCATTACCTCCGGCGGTTCTGAGGCCGTGCTCTTTGCCTTTATGAGTACCCTCAATCCCGGCGACGAGATTATCATCCCCGAGCCCGCCTATGCCAACTATATGGCCTTTGCCGTGTCGGCGGGTGCCACCATCCGCACCATCGCCACCACCATAGAGGAAGGATTTGCACTGCCCCGTGTCGAGCGGTTTGAGGAACTCATCAACGAGCGTACCCGCGCCATACTTATCTGCAACCCCAACAACCCCACAGGTTATCTCTATACCCGCCGCGAGATGCACCAGATACGCGACCTGGTCAAGAAGTACGACCTCTACCTCTTCTCCGACGAGGTTTATCGTGAGTACATCTACACCGGCTCGCCCTACATCAGCGCCATGCACCTCGAGGGTATTGAGCAGAACACTATCCTCATCGACTCAGTGTCCAAGCGCTACAGCGAGTGCGGAATACGCATCGGAGCCCTGGTCACCAAGAACGCCGAGGTGCGTCGCGCGGTGATGAAGTTCTGTCAGGCCCGCCTCTCTCCACCCCTTATCGGACAGATTGTGGCCGAGGCGTCGCTCGATGCTCCCGAGGGGTATTACCGCGATGTCTACGACGAGTATGTGGAGCGCCGCAAGTGTCTCATCGACGGCCTCAACCGCATCCCCGGCGTCTATTCGCCCATCCCTATGGGTGCCTTCTACACTGTGGCCAAGCTCCCTGTCGACGACAGCGAGAAGTTCTGCCGCTGGTGTCTCGAAGAGTTCAGCTACGAGGGTGAGACCGTGATGATGGCTCCTGCCCAGGGCTTCTATACCACCCCCGGTGCCGGCCGCAACCAGGTGCGTATCGCCTACGTGCTGAAGAAGGACGACCTGGAGCGTGCCCTCGTGGTGCTGCGCAAGGCCCTTGAACTCTATCCCGGTCGCGACGACAGCGACGAATAACCCCACGCGCCACACTTACGCCCATGAATTTCCCACTCTACATAGCCCGCAAGATATATAGCTATACCGGCGACAGACAGAAGGTCTCCAAGCCCGCCGTGCGTATAGCCATAGCCGGCGTGGCCATTGGTCTGGCGGTCATGATTATCTCCGTGAGTGTAGTCTTCGGCTTCAAGCATACCATCCAGGACAAGGTCATCGGCTTCGGCTCCCACATCCAGGTGGCCGACTTCATGACGCTGCAGAATCAGGAACAGTATCCCATCCAGATGAACGACTCCATGGTGCGCGTCATCCGCGACATCCCCGGAGTGGCCCACGTGCAGCGCTATGCCATGAAGCAGGGCATACTCAAGACCGACAAGGACTTCCTGGGCGTTATGTTCAAGGGCGTAGGTCCCGACTACGATACCACCTTCCTCCACAAGAACCTCGTGGAAGGCACCATTCCCCGCTTCTCCGACCAGAAGAGCAGCAACCACATCCTCGTCTCGCGCAAGATGGCCGATATGCTTCAGGTCAAGTGTGGCGACAAGATTTTTGCCTATTTCATCGACCAGCAAGGGGTGCGCGCCCGCCGGTTTACCATCCAGGGCATCTACCAGACCAATCTCACCCAATACGACCGCACCACCTGCTTCATAGACCTTTATACCGCCGTGAAGCTCAACGGCTGGGAGCCCGACCAGGCATCGGGTGCCGAGGTCACCGTCGCCGATTTCAGTCGCATCGATGATACCGAGTCGCTCTTCATCGACCGCATCAACCGCTCCATGGACAGCTATGGAGCTACCTATTCCTCCAAGACCATCCAGGAGATTAATCCGCAGATTTTCCAGTGGCTCAATCTGCTCGACCTCAATGTCTGGATTATCCTCGCGCTGATGCTGGCGGTGGCAGGAGTCACCATGGTGTCGGGCCTCCTTATTATAATATTGGAGCGCACCACCATGATAGGCGTGCTCAAAGCCCTCGGTGCGCGCAACAAGACCATCCGCCACATGTTCCTTTGGTTTGCCGTGTTCATCATCGGTCGCGGACTGCTGTTGGGCGACGCCATCGCCCTGGGGCTGCTTCTGCTGCAGCGCTATACCGGCGTGGTCAAGCTCGACCCCACGACCTATTATGTCGAGACGGCTCCCGTCGAGATCAATGTTCCCATCATCATCGCCCTCAATGTGGTAACCCTCGTGGTGAGCGTCTTCGTGCTCATCGCCCCCAGCTACTTTGTCTCCCACATCCATCCCGCCAAGAGCATGCGTTACGAGTAGCGTGCCCGAAATAGCCACCAATCCACCCGTAATAAGGTAGAGAAAAGTACAAATTATCGTGATTTGTGTAAAATACTGCACAATATGTTTTGCAGTGTGCAAATAAGATAGTATCTTTGCACATAAATTACTCTTATGTGCAATGGATTTGACACCGAGCTTTATTGAATATATTGAAAAGGCTGTCGTGGAGAACTGGGATAGAGACGCCCTCACAGACTATAAAGGAACCACTTTACAGTACCACGATGTAGCCCGCAAAATCGAAAAACTGCACATTCTCTTTGCCAATAGCGGTATAGAGAAAGGCGACAAGATAGCCCTGTGTGGTCGCAACAGTTCCAATTGGGCTGTGGCGTTTTTGGCTACACTTGCCTATGGCGCTGTAGCCGTTCCTATACAGAATGAATTTACTCCCGACCAGATTTACAACATTGTCAATCATAGCGAATCCAGACTGCTCTTTGTGGGCGACGTGGTGGCTACGCAGATAGACGCTTCGCAGATGCCCGCATTGGAAGGCGTGTTCTATCTGCCCGACTTCTCGCTCACGCTCTCGCGTTCCGAGCAGCTCACCTATGCACGTGAGCATCTCAACGAGATGTTTGGCAGCAAGTTCCCCAAGTTCTTCCGTCGCGAGCATGTGGCCTATCACCACGGCGATGCCGAAGACGTGGCGCTCATCAACTATACCAGCGGTACCACCGGCTTCTCCAAGGGCGTGGTGCTGCCTTATCGTGCGCTGTGGAGCAACTTCGACTTCCTCAATGGGATGATGGGCAAGCATATCCCCCGTGGCAGCAACTGCGTGTGCATCCTGCCCATGGCCCATATGTATGGACTCATGGACGATGTGCTTTTCCAGTTCTGTTTGGGCAGCCATATCTTCTTCCTTACCCGCATGCCCACTCCCACGCTCGTGGCCGAGGCTTTGGCCGAGATACGTCCGCGCCTCATCTGCTCGGTTCCCCTTGTGGTCGAGAAGATTGTGCGCAAGAAGATCTTCCCCGAATTTCAGACCAGCATGGTGCGCCTGCTCATGAATATGCCCCTCCTTCGCGACAAGGTCAAGGAGCGTATCTGCGAGCGTGTACGCGAGGTATTCGGCGGCAACCTCTACCAGGTTATGGTTGGTGGAGCCAGTCTTAGCCGTGAGGTCGAAGAGTTCTTTGTCAGCATCGGGTTCCCCATCACTGTGGGCTATGGCACCACCGAGACCGCCCCGATGATTACCATGAGCAACTGGGACGACTTCGTGCCCGGCTCTTGCGGTACCCCTGCCACCCACATGGAGGTGCGCATCGCCAGCGAAGACCCCGAGCATGTGCCCGGAGAAATCATTACCCGCGGCTTGAACGTGATGCTCGGCTATTATAAGAACGAGGAAGCCACCCGCGCTGTCATCGACGCCGACGGATGGTTCCATACCGGCGACCTCGCCACCATGAGCGCCGACGGCCATGTCTTCATCCGCGGCCGCATCAAGAATATGCTGCTCGGAGCCAACGGCCAGAATGTCTATCCCGAAGAGATAGAAGACAAGCTCAACTCTATGGCCCTCGTCGGCGAGAGCCTTGTGGTGCAGCGTGGCGACCAGCTCGTGGCTTTGGTCCACCCCGATGTCGAGGAGGTCAAGAGCATGGGCTTCGACGATGCCGACCTGCGTGGCGTCATGGAGCAGAACCGCATCGAGCTCAACAGCAAGCTGCCCCATTTCTGCAAGATTGCAGCCATACAGCTCCATGCTACCGAGTTTGAGAAGACACCCAAGAAGAGTATCAAGAGATATAAATACCAACAATCTATATAACCAATTAATAAGAAGCATTATGATGGAAATTCCAAGCTTCAATGCTCTCATTGAGAAGAGCATCATCGACCATTGGGACAGTGATGCACTGACCGATTACAAGGGCATAACGCTGCAGTATCATGACGTGGCGCGCAAGATAGAGAAGCTGCACATCCTGTTTGAGAACAGCGGTGTGCAGAAGGGTGACAAGATAGCCCTTTGCGGCCGCAACAGTTCGGCCTGGGCCTGTGCCTTCCTGGCCACGCTCACCTATGGTGCCGTAGCCGTACCCATCCTGCACGAGTTTACCCCAGACCAGATATACAACATTGTCAATCACAGCGACGCCAAGCTGCTCTTCGTGGGCGATGTCGTCGCCACCCAGATAGATGGCACCAAGATGCCCGCTCTTGAGGGCATCGTCTATCTCCCCGACTATTCGCTGGTGCTCTCGCGTACTGACAAGTTGACCTACGCACGTGAGCATCTCAACGAGATGTTCGGTCACAAGTATCCCAAGTACTTCCGCAAGGAACATGTGTCCTATTACAAGGAGCAGAGTCCTGAAGAACTGGCGCTTATCAACTACACCAGTGGCACTACAGGCTTCTCCAAGGGAGTGATGCTGCCTTACCGTTCGCTTTGGAGCAATGCCGATTTTGCCCGCACGGTAATCGGTAAGCACATTGCAGTGGGCGACAAGGTGATAAGCATCCTGCCCATGGCCCACATGTATGGTATGGCCTTTGAGTTCCTCTTCGAGTTCCTCTCTGGCTGCCATGTCTATTATCTCACCCGTATTCCCAGCCCCGCCATCATCGCCCAGGCCTTTGCCGACGTGCGTCCACGCATCATTATTGCCGTGCCGCTCATCATCGAGAAGATTATCCGCAAGAAGGTGTTCCCCAAGCTGCAGACCAACAAAATGCGACTGCTGCTCAATATGCCCGTCATCAACAAGAAGGTCAACGAGAAGATTTGCGAGCAGGTTACCGCCGCCTTTGGAGGCAATTTCTATGAGATTATCGTAGGTGGAGCCGCCTTCAGTCAGGAGGTCGAGAGCTTCCTCAACCGTATCGGCTTCCGCTACACGGTGGGCTATGGCGCTACCGAGTGCGGACCCATCATCTGCTACTCCGACTATGCGTCTTTCGCCAAGGGCAGTTGTGGCCGTGCAGCCCTCCACCAGGAGGTGCGCATCGTGAGCCCCGACCCAGAGAATGTGCCTGGCGAGATACTGACCAAGGGCCCCAATGTGCTTCTGGGCTACTACAAGAACGAGGACGCCACCCGCGCCGCTATCGATGAGGACGGCTGGTTCCACACCGGCGACCTCGGTACGATGGATGCCGAGGGCAACGTGTTCATCAAGGGTCGCTCCAAGAACATGCTGCTTGGTTCCAACGGACAGAACATCTATCCCGAGGAGCTCGAAGACAAGCTCTCTTCGATGCCACTTGTCGCCGAGAGCGTAGTCATCCAGAAGGGCGACAAGCTGATTGGCCTTCTCCATCCCGACTATGATGAGGCCAAGGTTATGGGTCTCAAGCCATCAGACATCGAGAGCATCATGGAGCAGAACCGTCAGGACTTCAATGCAGTGATGCCCGCCTACGCCCGTCTTTCGGCTGTCCGCATCCAGGAAGAGGAGTTTGAGAAGACTCCCAAGAAGAGTATCAAGCGTTATCTCTACACCGAGTAGCAATATATAGAAAGAGACCGAAGGGCCACACCTCCTACTTGCAGACGAGTAGGGGTGTGGCCCTTTTTTGTTGCCTGTCAGCAAATTTGTTGGTAAAAATATTGCGTAATTAGGCGGAAATACCTAAATTTGTCGTAAAGAACAAAAACACTAAGATTATGATAGACGTAAAGCAGACTTTAAGCGACGCCGAAGAGCGTATGGAGATGGCAGCGATGTATCTCGAAGAGCAGTTGGTACGCATCCGTGCCGGCAGAGCCAATGTGGCTCTCCTCGATGGAGTGAGAGTTAACTCTTATGGCTCTATGGTTCCCCTCAACCAGGTAGCTACCGTCACCGTGCCCGACGCCCGTACCATAGCCATCCGTCCCTGGGACAAGAAGGCCATCAAGGATATCGAGAAGGGTATCATGGACAGCGATGTAGGCATCACTCCCGAGAACAATGGCGAGGTGGTTCGCCTCAATCTTCCACAGCCCACAGGCGAGCGCCGTCAAGAGTTGGTAAAGCAGTGCAACAAGATAGGTGAACGCGCCAAGGTAGAGGTGCGCAACGTGCGTGGAGAAATCAAGGACAAACTCAAGAAGGCCATCAAGGACGGTCTGTCTGAAGACCTTGAGAAGGACGCTGAGAACGATTTGCAGAAGGTTCACGACAAGTATATCAAGAAGATAGACGAACTGCTCGATGCCAAGCAGAAAGAGATAATGACCGTATAGTGAAGGGACTCGTCATCAAGAACACCGGCAGCTGGTACACCGTGCGCACCGACAATGGCGAGACGGTCGAAAGCAAGATTAAGGGCAATTTCCGTCTCAAGGGCATACGCAGCACCAATCCTGTGGCTGTGGGCGACAGGGTCGAGATAGCGCTCAATCAGGAGGGAACGGCATTCATCACCGCCATCGAAGACCGACGCAACTACATCGTGCGCAAGTCGCAGAACCTCTCCAAGCAGAGCCACATCATTGCCGCCAATGTCGACCAGGCGTTCCTTATCGTCACCGTGAGCCATCCGCAGACCTCTACCACCTTCATCGATCGCTTTCTTGCCTCGGCAGAGGCTTACAGTGTGCCGGTGGTACTGGTCTTCAACAAGACCGACCTGCTCTCTCCCGAAGAGTTGCACTATCAGGCGATGATGGTGAGCCTCTATGAGACGGTGGGATATGAGTGCCGCCAGATTTCGGCTGCCACAGGCGAAGGAGTGGCTCAGCTCATCGACCTGCTTCAGGGCAAGGTGACCGTGCTCAGTGGCAATAGTGGTGTAGGCAAATCCACGCTTATCAATACTCTCGTGCCTGGCGCTCAGTTGCGTACCGCCGAGATTTCCGATGCCCACGACGCCGGCATGCACACCACCACCTTCAGCGAGATGTTGCAGTTGGCCGATGGCGGATACATCATCGACACGCCCGGCATACGCGGCTTTGGCACCTTCGATATGGAGCCCGAAGAAATATCCAGCTACTTCAAGGAAATCTTCCGCTTCTCCAAGGATTGCAGGTTCTCCAACTGCACCCACACCCACGAACCCGGTTGTGCTGTGCTTGATGCGGTAGAAAACCACTACATAGCCGCGTCGCGCTACCAGTCCTACCTCTCCATGCTTGAAGACAAGGACGATGGCAAGTATCGCTCGGGCTATTGAGTTCACATTTATCTGATAAGACCGCTGTCTGTCACGACAGCCATTCCATACTGTCCGCAGTGCCGATACCTTTGGCATTGCGGACAGTGTTTTTCTCCCCGTTCTGATGGCGCGCGTCCAGCGCGTCCAGCCCTCTTCATTCAGCCTGATAATATCCACGCTTGGGCGACGCCACGCTTCCCTCGGCCTTCAGCCGTCGCAGCGCGGCATCTATCGTCTTGCGCTCTTCGCCCATGAGCTGGGCCAGGTCGGCAGCCTTGATGGGGCTGTCCAGTTGGCGCATACGGGCATAGACTATATCTGCCGCTTCCATATAGTAAGGGTCGTCGCCGTCGCCGAAGAGTTTGATGGCGATGGCAGCACAGGCTTCGGCGTCGGCCAGTGCATGGTGATGGCGCGACAGGTTGTAGCCACACCTCTCGGCTATGACATCGAGGTTGTGACGCCCTGTGGGCCATACGCGTCGCGACTTGACGAGCGTGCAGCAGAATGGGTAGTCGGGATAGTCCATCCCATAGCAGCGGAAGACCGCCTTCAGACAGTTCTCGTCAAACGCCTTGTTGTGGGCCACCAGCGTGAGCCCCTCCAAGCGTGGCGCTATCTCTGCCCAGACTTCAGGGAAAACGGGAGCCTTGCGCGTGTCGCTCTCCGTGAGCCCGTGCACCTGGCTGCACCAGAAGTCGTAGTACTCAGGCACAGGCTTGATGAGCGAGTAGAAGGTGTCTGCCACCACGCCGTCGCGCACGATGACCACGCCCACCGAGCATACGCTTGTGGGCTCCGAGTTGGCTGTCTCAAAATCTATTGCTGCAAAGTCTTTCATTGCTTATATGGTTTTTGTCATGCAAATATAGCACATCATTCTATCATTTGCCTCCGTCGGGATTGTTTTTTTCGCGAATAAGATAAAAAACAGGCAGATTGCAAGCCGTTTTCGTCAATTATTATTATATTTGCAAGGCAATAAACAGTTTACCTATATGGATATGACATTCACGCTGCACCCTGGCGACAATCTTCAGGGTGGCAAATACCGCATAGAGAAAGTGCTGGGTCAGGGTGGCTTCGGCATTACTTACCTCGCCATTCAGGGCGGGCTGGAACGTACGGTGGCTATCAAGGAGTTCTTCATGCGCGAAGCCTGTTGTCGCGCCAGTGACAGTCGTGGCGTGACCCTTGGCACCGAGGGCAACCGCGAGACGGTAGACCGCTATCGCCAGAAGTTTCTCAAGGAAGCCCGCAGCATAGCCCGGCTCAACCACCCACACATCGTGCGCATCATCGATGTGTTTGAGGAAAACGGCACAGCCTACTATGTGATGGAGTATGTCGCCGGTGGTTCGCTGTCCGATAGGGTTGGGCGCCAGGGAGCCCTCTCTGAGTCCGAGGCCACGCGCTATATCCGTCAGGTGGCCGACGCCCTGACCTATATTCATACCCAGCGCATGACCCATCTCGACGTCAAGCCAGCCAACATCATGCTCACCGATAAAGACGAGGTCGTGCTCATCGACTTCGGTCTCGCCAAGCAGTACGACTCTGCCACGGGCCACCAGACCAGCAGCACCCCAGTGGGTATCAGTGAGGGCTACGCTCCGCTGGAGCAGTATATGCAGGGCGGAGTGGGCGAGTTCTCGCCCGAGACCGATATCTATGCCCTCGGAGCAACATACTACAAACTGCTCACCGGACAGACGCCGCCCAGCGCTTCGTCTGTCAATGAGGACGGTCTTCCCCTCGAGCCGCTGAAGTCTCGCGGAGTCACCCCTCAGGTCATCACCGCCATCACCCATGCCATGGAGGGTCGCCGGCGCGACCGCCCCAAGACCGTTGCCGAGTTCCTGGCCGAGTTTGATGGCGTGGCCGGGCAGGCAGCCAACCCCAAGCCCCGTACCGATACCTCGCATGAGGCGTCGGGTTCGGGCGATGGCGATACCACTCTAAAGAAGAAAATTCCCACTCCCCAGCCCAAGCCTCAGCCCAAGTCTCCCGCGCGCCCCGTGGTCAGCCGGAAGACGATGATGGTGGCAGCCGCTGTCTTGGCGGCAGTCCTCGTCGTGGGTGGCATCGTTGTGGCCATTTCCCAGGCATGGCCATCCGAAGAGACGGCGACCGAGCCTCAGGACAAGCCTGCCTTTGTAGCCAAGAAGATTACCAAAGACTCAGAGATGTTCTCCGTCGGCGGCGAGAACTTCATTATGAACTATATAGAGGGAGGCTCCTTCGACATGGGCGCCACGGCAGAGATGGATACGGTCGGCTTTGGTCTGCAAGACGAGAAGCCCGTGCATAAGGTTTATGTTGAAAGTTTTGCCATAGGCGTCTTTGAAGTGACGCAGGAACTCTGGCAGGCTGTGATGGGCACCAATCCGTCTTATGACAAGTCCAAGTTTTGTCCTGTTGAGAGTGTCAGCTGGAATGATTGTCAGGAGTTCATCCAGAAGCTCAATGCGATTACCGGCAAGCAGTTCCGACTGCCCACCGAGGCCGAGTGGGAGTATGCCGCACGTGGCGGCAAGTATGCTAAAGGTTGCCGTTACAGCGGCAGCAACAATCTCGGCGAGGTGGGCAAGTACTATGGCAACTCGCATGGCTCTCTGCCAGTCGAGGGAAGCCGAAAGCCCAACGAGTTGGGGCTGTATGACATGAGTGGCAGCGTCAATGAACTGTGCAGCGACTATATGGGCGACTACTCTGCCGAGGAGCAGGTGTGTCCTGTTGGACCGGCTGCAGGCAGCGAGCGTGTGATGCGTGGCGGCAGCTTTGGCGATGAGCCTATCAACTGTCGTATCTCAGCCCGCTTTGGTATAGCGCCCGACAAGAGGGCTTCCAACGTAGGCCTCCGTTTGGCCCTTTCGCTCTGACATTGCTTCTACCGGCAGACAATAGAAAGCCGCAATAGCTCCTGCTTGTGCAGGGATGGCTATTGCGGCTTTTGCTGTTTGTGTGGTTGTGTTATCCGATGCGGATGGTGTATTCGCTCATGAAGCTGGCACCGGGCTGCAGGCGGTTGATGAGGTATTTCTCGCTCAGGTCGCCCGTAAACTCAGCCCAGTCGTGTATGCCGTACCAGGGCTCTATGCACACGAAGGGCGCGTTCTTGGCGGTGGGGCTCCAGATGCCTACTGCCGGCGAGCGGAAGCCTACGGTCACCACCGGACGGCGCTCGCGGTCGAGCAGAGCCACCTCGTGCAACTGCGACTCGTCGAAGATGAGAGCGTCGTCGTCGAAGTCGGCGCAGGTGAAGTGCCACACGTTGCCATCCATCTCCAGCGGATGATGACCAGGGGTGATGCAGCCGTGGGTGTTGCCATAGAGACGCTCGGCATCGGGGTTGTCGAAGCGCAGATAGCCGTCCAGCGGGTCACCGTCTTTCATTCCGGGCACGTTGAATGCGGGATGGCCACCGATAGAGAACAGCAGTTCGCGGCGGTCGGTGTTCTCCACGTGCCAGATCACGTGGATGGTGTTGCCGTCGAGCCGGTAGGTCACGCTCAGATTGAAGTGGAAGGGATAGACCTTGAGTGTCTCTTCGCTCTCGGTGAGGGCAAAGGTGACGCGGTGGTCGGTTTTGGCTACGAGAGTGAAGTCGCTCTTGCTGGCAAATCCGTGGCGCAGCATGTGATACTCCTTGCCGTCGAGATGATAGGTGTCGTTCCAGAGTCCACAGACGATGGGGAAGAGGGTGGGCGAGTGCTTGGCCCAGTATTTAGGGTCGGCCTGCCACAGATACTCGTGTCCCTGCGCGTCGCGTATGCTCTGCATCTCTGCACCACGCTCGGCGATGGTGACAGAGAGAATGTCGTTGCTTAGTGTCTGCATATATGTATGGTTTATATCTTGGGTCTGAAGTTGAGTATTCTCAGTCGGGTGGTCTTGCTGCGGTCGCGCCGTCTGTACACGCAGACTACGGCTGCTGCCGCATTGGTGGCCATGGCAGCCAGACAGATGATGATAGCCGTCTCGGCGGCTGGTCTGCAGGGGATGTAGAAGGCTGCCAGCACGCCGCTCACCATTGCTGCCGCCAGGCATACGCCCATCGCGCGGGTGTAGGTGACCATCACCCGCAGCTGCTCTGCCGCCGTGATGGTCATGGGCATCTCTATGCGTGAGAGCGGGTGATAGGCTGCCCACAGGGCATAAAGCGCCAGATAGGTGTCTATGCCGCCGAAGGTTACGGCGCCAGCCCTGTCGCGGAAGGAGAGGCTGGTGTCGAGCCATGTCTCGGGGCCGGTGCTGAGCGAAGCGGGGCAGACCAGTGCCGTCAGGATGAGACCCCATGCCACAACCAGCATGACGATGGTGGCAGCCTCTGAGAGAGTGCCTGTCAGGGTGCGGTTGACCGTGAAGAACGGGCCGTCAGATGTTGTCGTTCTCTTCATCGTTGGTAGCATTCGATAGTTCACCGTTGCCCCCGTTCTTGTGCTTGGGCAGCCTCCTGGCCTTGCGCAGCGCCTCGTTGACAATCCATTGCAGTTGTCCGTTGGTGCTGCGAAACTCGTCGGCAGCCCACTTCTCGACAGCCGCCATCGTGGCGCTGTCGAGTCGCAGTACAAAGGGTTTGGTTTTCTCTTTTGCCATGTCAGCCTATTACATGTTGAGCGTGCCAGTGTTGACTACTGGCTGCGCCGTATCGTCGCCGCAGAGCACTACCATCAGGTTGCTAATCATGGCAGCCTTCTTGTCGTCGTCGAGCTCTATCACGCCGCCTTCTGCCAGTTTGTCGAGCGCCATCTTGACCATGCTCACCGCACCTTCCACTATCTTCTCGCGGGCGGCGATGATGGCGTCGGCCTGCTGGCGGCGCAGCATCACGGCAGCGATTTCGGGTGCATAGGCCAGATAGTTGATGCGGGCCTCTACCACCTCGATGCCAGCCATGGTGAGCCGCTCTTCCAGCTCGCTCTTGAGCACCTCGTTGATTTCGTCGCCACCGCTGCGCAGTGTCAGTTCGTCCTTGTTGTCGGTATTGTCATAGGCATACTGTCCGGCCATCTGTCGGAGGGCGGCGTCGCCCTGTATCTTGACAAAATTCTCGAAGGCGCGCATCATGCTGTTTACGTTGACACCTACCGAGGCTGCGTTGCTCGCCATGGTCTGGGCGTCGATTTCAAACATGGCCTTGTAGGTGTCTTTGAGTTTCCACACCAGCACCATGCCAATCATCACGGGGTTGCCCTGCTTGTCATTGACCTTGATGGGTTCGGCGTCGATGTTGCGGGCGCGCAGCGACAGCTTCTTTACACTGTAGAAGGGGTTCACCCACGAGTATCCCACCTTCTTGAAGGTGCCGTGGTACTTGCCGAAGAACAGCATCACGCGGGCCTCGTTGGGCTCTATCATGATGAAGCCGCACATGGCGACGATGGCAGCCAGCAGCAGTACGCAGCCAGTGACAATCTTGAACGCATTCTCATACTCGATGCCGAAGCCGAGCAGCAGGCCGGAAATTACCAGTGCAGCCACAATGGCAAACAACATCACGAAACCATTCAGGGTAAATCCCTTGAAGTCAAACTCTTGATTCTTCATAATTATAGCTGTTTAGAAAGTGATATTAATTTGATATTGCAAAGATAGCGACTTGCGTGATAACTTCCAAGCATTTTTCCAACTTTTTTTCAATTATTTTTCCGACCGTGCCTACTGCCCTCCCGATGACGGTGGTCGTCACTGCTGCATCGCAAGGCCCAGAGGGAAGCGTGGGAGGGTGGCTTGGCGTCATTATGGTCGTCATCGCATCCGCCGTAACCTCATCTGGCGGCTCGTAACGTAAGGCACGAAGGCTCGTATCATTTGTTACGTGGGCTCGTGCCTTACGATACGTGTCCACGTAACATACGATACGAGCCGCCAAAGGTGGTTGGCACGGTTCTGAAAGCCATGACTGCCAGGAATATAAATAAAGAAACCGAGACCGCCCGTAAATTCGGGACAATCTCGGTCGATACACACGTATATAGACATGCGCTCGCGATGTAATGAACAATGTGTGGTGGTCTTATCTTCGTCCTGCCTTCCTGCCAGGGCGTCTGCCGTGCTTCGGGGCATCGACCGGAGACTGCCGTAAGGTATCGGAGACTATGTGGCCATCGACCCATACGGCGGAATATTCGTTGGTGCCGTCCTCATTGAAGAAGTTCATCTCTCCAGAGAAAGCCTGGTATCTGATACGGGTGCGGTTGACCTTGTGATAGTCGCGTGTAGGGTCGAGTTCGATAAACCGCAACTCAGGCTGTGAACGCCCCTTGACGATGCGTGCCCAGGCAAAGATGCGGCGAGGAGCGAAAAACAGGCTGTCGGCAGTGGCCAGCGAGTCGCGGAGTGGACGCACGAAGGGTATCTTGACATATATCGTGTCGTCGGTTATGCTGCAATCGGCCTTGCTGACCACCAAGTCGTTGGCAGAGAAGTTGCGCTCCTGCAGATAGGGCATTCTCTGCTCGTGCTGGCGTATATACGACACGACTCCAGCAAGTGTTTTCTTCCCATCGGCTCCGGCATCTTTGCCTGGGCCGTAAGCGTTGTGGCTCTGGCAGCCCATGAGTAGTCTCAGGGCCATCGCTGCAGCCCATAGGTGGCTTTTGGAAAATATCGGTTTGCTCATAATCGTTATGGCAGAAAGTGTCCTCGTCTTCGGTCAATGGTAAACACCCAAATGTCTTCAATGATAAAGTTCATAAAGAGCTTTGCCCGTCCATCAATGGTAAGATTGTCTGGCAGCATGTAGAACAAACTGTGTGAATCTACATTATAAGGAGGCTTGAACCTTATGTTGATATGGGCAGCGCGCACCTCGGAAGTGTCGGCGGGAACTTCACTCTGATCCATGCATGCAATAAAAGCGCCACAAACATAACTATTGCCTTGTGGGTCAATGAATGGAGATGTCTCGATTTTATTACATTTCGTTGGCGATAGTTCGCGTCGTATTATCTGCCAAAACTCATCAAAGGTCTTGCCTTTGAAATAGCTGCTCTGGTCATCAAAATTCAGTTTGAGGTAACTGATGGTGTCCTTAACCTCTTTCAAAGGGTAGTAGTGGAAACTCTGCCCCAGTGTAGGCAGGGCCATCCAGATGATAGCGATAGATAATAATACTCGTTTCATATAAAAAATAATTACCGCATAGATTACCACATTCGTTTAATTACGCAAATGTAATGATATATAGATAAATAACAATGCATTTAGCTGTTTTTTTTGCGTTTTTTTTAACTAAAATGTCGCTTTAATCCAATTCGGTCATTAGGGCTTGCTTGGATTTTGCTTTTAGAAGAGTGGATTTTGTTTGGCTTTTAATGAGTAATAGCGAGCTATTGCGGATTATAAACAAGCAAAAGGCGCCTTATAAAAGACAAAAGACTGCGAGCAGTCATCAAATAACACATTAAGCGGCCTAATGACCGTTGTTTTGGGTTTAATGATAATTGTTTGTTGTCAATGATGGAGACTTTGCGTGAATGCCATAAGCACAAAATGCATCTCATAGGCTACGTGTGGCAATCATTGCTCACTAAAACCACCTAAAAAAAGGTAAAAACCAATGCAATTTCGTTTTTTTTGAGTACTTTTGCAGATGATAATGTGCGTATGTCCCGTTACTGCAGAGGCGGGCGGGGCAAAGGCGCATGCCAGTATGAATGGAAAGTAAATAAAAACAATATATATGAACGTATTAGAACTTAGCGAACAAGAGATTGTACGCCGCCAGTGTCTTGAAGAGTTGCGACAGATGGGTATCAATCCCTATCCCGCAGACGAATTTCCCGTAAATGCTTATTCGACCGATATCCGCGACAACTTTGTAGATGGCGAAGAGCGCGAGGTAGTTATCGCCGGCCGTCTGATGGGCCGCCGCGTGATGGGTAAGGCCAGTTTTGCCGAGCTGCAAGACTCCAAGGGTCGTATCCAGGTGTATATCACCCGTGATGACGTGTGCCCTGGCGACGACAAAGACTTGTACAACAAGGTGTTCAAGAAACTGATGGATATTGGTGACTTCATCGGTATCAAGGGTTTCGTCTTCCGTACCCAGACCGGCGAAATCAGCGTTCACGCCAAAGAGCTGACGCTGCTGAGCAAGAGCCTCAAGCCCCTGCCTATCGTGAAGTATAAGGACGGTGTGGCTTACGACAAGTTTGAGGACCCCGAGCTGCGCTATCGTCAGCGCTATGTAGACCTCGTGGTCAACGACGGCGTGAAGGATACCTTCCTCAAACGTGCCACCGTGCTGCGCACCATGCGCCGCTTCTTCGACGAGGCTGGCTATACTGAGGTAGAGACCCCCACGCTGCAGAGCATTGCCGGCGGTGCCAGCGCCCGTCCGTTTATCACCCACTTCAATGCGCTCAATATAGATATGTACATGCGTATCGCCACCGAGCTCTATCTGAAGCGACTCATCGTGGGCGGATTTGAAGGCGTCTATGAGATAGGCAAGAACTTCCGCAACGAGGGTATGGACCGCTTCCACAACCCTGAGTTTACCTGCATGGAGCTCTATGTGCAGTACAAGGACTATAACTGGATGATGTCCTTCACCGAGCAGCTGCTCGAGACCATCTGTGTGGCTGTCAACGGCAAGCCCGAAGTGCAGATGGGCGACAAGACTATCAGCTTCAAGGCTCCCTTCCGTCGTCTGCCCATCCTCGATGCCATCAAGGAGAAGACCGGCTATGACCTCTACGGCAAGAGCGAGGACGAGATACGCCACATAGCTGTAGACGAACTCAAGATGGAAGGCATCGACGCGAGCTTCGGCAAGGGCAAGCTCATCGACGAAATCTTCGGCGAGTACTGCGAGGGTACCTACATCCAGCCTACCTTCATCATCGACTATCCCGTAGAGATGAGCCCGCTCACCAAGATGCACCGCAGCAAACCCGGACTGACCGAGCGCTTCGAGCTGATGGTCAACGGTAAGGAGCTGGCCAATGCCTACTCTGAGCTCAATGACCCCATCGACCAGGAAGAGCGCTTCAAGGAGCAGATGAGACTGGCCGACAAGGGCGACGACGAGGCAATGGTCATCGACCAGGACTTCCTGCGTGCGCTGCAGTACGGCATGCCCCCCACAAGTGGTATCGGTATCGGCATCGACCGTCTGGTGATGCTCATGACCGGCAAGGAGTACATCCAGGAAGTTATGCTCTTCCCCCAGATGAAGCCCGAGGCCAAGATACCTCAGAGCAGCATCAAGGAGTGGGCTGCCATTGGTGTGCCTGAGGACGAGGTGTATGTGCTGCGCAAGGCAGGCTTCAACCTCATCAGCGACATCAAGGACCAGAAGGCTCAGGGACTGCAGCAGAAGTTGGGCGAGATACACAAGAAGTACAAGCTCGAGTTTGAAAAGCCCGGTGTCGACGCCATCCAGCAGTGGATAGACAGCGCACAGGCCTGAAAACAGCATAAAATAACCCCAAAACAAGATTTATGTTTAGCGTAGGAAAAACAGCCATCATCGGTGGAGGCTCGTGGGCTACAGCTATCGCCAAGATAGTGATAGGACACACCCACCACCTGGGGTGGTACATGCGCCGCGACGACCGCATCGAAGACTTCAGAAGACTGGGTCACAACCCCGCCTATCTCACAAGTGTGCACTTCGATGTGGACGAAATCTTCTTCTCTTCAGACATCAACAAGATCGTTGAGGCTTACGACACGCTCGTGTTTGTCACTCCCTCGCCCTATCTCAAGAGTCATCTGAAGAAACTCAAGACCCGTATCAAGGACAAGTTTATCATTACCGCCATCAAGGGTATCGTGCCCGATGAGAACCTGGTGTGCTCTGAGTACTTCCATAGGGTCTACGATGTGCCTTACGACAATCTTGCCGTCATCGGCGGTCCGTCGCACGCCGAAGAAGTGGCGCTGCAACGCCTCTCTTATCTCACTGTGGGATGTGCCGACCAGGAGAAGGCCCAGGCCTTTACCGAGGTACTCTCGTCGGAGTTTATCAAGACCAAGGTGGCGTCGGATGTGCTTGGCATAGAGTATTCGTCGGTACTGAAAAATGTCTATGCCATCGCCGCGGGTATCTGCTCGGGCCTGAAGTATGGCGACAACTTCCAGGCGGTACTCATATCCAACGCCGTGCAGGAGATGAACCGGTTCATGACCGCCGTCAATCCCATAGAGCGCAATGTCTATGACAGCGTCTACCTGGGTGACCTGCTGGTCACGGGCTACTCCAACTTCTCGCGCAACCGCACCTTCGGTTCGATGATTGGCAAGGGCTACAGCGTGAAGAGCGCACAGATAGAGATGGAGATGATAGCCGAGGGATACTTCGGTACGAAGTGCATGAAGGAAATCAACCGCCACATGCATGTCAATATGCCTATCCTCGACGCGGTGTACAACATTCTCTACGAACGCATCAATCCCCAGATTGAAATCAAATTATTAACAGACAGTTTTAGATAGACTAAAATGAAAAGTATTTCTTTAGACTTTACCAAAGCCGCTTCCTTCCTTGGTGAGGGCGCGGTAGAGGCGTATGAACCCAAAGCTAAAGCCGCTCTCGAGGCATTGGAGAACAATACTTGCCCCGGCAACGACTTCTTAGGATGGCTTCACTTGCCATCAAGTATTACTCCTGATTTCCTCGATGAAGTCCAGGCTGTTGCCAACACCCTCAGAGAGAAGTGTGAGGTAGTAGTGGTAGCCGGTATCGGCGGCAGCTACCTCGGCGCGCGCGCTGTCATCGAAGCCCTCGGCAACTCGTTTGCCTGGCTCATTCAGGACAAGAAGAACCCGCAGATTCTCTTTGCCGGCAACAACATCAGCGAGGACTATCTGGCTGAGCTCACCGACTATCTGAAGGGCAAGCGCTTTGGCGTCATCAATATCTCTAAGTCGGGTACCACCACCGAGACCGCCCTCACTTTCCGTCTGCTCAAGAAGCAGTGTGAGGCCCAGATGGGCAAGGACGTGGCTCGTGAGGTGATAGTGGCTGTTACCGATGCCAAGCGCGGTGCCGCACGCACCTGTGCCGACAAGGAAGGCTACAAGAGCTTCATCATTCCCGACAACGTGGGTGGCCGCTTCTCTGTGCTCACTCCCGTGGGTCTGCTGCCTATAGCCTGTGCCGGTTTCGACATCAAGGCTCTCGTGGCTGGTGCTACTGATATGGAGAAGGCTACCGGCGTGAATGTGCCTTTCGGCGAGAATATCGCTGCACAGTATGCTGCCGTGCGCAACGCTCTCTACAATGAGGGTGGCAAGAAGATTGAGATTATGGTCAACTACCAGCCCAAGCTCCACTTCATCGCCGAGTGGTGGAAGCAGCTCTACGGTGAGAGCGAAGGCAAGGATGGCAAGGGTATCTTCCCCGCATCTTGCGACTTCACCACCGACCTGCACTCTATGGGCCAGTGGATTCAGGATGGCGAGCGCTCTATCTACGAGACCGTCATCTCGGTAGAGACTCCCAACCGCGAACTCGACTTCCCTCATGACGATGAGAACCTCGACGGTCTCAACTTCCTCGCCGGAAAGCGTGTGGATGAGGTCAACAAGATGGCTGAACTCGGTACACGTCTCGCGCACGTGGATGGCGGCGTGCCCAATATCCGCATCAGCGTGCCCGTGCTCAACGAGTATTACATCGGTCAGCTTATCTACTTCTTTGAGATAGGTTGTGGTATCAGCGGCAACATCCTTGGTGTCAATCCGTTCAACCAGCCCGGTGTTGAGGCTTACAAGAAGAATATGTTTGCCCTGCTCAACAAGCCTGGCTATGAGGCTGAGAGCAAGGCTATCCAGGAGCGTCTGCAGAACGAGAAGTAATCGCAACGCCTCTGGGCTTGATACAATAACAAGGGGGGAGTAACTTCCTCCCTTTATTATTATAATAATGTACGAGAGAGAGATTAACAGATACCTGGACCGTATGGTCGATAGCCATCAGCTCGCCAGCAAGGACGAGTGGAAGGGTTTCCGCTGCGTGCTCTTCGATATGGATGGCGTGCTCTACAACTCCATGCCCAATCATGCCGTGGCATGGCAGCAGGCTATGAGCGCCAATGGGCTCCACTTCACCGCCGAAGACTCCTATGCCACCGAGGGCATGAAGGGCGTCGACACCATACGCATCTATGCCGAGCGCCAGACGGGAAAGAAACTCACCGAGGCTGAGGCCCAAGCCATCTACGACGAAAAGGCGCGTCTGTTTCACCAGATGCCCGAAGCCGGGATATTCGATGGCGTCGTAGACCTAATGAAGCAGATACGCGAGGCTGGACTGACCATCTGTGTGGTTACCGGGAGCGGACAGAAACCCCTCATCCAGCGCCTTGTCAACGATTTCGGAGACTTTATCGACGAACAGCACATTGTGTCGGCATACAACGTGAGCCACGGAAAGCCAGCCCCCGACCCCTATCTGAAAGGTCTGGAACTGGCAGGCAACATGAACCCTTGGGAGGGTATCGTGGTAGAGAATGCGCCGATGGGCGTAAGAGCCGGCGTGGCAGCCCAGATATTCACCATCGGCGTCAATAGCGGTCCGCTGCCCGATGAGGCCTTGGCCCGCGAGGGCGCCAATGTCATTCTGCCCAGCATCCGCAGGCTGGCCGATGACTGGCAGCAGCTGATGGCGTATGGCCCGGCCAAAAGGGGATAAACAGCTGCGCCTTGCCAAATTAATTATAAATTGGTAGGGTAGTGGGTTAAATCATCTTAATAACCCATTGGGCTAAAGCAGCAATATACTATCTTTGCAGACAAGAGACTCAGGTCTATAACCAACAAAGATAAGAATATGAAGAAATCGTTTTTCTTTGCCGGCATTCTCGCCATGACTGCCTTGGCAAGTTGCGGCAACAAGCAGAATGCCCCTGCAGAAGGCGAAACCATAGAGGTAGCTGCCCCTGTAGACGATGATGTAGTAAGTATGCTTGATGCCCAGCTTAAGAGCAAGGACCCCAACGCGCTGATGAAGACCCTCGCTGCCATCAAGGAGAAATATGCCCAGCTGGTCAAGGCGGGCAAGCTCGAAGAAGCCAAGGTATATATGGCCAAGGCCCAGACATATCTGAAGGAGCATGCGGCACAGATTACTGCCATCGCTGGCGAAGACAGTGAGGTGAGCAATCTGGTAAACAGCGTAACAAGTATGCCTGAAGCCGCGCAGAATGCTGCCGAAGAGGCTGCCAAGAAGGTAGATGCCAAAGCCAAAGAGGCTGTCGAGACTGCCAAGTCTGACGCCAAAGCCAAGGTCAACGAGGCAGCTGCCAAAGCCAACGCCAAAATCAATGAGAAAGCCAATGAGGCTGGACAGAAGGCCCACGAGGCTGTAGGCAAAGCAGCGGCAAAGGCGATGAAGGAAATGGGACTCGAATAGAGCCTGATACATACCTAAAAGGCGGCAGTGCGAGTTCCGCATGGGCCGCCTTTTGCAGAATTACAAACTCAATAGTAAGATACTTGTCATGAACTATCGTGTACTCTTTTCGCTGCTATGCCTGTTCTCCGTGTCGGCCTACGCCCAGAAGAAAGTGGTGATTTATGACCTGGAGACCCGGGTGCCCATCCGTCAGGTGAGGGTAAGGGTCGACAAGTCCAGAACCTACACCACGCCCTATACGGGCCAACTCGTTCTGCCCGAGAAGTTTGATTCCATCACGGTGATTCATCCCAAGTATCTCACCCACTCGATGGGCTTCAAGGAAGTGGGCGACTCTATCGGCCTGATTCCCCGCACCCGCACCCTGGGCGAAGTCGAGGTGGTGGGCGAGGACTTGTCCAAGCGTCTGCGTGAGAATGTGGAGCAGTGGGGTGTCACCGACCCCAAGGAACGCCAGCTGCTCAATCCCAAGACGAGTGTGGTCGATTTTGATCTCGTGAAAATCTTTGACTTCAAAGGCCGGTCCCGTCGCCGACGTACGCGCAAAGTCAAGCAGGCTCTGCAAAAGATGGACGAGAAGGACCCCGTGAAGCGCGCCTATGAAGCTACGGTGAAAGACAAGGGTGAAAAAAAAGAAGAGACTACTACAAAGTAATCTCTCCTGAACCATAACAGCGGTGGTGCTCGTGGTCGTAGATGACGCAGAACTGACCCGGCGCCACGCCATGTATCTTCTCAGCCGAATAGACCATATAACAGCCATCCCCACATTGTCGGATGGTGGCGTGATGGTAGTCGGGAGTATGGCGTATCTTGAACGTCACGTCGGTTTCATCTTTGTCGAAACCGGCTGTGAGGAAATGAAAATCATGTATCTTGAATTCTTGCTTGTACGCAGTCTCCGGGTCGTAACCGTGACTGACGTACAGGATATTCTTTTCCACATCCTTCTTGATGACAAACCAGGGACCGCCGCCCAGCCCGAGGCCCTTGCGCTGGCCGATGGTGTGGAACCAGAGTCCACGATGGCCGCCAATGCGCTTGCCGGTTTCCCATTCTATCACATCTCCGGGGTTTTCACCCAGGTATCGGCGTATATATTCGTTGTAGTCTATCTGTCCCAGGAAGCAGATGCCCTGGCTGTCGCGACGTCGGGCGTTGACCAGATGCTCGCGCTCGGCTATCTGGCGCACCTCGTCTTTCTCATAGTGACCTATGGGGAAGAGCGCCTTGCGCAGCTGCCAGTCGTAGATTTGTGCAAGAAAGTCGGTCTGGTCTTTGACCGGGTCGGGGCTGGTGCAGAGCCATTTGCGTCCGTCTATGATTTCCGTCTGGGCGTAGTGGCCGGTGGCAATCAGGTCGTAGTTGTGCCCCATCTTCTCGTCGAAGGCGCCAAACTTGATGAGCCTGTTGCACATCACGTCGGGGTTGGGCGTATAGCCCGCCTTGACTTTCTCCATGGTGTATCGCGTCACCTGGTCCCAGTATTCGCGGTGGCAGTCTATCACCTGCAGGCGGCATCCGAACCTTCCGGCCACAGCCGTGGCCATCTCCAGGTCTTCCTCAGAGGTGCAGTCCCATTCCTCCTGTTCCTCTGGTCCTATCTTGATGTAGAAGCAGTCGGGCTTGAGCCCCATGCGGGCCAGCTCGTATACCACCACCGAACTGTCGACGCCGCCCGAGAGCAGCACGGCTATCCGCTTGTCCTTTATCTCGTTTATGTCAATCATATTGCAAAGGTAGTGCAAGCCGAAGACAATACAAAGGAAAAACGAATGTTTTTTCAATTTGTATTGTTGAGGCGCCGCCTACCTTCATGGTGAGCCATAGAGTAGTGCAAGCCGAAGACAATACAGCGAATGTTTTTTCAATTTGCATGGTTGAGGCGCCGCCTACCTTTGTCGTAATCGCCGTGATGACCGAAATCGATGCAAGCCGCAGCGTGGTGGTTGGCAAGATTTCGGACATTACAGACAAAAATAGGACGATGGCATAAATTATCAGTAAAGGTGCTGTGTATTCCGATTTTTTTTGATTACTTTTGCATGGTGACTATAACTTAACACATTATTATATAATATGAAACCTACATTGTTACTTCTTGCGGCTGGTATGGGAAGCCGCTACGGTGGGCTCAAGCAGCTCGACGGTCTGGGTCCCAATGGTGAGACCATTATGGACTACTCTATCTACGACGCCATCCAGGCTGGTTTTGGCAAAATCGTCTTCGTAATCCGTAAGGACTTTGAGCAGGATTTCCGCGATAAGGTTCTTTCCAAATATGAGGGACATATCCCCGCCGAGATATGCTTCCAGTCTATCGACGCGCTGCCCGAGGGCTTCAGCGTGCCCGAAGGCCGTCAGAAGCCTTGGGGTACCAACCACGCCGTGCTCATGGCCAAGGATATCATCAAGGAGCCTTTCTGCGTCATCAACTGCGACGACTTCTACAACCGTGATGCCTTCATGGTGATTGGAAAGTTCCTGTCAGAGCTGCCCGAGGGCGCCAAGAACGATTATGCTATGGTGGGCTTCCGTGTAGGCAATACGCTGAGCGAGAACGGTACCGTGGCTCGCGGTATCTGCTCTAAGGACGAGGCTGGTCACCTTACCACCGTGGTTGAGCGCACCGAGATTATGCGCGTCAATGGCCCCGTATGCTACAAGGACGAGCAGGGCCAGTGGGTAGCTGTCGAGGACAACACGCCCGTAAGTATGAATATGTGGGGCTTCACTCCCGATTACTTCGACTATAGCGAGGCTTACTTCAAGGAGTTCCTCAGCGACAAGAAGAATATGGAAAACCTGAAGGCAGAGTTCTTCATCCCATTGATGGTCAACAAGCTCATCAACGAGAAGACCGCTACCGTCAAGGTGCTCGATACCACCAGCAAGTGGTTTGGCGTGACCTATGCTGCCGACCGCGACAGTGTGGTAGCCCGCATCCAGAGCCTCATTGACGAGGGCGTTTATCCCTCACACCTGTTCTAAAGAACCCATCATCGGCTTGCCTGCTACCGCAGCCATCAAGCCGTCAACATCTGCGCTATCCGCATGGCCCACAGCGCTCTCCACAGCGCGACAGAGGCAGTACGGATAGCGCCTTTTTGTTTCGGGATGTTTCGGAATGACCGATAATAGAACTGTTGCTATATTATGGCTCACCCGATATATATCTGGGCCTTACTGTCCGACCCCCTGTACGAGTGTATATACGAAAAACGTCCGAAAAGCCTTGGTTATTTGCTTTTCGGACGTTGTAGTTGCGGAGGCAGGACTCGAACATGCGACCTCCAGGTTATGAGCCTGGCGAGCTACCAACTGCTCCACTCCGCGATATTTCTCATTTGCGAGTGCAAAGGTAGTGCTTTTTTCTGAGTCTTGCAAATTTTTGGGCATGTTTTTTATCCCCATGGGTCATTTATGGGTGTCTTTGGCATGCCCGGGCGGACGCTATTTCTTCTTTTTCAACTCATTATCAGGCGTATAGTGGAGTTTGGTACCAATGAAGGCCACTTCCTTGAATTCTTTATAGTTGTTGCGGATAATCCAGTCTATGTAGGTCATGAATACACGTGCCGTGTACTCGTAGCCCATCGCATTGAGATGGCCTCCTACGTAATAACGGTCCTGGAAATCGGCGTCATAGAGTGGGGCGTGCTTGAAGAGGTCGATGACATATACGTTGCTGAACATACGTGCCAGCCCGCGCACCACTTCGTTGAACTCGTCATAGGCGTTGTTGCCCTTGTCGGTCTGCGGGCGTGTCACCACAAATATCTTTGCCTTGGGCTGTATGCTTTGCAGTCGCTGTATGATGCCAGCCATATAGCCGGCATAGGTCGGGGCATTGTTGTTGTAGTCCTTGAGGTCTACGTCGGTGTCCAGACTGCCACACTTCAGATTGTTGCGCTTGCGGCGTGTATAGTCGTTTACACCCATAGCCACGATGTAAGCCTGCTTGGGGTTCATCTTGCAGTATGCCCATCCGCGCTTGGTGTCGTCGGCTATCCATCCCTTGGCGGTCTGACCTCCGCGGCTGAAGTTCTCGCCCTCGGCGCCACAGGCACGGCACAGGAACTGGCCCCACGAGTATTCGTACATGTCGTGATGACCCAGCTTGCCATTCTCGTCGCGACTCTCCATCTCGCCGCTACACAGGCTGTCGCCTATGAAGCCCCATGTACGGAAGATGGCGCAGAGGCCGGGCGTGTTGTTGATGGTCTGCAGCGGATTTTCTTCCGTCGAAACGTTGGGCATAGGATTGCCCATGGTCTGTGCCGATGCTCCTATCGAGATGCAGAGCAGGAGAGCTGTGATTACATTCTTCATGATTATGTTTTTTAGGGTTAGAATACTTCATCTGCCGCTTCGTCAGCCGAGCTGGTGTCCAGGCGTGTGTCTTTGCTCACAGAGACACTGCCCGTGCGTCCTATCTTGATGAGCAGGGGTACGTAGTCGTCGCTCGACTTGTCGGGCGAGCCCACGCTGACAGCAAAGGTGAGGTTGTCGCCATCGATTTTGTCGTACACGATACCCACCAGCGCACTGTTGTCCAGGTAGCCGGCATCGACATGGGCGGAAAAATCGTTTTTGGTAAACTCGCGGTGCAGAAACTGTGTGCCGTCTTCGCGGTTGATGGTGAGCGCGATGCGGTTGTCGTAGTATTTGCGTGTGCCGTCGCTCACCTTGTCCAGTGTCGAGTCAGCCTTTGCCGCTACCGTTATCGTATAGTCCTTGCCCAGCCACTCTACGTGATACTTCTGCACATAGTCGCCTATGGCCAGAGTCTTGGTAGGCTTGGGTGCCTGCTCCTTCTTTACGATGATGTTGTAGGGCTGCTTCTTCTCCTGACAGGCAGTCAGCATCAGTCCCATGGCGGCTATCATGAGCCATTTTCTTGTTTTCATTTTATCTCGAATTAAGTTTATTTCAGCTTGTCGGAGAAGTCTATGATGGCTTCTCTCACAGCCTTCTCTGCCTCGTCCATCGTGCAGCAGAGCTTGCCGCCGCTGGCGTTGAGGTGTCCGCCGCCGTTGAAGTGTCTGGCAGCCATCTCGTTGCAGGGGAAGTCATCGACCGAGCGCAGACTCACCCATATCAGATTGTCGTGGCGGTCGTCTTCGCGCAGCGAGATAGAGAGCTTCATGCCCTTGATGCGCAGCGGCTCGTTGACCAACCCTTCGGCGTCGCCCTTGATGAAGTGAAAGCGTGCCATATCGCTGCGGGTGATGGTGAAGTAAGAGGCATGATAGTCTTCAAAGTAATTGAGCTTCTGCGAGATGATATATCCCCTCAGCCTCATGGCCCAGCAACTGTAGTTGTTGTACACATTGCGGTAGATGCGGTCTTTGTCGATGCCCTTGGTGAGCAGCTGACCTATTATATAATATATCTCTGGACGGGTGGAGTTGTAGGTAAACCCTCCCGTGTCGGTCATCATGCCGCAGTATATCTGTGTGGCGCAGCGGCGGGTCATCATGTCAAAACCACCCAACTGCCATACCACGCGGAACACCACCTCAGAGGCGCTGCTCAGCTCGGGATGCGACACCATCAGCTCCATGCCCTCCTTTTCGGGGTTCAGGTGATGGTCCATCATCACCTTGTGGCCTGTGGCTTCGGTGAGCACCGTTGTCATTTCGTCTACGCGCGACATAGCATTGAAGTCGATGCAGAATATCAGGTCGGCATGAGTCATGATTTCAGCTACCTGGTCCTTATGCTTGTCATAGCGCACCACGCGTTCGGTTCCCGGCAGCCAATGCAGAAAGTCAGGATAGGCGTCGGGCACTACCATTGTCACTTTTTTATCACGCTGGGCAGAGAGATAGTCTGTCCACGCCAGGCTTGCACCCATAGCGTCGCCGTCGGGCGACTTGTGGCAAGTCACTACTATCTGTTGGGCGTTGTCAATAAGCTCGTTCAGCTTTTCGGCTTCCGCCGTAGTAAGAAGATTTATTTCCATATCTGCAAAGGTAGTGCAAGTCGAAGACAATGCAAAGAAAAAACCAATGTTTTTTCATTTTGCATTGTTGAGACGCAGCCTACCTTATCCAAAGGTAGTGCAAACCGAAGAGAATACAAAATAAACTCGTTTATTTTTATTCTTGAGGTGCCGCCTACCTTCACGGCGTAGCCGTAAAGTAGTGCAAGTCGAAGACAATGCAAAGAAAAAAAGAAAGTTTTTTCATTTGGCATTGTTGAGACGCAGCCATCGTCATTCCAGGTTGGTGCAAACCGAAGCAAATACATCCCCACCTTATTTATATATATCCACAAAACTTCCGCCAACCTCCTTAAACCTGATTTTGGGGTTTGAAATGATGGTTTCAAGTTCCGAAACGCTGATTGCAGGGTTTGCAATGACGGTTTCAAACCCCGAAATTAACTTCTATGCCATCACTGTCGAAAATGCGTGCCGCCCTTGCCCGATGCGCCCGATGGCCGTCGGACTGTCCCTTCGCTCTGATGCCGCCGGTGGTTGTGGACGCACGAAAACAATAGTTGCTGGCAAGTAAACGATGACAACTGATTAAGAAAACAATAGCTGCTGGCAAACAAACGATGACAACTGATTAAGAAAACAATGGCAGCCGACAAGAAAACGATGGCAGCCGACAAGAAAACGATGGCAGCCGACACGAAAACGATGGCAACCGACAAGAAAACGGTGAATTTATTTCTTTCTCCGCGTGGTTTGTATTATTTTTGTGGCAGTTATCGCGATGCAGCCCGTCTGCTCCCGCTTCAGCGCGTGCGTTTCCGCGCTCCTTGGCGTGATGACCGTAGTGCTGGGAAGCCATTCCTAATGGTTAAAAAAGGTAAATACGTGCAAGGAAATGGCTGCGGCTGCATTTAATAGACGAAACAAAAAGCAAAAGACAGATATGAACAAATTGAAATTCCTTACCCTCTGCCTCGTGTTGGCAGTCTCTTCTTTCACCCTGCAGTCCTGCAACGATGACGATGATAACGGAAGCACCTACTTCCCCAATGCGTTGGTCACACTGAAGACCAATGCCGAGACAGGTGCCTTCTATATGCAGCTCGACGATGCCACCACGCTCGTACCTACCAATATCAAGACAGCCCCTTATGGCGGCAAGGAGGTGAGAGCCCTCGTCAACTTCAAGGAAGACCAGAAATCCACCGGACACAATTCACGCTCGGTCTATGTTAACTGGATTGACACCATACGCACCAAACCTATGGTGCTCCATAGTGCCGACGACGACCAGACTTACGGCAAAGACCCGATAGAGGTGGTCAACAGCTGGGCTACGGTGGTCGAAGACGGATATTTCACCCTGCGCTTCCGCACCCTCTTTGGCAGCAACAAGCCCCACGAGCTCAACCTCGTGAAGTGCAACGAACCCTACACGGTGGAAATTCGTCACAATGCCCACGGCGATGTCTCTGGCTATCCTGCCGACGGACTGATAGCTTTCCGTCTCAACCAGCTGCCCGACACCGAAGGCAAGACCGTGCTGCTCACCGTCAAGTGGCAGTCGTTCACTGGCGAAAAGAAGGCGCAGTTCAAGTATTGTACCCGCAAATAACAGTGTTTTGAGTCCTGAGGCCATGCCCCGTAGCGGGTGTGGCCCTACGGGCGATGTGCTATCCTATGCGATTGTATCAAGCAGATATCGAACAACAGATAATACAACTGTTTGGCCGGGGCGATGCCTCGGCCATGCGTCGTCTGTACGATTCCTATGCAGGCGTGCTTGCCGGTATCTGCGCCCGATACATCACCGACGCCGACGACCAGAAAGATGTGCTGCAGGAGTCGCTCATCCAGATTTATACCCATATCTCTTCCTTCACCTATCAGGGTCGGGGCTCGCTCCAGGCATGGATGGCGCGCATCACCATCAACCAGGCGCTGATGTTTCTGCGTGCCCAAGCGTCGACAACCATGATGGGCGAGGTCGAGAACATAGCCGATGACACCACCGACGAACCCGATGTCGCCGGACTCAGCGAGGGTGAAATCCTGGACATGATAAGACGACTGCCCGTAGGCTATCGCACCGTCTTCAACCTCTATGCCATCGAGGGCAAGAGCCACAAGGAGATAGCCGCAGCGCTCGGCATCAAGCCCGACACCTCGGCGTCGCAGTACAAGCGGGCACGCACAATGCTCGCACAAATGATAAAAGACTATAAAAGACAGATATGACAACCAACGACAAATGGATTAATCGTATACAGCAGAAGATGGAGCATTATGAGGCTGATGTTCCTGAGGGACTGTATGATGATATCGTGGCCGAGATGCAGCGCCGCGGGCTGAAGCCCCTGGCAGCCACCTCGCGCAAAGCCCCTGTAGTGCCTCTGTGGACCCAGCGCATAGCAGCTCTGGCAGCGGTGGCAGCAGCCGTTGTCGTAGCCGTATTTGTGTTTACCCCCTCGGCTCCCGAGATGGCGCCGACAGCCTCATTGCCCACCAGCCATGCGGTGCAGCCCTCTGCCGTAGCCGCTGCCACCGACGCCCAGACTGCTGGCGATCCCAGTTCACTGGTCGCTGCCGTGCGCCGATGGAAGGCAACCTTCAGCCCCACCGCCGTCAAGGAGGTGATGCTCGCCGACAATACCACGCCCGCCGCCATTACACCTATATATAATATAGAGCCCGAGCCCGAATGTGAGGTGATGGAGCAGCGCCCGACCGATGCCGACAGCCCGACAGCCACCAAGCCTGCTGCCACCTCGAAGCCTGTCTCCCCGTCGGGCTCTACCGTCAGAAAGACCGATCGCAGAGTGATACATTATCCATCCACCCGCCGCTCCCATCCCATGTCGATTGGCGCCTACGTGCGCGGCGCCCAGTCTGGCAACTCTGTCATCCCTTCCGAACTGCCTGCCGGCAGTGGCTTTTTAGCGGACAATGACGTCTATGGCAGCAGCGATATGATCCACCCAAGCCGTGTGCCCATGCTTCCTATGGGCAGGAGCGGTGGCCGCACCCATCACAAGCTGCCCGTCAAGGGAGGCCTCTCTCTGCGCTACTCGCTCGACGACCGTTGGAGCGTGCAGACCGGCGTCAACTACAGCTATCACTCGTCAGAGATAGAGATGGGCGGCGAGGACATCGACCAGCAGCTCCACTTCATCGGCGTGCCTGTGGCTGTGGGCTACAATGTATGGGGCAACCGCCATGTCAATGTCTATCTCACCGCTGGCGGCGAGGTAGAGAAACTGGTCAAGGGCCGTCGCACGGTGAGCTATACCGGTCAGCAGCGCAACGAAGATGTCAAGATGAGCCGTCCCCAGCTGTCGGTACAGCTGTCTGCCGGCGCCGAGTATCGTGCCACCCGCGCCGTGAGCCTCTATATCGAGCCCGGCGTGTCCTACCACTTCGACAATGGCAGCGGCGTCAGCACCATCTACAACGACAAGCCCTTCGAGTTTGGTCTCAGCATGGGCGTCAGAGTCGATATAAACCGCCGATAAAGCCCCCAATAGACGGCCAAAACCTAAAATAATATTTCTTTTGCTTTGCCTTGTTCTTGGTTTTCATTAATTTTGTGGCATCTTAGCATTAATGAGAACAGAACACAGCAAAGTATGAGACCCATCAAGCATCCATATCTTCCCATCTATTACCTCTCGGTGGTTCTGGGACTGCTGCTTCTTGCTGGCTGTAGCGACAAGAAAACGGTACCTATATACAATACCCCTGAGTACAAACAGATAGAACGCAAGTTGAACGCGGTGGCCGACACCACCGACCTGAAGCACTGGCTCCAAGTCTACCGCCAGTCGGGCAACCGTATGGGCGAGTCTATTGTGCTGCGGCGGTTGGGTAGGGCATATCGTGTAGACAACCAGTTCGGTCGCGCCATCCTTACCCACAAGCAGGGGCTGGCTGTGGCCGACAGTATCTGCGACACGATGGAAATCGTCAATACCCTCAACGAACTGGGTACCAACTACCGCCGTCTGGGTGCCATGTACCTTGCCACCAGCAGCATGACTCTTGGTCTGGGCTACTGCCAGCAGTGGAGCGACACCACTGCCGCGGCCTTCAAGAGTCAGCTGAAGATACTCAATGGTCTGGGAAAAATCTATTATACCATCCGCAACTACAAGGTTGCCCTCGACTACTTCAGGCGCTCGCTTGCCGGCGAAATCAAGTTGGGCAGCGCTTTTGGTATGGCGCTCAACTATTCTGATATCGGCAGAGTGTTCAGAGCCCAGAACAACCTCGACTCTGCCCAGTTCTATTTCCAGAAATCCATGGAGCAGAAACAGCTCATTAACGACGAGGTGGGTATGGCGCTCATTCGTATCGAGTATGGCGGCCTCTACGAGGATAGGGGCGACTATGCCAAGGCCACTGCCGAGTACGACAAGGCTTATATTACCCTGATGGCCCACTCCGACCGCTATCTCCGCCTGCGGTCCTGCATAAGCCTTGCGCGTGTCTACATCAAGCGACAGATGACCGCCACCGCCATCGAGTATCTGCAGGAGGCCAAGATGACCGCCGACGAAATCAACTCGCCTGGCGACCGCTCGCAGATAGCCCTGCTCTATTATCAGATTTATCGCAAGTCGGGCAATACCGCCAAAGCCCTCGCTGCCTATGTCGACTACAAGAACTGGAACGACACGGTGATGAACCTGGAGAAACTGGGTGATATCCAGAATGTGCAGATAGACGAGCTCATGGCCGACAATACGCGCAAGCTCAACTATGTGCGCAAGGATATGGACCGTATGCGCAAGCAGCAGGAGAGTGGATGGCTCGTGTTTACGCTCATCATGGTAGGTATGATAGTCCTCTTGGCGTTCTCCTATTACCTCCTGCGCATCCGCACCCGCACGCTTGCCGCCTACAGGGAGTTCCGCGACGCCCGTGTGCGCTTCTTCGCCAATATCTCGCATGAACTGCGCACACCGGTGACCATCATCCAGTCGGCGGGCAACTCCATAGAGTCGCAGACCGACAACCAGCAGATACGCGACGAGGTGTCGCAGCTTCAGGAGGCCTCTCGTCGTCTGCTCCATCTGGTAGACAGTGTGGTGGACATCACCAATATCAGCATCAGACCCGTCGACGAGGCACAGTGGTGTCACGACGACATCGTGGGATATGTACGCATGCTGGTCGAAGCCTATCGCCATGAGGCCGCGAAGCGCCAGATACGTCTTGTGGTGACCTCTAAGCGCAACAAGATAGAGGCCGACTTCGTGCCCGATTATGTCGACAAGATTCTTGGCAATCTGCTGACTGATATGTTGCACCATGCCTACAACCAGTCCGACCTCTATATCAGCATGTCTATCGAGAGGCGCATGCTCAGGCTCGAACTCAAAGACCGCGGCCAGGGTATGCCGCCCGAGGTAGTCAAAGACCTGCTCAAGCCCTATGACAGCAAGAATACCTCTGAAATCTATATGCATGTGGGGCTGAATATCCAGGCGGTGCAGGCTGCCATACGAGCTATGGGTGGCGATATCAAGTTGAAGAGCAAGCTGGGCGAGTATGCCCAGTTCATCATCACCCTCCCCCTGCGTCATGGCGACCACGACTATCCTCGCCTCACCGAGCAGAAGACCCTCCACACTCCTGCCGCTCTATCTCCTGCCGATGCCGACATGCCCCCTGTCGTCGAAGCCGATGCTGACAACAAGCCACGCATACTCATCGTCGAAGAGTCGGCACAGGTGGCCCGCTACGTTGCCGACCAGCTGAAAGACCATTACAAGGTGTTCTTTGCCTCCAATGGTGAAGACGGTCTGCATAAAATCAGAATTGCTGCGCCCGACCTGATTATCACCGACGGCGTGTTGCCCGTCATGGATGGCTATCAGCTCTGCGAGGGTGTGCGTGCGCAGGCTGCCACCTGTCATATCCCCATCGTCATGGTGTCGTCAGACTCTTCGGTGCGTGGTCGCATGAAGGGTTTTCAGGCTGGTGCCGACGCCTATCTGCTCAAGCCGTTCCGTGCCGACGAACTCCTGATGCGCGTAAGTCTACTGCTCCGGCAGCGGCGTATGCTGCGCGACAAGTATGCTGGCTCCGTGCCGGTTGTCAACGATGCAGACGGGCAAGCAGAGACCACCGACCGCACTCCCGACTTCATCGACGAGGTGCAGCAGTATGTAGACAGCCGTATCGGCGAAGGCGACGTAGACCTCGCCGACCTGGCGGCTCGCTTCGGGGTCACCCGTGCCACCTTCACGCGTAAGGTCAAGCAGCATACGGGCCTCACCTCTGCGGCATATATCACCTCGCGCCGTATCCGAAAGGCTTGCGAACTCCTGCAGACCGCCGACATGACGGTGGCTCAGGTGGCAGAGGCGTGCGGATACAGCGACACCGCCTACTTCATCATGGTATTCAGAAAGAGCATGAACAAGACGCCCAAGCAGTACAAGGACGAGTGGCTGAAGCCTTAGTCTGTTATCCTGCGGCAGCTTTCTGGTGTCTATATATATAATAAGGTAAGGACTTGGAGCAGTCACACTCCAAGTCCTTACCTTATTATATATACGCGCGTGGGTCGCCCGCCAGCAGGGGGCGATGGCGGTTTATCTTATGATTTCCTTGGCACGCTCCAGAGCCAGGTTGATGTGGCTGCAGATGTTCTCCTTGCCCACAATCTGGTAGAAGCCTGCGTGCTCGAGCACCTGTTCTACCTTGGGAGTCACTCCCGACAGCACAATCTGTATGCCCTCCTTGCGGCTCATCATACACAGATTGGTGAGGTTGTGTATGCCGGTAGAGTCGACAAACGGCACCTTACGCATACGGATGATGCGCACCTTGGGGCGGTCGCCGAAGTTGGCCATGATTTCCTCAAACTTGTTGCCGGCACCGAAGAAGTAGGGGCCGTTGATTTCGTACACCTCCACGCCGGTGGGGATGGTGAGGTGCTCGTTGTTCTCCAGTCTCACGTCGGTCTCGTCGGTCAGGTCTATCTCGTCCATGATTACCTTGACATCGCTGGTCTCAGCCATACGCTTCATGAAGAGCAGACAGGCGATGATGAGGCCCACCTCGATGGCTATGGTCAGGTCGAAGAGTATGGTCAGGATAAAGGTGATAAGCAGCACGCTGACATCGCTCTTGGGGTTCTTCATCAGCATGGCAAACGAGCGCCAGCCGCTCATGCCGTACGACACCACCACCAGCACGCCTGCCAGACACGCCATGGGGATATACTGCGCCAGCGGCATGAGGAAGAGGAAGATGAGCAGCAACACCACCGCATGGATGATGCCGGCTACAGGGGTGCGGCCGCCGTTGTTGATATTGGTCATGGTGCGGGCTATGGCTCCGGTGGCAGGGATGCCGCCGAAGAGGGGCGAGGCGAGGTTGGCCAGACCCTGTCCGATGAGCTCGGTATTGGAGTCATGGTGATGGCCTATCACACCGTCGGCCACCGTGGCAGAGAGCAGACTCTCTATGGCGCCGAGGATGGCAATGGTAAGCGCCGGCGACACCAGGCTCTTGATGATATCCCACGACAGGGCGGGCACGGTGGCGCTGGGCAGTTCGCTGTTGATAACCTGAGTTCGGGATAAGAAAGTCTCTATAAAAGTTGGTAATCTCAATAATTTTTAGTACCTTTATGGTTGTAAATCAATTAGTTATAAAGTAAAAGGATACTATAGTTATGGAGATTACCAAGGACAAAATTACTGAAATTTTCTGTATTATCGATGATTTTTGCCAAGAATATGATAAAGAGATTGCCCGCATGTCCATTTGTGAGCCTGACGGGCGTAAGCACCGCAATCGGAAATGTACTATGAGCCGGTCGGAAATCATGACAATACTCATCTGCTTTCATTTCAATACTTTCCGCAACTTCAAGCATTATTACCTCTTTTATGTTAAGGTGCACCTGCACGACTTGTTCCCAAAGCAGCTCTCATATAACCGCTTTGTTGAACTCGAGTCCAGAGTCGCGGTTGAGATGATGCTGT